>Ga0181520_10004386_pt1 | contig 23663 bp, 22 predicted proteins | sample PEATcosm2014_Bin_29_FD_132451 | JGI IMG/M metagenome (GOLD analysis project Ga0181520, IMG submission 132451) | Peatland microbial communities from MTU Mesocosm Facility, Houghton, MI, USA - PEATcosm2014_Bin02_30_metaG | ecosystem: Environmental > Terrestrial > Soil > Wetlands > Peat | place...
CCGCCGACGAGCAGGCGCTTGAGATACAGCTCCAGCGCAATGCGCAGGTAAAAATCGCAGCCGAGCGCGTTGTGATGCGTCTTAAAGGGTTGCGCCGCCGCACCGCCGGGAATCGCCTGCATCATCGGCGTCTCGACCTCCACAAAGCCGCGCGAGTGGAGAAAATTCCGGATTTCGCGGATGATTTCACTGCGCTTGAGAAAAATGTCCTTTACTTCCGGGTTCGCCATCAAATCGAGATAACGCTGGCGGTAACGAATCTCCGTGTCTTCAAGCCCGTGCCATTTGGCCGGCGGCGGGCGCAGCGCCTTGGCCAGAATCACGAACGATTCCAGCTTGATGGAAATCTCGCCGGTTTTGGTCGTGAACATTTTTCCGCGCGCGCCGATGAAATCGCCAATGTCAAGATGCGAGAAAATGTTCCATTGCTCGTCGCCGAGCGTGTTCTTCTGCGCGTAAATCTGGATGCGGCCGCTCTGATCGCGCACGTCAAGGAACATGGACTTGCCCATTTCGCGGTGCGCGGTGATGCGACCGGCAACGGCGACCTCGCGGCCTTCAGCATAATTTTTCCGCGCGGCGTCGCACGTTTCCGTCGGCGTGAACTTGTTTTTGAACGGGTCAATGCCTTTCGCGCGCAACGCGGCGAGTTTGGCCTTGCGTTGTTCGATGAGTGAATTTGTGTCGTCCATCAGAATTTAGGAAGTGAAGCAGAAGGGCCGCAGTTTTGCACGCCGAAACAAATTTCGTAGCAGCGGACGTTAGTCCGCTCATTCTTCGGTTTGAGCCGATTCACATCGGCTGCCACGGTTTTGGAATTCCAGCGGTTCTGCGACTATTATTGCGCCGGACTGTTGGTTGACGAAGCTCTAGTATTTTTGGGCTTGTAAAGTCCGGCCTTGATGAACGGTTCAAGTTGCGCGCCGTAACCCGCCTCCTCCATCTTGTCCAGCGGGATGAACCGCAGCGACGCCGAGTTGATGCAATAGCGCAAATGCGTCGGTCCAGGACCGTCGTCGAAAACGTGGCCGAGATGCGAGTCGGCGGCTGCGGAGCGGACTTCCGTGCGCGTCATGCCGAGGGAGGTGTCGGTGCGTTCGTCAAGCAGCCCGCCGGACAGCGGTTTGGTGAAGCTCGGCCAGCCGCAGCCGGAATCGAACTTGTCCAGCGAGCTGAACAGCGGCTGGCCCGACACCACATCCACATAAATGCCTGGCGCGTGGTTGTCCCAATACTCGTTCTGGAACGCCGGCTCGGTGTCGGCCTGCTGCGTCACCGCGAATTGTTCGGGCGTCAGTTTTTTCTTCAATTCCGCCGCGTCCGGTTTTTTGAAATTGTTCATGCCCGTGAATTGGTTGGTTGAAACGGTGGGAACGCCGGTTGATTGCGCGCGGCCCGCGTTGCGCATCAACGCCACAACGCCCGCCGCCAGCAGCGCCGCCGCCACGATATTGATGATTCCGCCTCGTTTCATGTCCTTTTGACGGATTTTATCCGGCAGCGTTCAATATCCATCCGGTTCAAATATATTTCCAGCAATCGAACATCGCCGCCTGACCGCAGGGTTTGCCGTCGGACGTCAACAAATTCCAGACCGTCGCGCGGGAAATGCGGAAACGCCGGCCACTTTTTGAAACCCGCACGCCGGAATAATCATCAATGAATCCCCGCCGTGTCACGGCTTCCAATAATTTAGCTCGCTCCTCGCGGTTCGGCGCCTCGGCCGTCAGCCGCGACGGCGTGCGCGTCAGCTCATCCCACGACATTTCCCAAAGCGCGAGCGCCGCGCGATTGCCATAATTTAAAACCGGGTCCGCCTCCGTGCCGTGCGACACGACGACGAACGGCGCTTCAAAAACTTTTTGCGCCAGTTCCGCCGGTTCGGAAACACCGGGCAACAATTCGCGTCCCGTCCAATGCTTCAAACTGCGCGCCAGAAAAGCCGTTTGCGCCATCACAAAATCCGTCTGCCAGAGGGAATGCATTGCGTGACAACATTTACATGTGAAACCAGTTGTATGGGCTGAAGAAAACCGGCCAGTCCACGGCAGTCTCGGAAATAAGCATGAACAAAATCATTCCGGCCAGCGCCAGATATTTTACCGGGGTTCCAAAGCGGTTCAACGCATGGTCCATTCCGAAAACGAACAGCAGCAGGAATGGAATCAGCGCTCCGAGCATGAGCCTGCCCGATGTGAAATACGGATGCTCGCGCGACGGATTGGCGCAGTCGTGGAAATCGTAAATGACGGATAGAAAGGCCAGAAATGCCACCACCGCGATGAACACCATCAACGCCAGCCAGAGTGTCTGCCGTTGCGCTCCGGTCACGCCCGTGTGACGCGCCACGAGCAGCGCCAGCGCCACGGCGACGAAGCCGAAGGACAGCATCGTGTAAATCAGATTCACCGCTGGTGAAGCAAGCGGCTGGCCGTGCCAGAGAAATTCACCCTGCCAGAAAGTCGCCAGCAACCCGGACACAAACGTCCACGCGCCGTGCGACGTGAAAATTGGATGGTGCCACCATTCACCGGCCGGCTTGAGCGTCCAGCCGAGGAATTGAACCTTTGCCGCCGAGCCGGTGAAATCGCCAAAATGGATCCGGCACCACGCCGCCCACGCGGTTATCGGCAGGGTGGCGCAGAAATATAGCGATGCGAGCGATGGTCCCGCCACGCGCAGCTTTTTTGTTTTCGCCAGACTGGAAATTTTCCACAACACGGCCAGCGCGGACACGGCGAGCAGGGGCAGGTTGGACATTTTCGCCAGAAAAGCAGCGGCTAGCGCCAGTCCCACAGCCATTCCGCAGCGCGTGTCTGGAGTTTCGGCGTCTAAAAATTTTACGAGGCAGACAAACGCCGCTCCAAAGCAGAGCGGCGAGAACACGTCGTTATTGATCGAATAAAAGGCGGTTTGTGGCAGGAACGCCAGCAATGCCGGCACGCCCAGCCGCAGGAAAAAGTTTTCGGGGAAAACCGTTCGCGCCGTGAAATATCCCAGCCACACCAGCGCCGCGACCAGCAAAATGTTCAGGAACCGCAGCCAATACAGCAGGCGTCCGCCCTCAAATCCTAACCGCTGCCCGGCATTCCACCACAAACCCGCCAGTGTGTAATACAACGGCGGCTGAGAGCTTTCGTGGTTCGCATTCTGCCATTGCGCCTCCCGCGCGAGCAAAATCGGCGCAATTTGGACCACCGGCTGCGTCCACGGCGGCGGCGGAAATTTTTTGTCCGGAAAGGTCTCCGGCGGCCAGAGAAATTCCTGCGAGCCATAGACGACGATGAATTGCATCGCCTCGCGGGAAACCGGCTCCAGTCCGCGCGGCAGATGGCCGTGCGAATACTTCACCGCCAGGTCGAAATGCGCCTGCTCGTCCACGTTGTTGATGGGCGGGAAAGCGGCGGAAAAAATGAAGACATGGATGACAGCGAGGCAGCACAGGAGCAAAATGATTTTGCGCTCCAGCGTCTCCGGAAAAGCGGCGGGCGATTTGGCGGCGTCGGCATTCACACGATTCGCGGCCAGATTAAGGCGCGCGCGGCAAATCACAAGCGCCGGTTCACAACGCCAGCCGCAGCGTTGCGGCCAGTTCATCCGGCGTCAAAACGATGGGATTGGCCTTCATGCTGCTGGCGTTCGCGGCTTTCGCGACGATACCGGCGACGTGCTCCGAACCAATGCCATAATCGCGCAGCGGCGGAATCTGCAAATCTTGGACCAGCGCCTGCACCCATTCCACGCCAGCGTCCGCTGTGGCGTGCGGATTATTCGTAAGCAATCTCGCGGTTACCCAATACCGCTTCAGCGCAAAACTCTGCGGCTCGCGCTCGCGCAATGCCCGGAGGTTCACCGCCATCACGTGCGGCAGCAGTGCCGCGCAAATTGCGCCGTGCGGCGCGGGAAAAATTCCGCCAATCGGTCCAGCCAAACCATGCACAGCGCCCAGCCCGGCGTTGGCCAGCGCCAGCCCGCCGTGCAGACTCGCCACCGCCATGTCTTCTCGCGCCTTCGTGTCGTTACCATCCTTTACCGCCGCGCGTAACGCCCAAGCCGCGCGCCGGATGCCCTCAACGCACAAGCCGTCGGCCATCGGATTCGCGCGCATACACACGAACGGCTCAATCAATTGTGTCAGTGCGTCCATGCCCGTGCTCGCGGTAAGCGCGGGCGGCAGGTCATAGGTCAATTCCGGGTCAACCACCGCCACGCGCGCGAGCATCAGGCGGCTGCGCAGGCTCACTTTTAATTTGTGTTCCGGCGACGCCAGCACCGCGTTGCGCGTGACTTCCGAGCCAGTGCCCGCCGTCGTGGGAATCGCGAAGAACGGCGCGGACCATTTCTTCAGCGTCTGGCCGCGCCCGATGATTTCGAGATAATCGAGCAGATCGCCCTCGTTCGTGAGCAGGGCGGCGATGGCTTTCGCGGCGTCAATGACACTGCCGCCGCCGAAGCCGATGACGGAGTTGCATTTCTCCGCCTTCGCGAGCTTGATCCCCTGCTCCACCGTGGCAATCTCCGGTTCGCCCGCGACGGCGAACGTGACCACGTCCGTGCCGTGCCGCCGCAGATCGGCGATCAATTTTTCCGCGCGCCGCGGGTTGCGCCCAGTGACGACGAGAGAGCGCGCGCTGAAAGTTTTCAAGTTCTCGCCGACCCCCCTGACCAGGCCCGCGCCAAAGAGGATGCGCGGGACGGTCGTGAATTCAAATTGAATGCTCATCACCAGCCCTGGTCGTCGGGGAAAATGTTGCTGAACCTCATGCTCTGGCGCGGTTCGGCCATCATTGGCGCGACGGCATCGCGCCAGACCGGATAATGTTCCGTTGTCTTGTGCGCGGCGGCGGCATCGGCGTCGCGGTAGATTTCCACCAGCACGAAACGCGTCGGATCATCCTGCTGCTGCAAGACGTCAAAGCCTAGGACGCCCAGTTCCAGCAGGCTCCAGCGCGCGTTGAGCCGCGTCGCCTGTTTGAACGCCTTGACACAATCGGGTTTGACATGGACATGAACGTGGACAATGAGCATGAGCGAGAAATACGCGAAAACGTGAAAATGCTCAAGCGCGCGGAATGTGTTTCAATGCGGCAACATGGAGGGTGAAAAATGGAGGCGTCGCCGCATGTAAATAAATCATGGACTTTCCCCCCGTTATCAACGACAATGACTGTGTTCCCGCCCAGCGAGCCGGTTCAGGGGATTTTTCCGATCCAGAAATTTTATGATTAAAAAACCAGCAGCCACCGTTCCGGCTGCCCATCAGCCCATGGTTGATGAGACCGAACATCAACGGTTCGAGCGCATCCTGTCACGCGGGCAATTCAAACCGCTGAAAGGCGTGTTCGACAAACTCAACATTGCCATCCCGGTAATGCTGGGGGCGATCATCACCACCAACTCCTACCAGATATTCCTGGCCAAGCTCGGCTATCGCGTCATCGTGGTAAAGCAAATCCACGAGCAGGACTGTTACTCCCGTCTGGGGCCGGCCGGCGGCATCCGCGCCGTGGTGCCGCTGCACGACACTGCCACCTACAGCACACTGGTGACGCTCGTGAATTACGATTCCACAGTGACCACCACGCCCAAGGCCGTTGATTACTACGACAACCAACTGGCCGAATTCAAAATCCAGTTGATGAACCGCTCCGGCAATGCCGGGTGAATTAGCGACGCAGCGGCAGAATTTCGTCGGGGCGCGTTCACCAGGCCCGTGCGTATTGGTTTGGCGGCGGCAACTTGTGTCCGAGCGCCTTTGCCGCGTGCGCCGGCCAATACGGATCCACCAGCATCTGTCTCGCGAGCAAAACCACGTCCGACTGGCCGCTGCGCACGATGTCGTCCGCCTGTTTTGGTTCGGTGATGAAACCCACGGCGGCGGTGGCGATGCCCGTTTCGCGCCGGATTTTTTCGGCGAACGGCGTCTGGTAGCCGGGCTTGACGGCGATCTTCGCGTCCGGCACCACGCCGCCGGAGCTGCAATCCATCAAGTCCACGCCCCTGGCTTTCAGCAACTTTGCCAGCGCGATGCTGTCTTCGATCTGCCAGCCGCCTTCCTTCCAGTCAATCGCCGAAATCCGCACCGCCAGCGGCAGCTTGTCCGGCCAGATTTTTCGCACCGCGCGCGTCGTGTCGAGCAGCAGGCGGCTGCGATTTTCAAAGCTGCCGCCGTATTTGTCCGTGCGATGATTCGCGAGCGGCGAGAGAAATTCGTTGAACAGATAACCGTGCGCCGCGTGCAGTTCCAGCCATTCAAAGCCCGCCGTCAACGCGCGTTTCGCTGCCGCCACGAAATCGTTTTGCACACGGACGATGTCCGCCTCCGTCATCGCACGGGGAACTTTCGGCAAATCGCCGCCGAATGGAATCGCGCTCGGCGCAATCGTCTCCCAGCCGCCTTGCGCCCCGGACAAATGCGCGCCACCACGCCACGGCAAATCAGCAGACGCCTTGCGGCCCGCGTGCGCGATCTGGATGCCCGCCACCGCACCTTGCGATTTCACGAACTTCGCGATGCGCGAGAGCGGTTCAACGTGTTTCTCGCTCCAAAGGCCGAGGCAGCCTGGCGTAATGCGGCCTTCCGGTGCGACGGCCGTGGCCTCGACGATGACGAGTCCTGCGCCGCCGACCGCGCGCGAGCCGAGATGGACATAATGCCAGTCGTTCGCCACGCCGTCCTCCGCCGAATACTGGCACATCGGCGAAACGCCGATGCGATTGCGCAGCGTGACGGAGCGAACGGTCAGCGGTTGAAATAGATGCGGAGCGAAAATCGAATTTTTATCCATAACGCGGACAAAATATGCCGGAACCAAAAAAGCGCAAGCAACGGCCTTAACTGACACGCAACGATGCCAACGACACGGGCGAAAAATCCGGTAACGCTGCGCTTCTCTACTCGCCACCTTCCATGTGGCAATACATGGTTTGCAGGGCAATTTTTCCCGGTCCGGTGAACCGGTTCCAGATGATTTGTCCCGTGCTGGCAAACAAACCCGTCGAAAGCCTCTGAAACATTGTCTGCATCTGCACCGTGCGTTCCTTGTAAATCCAGCCGCCCGGTTCTATGTCAATCTCCTCGCCCGGCGCGAGCGTCACTTCAAACACATTGCCGAAACCGTGCAGCCAGAGAATGCCTTCGCGCACCGGACACGAAAACGTGTCAATGAAAAATCCCGTTCCGCCCAGCAGCATGTTCGCCGTGCCTTTGACGCGCGAGAACGTATATTCCACGTTTTCCGTCGCCGCCAGCCATTGATGTTCCCGCACATCCACACTCATTCCGGGCTTGAGATGCAGGCCGAAGACATGGCCCGCACCGTCGCGGCTGAACGCGATACGGCCCGGGCCATTCGCGCCGGTCAGCATGAACGGCATTCCCGCGATCATCCGCTTGAATCCGCCTTTCATCGGGCGCAATGCGATTTGCACCGCCGGATCCTTCCAGAGCAGGATGTGATGCTCAAAATAAACGCCGACGTTGCTCAATTCCAGATGCAACGCCGGCACGAGTTCGCCTTCGATGTGGTAGGTAACACCGCCGAAGGTTTCGTTCTGCACGTTTGTGGTCAATTGGACGGGGACAGTCATAATTTTTATTTGGTTGATGATTGAAATTCGGCGGGATTTGAATGCCATCTTGCTCCACCGTCAAGCTTCTTCCGAAGCGAGAAAGTTTGCGCGTTACCTGCCTGCGTATGTGTTGCCGCGCAAAAGCTGCTTAACTTTGCAGATGATGGGATTTTTCACCCAACACAGCGAGCCATGTGACATTTACGGCAAGGTCGTCACGGGCGCACGGGCGTCACCGCGAAAGAAGAACGTTGTATTGGAAGGGCAGCTCACGATCCTTGCCGGCCTCCAATTTGAATTCCCATTCAATCTCGCTGTTGGGATTCACCGAAGTCAGGTTGCGCGTCACCTTGGCCACCTTGCCGTCCGCCGATTCGAGCACTTCGCCAACGACCGACTTCCGGATCAGCAAGGTGATCTCCTTGCTCTTCCAGTTCGTGAGCTTGAGCTTGCCCGCCACGGTGACTTCGTCATAGTTGCGTCCGGCGATGTTGACCTGTTTGCGCGCGGTTTCGGTCTGCGATTGTTCGGCGCGCACATCGGTGGCAACGGTCAGCTTGAGGAAACTGCGTCCGCCGGGCGGGGTGTAGCCGAGCGTGTCCTGCGCGACCGGCAGCGTGCCGTTCAATGCGAAAGCCGGCGCGGTCGTCCACGGCTGCTGGCTTGTGTTTTCCAGGCGCAGGACATGCCAGACCTGATTCTCCGGCGCGCTCTGCGGGTTGAGCCGGTAACCGCGGTCATCCACATTCATGCTGTCGGGAATCTCCCATTGATAGATGTGCTCGTAGGGGGCGGACGTCTTCAAAAGGCTGAATGACGCCCGGTCGCCCTTCTTCAGCGTGACGCCGTTTTTGTGGTAGAAGTAGAGGTCTTCGCCCTGCTCACCCGGCGTCGGTTGCCCGACGGAATATCCGGCACCGGGAGAAACGGATGCATCGAAACCGGCGCCATTGTACATCACAGCTTGCGACATGACATTGGCGAAACGCCCCGCCTGCGCGCTGCCGCCGGAGGCCAGAGCCTGCACAAATCCCGCCACGGTTTGCTGGAGTGAAATGGGCGAGAGCACGTCGGCGAAGGAGAAGTTCGGATACCCCACCACGAATGAAACATCCGCGTTGTCCAAATCCTCCATGTCGTTGGCGAACACGGCGTCCAGTTCGATGTCAGCCTGCTTCTCGTCGGCAATGTTGATGCGGTAGCTGGGACTCCAGACGATGCCTTTCTCCAGTCCGGCGACGGTGATTTCCGCGCGCGCCGGATTGCCGCCGACATGAATTTTGGTGCGGGCCAGTTCCTGTTCGACGCTGGTGCGGACATTGGCGTCGTCGAGGATTTCAAGCGACTGAACCGAAGCCTTCGCCAGCGAGAGCACCGAGGAACGGCCATCGGCGGTGGTGGTGCGAAGCAAAACAATTTCACCGCGGGCGGGTTCAGTGCCGGGCGGACGATAGGGATTGTAAGGCGATGGATTCGGCGGCGTGACGGCATTTTCGTCCGGTTTGCGATCCGCCGGCACGGCGAGCAATGTGCCTTCGGCGGACTTGGGCGTGGTGCCGGATTCGTAAGTCAGGATGACACGGTGCCCGACGTTTGCCGCGAGCAATTCATTCATGCTGATGGCTTCGGTATTTTCGGATACTTTCTCCTTGTAGGCGATGACGTCCGTGACCGGCCCGGACTTGCTCGTGGTGCCAATCCACAGGCTGCCGAGCGCCGCTGGCGGGAGTTGATCCATGCGCGCCCAACCGTCCTTGAGCGGCGTGTCTCCGGCCTTCAAGACGAACGCCAGTCCGTTCTTGAATGCGGCCACGGTTTTTACCTTGGGTTGCAGCACCGGCAAGTCGTTGGTGCCCTCTTTCGCCGGAGAGTTAAGAACGGAAATCGTCAAGCCGATGACAACCAGGGATGGGAGAAATTTTCTATTCATAGGAATTATTTTTATGCCACAATTCTGCCTGATGGCGCAATGGAATTGTCAGCGGCATGTCAAATGTTTGTAAAAAAATTGTAATCCCGGACCGGCGGCACTGGCGCATTTGCCATGTCGCGGAAAAGCTGCTTTAATCTGAAACATGAATTTTTTCATCCAACGCGGCGAACTGCGCGACCTCTACGACAAGGTCGTCGCGGGCGAACGCATTTCCGAGGCCGATGCGCTGCGGCTGTTTGAATCGAAGGACTTGAACGCGGTCGGCGCCATCGCGGATTTTGCGCGGCGGAAAAAAACCGGCAACAACCGCGCCAGCTACATCATCAACCGCTACGTCAACTACTCGAACTACTGCATCCTCTCGTGCCAGTTTTGCTCCTTTGCGCGCAAGAAACGCGACGCCGACGGTTTCCAGCTTTCCATCGCCGAAATCGTCGGGAAGGCGCGCGAGGCGTTGAAGCTCGGCATCACGGAACTGCACATCGTCGGCGGGCTGCACCCGTCGCTGCCGTTCAGCTATTACACGGACATGCTGAAGGCGCTCAAGGCGCTCAACTCCGATGGTAGGGCTGCGCTGCCGCGCAGCCAGAACGACCAGCAGGCCGTCCCTGCCGGGAAGCTGCACCTCAAATGCTTCACCGCCATTGAAATTCTCCATCTTGCGTGGCTCGCCAAAAAATCCGCCGAGCAGACGCTGATCGAATTGAAAGCCGCCGGACTGGACTCGCTCACCGGCGGCGGCGCGGAGATTTTCCGCAAGGAAGTCCGGAGCGCCATCGCGCGCGGCAAGGAATCCGCCGAGGAATATCTGGACGTCCACCGCACCTGGCACCGGCTCGGCGGGCGCAGCACCTGCACGATGCTTTACGGCCACGTCGAGAGCCTTGCCGACCGCGTGGATCATCTGCGGCAACTGCGCGCGTTGCAGGACGAGACGCGCGGCTTCACCGGCTTCGTGCCGCTGGCGTATCAGCCGGAGGACAACGACATTCCCGTCACGCATCCGCCGACCGGATTCGATTCACTGCGCACCATCGCCGTGAGCCGCATCTTCCTCGACAATTTCCCGCACATCACCGCCTACTGGGTCGGCCTCGGCCTGAAGCTGGCGCAGGTGGCGTTGAGCTACGGCGCGGATGATTTGCACGGCACCATCATCGAGGAACACATCTTCCACATGGCCGGCGCGACCTCGCCGCAATTGCAGACCGAGGCGGACATGCTCAAAGCCATCCGCGAAGCCGGCCGCACTCCGGTCCAGCGCGACACCTTTTACGGGCCGATCAAAGTTCTGGAAAACGCGCCTGCTGCCGAAGCCACTGAAAATTCCGCGCGCTCGAAAATGCTTGAAGACAATCTGGCAACGGCGTGAGGTCTGGAATCTCAACTTTATTTCATTAACCAATCCGGCATTGGGTCGCTGTATGTTGAATAGTCAGCCGTTAATTCTTCACCTGCTTTGATATTTCTTAATGCAAAAAAGTCGTAGTCAGCGTTGCAATAAACATTGGGGCGTTCGCCTGCCTTAGGTCTATTGATATACCAAGACACTGTCAAACGATTGAAATTGGTTGGACAACCAAATAGATGCAATTTCTTTTTGAAAACAGTAAAGTCTCGATACAGACGACGGATCTCTAAATTTGGTGGGGCGAGCGTCCTCGCGAGCCGACTCGTCAGTAGCCTCGCCCCACCTTGTCCACTTTGCGGGCGGCGTTGGATTACGGCGACCCTCCTCCGCGTTCGTCCGCGCAAATTAACTCGCACATTCACCACCAGCGGCGCAAATTGATCGTGGCATGAGTTCGCCTGACGACATCCCGAAACTCCGCATGGCTGCGCCGGAATCGCCGGAGGAAATCGCGCGGCATCTGGAGCACGAACGGATCAAGGCCAGCCGCGAGCGCGAGGCCGGCCTCGAAGGGTCGCTCGCGCCGTTCCGCGTCGGCTCGGTGGAATATCTCAACGCCGTGCCGCTCACGCGCGGCATCGAGGACCAGATTGTTTTTGCCACGCCCGCGCGGCTCGCCGAACTGCTCCGGCGCGATGAACTAGACGCCGCGCTCGTCAGCGTCACCGAGGTGTTGCTCAACGACCGCTACGACATTCTCGACGGCATCGCCATCGCGTCGCTCGGCGAGGTCTACAGCGTCCTGCTTGCGCACAAAAAACCGCTGGAGGAGGCGAAGGAAATTTTCTGCGACACGGCGTCGCTCACGAGCGTGAACCTGTTGAAGGTGCTGCTGGCGGAGCGCGGGTTGAAGCCGGATTTCAAGCCGCTGGAAAATTACAAGGCCGCCCCGGAAAAGGATTTTGTGCTGCTCATCGGCGACCGGGCGATTGACTTTCAGCGCGCGCCGCACGCGCACGAAATTTTTGACCTGGGCGCAGCATGGTTTGAGCTGACGAACCTGCCGTTTGTTTATGCCGTGTGGGCGCTGCGCCGCGGCGTGGAGAACAAGGCGCTGCGGCGGTTGCTCCGCGAGACGAAGGCATTCGGGATGGAGACGCTTGAAGTCATAATCCGCAACCATCCGGCCTATGACCTCGATTTCCGCAAGGATTACCTCGGCTGGCTGATCCATTTCCACCTCGGCTCGGACGAAAAACGCGGCATCGCGAAATTCTGCGAACTGCTCCGCAAGCACGGACTCAGCCCGGTGTTCGAGCCGAAGTTTGTTTCTTAGGAGCCGAGGTAACGAGGCTCAAATTAAGAATCGGAGACTCCTTACGTCGTCTCCTACAATCAAAACCTCGTCAGCTTTTCGAGTTCCTTCACGCGCTTCTCGATGTCCGCGCGTTTGGTTTTGATCGTGCGCGTCAGGCCGAAGCCTTCGCAGCAGAACGACGCGGTGACGCTGCCATAGACCATCGCGCGGCGGATGTTGGCGTCAATCGGGCCGCGCGCCGTGGCGAGGTAACCCATCATGCCGCCGACGAAGGAATCGCCCGCGCCGGTCGGGTCCTCGACCGTGTGCAGCGGATACGCCGGGCAAATAAAGATGCCTTTCGGGCCGGACAGAATCGAGCCGTGCGAACCTTTTTTGATGATGACGTATTTCGGGCCGAGCTTGTGGATTTTTTTCAGCGCCACGAAAATGTTGTCTTCCTTCGTCAACTGCTGCGCCTCGCTGTCGTTCAGCACAAAGCCGTCAATGCGCGGGAGCAGCTTCAGCAAATCGGCCAGCGCGATGTTCAGCCACAAATCCATCGTGTCGGCCACGACGAATTTCGGACGGCGCATCTGATCCAATACGTGATGCTGGAGCGCCGGCGCGATGTTGGCCAGCAGGACGAACGGCGTGTGCTGATGCGACTGCGGCAGCGTGGGCGTGAACATCTCGAACACGCCGAGTTCCGTTGCGAGCGTGCGACGGTTGTTCATGTTCAACTCGTATTCGCCCGACCAGTGAAACGTCTTGCCAGGCAGAATCTGGAGGCCGCTCAAATTAATTTTGTGCCGGCGATAAAGCTCAATATATTTCTTCGGAAAATCCTTGCCGACGACTCCAATCAATTTGACCGGCGAAAAAAAGCTCGCGGCGACGGCAGCATGGCTGGCCGAACCGCCCAGCAATCGCGGGTTTTCCCTGGTGGGAGTTTTGATGGAATCCAACGCGGTGGAACCGACAATTAAAACACTCATGTGTTGTTTGGATTTGGGATTTGTTGTCTTGATCTGTGAACATTCAATAACCACCGCTGCCTTTTTGGATCAGTTCGATTTCGTAGCCTTCGGGCGCGTCTATGAAGGCGAACACGGTTCCAGTGGAAGTGGTGGCCGGGCCGTCGGAGTAGTTCAAACCGTGTTTCGCAAGGTGTTTCGCAAATTCGTCAAGGCTGTCCACTTCAAACGCGAGATGCGTGAGGTCGGGCTGCACTTGGACCGGGCCGCTGCCGGGGTAAAAGGTGATTTCAATCTGCTCCTCGCCGCCGGTCGCCTTGAGAAAGACGAGTTCCGAGCCGCGTGGCGATTTGTGCCGCTTGATTTCCTTGAGACCCAGCACGTCGCGGTAAAATGCCACCGTGCGATCGAGGTCATTCACTCGGTAGCGCGTGTGCAGCAGTTTTGTGACTTTGCTCATGCGCGAAATTTATCAGTCCAATATCCAATGTCCAATGTCCAATGTCGCCGCCGCATTGTTGGCTTTAGTGGGATTATATCTTTGACATATAACCGGGATCGCTGGCGTCCCACCGGTCGGTTTTTTAGCAGCACGCCGGCGGGATGCCGGCGCTCCCGGCAAAAACGCGCCAACGCAATGGTTTGTTTGCCGAAGGCATGATACCTGACTTTAGACTTTAGACTTTGGGCTTTAGACTTTAGAATTGGATTTATGGGCAAACGACGCGAAGCGCGCGAACACGCGGTGCAATTCCTGTTTCAGCACGACCTGAATCCGCCGGAGGATTTGGAGCGGGCGCTGAATGAATTCTGGGACTCGCAGCGCGCCGCCGCCATCGCCGAGGAAAAAGGCCCGGCGCATTGGGGACAGCAGATTGATCTGCCGCCGCCCACCGCCGAGGAGGCCGAGACGCGGCTATTTGCCGAGCCGCTCATCCGCGGCGTGCTTCAGCATCGCGAAGCGATTGACGAACACATCAAGAAGCACGCGAAGAACTGGGATTTTCACCGGATCGCCGCCGTGGACCGCAACATCATGCGGCTCGCGATTTACGAAATGCTCCATCGCGAAGACATCCCGCCCGTCGTCAGCATCAACGAGGCGGTGGACATCGCAAAAAAATTCTCGACCCAGGACAGCGGCAGGTTCGTGAACGGCATCCTCGACAAAATCAAGGGCGAGTTGATGCGGCCCGGACGGATAGTCACATGAAATTCGCCGATTTGCATCTGCACACGAATTTTTCCGACGGCACGTTTTCGCCGGAGGAGCTGGCCGGGCACGGCGCGCGGCTCGGCTTTGCCGCGCTGGCGCTGACCGACCACGATTCGGTCGAGGGCTGCGCGCGGATGGCGGCGGCGTGCGCGGCGGCGGGCATCGAATTCATCCCGGGAGCGGAACTCACCGCCGAACACAACAACACGGAGCTGCACATTCTCGGTTATTTTCTGGACACGCAAAATCAGACGCTACTGACCGAAATCGCCCGGTTCCAAATCGTCCGCCAGCAGCGCATCCACGAAATGGTGGCGCGCTTGAATGAATTGAACGTGCCGCTCAAGGTCGAGTCCGTTTTTGCGCTGGCCAATTGCATGTCGCCGGGCCGTCCGCACGTCGCGCGCGCGCTGGTGAAGGCCGGGCTCGTTGCGAACCTGGACGAAGCCTTCGATCGCTTCCTGAAAAAGAACCGCCCCGCCTGGGTGCCCAAGGCCAGGGTGTCCGCGCTCGAAGGCATTGCCTTGGTTCATCAGGCCGGCGGACTCGCCATCATGGCGCATCCGGGGTTGAACCGCACGGACGAGATCATCCCCGACATGGTTGACGCCGGACTGGACGGCATCGAATGTTTTCACACCAAGCATTCGACCGCGATGTCGCAGCATTACCTGGAAATCGCGGACAGATTCCATCTGCTCGTGACCGGCGGATCGGACTGCCACGGCTTCAGCAAGGGCAAGCCGCTCATTGGCACGGTCAAATTACCCTATGAATACGTCGAAAAATTGAAACGGAAACACGATGAAGCGTTGAAGAGTTTAAGCGTTGAATCGTGAAAGCCGCTTCAACTCTTCAACACTTCAGCGCTTTAACGAGATGAACTTGTTTCAAAAATTCAAGGCCGGCCTCGCCAGGACGCACAGCAAGCTGGCGCACGAAATCAAACGCATTGTCTCGCGTTCGCCAAAACTGGATTCCGCCACGCTCGAAGAATTGGAAACGGCGCTCATTGCCGCCGACCTCGGCATGGCCGTGACCGCGCAAATCGTGGAAGCGGTGAAAAAAGCCTACGAATCGCAGGGCACAACGGGCCATGACGTTTTCGCCATTGCGCGGGCGGAAGTCGGAAAAAATCTTTCGTCGAACAAACCGGATTTGCTCAAGGCCCCGCACGGCCCGACGGTGGTTTCCATCGTCGGCGTCAACGGCACGGGCAAGACCACCACCGCCGCCAAGCTTGCGCATTATCTTCAGACTCAGAAAAAAACCGTGCTGCTCGCCGCGTGCGACACGTTTCGCGCGGCGGCGATTGAGCAGATCAAATTGTGGGGCGCGCGCCTCAAGGTCGAGGTCATCGCCGGCAGTTACGGCGCGGACGCCGCGTCTGTGGCGCACGACGCCGTCACCGCCGCGCAGGCGCGCGGGACGGATTACCTGTTCATTGACACGGCGGGGCGGCTGCACACGAAGCACAATTTGATGCAGGAATTGCAGAAGCTGCACCGCGTCATCGGCAGGCAGATTGCGGGCGCGCCGCACGAAGTGCTGCTGGTGCTCGACGCGACGACCGGCATGAACGCGCTGAACCAGGCGCGCGAATTCAACAAGGCCGTGCCGCTCACCGGCCTCATCGTGACCAAGCTGGACGGCACGAGCAAGGGCGGCATGGTGGTGGCCATCCAGAAGGAACTCGGCCTGCCCATTAAATTCATCGGCCTCGGCGAGCAGCCGGACGACTTGCAGCCCTTCGACGCCAAGCAGTTCGCGCAGGCGTTGTTTGAGGAATGAAGCTCATTTTTTCAAGGCAATGACGCGAAGAATCTTGATCGCGGATCATGATTGATTTCAAGGAAGCGACTTCAGAAATTTCAATATCAAATCCTTGCCGCGCTCCAGTTCCGCCAGAGAAATCCATTCGTCCGCCGTGTGCGCCTGCGCGATGTCGCCCGGTCCGAACACGATGCTCGGAATGCCGCCCGCCGACAACACCGCCGCGTCGCAGAAGAAATGAACGCCCAGCGGTTTCGACTGCCCGGCGCATTTCAAAAATTTCCGCACGAGCGGCAATTTGTAATTTGTTTCCAGCGGCAGGGCTGGCGCGAGTTTTGCGCTGGAAATTTTCGCGGACAATTTCTTCGCGCGAAGGAACGCGGCGATTTCGCGTTGCACGCCCGCGTCCGTCTCGCCCGGCAATGTGCGGCGGTCCACCGTGATGGAGCAGCGGTCGGGTACGATGTTCGGCTGCGCGCCGCCGGAAATCATGCCCACGTTCACCGTCGCCGCGCCGAGCAGCGGATGGTTGCGCTTCCGCAATTGCGCGGCGTAATCCGTCTGGAGCAAATCCACGATGCGCGCCATTTCGTGGATGGCATTCCTGCCGAGTCGCGGCGTCGCGCCGTGCGCCGCCACGCCGCGCGTTTCCATCTCCAGCCACAAGCTGCCCTTGTGCGCGGTGACGACCTGTAACTTTGTCGGCTCGCCCACGATGGCCAAATCAGCTTTCATGGGGGCGCAGGCGTCTCGCCTGCTGTGGTCGGCGTGACGCCGAACACCAGTCGCCGGGGCGGCGCCAATTGCCTGCGGGACGCAGGCGCTCCCAACCAGCGCGCGCGAACCGGCCTGCGCGTGCTCTTCGTCAATCAAGCCGGCGAAAACAATTTCAGTTTCCAGCGGACGTGATTTCGATTCCGCCAATTCGCGAAGCGCGGACAACATGGCGGCGACGGAGCCTTTCGTGCCACACGCACCGCGGCCGTAAAGCCGTCCGTTTTTGCGCTGCGGAATGAATTTCGTCCCGTCCGCGCCGACGGTGTCGAGGTGCGGCGCGAGCAAAATGGTTTGGTGGATTTTGTTTCGCGGCAGCAGGCGCGCGATGAGATTGGAGCGTCCATGGCGGCCGTCCGCAAGGACCTTTTGGAATTCCACCTCCAGCCCGGCGCGCGCGGCGACGGCGGCGAGAAAATCCGCGACTCTTTGTTCGCCCGCGAACGGATGCGGTGCGTTGGTAGGGACGACCTGCTGGTCGTCCGAGGCCGCGCGGCGGCGCGGCCCTACCGATAACGGTGCGACAAAGGCGGGATTCACGCTGGGCAGCGCGATGAGTTCAGCCAGAAGTTTTTCCGTGCGCGGCACGGCCGCATTATATTTCATCTGCACCTAAAATGTGCCGTGATATTTTTTGTTTGTGGAAACACGAAACAAGTTTGCATTCGGTTCAGCACGCCTGAACAGGCAAAGGGTGACTCATTCAGAAGGCAAATTCAAGCCCCACAGAAGCATATTGTGCCAGAAATGGATTAACTCTCACAGATGCATACAGATTGCATAAACTCCCGGAGTGTAGCATAACTGCGTTTACAACAGGGGCAGCCCTTGGGGAAAAGTCCTTCCATAGGTTCACGCAAAATCTGTATGACTTCAGCCTCGGTTATGGCGGTGATATTGCTTGCTAACGCTCTCCCCTGTCGTCGGCCTGCTTCGGAATTCGGTTTAATCCGATTCCAGCACGATCGTGTCATACATGAGGCCGCCGCCGTTGGCGCGCAGTGTGAGGATGTTTTCGCCCTGCTTCAGGATGGAGGCGGAAAACTTGTATTCGTTGCGTGCGTATCGGCCGCTGCGATTGGTCGAGCGACGAACACTGGCGTCATCGCTGTAAGACAGCCGCCCAACATCCGTGCCGTTGATTGAAGCGGTGACACTGCCGCCGCCGCCGGCGATGGCAATGGTCAGATAGCCGTTACCGGAATAAGTTTTGTCGAGATTGAATTTTACCGTCCAGGTCCCGGTTTTCTGCGCGAAATACCAGTCGTTGATTTCCTTGCTCTGACCGATGGTGAAGGTGAGGTCGGCGGGAACCCGCTGTATCCACAGGCTGTCGCGGGGCTGGTCGCCGAATTTGAATTCGCCCGCCAGACGGTCGGCCTTGCCGATCTGCCACAGCAAATTGGGATGGTAGGGCGGATCCCAGTCAATGACGCCCAAGTCAAGCGTGTCGCCGCTCACCACGATTCCGTCTTTGGCTAACGATTGCGTGATGGGTCCCTGGGTTTGCCAGGCATACAGCGTATAGGTGCCGGGACGGACATGAGGCAGCGTGAAACTTCCGTCGGCCTCTGCCTTCACGTAAAAAATATAATCGCCCGCTTGGTTATAAATGATGCTGGCGCGATCCACCGCCGCGCCGTCATTGGCACCGCCGCCGAAGCCGCCGCGACCGCCGCCACGACCGCCGCGCCCGAAGACGTTTGTATTGGACGACATGGCATTTGTAAGAACGGGAAGCGAGTTCGTTGTCGCACCACGCCCGAAGCCTCCGCGGCCTCCGCGCCCCCCGCCCCCGCCACGGCCCGCAGGATTGGTGGGCTGGCCGAGAATGATGCAGGCATACGCCGCCGAGCGGTCATGCGAAATTTTCAACTGGCCGGTGACAGTCGTGCGCTTGACCGGGAAGAGCGGTTCTTCGACCCATTGATACGGCCACTTTTTTTGCTCTTCCGCCGCGACTTTCAAGGCGTCGGTGATGATGGCATTTGTTGTCGGCCCGGCATTGATGTAAACATACCAGGGGCCGAAAATTTTTTCGCCGGTGCGCCCGCCGGCGGAGCCGCCGCCGCTGAAATGGCCGCCGCCAATGTAATTCAAAATGAGCGCGTCCTGATGAACCGCCAGTTCCTGGCGCAACGGACCTCCGGCGTAGGCTTCGGTGCTGACCGGCATGAAAAACGCGCCGAAACCGTGGCCGAAATGTCCCCACATCGGCGCTTCAGAATAATATAAAACCCAGTCATATTTGGAATAAACGGAGCCGTCCGGCAAACGCCAGGTTTCATCGCCCATGTTGCCGATGGTGGAAATGGACTGAAGGTATTCGTAGGATTTTTGCTGGCCGATGCGTTCCGGCGTCCACGTCCAGTCGAGGATGGACATGTCGAAGCGATACATGGTGCGCATCTCGCCGCCGAATTGCCCCTTGATGATGACGTAGGGATGGATGCCGCTTTCGCCCTTGAGCATGACGTAATGGTCTTCGAGATACGGCGAGTTGGTGTCAATGAGCGCGAAATGAACCAGATCGGGTGTGTTCTTGACGATTTTTACGACGCGCGCGTGCATGTAACCCTGGCTGGCGTTGTAATCATGATAGAACGTGCGCCCGCCGTCGGTGTCGCGCGGGACAGTGCCGTGCAGATTGTGCGCCAGTTCCTGACCGTTCTTGATGATGGAGGTGGCGCTGATGTCGTTGCGGACGTCGTGGCCAAAGGTGATTTTGAGCAAGCCGTTGTCGAGAACCAAATCCTTGATGTCAGCCGGGCTGTAATCGCCGACTTCGGCGGACTTGTCGTTCAGCATCATGGTCACATCCCCGGCGGCTTGGATGCTGGAAACAAAGGCTGGCGCAATGGCAAACAGCAGAATGGCGGGGAAACGAAATGTCAATCTCTTGGCGCGCGAAGTCATGGGCAACAGCATAGACGCGGAACCAGTCCCGCAGGTTTCGGCCAAATGAGAAATTTCCGGGATTATGCACTTCACAAATAATAGACCAGCCGATGAGTCTGGCCGATGCATGCCTTGTGCGCATGGCGGAACTGAATGACAACTGCCAAATTTTCACGACGGACAGGGATTTTCTGGTTTATCGGCGCAAAGGGCGCAGCGTCATTCCATTGCTCGCGCCGTTTTGAATCGGGTTGCGTTCGTAGCAACCGACGTGAGTCGGCTCATTATTTATTGCAGGAAAATTTATTTTGAGCGGACTGACGTCCGCTGCTACGCGATGAGTTCGGCCAGGCGTTTTTCCGTGCGCGTCATGGCCGCAGAATGTCACAGCCAAAAGCTTCTTGCCACTTTCTTCTCGACACGGGATTTTTAAGGGCATAAACCAATCGCGGATTCTAAAATATAAATGTGTCAAATCATTACCAGCTTTATTGGGCCGATTACTGGTGGGCTTGTAAGTGGTGGCATCGGAACTTGGGTATTTTGGCGTAAACGTCTCCGAGACGGAAAAGACGCCTTCCTGCTAATTACTGCCGATCAGAAAAGTAAACTCTCCGAAACAAAAAAGGCAGGCCTTGATGAATTTTACCGGCAGAGTGTCTCGATTATGAGCCAAGCAGTATATCGGGTGCTGGAATTTCTTAAAGAAGAACAAAAATGCGCGCTCCTTAAATTTTGGAACGAGTATCGTTCCGAAGGCGAAAAATTATTTGGAAATCATGATAAATTTCTGGCTGCCTATGGAGAATCGCTGCTTGAAGAAAATCATCAGGCATATCTGAAATGGCTCGAAGACTACTTTGAAAAATTTGGTGCATGTATAAAAACTCGGAAACCAAAAAATTGAGTCAGCGACCTCCGGCAAAGCCGGAGGCTTGAGGAAGGTGGAGCGGCCCAAGGCCGCATGGCCCTTCGGGCAATCATTTGACGCCTCCCCCGAATCCATCATACACTTCCCAGCTCGATTCACACGCAAAATTCCAATTGTTCCCATCTCCTTTTGTTTCCCCGGATCGCGAGATCAATAGCATCACCGCATTCTCTGCACACACAGAAACACCCACTGGGTTCCAGCCCCCAACGGTATTCCCCCCTCCCTCGTTCCCGGAACCGTCAAACTTTGGGAGTCCTCCGGCAGAGCCGGAGGATTACCTATGGATTAAACAACTTCCACCGGGCATTTCGGCAGCGCGTCAAGGAAGGACTGGCCGTATTGCTTCGTCAAAACCCGATTGTCCAAAACGACGATGATGCCGGTGTCGGTCTTGGTGCGGATCAACCGGCCCACGCCCTGGCGGAATTTCAGGATGGCCTCGGGCAGGGAAAATTCGCCGAAGGAATTGCCGCCGCGCGCTTCAATCGCCTCAAGGCGCGCCTCGATGAGCGGATGATCCGGCACGGCGAACGGCAGCCGCGTAATGATGACGTTGCTCAACGCCTCGCCCGGCACGTCCACGCCCTGCCAGAAACTGTCCGTGCCGAAAAGCACCGAATCCACGTCGTCCTTGAACTTCTCCAGCATCGTGGAGCGCGGCGTGCCGGTGCCCTGCACGAAACACGCGACGCCCAGCTCGTTGAAAAACGGCTCCATGCGCTCGCCCATCTCACGCATGAGCTTGTAATTGGTGAACAGCACGAACGCCTTGCCGTGGGTCTGCCTGATAAAGTGCCCGATCCAATGCTCCAGCGCATCAGCGTAGCCGGCCTCGCGCGGGTCGGGCATTTTTTTGGCGACGAACAATTTCATCTGCCGCTCGTAATCGAACGGCGTGCCGACCTGCAACTGCGTGGCGGACTCCGCGCCGACACGGCGGGCGAAATAAGACAATGCGGAGTGCGGAGTGCGGAGTGAGGAATGTTGGCGTGGTGAATCGCGCTCTTCCGACTTCGCTTCATTCCGCGTTCCGCGTTCTGAATTCCGAATTCCCAAAGTCGCACTGGTCATGATGATGCTCGTGTCGCTTTCAAAAAGCCGGCGGCGCAAAAAATCGGCGACGTCCACCGGCGCGGCGTTGAGCGCGAGGTTTTTGTGCGCCTTGCCGCCGCGCTCGACCCAGTAAACGTGGTCGCTGGCGCTTTGTTCGAGAAACGCCTTCACCTCGTCGCGCAGCTCGGCAAGCCGTCGGTTGCACTCGATAAGTTCCTGCCCGATGTCCTTGTCCTCGCTCAATTTGATCAGCTCGCTGACGGCCTCGCGCAATCGCTGAATTGGCAGCGTGACGTTGTCCTTCACCAGTTCGGCGCGCCGGATGCGAAGTTCGGTCCACGCACGACGGCGTTCGCCGGTTTCCCCGCCGCCGAATTTGTTTTTGCCGACGGATTTCTGGATTTCCTCGCAGGCCGCCTCGACGTTTTCAAAAAACTTGTCGGCTTCGTCCAGAATGTCCGCGACCAGTTTCACCGCGTTTCCTTTTCGCAGCGTGGCAAGCAGGCCCTTTTCCGTGCGCGGATTCCACAGCCGGTTTAGCGCGTAACGCACCTGCCCGGACGATACGCTCAAGCCGATGTGCCGCGATGCGACGTGCTCCATCTGGTGCGCCTCGTCAAAAATCACGAAGTCGTTTTTGAAAAGTATTCCGCCCTCCTGTTCCTCATCAATTCCGCCGAGCAGCGTGAAGAACAGCGTGTGGTTCAGCACCAGCACGTCCGATGAAAGGAACTTGTTTCGCGCGCGCTGGAAAAAGCAGACATCATGGTCCTTGGCGAAATCGGACGGGAAGCCGCAGACTTTCGGCGAGCACAGCCCGCGTTCGGAACAGACCTGCGCCCAGACTTTCGGATCGGGTTCAACCTCGAAGTCCGACAGGCTGCCGTCTCTGGTTTCCTTCGACCATTCGTAGATGCGCTGCAATTCCTCGGCCTCGGACGACGTGAACAGGTTGCCGCTTTGTTGCATCGCCTTTTGCAGCCGGCGCGTGCAAAGGTAATTCGCGCGGCCCTTGAGCATCGAGAAGCTGAACTTCACCGGTTCGGGCAGCGCGCCGAGCACGTCCGCGAGCATTGGCAGGTCTTTTTCCGTGAGCTGCTCCTGTAAATTGATCGTGTGCGTCGAGACGACGGCCTTTTTCTTTTGCTTCACGGCGAAGAGGATTGCCGGAATCAAATAAGCCAGCGATTTGCCGACGCCCGTGCCTGCTTCGACCGCAAGGTGCTCGCGGTTCTGCAATGCGCGGGCCACCGCCACAGCCATTTCCTGCTGCTGCGGACGGAACTCAAAGTTTTTCGCCCGCGACAAAATGCCCGTCGGCGAAAAGATTTCCTCGACCTGGGTAACCAAATCGGCGCCGATGGGCTGGTTCTCAACGATGGAAATCATTTCAATTCAAACCACAACTCTGACTTGTCAGAGGTTGTTTCGTCTTCTTTCGAAGCGTCATCAAAAGCAAGACAGAAATAGCCATGTTGATTAAGACAAAGCAAATTGTCGCTTTGATGATAAATTGAAACCAATTGTCTGCCATGTAAAAAAAGTCTCCTGCTGTCTTTAACGTCCAAACCTTGTCGGTTGTATTGATGATGGTGAGCGCTTGCGATGGGCAGTTTTCTTTCAACTTCTTGAGTCCGACTCCAATTCCATCGTGTGGCTCCGGCGCTTGAACCATAACGAAAAGAAGGAAACATAGTTGAAGCGCTAGACCGACGATGATTAAGACTTTAGTTTTCATTTGTCTTGGGAATGTTTGTCAGCATTTCTGACTGTGCAATACAACTTTCATCGCCGAGGTTTTTCCCGGCGCGAGCGAAATCTTGTTTTGTTTCACGTTTCCGGATTCCACGCAGACCATGTGCCGGTGTTCCGCCGGGTCGAAGTC
>Ga0181520_10004387_pt1 | contig 23659 bp, 18 predicted proteins | sample PEATcosm2014_Bin_29_FD_132451 | JGI IMG/M metagenome (GOLD analysis project Ga0181520, IMG submission 132451) | Peatland microbial communities from MTU Mesocosm Facility, Houghton, MI, USA - PEATcosm2014_Bin02_30_metaG | ecosystem: Environmental > Terrestrial > Soil > Wetlands > Peat | place...
GAGGTATTCGATCCGCAGGCGGGTGTTTGGGCAGAGACGGAGCCTGAGTCGGCGGTGGTCACGCTGACGCGCGCGAAACGCAGTGCTATGCGGGCTGGTGGTTTGGTGGCGGGCAATCCTGGGGCTTCGCTTATTGATGTGGGGAATGGGATTGGGTCGATCGAGTTCCACACGAAGATGAATGCGCTGGGCGGCGACATTGTGAGCTTCGTGCGGCAGACACTCGGGCCGGATTCGGAGGCGGTGCGGAATTTTCGGGGATTTGTGATCACCAACGATGCTGCGAATTTTTCCGCAGGGGCGAACCTGGTGCAGTTGCTGCTGGCCGCGCAGGACGAGGAGTTCGACGAGATCGATTTGTACATACGCGCGTTCCAGGAGATGACGCAGGCGATCAAGTTTTGCGCACGACCGGTGGTGGTGGCGCCGTTTGGGCTGGCGCTGGGCGGCGGCGCGGAGGTGACGCTGCATGGCGCGGCGCGGCAGCCGCATCTGGAGCTGTACATGGGGCTGGTGGAGACGGGAGTGGGGCTGATCCCGGCGGGCGGGGGATGCAAGGAGATGACGCTGCGGGCGCTGGAGTTGGCGGCGGGGGCCGCGCCGGCTGGGGCGCGCGATTCGGTGGAGTTGCATCATGCTATGAGGACGATTTTTGAAAACATTGCGCTGGCGAAGGTGTCGACGTCGGCGTATGAGGCGCGGGAATTGCGTCTGCTGCGGCCGTCGGATGGGGTGACGATGCATCGGGATCGCGTGTTGCACGATGCTGTGGAGCGGGCGGTGGCGCTGGCGGAGGCGGGGTATCGTCCGCCCCTGCCTGTGACGGATGCTCTGGCGCCGGGAGAGAGTGTGCTGGCGGCGCTCAAGCTGGGCATCTATATGTTGCGGCAGGGAGAGTACGCGACGGATCACGATGTGACGGTGGCGACGCATCTGGCGGAAGTGCTGTGCGGGGGCGCGGTGACGCCGGGGACGCCGGTGAGCGAGGAGTATTTGCTGGATCTGGAACGGGAGCATTTTCTGTCGCTGTGCGGGGAACGGAAGTCGCAGGAGCGGATTGCGCACACGCTGAAGACAGGGAGGCCGCTGAGGAACTGAGAAAGGCAGCGAACCGCGAGCGAAAGACGAGTGGAGAAGCGAGCGAAAAGGCGAGCAAGAGGGACGGGCGAGGGATTCAATGCGGGATGCGGTGATTGTGAGTGCGGTGCGGACGGCGGTGGGGAAGGCTCCGCGAGGGGCGCTGCGCTCGACGCGGCCTGACGATCTGGGGGCGGTGGCGGTGCGGGGCGCGCTGGAGCGAGTGCCTCAGTTAGATGCTAAGGAAATTGACGATGTGATTCTGGGCTGCGCGATGCCGGAGGCGGAGCAGGGGATGAATCTGGCGCGGATTGTGGCGCTGCGGGCGGGGTTGCCGAATGAGTCGGCGGCGATGACGATCAACCGGTTTTGCGCGTCGGGGCTGCAGGCGATTGCGCTGGCGGCGGAGCGGATTCGCGGCGGCGGGGCGGAGGTGGTGGTTGCGGGCGGGGCGGAGTCGATGTCGATGGTGCCGATGGGGGGCAACAAGATTGCGGTCAATCCGTGGCTGGTGGAGCATCGGCCGGGATCGTATCTGACGATGGGGCTGACGGCGGAGCGGGTGGCGGCGAAATATGGGATTATGCGCGAGGACTGTGACAGATTCTCACTGGAGAGCCACCAGAAAGCAACCGCGGCTGTTACAGATGGCAAATTCCAGGATGAAATTGTGCCTGTGACGGTGACATTTTCGACGCCCAACGGGAGTACGAGGTTGAAAACGACGACGACGGAGTTCCGGGTGGATGAGGGTCCGCGGGTGGACACGACTTTGGATGCGCTGGCGAAGCTGGCGCCGGTTTTTCATGCGAAGGGGACGGTGACGGCGGGGAATTCATCGCAGACTTCGGATGGGGCGGCGGCGGCGGTGGTGATGTCGGTGGAGCGTGCGGAGCAGTTGGGGATTCGGCCGCTGGCGCGGTTTGTGTCGTTTGCCTATGCGGGGTGCGAACCGGAGGAGATGGGCATGGGGCCGGTGTTCGCGGTGCCAAAGGCGCTGAAGATGGCAGGGCTGACGCTCGATCAGATCGATGTGATCGAACTGAACGAGGCGTTCGCGGCGCAGGCGCTGGCGGTGATGCGTGAGTTGGGGCTCGATCCGGCGAAGGTGAATGTGAACGGCGGAGCGATAGCGCTGGGGCATCCGCTGGGGTGCACGGGGGCGAAGCTGACGGCGACGATTGTGCGGGAGCTGGAACGGCGGAAGGCGCGGTACGGGCTGGTGACGATGTGCGTGGGCGGGGGGATGGGGGCAGCGGGGGTGTTTGAGAATTTGATTTGAGCAATCACGCGGCGCGGACACGGGTAGAGCCGAAGAACGGCTGGGGCAAGATCATCCCGTTTGTGGGTGTTCTGGCGGTGCTCACGTTGGTGGCTGGGCCGTGGATCTATCACTGGTGGTCGTTGCCAGATGACTCGTGGCCGGCCTACGAAGGGCAAGTACTTGAAACGCGCGTAGTGATGGTCGGCCCCACAGACAGCCAGTACGGGAATTCAGTGCTCTATCGCGTAGAGGTACGTGCCGCGTGGATGGAGAACGGGATGCGGCAGGACGCGTGGGTTCCGACAAGAAAGACGGGCGGCGACAAAACATATCTGGCGCTTTGGGCTTCGCAGCAGGGAAATGAATGCTCGGTGCGAGTGGCGCCGCGGAATCCTGGGGAGCGGATGGCGTTTTTCCGCAAGTGATGCGTGGGCGCGCGATGATAGCGACACGATATTGGAGTGGTTCAAGTTAGCCGATAAAGTCGGCGAGGGGTGCGAAATGAGACCTCGCATGAACATCCACGATTTGTATCCCAGGAGACGCGAACGTGGCGTGGTTGAAGGCCGGCGTAATCGTCGACGTAGAGAGATGGGGAAATCGTCGCCCGCATTGAACCAGCACCGAAGATCGTCGGAAAGAAGCCGCCCAAGTCTCGGCCAGCCCGGAAAAAGCACGGAGCCCCCAAGGCACGCTGATTTAGCCATTAGACGATGCGCGGGCATAGTCGTTACAGACAAAAGCAGGTCCATTCGACTCGCGTCTGAATTACTTGTCGCGCGAAAAACGCGCGACGAATTCGGAAGGCTCGCTCAGGATGACAGAGCTTTCTCTTATCCGAAAAGCCGTGGTGATACCGGCGAATTGCAACCCCACCCGTGTCGCGCTTGGATGGGGCTTCGATAGTGAAGACCGGCTGATTCACGCTGTGGCGAAGTGGGCGGCGTAGGATGGTTTTTCGGAGGCTGACCTATGGCGACGTCGACCTTACCAAAGACGATTCCGGGCGGACAACCTAAGGCAATTCCTGGCGGATATTTTTTGCTGCAGAATGGGGCGGCGGAGGATGTTTTTGCGCCGGAGGATTTTTCCGAGGAGCAGCGGGAGATTGCGCGGACGACTGCGGAGTTTGCGGAGAAGTCGATCGTGCCGCGGATTGCGGAGATCGAGGCGAAGAATTTTGCGGTGACGCGGGAGCTGCTGCTGGAGGCGGGCCAGCTGGGATTGATGGCGGTGGATGTGCCAGAGCAGTATGGCGGGCTGGCGCTCGATAAGGTGACGTCGGCACTGGTGGCGGATCGGATTGCGGTGTCGGCGAGTTTCTCCGTGAGCTTCAGCGCGCACGTGGGGATCGGGACGCTGCCGGTGATCTGGTATGGGACGGCGGCGCAGAAGGAGAAATATCTGCCGCGGCTGGCCAGCGGGGAGTGGATTGCGGCGTATGCGCTGAGCGAGTCGTCGTCGGGGTCGGACGCGATGAATATCCGGACGCAGGCGCGGCTTTCGGCGGACGGGCAGCAATATGTGCTGAACGGCGAGAAGATGTGGATCTCGAATGCGGGGTTCGCGGATTTGTTCATCGTGTTCGCGAAGATCGTGAGCGACAGCGGCGAACAGTTTTCGGCGTTTCTGGTTGAGCGAAACACGCCGGGGCTCACGGTGGGTGCGGAGGAACACAAGCTGGGGATTCGCGGGTCGTCGACGTGCCCGCTGGTGCTTTCGGACTGCGCGGTGCCGGTGGGGAATCTGTTGGGCGAGGCAGGCAAGGGGCACCACATCGCTTTCAATATTTTGAACGTTGGCCGTTACAAACTAGGGGCAGCGACGCTGGGCGGGGCGCGGCATACGCTGCGCAACGCGGTGAAGTATGGGAAGCAGCGGATGGCGTTTGGGAAGCCGATTACGTCGTTTGGGCTGGTGCAGGAGAAGATTGCGGAGACGGCGGCTGGAATTTTTGCAGGCGAGGCGCTGGTGTATCGCGTGGTGGGAGCGATTGACGGGGCGCTCGCGACACTGTCGGCCGATGCGACGGCGGCCGAGGTGCAGAAAAAGATCGAGGAGTATGCGGTCGAATGCTCGATCGTGAAGGTGTGGTGTTCGGAAATGATGGAGCGCGCGGCGGATCACGCGGTGCAGATTTACGGCGGGTATGGGTATGTCGAGGAGTATCCGGCGGAGCGGGGTTATCGCGACTCGCGCATTAACAGGATTTTTGAGGGGACGAACGAGATTAACCGGCTGATCATCACGGGATTTTTGCTGAAGCGGGCGATGCAGGGGCGGCTGCCGCTGCTGCCGGCGATCGCGAAGGTGATGGATGAGGTGATGGCGGGGCCGGGGGCGCGCGGCGAGCAGCCACAGGGTCCGCTGGCTGCGGAGCGGGCGCTGCTGGGGAGCGCGAAGAAGCTGGGGCTATTTTGTTCGGGGGCGGCGAGCCAGAAGTATCCGACAAGCCTGCAGGATCAGCAGGAGATCATGGGGGCGCTGGCGGATATTTTGATTGAGGTGCTGGTGATGGAGTCGGCGCTGCTGCGGGCGGAGAAGTTTGCCGGACGGAATGCGACGGCCATCGGGCTGGCGCAGCTGAGTGTGGCGCGGTCATTCCGCATCATTCAGGACGCGGCGGAGCGGGTGCTGGGGGCGGTGGCGGAGGGCGAAATGCTGCGCACGCAGATGGCGATTTTCCGGCGGCTGGCGAAGCATGATCCGATCAACACGGTGGCGATTGGGCGCGCTGTGGCCGAGGAGATGATTGCGGCGGAGAGGTACACGCTGTGACCGAGCCTGTAGTCTGTAGCCGGTAGCCTGTAGCCGGTAGCCTGTAGCCGGTAGGCGAAAGGCGAGCGGTACGATGCCAGCGCGGTGTGCTGTGCGCGATGCCCACTCAAGCCAAAGGCGGGCTTGAATGGGGCACCCCGCTTGCCCACTCAAGCCAAAGGCGGGCTTGAATGGGGCACCCGGCGCCAGCGAGTCGCGCTGGGCGCGATCCCACTCAAGCCAAAGGCGCTTGAATGGGGCACCCGGGTCTTCTTTATTTTGGTGGGGGGCCGTGCTGGAGGAGGCCTTCGACGAGGGCCTGGAATTCTTCTTCGAGAGCGGAGCGGTAAAACATGCGGCCAGCGCGGCTGTACCAGTAGTCGGCGTTGGAGAGCGAGCCTTCGCGGCGATGGAGGTAGGCGTGGACGGCCATGCCTTCGGTGCTCTCCAGCGCGTCGACGAGGTTGTGTGCGCGGGGCCAGTCGCCATTCGCGTCCCACCAGAGCGCGGCGAGCGGTGCGGAGAAATTTGGGGGGGGCTCATCGAGGGGGAGCGATGCGCGGAATTCGTTCGGCGACATGGCCAAGCCTCCGTTGCCCTGAGTGGGGAACCTTTTGAATTTACGCTAAATCGAAGGCGGTCCGCAGCAGGTTCTTCAGCTCGACGCTCGATGATCGCGCCCCTATTTATTCAATAGTAAAGGCTGAGGTTTTCAGAGTTCTCAACTCAGAATCAGTTTGCCGATGGTGGCGAGCTGCATGTTCGAGGTGCCTTCGTAGATGGCGCCGATTTTGGCGTCGCGGTAGAACTTTTCCACGGGGTAGTCGCGGACGAAGCCGTAGCCGCCGTAGATTTCGACGGCCTGGCTGGCGACCTGTTCGGCGACGCGGGAGGCGAAGAGCTTGGCGATGGCGGCCTCCTTCACAAAAGGAATGCCGGCGCACTTCATGCGGGCGGCATTGTAGACGAGGTTGCGCGCGGCCTCGATCTGAGTGGCCATCTCGGCGAGTGCGAACTGGACGGCCTGGAATTCGGAGATGGCTTTGCCGAACTGTTTGCGCTCCTTGCTGTACTTGACGGCGAGAGTCCAGGCGCCTTCGGCGAGGCCGAGCATCTGCGCGGCGATGCCGATGCGGCCTTCGTTGAGGGCTTCGATGGCGATCTTGTAGCCCTTGCCGGTTTCTCCGATGACGTTTTCTGCCGGAACACGGCAGTCGTCGAAGAGCAGCTCGCAGGTGGAGGAGGCGCGAATGCCCATCTTGTCTTCTTTGTGGCCGATGGTGAAACCGGGCGTGCCGCGTTCGACGAGGAAAGCAGTGATGCCGCGATAGCCTGCGTCGGGATTGATGGTGGCGAAGACGAGGAAGAGATCGGCCTCCATGGCGTTGGAGATCCAGAGCTTGCGGCCGTTGAGGACGAAGTTGTTTCCGTCGGGACGGGCCTGGGTGGCGAGCGAGAAAGCATCGGAGCCGGAGCCGGCTTCGCTGAGCGCGTAGGCGCAGACGGTTTGCTGCGCGAGGCGCGGGAGGTAGAGGCGCTGCTGCTCGGGCGTGGCCCAGCGCAGGAGCGCGTTGACGGCGAGGGTGTTCTGCACATCGACGATAACGGCGACGGCGGGATCGACGCGGGAGATCTCTTCGACGGCGAGCACGGCGCTGAAGAAGGAGGAGCCGGCGCCGCCGAGTTCGAGCGGGGCTTCGATGGCCATGAGGCCGAGTTCGAAGAGCTGGCGGAGGATGGCGGGTTCGAGATGTTGGGTCTCGTCCATGGCACGGACGTGGGGGGCGATTTCCTGCTGGGCGAACTGGCGGACGGTGTCGCGCAGGAGGGATTCTTCTTCGGTGAGGGAGGTGAGCGGGGGGATGGATTCCGGGGCTGGCTCGGGCATGGGGACAGGGTACAGCGGTGCAAGGGGCAGGGTACAGGGGGTAGCACTCGGCGGGGGCGCAGGCAAGAAGAATCGACCACAGCAGGGTCGGCGATGAATCAAAGGTACCGCCTGGAGAGCGAGGCGGGACCTTTTGGGGAATCCACGGTACCTTCGGGCTGAGGACCGCATCGAGTAATCTTGCAAATCGGGTTGCGGGGGCTCTAGCTTCTTGCTGTGGGGTGAACCTGGCCTACTCCCGGGGCGCGCCTTTTTTGCGGGCGAGGGAGCGGTTTGCTTTCGCAACTCCGGTGCTTGAGAATCCGGCGTTGTGTGCTTCCGCAACTCCGATACTGGAGAATATGGCTTTGCGTGCTTCCTTAACTCCAGTGGTTGAGAATCTGGTGTTGCGTGCTCGGAGTCCTGGTGCTTGAGAATCCGGCGTTGTGTGCTTCCGCAACTCCGCTGATTGGGAAACGGGCGTCGCGTGCTTCGGGGTCCGGTCAGCGAGAATCTGGCGTCGCGTGTTTCGGAGTTCGGTGATCGGGAATCTGCTATGGTGCAGTTGAGCCGGTTATGCCTGTTCGTGCCAAAGTTAAACAGAAGCCGCCGTTCCCGTTCGTGCTGGAGTCACTGGCGCCGTTGAGGCCCGAGGTGCGGAGACTGTTTTCCGGTTTTGCGGTTTACGTGGGCGACCGGATCGTCTGCATGCTGCGGGATCACGAGAAGTCGCCCAGGGATAACGGGGTGTGGCTGGTGCTTGCGGAGGGCACGGACCCCGACAGCAAGGATCTGCGGCGGGAGTTCCCTTCGCTTCGACCGATTGAGACGCTGGGGGGGAAGATTGGGCACTGGCTGCTGATTCCGGCGGACGGTCCGGATTTCGAGGGCGAGGCGGGGCATGTTTGCGAGTTGCTGTTGGGCCGGGATGCGCGGCTGGGGCGGGTGCCGCAGTCGCGAAAGTAGGCGGTGTCATTCCTGATGGTGAGTTTTTTCCCACCCAACGGCGCAGAGGCCGAAGCTTACTCAAGCCAAAAACGGACTTAACAGTTTGCGGAAAAAGTGCCCGATGACGAAAAAAAACGTCCCTCAGCGGCTAAAGCCGAATTCATTCCGCAGACTTTACGGTCCGGCTAAAGCCAGACCCTTTCAAAGAATCGAGTTTTTCCGCAAGCTGTTAAGCCGCGCGCCGGATTTGAACGGGCGATCTGTGTTTTTTCGAGGCTGAGGAAGCTTACTGAGGCAGGGCGGCTGCGCTGGCCTGGGCTTCTTCCTGTTCGCTGAGGATGATGGGGCGGCCTCCGCTGTAGCCGGGGAGGACGCGGAGACGCTTGAGGATTTTGCGGGTGAGGCCGGTGAGCGGCTGCTCGAGCAGGTCGAGGACGGGAACCCAGACGCGCTCTGCGGTGTCGCGGGCGAGGAGTTTCTGCTCGTTGATGGTGAGGCCGTATACGGTGACGTAGTAATTGGTGTTGGTGATGGAGTGGCGGACGGTGAGCAGGAGCATGTCCTCGCTCTCATGGCCCTCTTTGACGGCGGGCAACTCCCACATGTTGGGCATCTGCGAGGCGTCGGGCGGGCGGCGCTGGAGGAGGACTTCGGCTTTGGGCCACTGGCGGCGCTGCACGAGGGCGAGCGCGGTCTTTTGGCTGAGCATTTTTTTGGTGCGGGGGACGGCGTGCTCGCCGCGTGTGGCGCAACCTTCGCGGACCGGGCAGGCGAGGCACATGGGCGCTTTGGGGAGGCAGACGGTGGCGCCGAGCTCCATCATGGCCTGGTTGAAATCGCCGGGGCGCTCGCGGTCGACGAGGTCTTCGGCGGCGCGGCGGAGTTCGCCGCTGCGGGCTACGCCGGGGACGGGCTCGTGGCCGAAGTAGCGAGTGAGGACGCGCTCGACGTTGCCATCGACGGCAGCGACGGGCTCGCCAAAAGCGATCGAGGCCACGGCCGCGGCGGTGTAGACGCCGACGCCGGGAAGACGGCTGAGGGCTGCCGCAGTGGTGGGAATTTGTCCCTGATGTTCGGTGATGACGGCGCGGGCGGATTCATGGAGGGCGCGTGCGCGGCGGTAGTAGCCGAGGCCGCTCCACAGGGCGAGGACTTCGGATTCTTCGGCGTTGGCGAGGGACTGGAGAGTGGGAAAGCGGGCCATGAAGCGCGTGTAGTAATCGATGACGACGGCGACGCGGGTTTGCTGCAGCATGGTCTCGGAGACCCAGATCGCGTAGGGATCGCGGGTGAGGCGCCACGGCAGTTCGCGGGCATGTTCATCAAACCATTGCAGAAGATTTTGGCGGAAATCCACGTTTTCCAGTCTCAACCCTTCGGGGAATTGTAGGTTTGATTCCAGCCACTTTTGGAGTATTCGGCAATCCCACAAAAGGCTAAGGACCTTGTGGATTACCGCACTTTGGTGATGGGGTTGGGGTTGCGGGTCGAGAAATTTTGTTTTTGTTTCGCGGCGGAATCGTGCGCGGTGAAGCCGGGACCGCAGTAATATCGCGCCCTTCGAGAGGGGTGGCGCTCGGTTATGAGCGAAAGTTCTCGGCGTGCTGGGCGAGCGAGGGTTCGGAGGCGGGAGCGGGTTCGGGCTCCGGTTCCGGCACGTGGATAGGAGGCTCAGGCTCTTTGGGTTCCGGCTCCTGCATGGGCGGCGAGTTTTCGGAGCCGGGGCTGGAGGGTTCGGTTTCCGCTTCTTCGATTGCGGCGATTTCGTTTTGGGGGAAGGGGAGATTTTCTTCGCTCGACGCGAATGCTGCTTGTTCGGATGCGGGCTCGGAATCCGCGAGGTCCGTGTCTGCGAGATCGGTGTCGGCCAATTCGGTGGCCATTTTTTCGAATTCCTCGATGGAGGGGAGCTCGTTGACGTCTTTGAGGCCGAAGCGGAGGAGGAATTCTTTGGTGGTTTTGTAGAGGATGGGGCGGCCGACGACCTGTTTGCGTCCTGCTGTGGTGATGAGCTTGCGGGCGACGAGGGAGCCGAGGACGCCGGAGGAGTCGACGCCGCGGATTTCGCCGATTTCGGGGGCGGTGACGGGCTGCTTGTAGGCGATGACGGCGAGGGTTTCGAGGGCCTGGAGAGAGAGCTTGAGGGGCGGCTTGAGGGTCTTGATGAAGGAGCGGACCGCATCGTGACATTCGGGGCGGGTGCCGATGCGGAAGCCGCCGGCGACTTCGCGAATTTCGAGGCCGCTGTCGGGGGAGTTGAAGTCGGCGATCAGCTCGTGGATGAGGGCGCGGATTTCTTCGCGGACTTCGCGGTCACGCAGGCGCGCGGCTTTCTTTTCTGCGTCGGAACCTTCGCGGTCGGCGGACTGCGCTTCGGGCCCGGGATCCGCGCCTTCAGCCGCCGGCGTTGTTCCTTCATGAACCGAGGGAGCAGGTGGGATGTCGGCGTCGAGAGACTCGGTGATGGCGGGCGTGGTGGGCAGCGGGTCTTCTCCGGGTTCGGGGGCCAGTTCGGGCTGGGCATCGAAAGCGGCTTCGTTGGGGGCTTCGAGATCGGCGGAAGGCGTGGTGCGGGCGGCGCGGCTAAGGAGGGCTTCGTCGCGGAAGAGGGAGGCGAGCTGGGCCAGTGTTACAGGCTCTTCAGCGGCGTAAATGACGGCTTCAATGCGGGCTTTAAGACTCATCGGATCGGTGTGGGGGAAACTTCTCTCAGGGGCTAAAGCCCGGATTTAATTTGGCTGTTTTGCGGCACGAGTGAACTCGTGCCCTGATACAAAAGCGGCGTTCGGGGTTCGAAGCAACAACATCCCTCAGCGGCTGAAGCCGAATTTCATTTTGCAAGTTTACGGCAACGACTGTCGTGCCGTTCAAAACGCGCCGGGCCTGAAGGCCTCTTTGTGGAGCGTCCTTTTTCACCGGCCTAAAGGCCGGTGCTTCTACCGTCGTGCCGCTTCGCGGCACTTGATGCAGGGAGTCAGCAAGCTGTGATGTCTTACCCTGATACAAAAGCGGCTGTTCGTCTTTTTTACGCAAGCCGTGAAGTCTTACCCGACACAAAAGCGGCCCGTTCGCCTTTTTCCAGCAAGCTGTGAAGTCTTACCCTGACACAAAAGCGGCTGTTCGTCTTTTTTTCCGCAAGCTGTGAAGTCTTACCCGACACAAAAGCGGCCCGTTCGCCTTTTCCAGCAAGCTGTGAAGTCTTACCCTGACACAAAGCGGCTGTTCGTCTTTTTTACGCAAGCCGTGAAGTCTTACCCGACACAAAAGCGGCCCGTTCGCCTTTTTCCAGCAAGCAGTGAAGTCTTACCCTGACACAAAAGCGGCTGTTCGTCTTTTTTTCCGCAAGCAGTGAAGCCATGTCCCTTCAAGACAAAAGTAAAGACAACAGCGCCGACATCCTGATGCAGAGACACCCGCGTTTCCGTGGGAACCTGGCTAATAGGCGCTCCTTCGATAGTACAGAAAAGCGCGGCGGATCGGAGGTGGGTGGGCGCGCTCAAAACGAGAGCCCCGCTCAAGACAAGAGCCCCGCTCAAGACAAGAGCCCCGCTCAAGACAAGAGCCCCGCTCAAGACAAGAGCCCCCGGGCGAAACGAGAGCCCGGGGCAAAGCCCGCGAGGTGGGCTCTTGTATATCAACGGCGGCGGAGGATCACATGAAGTGGCGCAGCGCGAAGAAGATGCCGGCGGCGAGCAGGGCTGCGGCCGGGAGGGTGAAGATCCAGGCGAGGGCGATGTTGCGGATGGTGGAGAGCGGGAGTCCGCTGCCGTTGGCCATCATGGTGCCGGCCACGCCTGATGAGAGGACGTGCGTGGTCGAGACGGGCATGTGGTATTGATCGGCGGCGATGATGGTTACGGCGGCTGTGATTTCAGCGGCCGCGCCCTGGGCGTAGGTAAGGTGCTCCTTGCCGATTTTTTCGCCGACGGTGACGACGATGCGCTTCCAGCCGACCATGGTGCCGAGGCCGAGAGCGATGGCGACGGCGACCTTGACCCAGGTGGGGATAAATTTAGTCGCGTTATCGAGCTGCTTTTTGTAGGCGCCGAGGGATTTGTTTTCGGCGGCGTTGAAGACGGGTACGCCGTTCTTGCCGGCGTTTTTGCCGATGAGGCGGATGGCCTCACTGACGACGTACATATCGTTGCGGACGTTCTGCTGCTGGTTGGCGGGAATCTTGTTGAGATCTTTGTAGAGGACGACTTCGTTGTCGATTTCTTCGACCATCTGGCGGGTGGCCAGCATGGTGTTCTGGTTGAAGTCCTTGGTGCGGATGAAGTCGGTGAGGTCGGTGCGGGCGTCGCCGATGACGGCGTTGGGGGAGACGTAATGGTTGAAGACGGTCTCGGCCTGCTGGGAGACGGCGGCGAAATTCTGGACCTGGCTGAATCCGACCGCATGGTTGAGGGCGTAGGCGGTGGGGACGGTGCCGATGAGGATGAGCATGATGAGGCCCATACCCTTTTGTCCGTCGTTGGAGCCGTGGCCGAAGCTGACGCTGGTGCAGGTGAGGATGAGGAGGGCGCGAATCCAGAGCGGCGGGGGCTCAGTGCCCTTTGGGGATTCGTACAGGGCCTTGTTTTTGACGACGAGCTTGAGGACGAGGAGGAGGATGGCGGCGACGCCGAAGCCGACGAGCGGCGAAATGAGGAGGACCCTGAATACGTTGCCTGCCTGTTCCCAATCGACGCCGCTGGTGCCCTGGTGCGGGTTCATGAGCTGGTTGGCGATGCCGACGCCGATGATGGAACCGATGAGGGTGTGGGAGCTGGAGGCGGGCAGGCCGAACCACCAGGTGCTGAGGTTCCAGAGAATGGCGGCGATGAGGAGGGAGAAGACCATGGCGAAGCCGGCGCCCCTGCCGACCTGCAGGACCAGTTCGACGGGGAGCAGGGAGAGGATGGTGAAGGCGACGGCGCCGGAGGAGGTGAGCACGCCGATGAGATTCCACAGGCCGGACCAGACGACGGCAACGTGGGGCTCGAGGGAGTGGGTGTAGATGACGGTGGCGACGGCGTTGGCGGTGTCGTGGAAGCCGTTGACGAACTCGAAGCCGAGCGCGATGAGCAGGGCGATGCCGAGCAGAAAATATGGTCCGACGGAGGCGAGGTGGGTGGCGGAAAGATCGCGAGCCAGCTGCGAACCGGCATAGCCCAGGCCGCCGAGCAGAGCGATGCCGAAGACGATCATCCCGATGGCGCCGGGAGACTTGCTCATCTTCTCGTGAAGGAGGGCGCCTGGATGTTCGGGAATGGTGGGTACTTCTACGACTGATTCGAGAGGAATACGGGCACCTGCGGGCATGCGGGAAGCGGCTCCATTCTAAGGTCGGGGGCGGGTGGAGCCAAACTACCGGGGTGGATTGCGGGTAAGCATGAACGCTGGGTTAACAGACTGTGAATCTGTATGTGGCGGAGGGGATGGGGTTACCGGTTGGCGGGGTAGGCAGGTAAACCGGAGGCGGGAGGGTAACGACGGGAGATCCGCGGGCGCAGAGGGATGGCGTGGCCTGGTGTCGTTGCACCGGAAGCACAGAGTGTGAAGAGATTATTGAGCTGGGTTAGTTCCGAATGGCCGACTTTACGGTCGAAACGCCCTGGACGAACACTGCGGTAGAGCCGCAACTACAATGACAGGACGATGAAGCACTATCGTTCTTCAATACCGAAACGAGCCCGGGAACGCGTTCTTGCCACGCATTTATCGGGACCGCAGAAGTACCTGGCGGAGTACCGGCTGAACAGAAAGGTTGTGGGATTTCGTTACTTCGACCAAGACGGCGAAATTCAGTCTGAGCGCCCTGTGAGGGATGGGTTGACACACGGTACCCAATACTTTTTCGATGAGGGAACCGTCGCCTTTTCAGAACCCTACAAAAAGGGCCTTCCTCACGGCACCGCGAGGCAATATTCGGAGGAGGGGAAACTCATCGGAACCTATTCGATGATCCGGGGCACAGGTATCGACCTCTGGCGGCACAAGACGAACTGGGGTACAGGGCCGTCGGTCTTTCTTTCTGAAGCTCGCTACCTCAAGGACGGGATGTTCCACGGGTTCGAGTGGTGGCTGAATGAGGACCAGAAGACCGTAAACCATGAATGTCATTTCATGCGAGATCGGAAGCATGGCATCGAAAGAATGTGGACTAACAGGGGACGTCTAAAGCGAGGCTATCCCAAGTATTGGATCGATAATCAGCAGGTCACCAAACGCCGGTATGTGCGCGAGATGAAGCGAGACCTGACTCTTCCATCGTTTCGGGACGCGGATAATCGAGCGAAGCGGACATTCCCGCCGGAAATCAGAAATCACCTGACATAAGCATCGTTCGCTTCAAGTGCTCTTCCGCTGACTCCCGCCGCCTCTCTGAGCCGTATCACCGGCAAGCGGAGATGATGCTCCATGCGCCCATGCGTTCAGGAAGAGCAACCGCAGATCCTTCGTCGCTTCACTCCTCAGGATGACAGCGCCCGAGGTGGGTGGAGGTGACGCTTAGCTCCACTCATCCCGAGTGGAGAGGCGGTCGTTGATGGCCTGCTCGAACTGCTCGTTTTTTTTGATGTAGATTTCGCTGAAGCCGCGGTCCTGGCGGAGAAGGATGGCCTGGAGGCGGACGAGCTCGAGCAGGGCGAGGAACATGGAGACCAGGGCGTTGACCGAGCGGGTGTGGGCGAGGAGCTTCGAGAGGCCGACGGGGCGGTCTTCCATCATGAGGCGGCGGCGGATGAAGTCGATCATCTGGCGGACGGTGACAGTGTCCTCTTCGACGTCGAGGATGGGGCGATTTTTGGCGCGCTTGAGGACTTCGCGGAAGACGCGGACGAGGTCGAGGGTGTCGGCGGCGATGTCCTGGCCGGCGTCGGCGGTTTCGCGGAATTCGCGCATGCCGGGATTGGTCCAGGTGGCTTCTTCGAGCTGGCGTTTCTGCTGAAGCATCTGCGCGGCGTTGCGGAAGCGCTCGTGTTCGAGGAGGCGCTCGACCAGTTCGCGGCGGGGATCGTCGGCTTCCTCGGGGGATTCGGCGGGCGAGCGCGGCAGGAGCATTTTGCTCTTGATGTGGATGAGCAGGGCCGACATGTAGATGAACTCGCCGGCGGTGTCGACGTCGGAGGCTTTGAGGTGCTCGACGTAAGCGAGGAACTGTTTGGTGATTTTGGCGATGGGGATGTCGTAGATGTCGATGTTCTGGCGGCGGACGAGGTCGAGGAGAAGGTCGTAGGGGCCTTCGTAGACTTGTCCGACGCTGACGGAGAAGGGGAAGGCGGACTCTTCTTCTTTGCGGAGGTCGGCGGGGGTTTTTTCGTAGTGGTGTGGGGTGGGGACGGCTGGGTCGGGGGTAGTGGATGCTGCTGGGGATGCCGCCGACGAGGTCGGGTTCTCCGGGTTCAGCTGATGATCGGGCTTCATTTCCGGATTATTGTTGGGGTCTGACGCGGTTTCCAATGCTTCCCTCAGGGGCTGAAGCCCCAGTCACTGTTGCTGAATTTACGGCACGGCTGAAGCCGTGCCCTTTCAAAACTGTCGAGTTGTTCTTCAAGCTGTGAGGCCGTGCCCTTTCAAAACTGGGGTTGACCCGATAGCGGGTTGACCCGCTTCTCTCGCTAACTGGACAAATTCGGCGTTCCTGCGAGGGAGGAAGCGAGGCCCATGGCTTGTCGGACTTCCTGCATGGTCTGCTCGGCGCGGGTGGTGGCGCGGCGAGCGCCGTCGGCGAGGACGTCGGACACGAGCGCGGGGTTCTGTTCGAACTTTGTGCGGCGTTCCTGGATGGGAGCGAGGGCGGAGACGATGGCGTCGGCGACCCAGGTTTTGCATTCGATGCAGCCGATGCCTGCGGTCGTGCAGCCCTCGTAGACTTTGGCGATGGTTTCAGGAGGGGAAAAGATTTTATGGAGGTCGCCGACGGGGCATTTGTCGGGGTTGCCGGGATCTTTGCGGCGGATGCGGGCCGGATCGGTGACCATGGGTTTGATTTTGGCGCGGATTGCGGGCTCCGGGTCGGAGAGCAGGATGGTGTTGCCGTAGCTCTTGGACATCTTGCGGCCGTCGGTGCCGGGGAGTTTGGGCGATGGGGTTAGGAGGACGTCCGGCTCGGGGAGAATCTCAGAGCCACCGGAGCCTTTGTAGAACTGGTTGAAGCGGCGGGCGACTTCGCGGGTGAGCTCGACGTGAGCGACCTGGTCCTGACCGACGGGGACGAAGGCGGGTTGGTAGATGAGGATGTCAGCAGACTGCAGGAGCGGATAGCCGAGGAAGCCGTAGGTGCTGAGGTCCTTGCCCTGGAGGTTTTCCCGCTGCTCTTTATAGGTAGGGACGCGCTCGAGCCATCCGACCGAGGTGATCATGGAGAGGAGCAGATGGAGTTCGGCGTGCTGCTTGACGTCGCTCTGGACGAAGAGGACGGAGCGCGCGGGGTCGAGGCCGGCGGCGAGGTAGTCGAGGATGACTTCGCGGGTGTTGGCGGCGATCTGCGAGGGGTCGGCGTAATCGGTGGTGAGAGCGTGCCAGTCGGCGATGAAGAAGTAGCAGTCGTAGTCGTCCTGGAGGCGGACCCAGTTGTGGAGGGCGCCCATGTAGTTTCCGAGGTGGAGTTTGCCGGTGGGGCGCATGCCGGAGAGGACGCGCTTACGGGCAGGAGAAGTGGGGTTCGACACGGAATCCTTCGTGAGGGAGATGGCTTTGGATATTGTAACGGGCCATTGCATGGAGCAGCCCCGCCTGCGGCGGAAAACGCGGCGCGCCGCGATTGCCGGTCAACGCTCGCGAGCGGCTTCGCGCGGCGAAATGGATTTGTTTGCACGATTCATTTCACAAGCGGCTTGACAGAGTAGACAGACAGAATGTCTAATAACGCTGAGAGGATAGTCTATGCAGTTCGAGTTGAGCGATCTGGTGCGCGCCTACGCCCGCGAAAGCTATGTCGATCCAGCGAAGAGGAGCCGGCGGAAGAGATTTCCGATCCCGGTAAAAGAGCTTCATGAAAACCTGGTTGTGAACCATGGATTTCCCCGGCAAAATGTGCCGCAAGTTTGCAGCGCTCTGCGATCGAAAAAGTTTCTGCATCAGCTTGGACTGGAAATCGAAAAGGTGGATGGACCTCCTTCGAAGACGAGCACGACCGTTGTCTTCCATTATCGATTCCGGGACGAACCAACTGGAGATCAGGGGGATCCCAGGGCCCAGTCAGCAGGGGGGTCCGGAGAGCAAAGGTCTCCCGAAGCCGCACTTGCGAGGATGCGCGGCCTGATGCGAGAGGAATTCGCAGCCTATGGGGGCGGGGAAGCCTTTCTGAAATGGTTGCGGACCGATCCTGAGAAGGACAGGAGATGAGCCGGGTTTACTGGGACACAATGCTGTTCATTTATCTGCTGGAAGACAACAAGCAATATGCGTCCCGGGTAGAGGCGATCTACAACAGGATGCAAGCACGGGGAGACTCCTTATTCACGAGCTTCCTCAGCCTCGGAGAACTTCTCGCAGGCGCAAAGCGGTTGCCTCAGCGGGAAAAGGAGCTACGGGATGACTTCGCCGCTCTAAAGGTTCAACTCTTAGCATTCGACAGCGGTGCCGTTGATACGTTCGCATCTTTGCGCGGGACGCAGAAACTGGCCACCGCCGATTCGATTCATCTGGCGTGTGCGGCGTCAAAGGGAATCGACCTGTTTCTGACCGGAGATAAGCAATTGACGAAGCAGATTGTGCCGGGAGTCCAGTTCATTTCCAGCATAGACACAAGTCCGATTTAGCTACGAAGGCGAATCTTCTGCTGAAGTCTCGGTTGTAAGCTAGGAGCCGGGACGGACCTGTGAAAGCGGCGATCAGCGTATCGAAGGAAGATTATTTGAAGGCGATTCTCGAGGCTGAGAGCGAGGGGCAAACTGTGATCTCGGCTACGCTGGCGCACTGGCTGGAGGTGTCGGCGCCGGCGGTGTCGATGGCGCTGCGGCGGCTGAAGCGCGATGGGTATGTGGAGGTGCGGGCGGATGGGGTGGTGCGGCTGACGGCGAAGGGGCACGAGGCCGCGTACCGGACGGCGCTGCGGCATCACCTGATCGAGCGCATGCTGTCGGAGATGTTTGGGATGCCGTGGTTCGAGGTGCACGACGAGGCAGAGCGGCTGGAGCATGCGGTTTCGCCGGCGTTTGAAGCGCTGCTGATGAGGAAGCTGGGCGAGAAGGGGACGTGTCCGCACGGCAACGCGGTGCTGCCGGAGAGCGATGCGACACGGAAGAGGCATGGGGTGCGGCCGCTGGCGGATGTGGCGGAGGGGGCCGAGTACACGGTGACGAGCCTGTATGAGCGCGATGAAAAGCTGCTGCGGTTTCTGCAGCGGGCGGGGATCGAACCGGGCGGCTCGGTGCGGGTGGTGCAGCGGAACTACGATCAGACGGTGGCGATTGAGACGGCGGCGGGGCAGTTCACGATTGGGCCGGCGGCGGCGGAGAGGGTGCGCGTGAGGCGGAGCGGCGTGCGGAACCCGCGGTGATGGCGCAAAATTCCCCTGGGACGCAACGGGGAAGATTTAGCATTCCATACAACGTGTTGCATCGACCAGGCGGAGGGTGGAACCTCAGGGCGTGAAGCCCCCCGGGGGGGGGCGTTTTTTTTGCGTTTATGGGCACGACTGAGCAGCGTCCAGAAAATGTTGAACATGGGGAAAAGCATCCCTCAGCGGCTGAAGCCGCGCACATTTTGCAGCGGGTACGGCACAGCTGAAGCTGTGCCCCTTCAAGGCAGTGTCTTTTCGCGAGCTGTGAGGTCGCCCCCGTTCAAAACCGGCTCCTCACCGAGTGTATGGCTTCGACGGCGGGCAGTACTTTCGCTGGCCGGAGCCGGGATTGTTCTCGCCGGGATGCCGCTGATGGCGCTCGATCCGCATACGCCGCTGGCGCAGTACGGCTACCAGTCGTGGCAGACGGACACCGGGTTGCCGCAGAACACCGTGCACGCGATTGTGCAGGGGCGCGATGGGTTTCTATGGATAGCGACCGAGGGCGGGTTGGTGCGTTTCGATGGGGTGGAGTTTCGGGCGTACACGCGGGCGAATACGCCGGGGCTCGACCCCATTCGCGCCAACAGCAGCGCGATGGGGACCCCGGGGTTGCCCAGCGATCTCGTCGACGATTTGATGGAGGGTCGCGATGGGGCGCTTTGGATCAGCACTTCGGGCGGGCTGGCTCGGATGCGGGGCGGGGTGGTGGAGGCATTTGGACCGGAGAAGGGCATTCCGGCGACGCAGGTGTGGCGGACGTTTGAGGATGCGCGCGGGAGTGTGTGGGCGCTGACGGCAGCGGGGCTGTTTCGGATCAATCAGGAGCACGGGGGTGAGCGCGGGGAGCGGATCGCGCTGGATTCGGCGCTGACGGAAAACAGCAGGATCGTGGCGGGGCGGGACGGTGCTTTGTGGCTGGGGACCGCGGATGGTCTGATGCGCGCTGGTGCGGACGGATTGTTTCGCGCGCTGGGTACGAAGGGCGACGTGGTTGCGCTGGTCCTGGACGGGAGTGGCAATGCGTGGGCGGGATCGCGTTCCGGGTTGGAAGAGTGTTGGGCGACGGGCTGCCAGAATTTTGCTGTTCCGGGCGGTGGAGCGGTGGAATCCGTCGCAATGGATGGTTTTGGGGGGATCTGGGTCGGAACGGATACAGGTTTGTTCAAAGCGCTGGAGGGTGAGCTTCGGAAAATCCCCGCTGTACCCGGAGGGGTGGGCTTTATTTATGGCGACCGGGCCGGTGTCATTTGGGTGGGGACGCCGCGTGGGCTGATGAGGGTTGGGCTGGACGGCGATGTTGAGTCGCTGAAGGGCGGGGAGGTTTTTCTGAGCGCGGCGGAGGATCGCGAGGGAGATTTGTGGCTGGGCACGGAGAGTGGCGGGCTGGCGGTTTTGCGGGATCGGAAGTTTTCGACGCTGACGGCGGACGATGGGCTGACAGACGAATTTGTTCTGGCGCTGGCCGAGGATCGTGGGGGTGCGATTTGGGCGGGGACGCGGGGCGGGGGTTTGAATGCCGATCGCGGCGGAAAATTCAAAGCGCTGACGACGGCGCAGGGGCTGACCAGCAACATTGTGCTGACGGTGGCTGCGGCTGCCGATGGTGTTTGGGCGGGAACGCCGGATGGACTGGACTTGATTCGCGGGAATCAGGTGCGCGTGTTCACCACGGCCGATGGTTTGGCGGATGATTTTGTGCGGTCGCTGTACGTGGGCGCGCGCGGGGAGTTGTGGATCGGGACGCGGCGCGGGCTTTCTCGCTATGCAGGCGGGAAATTTACGACGTGGACCGCGATGGATGGGCTGGGCAGCGATCTGATTGGCGCGATGGTGGAGGACCACGACGGTTCGCTATGGATTGGGACGCTGGGTGGGCTGAGCCGTTTTCGCGATGGCCGCTTCACGAATTTCACGACGAAGGATGGGCTTTCGAGCAACGTGGTGACGGCGCTCTATGAAGATCGCGAGGGTGTGTTGTGGATCGGGACGAATGATGGTGGGTTGAATCGTTGGCGGAACGGGAAGATTGTTAGCGTGGGGCAAAGGCAGCTGCCGCAGCGGGTAATTGGGATTTTGGAGGATGGCAGCGGGTATCTGTGGATCAGTTCCAATACTGGGATTTATCGTGTGAGCCGCGATGCATTGAATCGCGAGGCCGATGGGGGCGAGGCGGCGGAGGCGATGCGGTTTGGCGTTGCGGATGGGATGCGGATCAGCGAATGCTCCAGCGGCGGGCATCCGGCGGCGGTGCGGCTCAGAGATGGTTCATTGTGGTTCGCGACGCTGAAGGGGATCGCGCGCGTCGATCCGGAGCACATGCCGGTGAACCGCGTGGCTCCGCAGGTTGCTGTGGAGCGGGTGAGCGTGGACGATGCGCCGCAGGCTTCGATTGAAGACCTGACGGTGACGCCTGGGCACAGTCATTACGAGTTCGACTACGCGGGGCTGAGCTTTGTTGCGCCGCAGAAGGTGGAGTATCGGTATCAGCTCGAGGGGTTCGATCCAGGCTGGGTGGATGCGGGGACACGGCGCGCGGCATATTACACAAACCTGCCGCATGGGCGGTACACGTTTCGCGTGATTGCGCGCAACAACGATGGAGTGTGGAGCGAGGCGGCGGCAACGGCGGCGCTGACCATTGAGCCGCACTACTACCAGACGGCGTGGTTCCGGCTGCTGGTGCTGGCGGCGATGGCGGGGCTTGCGTACGCGGCGTGGCGGCGGCGGCTGCTGCACGTGGAGCGGGAGTTTCAGGCGGTGCTGGGGGAGCGGGCGCGCATCGCGCGGGAGATTCACGATACGCTGGCTCAGGGGTTCGTGGCGGTTTCGGTTCATCTGGAGCTGGTGGCGCAGCTGATGCGGAACTCGGTGGACGCGGCGCGAGAGCAGCTGGAGCGGGCGCAGGCGCTGGTGAGGAGCAGTCTGGACGATGCGCGGACTTCGATTTGGGAGCTGCGAGGACAGGGCGCCGGGCGCGAGGGCGAACGCGAAGATCTGGCGGTGCGGCTGCTGCGGGCGGCGGAGGAAGTGACGGGACGCGCGAAGTCGAAGGCTCGGGTGCAGATGCAGGTGGCGGGAACGAATCATCCGCTGGATGAGGATGTGGAGCGGGAGCTGGCGCGGATCGCGCGTGAGGCGGTGACGAATGCGGTGCGGCACGGCGATGCGGAGAACATCGTGCTGCGACTGGAGTTTGAGGGGAGTATGTTCGGGATGGAGATTCATGACGATGGGCGCGGATTTACGGGGAAGCCGCCGGATGGGGCCACTGGGCATTTTGGGCTGACGGGGATGCGGGAACGGGCGTCGGCCATTGGCGCTACGCTGACGGTGGAAAGCAGTGCGGGCGAGGGAACCACGGTGCGGGTGGGCCTGAACGACTCGCGGACCGCGGAGACGGAGAAGAATACGTAACGATGGCGGATACAATTAACATCCTGCTGGTGGACGATCATCACATCGTGCGCCAGGGATTTGCGGCGCTGTTGAAGACGGTGCCTGGGTTTGCGGTGGTGGCCGAGGCCTCGGACGGCGAGCAGGCCGTGGAACTGTTCAAGAAGCACAAGCCGGATGTGACGCTGATGGACCTGCGGCTGCCCAGGATGAATGGCGTGGAAGCCATCACGCGGATTCGCACGGATTTTCCGGCGGCGCGGATTATTGTGCTGACGACGTTCGATGGGGACGAGGATATTTATCGCGCGCTGCAGGCGGGGGCGAAGGGGTATTTGCTGAAGGGGATGGATCTGGCGGAGCTGACCGAGGCGGTGAAAATTGTGCACGCGGGAAAATCGCGGATCCCGTCGCGGGTGGCGGAGAAGCTGGCGGAGCGGATGGGTGGACCAACGCTGACGGCGCGCGAGCTGGAGGTGCTGCGGCTGATTGTGGCGGGGAAGAGCAATAAGGATATCGGGGCGGCGCTGTTTATTTCGGAGGCGACGGTGAAGACGCACGTGAACAGTTTGCTGGGAAAGATGGGCGTGGAGGATCGGACGCAGGCGGCGACCACGGCGCTGCAGCGAGGGATTGTGCATCTGGACTGATCAAAACAGGGATTAGGGATTAGGGAACAGGAATCAGGGATAAACGATGAAGTGGCTGGACGAGAATCGGCTTCGAGGTTGGATGGTTGCGGGTTGTTTGGCGGTGGCGCTCGCGTGGTGTGGGTTGGCGCAGGAGACGCGGGCTGCGGAGTGGCGGGTGGCGAATGACGCGGAGTTGCGGTCGGTGATTCCGGCGCGGGCGCCGGTGGTCGAGGAGAGGATCGAGACGGAGATGCGGTCGGCTTCGGGGATCACGAATGGGCACGGGAAATATATTGCGGGGGTGGTGCTGATCACGGCGGGCTATTCGGCGGAGGGTAAGTACTCCCACTTTTTTCTCACGCAGGTTCCGCTGAAGCTGGGTGCAGACACGCGGCTGGGGCCGGGGGAGTACGTGCTGGGTTACGAGCACACCGAGAACAATGTGTTGTTGGTGCATTTTTATGAGGCGGCGACGGGCAAGCCGGTGGGCAGCGTTCCGGCGGGGCTGCTGGCGGGGGTGACGCGAGTGGAGGCGTTTCGCATCTGGCCGCCGGGAGAGCGGTCCGCGATTCAGATTGGGCGGTTCGGGTTCAGTTATCAGATTGGGAGCTGGTAAAAGCATGGCGCAGAGTGTGTCGCAGAAAGAACAGAAGGTGCTGGAGGCGCTGAGCGAGAACTGGCAGGCGGAGATGCGCGGCTTCCACACGTACAACACGCTGGCGGAGCGCGACGAGGATGCGGTGCGCAGCAAGGCGCTGCGGCATATGGCGGAGGCCGAGGCGCAGCACGCGGCGATGTGGGCGAAGCGGATCCGCGAGCTGGGCGCGGAGCTGCCGAAATACGATGGCAAGGCGACGGGGGACGCGGACACGCTGGTGAACCGGCTGGGGGGCCCGCAAATGGCGCTGCGGCGGCTGGAGATCGACGAGAGCCGGGACATTGCGCGCTACGGTCAGCAGCTGAAGGAACTGGGAGACGAGCCGAGCATCGCGATTCTAAAGGTGGTAATCGCGGACGAGCAGGAACACTATCGCGAGCTGAGCGAGCTGATCCGGCATCGCTATCCGAAGATGGCGGTGAGCTCGGAGATGGCGCGCAAGGAGCTCGACGATCTGCTGACGCGGCGAAATTCTTCAGGAAGGCAGACGGCGGGGTGGATCGGCGACGCGATTTATGGCGTGAACGACGGGCTGGGCGCGATCTTCGGGATCGTGTCGGGCGTGTCGGGC
>Ga0181520_10004388_pt1 | contig 23651 bp, 16 predicted proteins | sample PEATcosm2014_Bin_29_FD_132451 | JGI IMG/M metagenome (GOLD analysis project Ga0181520, IMG submission 132451) | Peatland microbial communities from MTU Mesocosm Facility, Houghton, MI, USA - PEATcosm2014_Bin02_30_metaG | ecosystem: Environmental > Terrestrial > Soil > Wetlands > Peat | place...
GCAATCTTCTTGGACAACCGGTTCATACCACCTCATTGCGGCAACCGCCTGTCGACAGGCCAGCCACCTTCATCCTGACTCTAAAAATCTTACCCGGCTTGCTTCGTTCCGTGGGTGCACGGTTGCGGATTGGGCCAAATCTTGTTCTTGGACTTGAGCGGAGGTTACCCTCGCTCGGCTTCCTGCGCGGCGGCCAGCAAGGCGCGCGCGTCTTGTTCCGCATGGCCGGCGCCGAATACGGCATTCCCGGCAACCAGCAGCTCTGCACCTGCTTGGACGACCTGGGCCACCGTATCGTGAGCCACGCCGCCGTCTACCTCGATTTTAAACGCCAAGCCCAGTTCCTGACGCAATTCGGCCAGGTGACGAATCTTATCCAGCGAAAATGGGATGAATTGCTGGCCGCCGAAGCCGGGATTCACGCTCATGATCAGCACATGGTGCACCATGGGCAGAATATCGATGAGCAAATCCACCCGCGTGGCCGGATTCAACACCACCGCCGGCTGCATCCCGTGGTGCGCAATCAACTCCAGGGAGCGATGCAGGTGGCGGCAGGCTTCGTAATGCACACTGACCCAGTTGGCCCCGGCATCGGCAAAGGCGGGAATAAACTCATCGGGGTTCTCGACCATCAGATGACAGTCCAGAGGCAGGTTGGTTACCTTGCGCAGGCTTTTGACCACCGGGGGCCCCAGCGTAATGTTGGGCACAAAATGGCCGTCCATCACGTCGACATGGATCACCGTGCCGCCGCCTCGCTCGGCAGCGGCGACCTGCTCGGCCAAATGGGCAAAATCGGCTGACAAAATGGAGGGCAACAGTTCAATCATGGGATATTGGGTACCAACTCCTCGCAGCCCAAGTCTATCAGCCACCTGCGGTGCGGCCAATTTCCTGCGCTACCTGCGCTGGGGCCAACTCTCTGGACCACCTGGAAGGGCTCGCCCCACGCCCGATTTGGACAGGATCGAGAAGAGTGTGCGATTTCCGTACAATTCCGGTGATCAAAGAGCGCCCTGTTGCCGAAGAAGGATACAAGGGTGGCAAATCTCCCCCGGGGGCGAGTCATGCAGATCGGCGGATTTACTTCTTATGCGTCTAGCGCACCGGTACTGAATCCGGTGCATCTTGCCAAAGCCGCAAGCAACGCATCGACCTCATCGGCCACGAGTTCTTCCAGCACCGCGGCGGTTAGTGCGGCCCCGGTCTCTGCAACTGCCTCGGCATCTCAAAGCTCCGCAGCCCCGGCCCGATCGTCCCATGCCAAGTCCGCGCAGGGCGGAGGCGGTGGCGGTGGGGCCGCTGCAGCAGAAGAGACCATGGCGGCGGCCTACTCCACCACTGTGGCCGGCAAGCAATACTCCGGCAGTGTGGAAAAGTCCGGCAACGAGTACACGGCGTCGGTCTCCAATCTGGCGGGCGCGGACGCGAGCGGCTCCAGCATCCAATCGGCTGAGAACAACCTCAATATCAAGATCGACATCCTGGTCTGAATCGAAATCCTGGTCTGAGTTCTCTGCACCGTTCCGTGCTTTCCGCATTCTCAGGGCTTCGATTCGCTGAGGGCTTCGATTCGCTCGCCAAGGAGCCTAAGGAAACCGCAAACCAGCGCCGAAACGAGCAGGCTTTCTCCGCAAGCCAGGGAACTCTTACAGCTACGGTGTGGGGCTTGAGCCGGACTGCCCATGCGGAGCCGTCCAGCGGATGGAATCTGCGTACAGTCTCACCTCAGGAGGGTTTGCCGCCGCACTCCTCGTGCCGGCACAAGCAGTTGATCTCAGTCCTGCTTCCGATGCCCTCGCAGTGGGCGCTGCAATACTTCCCCTTTTCCGGAGCGGGGCAGGTACAAGCCGCATTCGCGCATTTCTTCGGTGGATGAGTCATGATTCTCCCTCGTCGCACATTCGGATGCCGTTCATTCTCTGGCACACAGCAGTGCGATGCAAAAACCAATGCAAGAGATAGTAGCGCAATTGCATATGCGGTCGCGAGCAAAATTGGCCAGGCGCCAAAATGGCAAGAAACAGCGGCCGCGCAGCTCTCAAGGAAAAACTGTGCCTTTTCTGAACTGGCGTAAATTTTTACATTTCATCGGCCGATAATTGCGATAGGCCTCTATTTTGATTGACCGTGCATCGTAGACCACGGTATTGGCGGCACAGGAAGCGAATCGCAAGTATGCGGAGCAAGAACTGCACCGTCTTGATATCGAGCCAGGCTTTGTCGGCCTTGAAATCGTGCGTCGCCCTGATTGTTCTGGCTTTTGCCATTCCTTCCTCGACACAGATCCGCAAAGAGCCAACTCGCGTCTTGCGCACCGTCCACGACATCTTCGCCCTCACCAAAGCCCAAGCTGCAAAATCCTTCCCCATCGAGCTTCAGGCCGTGGTGCTCTATTCCGACCCTCAGTGGGGCGCGTTGTTTGTGCAGGATAAGACCGGCCCCACCTACATCGATGTTCATGGCTCGACTGCCCGCTATGCTTCCGGCGCACGCATCCGTTTGGAAGCCGTGACCGTCGCCGGGAATTTTGGGCCTTCTCTGGCTCAAGCCAAGGTCACGGTCCTGGGCAACGGCGTGCTTCCACCTGCCGAATCGAGGCGCGTGGATGAACTCGACGCAGGGGTGGCTGAGAGTTCTCGGGTGGTCACCGAGGGTGTGCTGCACCCTTGCGAGGGAAACTGGAATCGCGTCTGTTTTCGCGTCTTTGACGGAAAGAAGATGGTCTGGATTTTTGTGCCCCAGGCGGAGAGCCCCGCGACGCTCGCCCTGACCGGCGCATTGGCGCGGGTCACCGGAATTGTGGCCCGTCACGAGGATGACAACTACAAACGCGTGGCCGCCCAACTGTTTGTCGAGAGCCTCCAAGACATTAAAGTGGAGGAGCCAGCCCCTGCCGACTGGTTCGCTTCTCAACCCAAGCCAATCGGAGCATTGCCTGGCTCGGCTGCGGACGAGCGCTTTGTGCGCCCCGTGCATGTGCGGGGCACAGTGACCTGGGCTTCGCCGGGACGCTTCGCCATCCTCGATAGTTCGGGAATGGTATTTCTGGGCGCCGGAAAAGAGGTTGTCGTTCCGGTGGGCGACACGGTGGACGCGGTTGGATTCCCGAGTCATGGAATCTTTGGGGCGGAGTTGGCGGATTCGTCGATCCATCGCGACACTGTGCTGCCGAATGCGCCTCTGCTGGCTCCGCTGCCACTGACCGCCCGGGAGATCCTTCAGCAGTCCTTGAACGGCCGGCGCGTCCGTCTCAAAGGCAGACTAATCAGTCAAACCCCCGATGCCGCCAGCTTCAGCTACAAACTCGAGGATGGCGGACAGACTTTTATTGCCATTTTGCCCCGCACTCAAGAAACACGCGAGATGGTCAGCCTGCCCCTCGATCATGTTCTTGAACTGACAGGGATTGCAGTCATGCAGCCCGGTGGCGGCTCCCTCAAAGTGCTCATCGATTCTCCGGCCGCGATGGTGGTGCAGGAAGACAAAGGCTGGCTGACCCCACGGCGCGCCGCGGCGTTGCTGGGCGCCATGCTGTTTTGCGTTCTGACGCCGCTGATCTGGATCACGCAATTGCGCCGCACCGTGCGCAGCCAGACAGCGTTGATTCGCACCAAGCTGGAGAATGAGCTGCAATTGGAGACACGCTACCGGCGGCTTTTCGAGCGCAACCTGGCGGCCGTCTTTACCTGGCGCGCCGACGGCACCATCGTCGACTGCAACATGGCCTTTGTCCGCATGTTGGGCCTGCGCTCACGCGAGGAGTTGCTGGGCCGCTCGTATTGGGATTTCGAGGTCGACCCGGTGCTGCGGGAACAACTCAAGCGTTCCTTGCCTGAAGAGGCCCTGGGCAACCGCGATGCCAGCCTGCGCCGCGACGATAATGTCACCGTTCATCTGCTCAAAAACATCACTCCGGTCGAAACGCCCGAGGGCACTATCTACGAGACCACGGCCATCGATGTGACGCAACTTCGGCACAACCAGGCCGAATTGCAGAGAGCCAGGGATGCGGCGATCTACGAGTCGCTCAACGACCCTTTGACCGGACTGCCCAATCGCAGGCTGCTGCTGGATACCTTGTCTGCCATGGTGGCCAGGATTCGCGCCGAGGGCGGCATGATTGCCCTGCTCTATATCGATCTGGACGGTTTCAAACTGGTCAACGACAGCCTCGGCCATCGCGTGGGCGACGCCATGCTGGTGCAGATGGCCGCCTGTTTGCGCTCCTGGGTCCGCGAGGGAGACATGCTGGCCCGCCTGGGCGGCGACGAATTCATGGTGATTCTGGACCGCATCCATACCAGGGACGACGCCACCCAGGTGGCCAAAGACCTGCTCCACGCCATCTCTTCTCCCGTTCGCATCGAAGGCCACGTGCTGGCTCTCGGCGCAAGCATCGGCATCAGCATCTTTCCTGATAATGCCCAGGACGCCGAAGAGCTGATGCAGGAAGCCGACAGCGCCATGTACGCCGCCAAGCGCGAGGGCAAAAATCGGGTCATGCACTATACCCCCGCCATGGGGGTGCTGGTGCAGGAGCGCCTCAGCCTGGAGAACCTGCTGCGGGGAGCCATTGCACGGGAAGAGATCTTCCTTCATTTCCAACCGGAATTCGGGGTCGCCGACCATCGCCTGACCCGGTTCGAGGCCTTGGCCCGTTGGACCCACCCGACCCTTGGCTCCATTCCGCCGCTCAAGTTCATCCCCATTGCCGAAGAAAGTGGGATGATCGACGCTCTCGGGGCTTACATCATGGAACAGGCCTGCCTGGAAGCGGTTCGCTGGCAACCGCAATTGCCCTACTCGGTGCAGATCGCCGTCAATGTCTCCAGCATTCAGTTTCGGCGCAAGGGTTTTGTCGAAGAGGTCTTCGCCATCCTGGAGCGCACCGGCCTCAAGCCGGAACTGTTGCAGATTGAGCTGACCGAGTCGGTGATGCTGAGCGGTTCCTCAGACACCGCGGATATCATGAACCGACTGCGCGACAGGGGTATCAGCCTGGCCATCGACGACTTTGGCACTGGCTACTCCAATCTCAGCTACCTGCCCTCGCTGCCCTTCGACTTCCTCAAAATCGATGCGTCGTTTGTCCGCAATATGAACGCCGAGTCGGAGAGCGAGTCCATGATCAAGACGCTCGTGGTGCTGGCTCACAACTTCGGCATGAGAGTCATTGTGGAAGGCGTGGAGCGTGCCGACCAGTTGGAGTTGATCAAGGGCTTCGGCGCCAACGAGGCGCAGGGTTACTTCCTGGGCCGTCCCAACGCATCCCCTATGGACGTGCTGCTGCCCCCGGAAGTGACGTAACCGCGCGCCTTTGTTGCCTGCTCTCGTCGCTCCAAGACCAACAGCGAGCAGCCCGTGGTGAAAGTCTCCCGTGCGTCAGGGCACGACCGGGGCACCGGGGGACCCTCAGGGTCGGGGTCGCGTGCCGATAAGGCCCATAGAATGAGCGAGGCTTTAGCCGCTGAGGGACGGGCTCTTGCGGCTTATCGCCCGCTGCGGAGCAGTTTTTATACAGGTTCCAAGTCATGGTCAGGCTCGATCTCAAAACTGTCGACCTTCGGTCCGCCCATCAGATACGCCTTCAGGTCTGGCTTGTTGGCCACCAAGGCGCGATAGTCCTGAATCGACAGAACCACAGCCCGTTCCGAGCCGTGGCGGGTAATAATCTGGGGCCCCTTGCTGTGCGCCTCTTCAATCACTTCGCTCAGCCGTGTCTTTGCCTGTTGCAGTTGCCAGGAGGCCATGCGGTACCCCCTCGGTCAAGCATTTCAACCAGAATAATGGTCGTTCTGGTTGAAACCTGCTACTCCTCGTCCCTTCGCAACTGCTTGGCCAGCGACCACTTCAGCTCCTCGATTCCCTCGCCGGTTACCGCCGAGATGGCGTGGAACTCCAGCTTCTTGCGCTTCACATGCGCGGCCAGCTTCTTCAGCTTTTCGGGGTTCCCGGAGTCGATCTTCGTCGCGCACACAATCATGGTTTTATTGGCCAGCGGGTGGTTGGGCAACTCAGGCTTTTCGTCGTCGCGCGGAAAGCCGTCGGAGTCGGTCTGGACCACGCCGCTGGTGAAGCTGGCCAGCTCCTTGTTGATGACCTTGAAGTCCTCCACCGGGTCGAGCCGCCCGGAGGCGTCCGAGACGTCCACAAGATGCAGCAGCAGGCGGGTGCGCTCAATGTGGCGCAGGAACTGGATGCCCAGGCCGGAGCCCAGGTGCGCGCCCTCGATCAGGCCGGGCATATCGGCTACCACGAACGACTCTTGATTCGGCTGCTCGCCTACCGTCACCACGCCCAGGTTCGGCTCCAGCGTCGTGAACGGGTAGTCGGCGATCTTTGGCTTGGCGGCCGAGATGCGCGAAATCAACGTGGACTTGCCCGCATTGGGGTATCCGACCAAGCCCACGTCGGCCAACAGCTTCAGTTCCAGGCGGTAGTAGCGCTCTTCCCCCGGGCGACCTAGCTCGTGTTCGCGTGGGGCCTGGTGGGTGCTGGTGGCAAAATGTTGGTTGCCCCGCCCGCCCCGGCCGCCCTTGGCCACAATCACCATCTCGTCCGGTTCCTGGAAGTCGTGCACCAGTTCGCCGGTTTCGACATCGTAAACCGCTGTGCCCACAGGAACTTGCAAGGTTACCGAGCCGCCGTCGGAGCCGGAGCAGTTGGAGCCCATGCCGTGTTCGCCGCGCACGCCCTTGTGTTCCGGGTTATAGCGGAAGTGGATCAGCGTGTTGTGGCGCAGGGACGAAACCATGATGACGTCGCCGCCCCGGCCGCCGTCGCCGCCCGAAGGCCCGCCGCGCGGAACAAACTTCTCGCGCCGGAAGGCCATGCAGCCGTTGCCGCCGTCGCCGGCTTTTACTTTGATCTTTGCTTCATCGATAAACATACACAACCAGGAGAACAGGAATTAGGAAACAGGGAACAGAGATCGGAGGTCTGCTTTGCCAAGCCTACTGCCGGCGCCAGATCCGAGATGCCGTCTCTTCAGTTTACCGGTAAAAACAAAATGTTGTTGAATTAGCTCAGAGTCGGCTTAGAATCGCTTGCAACAAGCCGGTTGAGCGTAGAAGCACCGGCTAATAAACCATTTCCCCCTGCGTTCATGACCACGCCCGCCGATAGAGCTGGCTAGACCGTTCTGGACCTTGGAGCAGACTCCCCAGATTCTGCCGCGAGCAGGTGTCTCGATGGCGGAAAAAAGGCGGAATTGGACAGCAACGCTGGCCCTGCTGCTGGCGATGGCGGGCGGGGCAATGGGAGCCCCGGCACAGGCCGTCAATCGGCCACCGGCCCCGACCGGGTCGATCGCCGGAAAGCTCACCGATCTGTATTCAAAGCCCCTGGCGGGTGCATCGGTGGTGCTGCGCAACGAGTCCACCGGAGCTGAAACCCGCACGGTTACTTCCGGCAATGGCAGTTACCGCCTGGCTGGGCTCGTGCCCGGGACGTACACGCTTGAGGCCGATTCGCCCCGCCTGGGCCACGGGCAGTTGGAGACAATCCAGGTGGTCTCGGGGCACGAAACGCGCCTGCAATCGGCCATGGCGCTTGTCCTGCCCGCCGCCGTTGAGAAGGCTCCCGCCGTCACCGCGCAGTTGGCTCCGGCGCAGCACGAGGTAGCTCCTGTGGTGTCGCCGCCCACCCTGGCGCCGGTTCCTCTCGTTGGGAACCCGGCTCCGGAGCCGACGGCAGCCAAAGTCCCATTGGTAGCCGAGATCGCACCGAATCAAACAGCCCCTCCCCGCCCCTGGGTTGTACCACCCAGTGACCTGCCCAAGCCGGCAACGCTGAATGTCCTGGTAGCAACCACCCTGCCTTCGGAGCCCATACAATCCATGCCGCTGAGCAGCAGGGCCTGGCAGGATGTAGTCCTGACGCCCGAATTGCAATCCAAACCTCCAGGCAAGATTGCGGAATCCCGCCTGAAGAGCGTCGATTCGACCAGCGCGGCGACAACCATAACGGTCACAGCCGACCAGCTTCAGGCATTGCCTGCGAGCGGCCGCCGCTGGCAGGATTTCGTCTTGGACGCTCCTGCGGCCGCCAGTTCTGCGACTGGAACTCCAGCGGCCTCATTCCTCGCCACCGGATCTGCCGCTGCGGAGACCCGTCTGGACGGCGCCGGTACCAGGCTCGCGTTTGGAGGGACAGGCGGAAGCTCGTCCGGCGGCCAAGCTGGTGGCGGTACAGGGACAAGCGCGCAGGCTTGGGCCGGTGCGCGCGGTTTCGCCCCGGGCGCATCGGCCATTCGTAGCGTGCAAACCGAGGCTGGCGATATTGAGGCCCACGCCGCATCGGCAGGCAGTAACCGGATTGGCGTGGAGACGGAGCGTGGCGCGAACGACCTGCACGGCCAGACGTTCGTATTTGACCGGCAGAACACCTGGGGTGCTCAGAACCCCTTCACCCAGTGGGTGAAACAGACCGCGTCCGCAACCGGCACAACCACGCCGGTATTTACCCCGGAGCCCTATAGCCCGCCCGATCGTGAGATCGACTGGGGCGTCGGCGTTGGTGGAAGACTCCGCCGCGACAAGCTGTTCTGGTTTACAGCCCTGGACGGATACCGGCGCAACGATTCGGCCGTAGCCACCGTCAAGCATCCTGCCGAGTTCTTTGCCCAGCCCAGCAACGACCAGATGCAGGTTTTGAGCGCCCGCTTGGGACTTGCCAGCACCAATCCGGTTGGAGAAGGCCTTGCGGCTTACTCCACCCTTCTTTCAACGCTCGACGGCCTGCTTGGCCCGGCGCCACGCACAGCCAGCCAATGGATCGGATTCGGCCGCCTGGACTGGGAACTGGCCGAACGGCATCGCCTTTCCCTGGAAGGGATCGGGGCCACCTGGAATGCGCCCGGCGGCGGCCTGACCCGCACCTCGGAGACCTATGGAAGCAATAGCTTTGGGTCGAGCGAGGCAAGCCAGGAATGGCTGCTCGGCCGCTGGGAAGCGTTTCTGACACCCAACCTTCTCCTGGTGACACAAGGCTCCGCCGGCCGCGCGATCCTCAGCGAACATGCCGAAACGCCCTCGACCTTCGAACAGCCCCTCCTCAGCCCAAATGTTTGGGGGCAGCTACCGCAGATTGTCGTGGATTCGCGCTATGGGCTCACCATCGGCAATCCCTCCCGCTTTGGTCAGGGCAGCTATCCCGACGAGCGGCTCTTCGAGGCCAGCCAGGGGCTGGATTGGGTCAGAGGAAAGCTGTTGCTCAAGGCCGGTTTCGACCTCGGCCATAACGGCGATAGCACCAGCCTGCTGCGCAACCGGACCGGGACCTATTCCTATGCGAGTGCGGCGAATTTCGCCTCCGACGCGCTGGCCTTTGCGGCCTTCGGCGTCGCAGGCCAGTTGAGTCCCTACAACCAGCACAACTGCGACCAGACCGGCAAGGTGTGGCGCGACACAGCCGGGGGGTTACATGGCTTGGGCTACCTGCCCTGCTATTCCTATTACTCGCAGACCATGGGCCCCACTAATTGGAACCTCGGCACCAATGACTGGGCCGGTTACGGCACCGCCCAATGGCAGCCCAGAAAGCTGCTGGTTGTCTCCGCCGGCTTGCGTTGGGAACGGCAACAGCTACCGCCGACTATCGCCGCGCTGGCCAACCCGGCACTTCCTTTGACCGGACGGCTGCCCAACCTGGGGAACAACTGGGGCCCCCGCATCAGCCTGGCACTGGGAGGCAGCGAGGGCAAGAAAATCGGTTGGCCGGTTCTGCGTCTGGGCTACGGCATGTACTTTGGCCGGACCGAGAACGCCTCCCTGGAGACAGCTTTGACCCAAACCGGCTCGTCCAACGGCGATTTGAACTTCTTCCTGCGGCCCACGGATAACCTGCACGCCGGCGGCGCGCCGCCGTTTCCCTATGTACTGGCCGGCGAGCCAGGCAGCATGGTCAAGCCCGGCGCAGTGGAGTTTGCGCCGTCGTTCCACAATCCACAGGTGCATCAAGGCGTAGCCGGTCTGGAAGAATCGCTGCCCGGCCACGTGGTCGTCAGCGCCAGCGCCATGGTGAGCCTGGGCCGGCGGCTGCCCATCTCCATCGATACCAACTTCGATCCCGCGGTCAATCCCGGAACCATCACCTACGATGTGGTCGACGCCAGCGGCCTTGGGCCCATCAAGACCCCGCAGATTACAGTTCCCTTTTATGCTTCGTGGCCCTCCGCGACGTCGGCAACAGGCTTTGCCGGGCGTCTGAATCCCGATTACCAGCAGATCTCGCAGATCGTGAGCCGGGCCAACTCCACCTATGAAGGCGTGCTGTTGAAAGTTGTGCGCTATGGCCAGCGGGGGCTGAGTCTGCACGCTCACTATACCTATGCCCACGCCATGGACTGGAATCCCAACGAGAGCGCCGCCGTCTCGGGCAACGACGTGCTCGATCCTGCCAGGTTCAGCCAGGAATATGGCACCAGCAACCTGGATATGCGCCATTCCGCGGCGGCCATGGCTATCTACCAGGTGCCGTGGAAGCTGCACGCGCTGGCCGGGCATCTGGCCAACGGTTGGACCGTGTCTGGCACGGCACAGGCACGGAGCGGCTTGCCGTTCACCATGCGCACCGCCGGGTCGCTGGCCGAAGAGTTCGACAAGAGCACAGGCGCGGCCATCGTCGGTCTGGGTCCGGGAATGAACGGGTCAGGCGGCGACGCAAGGGTATACGGCGTGGGCCGCAACACCTATCGCTATCCCTACACCTGGAAGGCCGACATGCGCCTCGGCAAACGGTTCGACCTGGGAAACATGCGCCAGGTGGAGATGCTCCTGGAGAGCTTCAATCTGTTCAACCACCAGAATGTTACGGAACTGGAGACAACGGGCTATGATCTCGAACCGGGCAGTATCAACGGAGCTCCCCCGACGCTTAACTACCTGACGGGAGTGAAGGCCAATACAACTGCCTTTGGTCAACCCCTGAACATCGATGCCACAAGCTTCTATAGCCCGCGAGAGGTGCAAGTGGGACTGCGATTGCGGTTCTGAGACAGCATTTCCTGCACCCGGGCCCTTTGCAGTCAGGTACTTCCATCACAGCGGCAAGGGCCGGCAAACTGATCGCTTCCGGAATCTGGCCGAAAGAGAGTACATGGCCAAATGAGAGCCGCGAAAGGGATGGAAGCCGTTGACGGGATTGATCGAAATGGAAGACCAGCTTGATCCCGGCGATGCCCGGTATCGAGCGCTCCGCAGCGACGAGCGGTTCCCGCTAAGGGATGCCTTTGGGCACCTCATTCACCACGGCATCACCATTCCCGTCCAATTCATCGATATCAGCCTGGGTGGCTGCTGCACTCGAACCGAAAAGCGCTTCGAGCCCGGCTCGCTGGCCGAGGTCGAGGTGGTCCTGCTGCTCTTCGGCATGGTGCTGCGCATCCAGGGCAGAACCCAGTCGGTCCGGAATAACTGCCAAATGGGGGTTCGCTTCCTGCATCCCAGTTTGCGCTCGCGGAACCAGTTGGCGGGGTTGCTGACCTGCCTGGTGGATGAGAGCGCCGCGGAGGACATTCAGAAAGCCGTTGCCTCCGTACCTTTCGGCACCACAGGCAGCCCCGTTCTGGCTACGCAGGTGCCTGCGGTAGCTAGAGTCTTGGCAGCCAATCCGCTGCGCAAAGCCCAAAAGGAACGGGAAGCCGCGGCCCGATCGGCCGCACTGGCGCCGGCCGAACAAGCCGCGAAAACGGAAACACAGACGCACAGCGGTGGACAGACGCCGGATGAGCTGGAGGAGGGTGAAAACCCAGGTGTTCTCCGCTTCCTGAAAGATGCCGCGCATCTTTCCTGCGCCATTGCCTCTTTGCGCTTGGAAGGGTGCAGAGTCCGCACCGAACAGCCCTTCACCAAAAGTGTCGATGCCCGCGTCGAGGTCTGCTTCCAGATGCTGGGCCTGCCCTTCCAGCTAGCCGGTACAACCAGGCAGATCGTGGACGCGCATACCGTCGAGATCCAGTTTCTTGAGATAAGCCGCCGCAAGCGCGAAGAACTGGCCCAGGTCATCGAGGAATTGCAGGAATTGAAAGCCAGGAAACAGGCTGCAAGCAAAGGTTAGAAGACGAGAGAATTGTTACGGCAGAGACCGCCGCCGATTCCGGAAACGGACAACTCAGGCAGCCAACGCCGGAAATTCGAGCAACTTGGCGGGGATGGCCTCTTGCCTTCTATCGAGCACCCGTGCCAGGCCCATCAATACCGACGAGGAACACATCGGGCAATGCATCGAATTGTTGCCGACGGAGTCGCAGTCCTGGCAAAGATAAGCGGAGGCAAGGGACATGAATTGCGGTTCGATTCGACTCATTGGATCGACCTTTCATTCCGGCGCTCTCGATTGATTTCTATACGTCCTATTTAACTTGAGCGTCCGGATCATTCAAAGTTTGTGGCCCGGTGTTGTTTCCTCGTTGTTGTTTCATCCGGAGCCAGTTGTTGTTTCATCCGGAGTATGACATTCGGCCCCTGCCGGTTCTGTGCAATCGGACTCATGCTAACCACCTGCGGTGGGGCAGGCGGCGCGGGCGCGCCAAAGGGCCCGGGGTTTCCAGCCCACTACAGCGGTTCCACAATAGCTTCAACCCGAAGACAATGCCCTCAAGTGGCTTTTCCTCAAGAAAATGCCCCGCTCCGCAGCGCTTCAAAAGGCACGTGAATGGCGGAGCCGCTCTAGCCGGGTGCAAAGAGAATGCCCAGGCACATGCCAATTTGCAGAGAATTACGCTCTCCCGGCGCACAATTGGAACATGCAATAAGAATTCCGCCGAGGTGAAGCCATCGTGACCTTTGCTGCCATCCAACCCGCTAACGCACAGGACGAGTTCAGGATCCACGAGAACCCCGCCGTGGCCCGTTGCTTTGAAGCCTGGGACGCCGCCTATAAAGCCCATGCCGTCAAACACAACTCTACCTACGCCTGTGAAACCTTCGCCGCCAAGGCCTTTCGGCGCGCCATGCCCCATCTCGCCGGACATCGGAACATCTGCGACTTCATTGCCTGCGTCGGCTATGGGATGCTCAACGACATCATCGACGAGAAAAGCTCCACCAAGCTCCTCTACGCCGCCCAGGTCGCCCTCACCTCCCTCACCCCGAAGCCCAAAACCCAGATCCGGGACATCGCCTGAGGACTCCCCTATCCCTCCCCTCCCCCCTTTTCGATTCATCTCTCAGAAAACAAATAAGTTACACCGAAAACAACCCAAATGCGCCTCTGAAAACAAAGGAGTTATCATGGCATAGGTGGGCGGAATCTTGCTATACTTTGCACATTCCCGGGAGGAGTGGACCCTCCGAGGGCTTTGGCTACCTCTGCAACAGCGCCAGGACAAGGATCGAGATGACAGTAACGAACCGCCAGTCGATGGCGACGATTACTGCCAACCGGATCCAGGACGATTTCTCGCCCATTCGCCCTCACCTCCTTTGCGTTGGCACGGCCCGCAGGTCGTTACGGGCGACTTGCGGACCGACGGCCCAATCTTCCGGGCCGATCCTCTGCCGCCGCCGCTCCCACTCGCGCAAAGAAGGCGCACCCATTCTAACTCTCGATGCTGGTGTGAGTTGAGTTTCTGTGTTACTCGATTACCGGCATAAGAAGGCTCGTGGTCGCCTGCCCTTTCGCCAAGTGCGCGAATGGACGGGTCTCCCGCTGTGCCGGGCCGGTCAGGAGTGGGCCATCGGGTCGTCTTGAATGAGAAAGAAATCCTCGCCGGTTGACGGGTACAATCAAATCCCAGTTGCACTTTCCCCGGAGGAATCCATGAAAATACACGAAATACCAGGTACGCTCCTTGTCGAATGGAACGACGAAGGCAAGACCGTGGTCGATAGTTGGTCGACCTACGCCATTACGGTTCCGCAGTTTCGCGAAGCGGTCTTGATGAAGGGCGTGGATTATGCAAAAGCGCATAGGGGGCGGGCGTGGGTGATGGACGCCTCAAAAGCCAAGGGAGCGTTTACCTCCGACATCCAGAAGCTGATTGAGACCGAGATCTTTCCAGCCTTTGCGAAAATCGGAATCAAGTATTTCTTGACGGTCAAGTCGTCTTCGGCCATCACAAACATGAACATCGAGCGATATACCGCCAACCTTGGCCCTTGCGGAATCCAAATGGTCGAGGTTCCAGATGTAAATCAAGCCATTGCCTGGCTGAAAGCACATCCGTAGGCGGGATGGCGTCGCCAGGGCGCGCGATCGTCTTCTTGCGCCATGCGCCAGATTCTACTCCGCTTACTCCCAACATTTCTCGCAGGTTGCACCGGAAAGTAGCGCTGGCCTCTCGGCCGGCTGTCGCGTGGGTCTCCCGACCCACGCTTTGTCTGGCGGTGCACGTCCATGGGGTCTACGAGAGGACTTGCGAGGAATCCAGCTTCGCGGAGCGCACACGGGGACGTCCGCGCCACAGCCGACCGGGAGGCCGGCGCTACTTTCCGAAGAAGCCAAGAAGAAAGGGAACAAAAAACGGCCGATTGGGGTTCATGCTTCCCTCATCTCAAAAGAGATGTGCGGGCCATTTGCCGCGAATGGATGGCGCATCGTCGTTTGCGGTTAGTTCAATGGTGGACCACCCACAGCTTGGTCATTCTTCCTAGCATTGCATCCACGATGTGCAAGCTGCGCATTTGCGGAAACGGTTCTCCCTCCCTTGGTATAGGGAGTGATGTGATCGACCGTGCTGTCTTCAAATGAATGAATCTGATTGCCGCACAGCAGACAAATGGGAGATTCGTCATACAAAGCGCGTCGGTAGGCGAGTTCAAAGAATCTTGGCTCAAGCACCGTTCCATCAATGATCGGATCGACGAGTTCTCGAAACTTGGTCCAGCGCACCTTGGTTTGTGAAGTGCTTCCTGTACGTTTGGATATCGCGTCCTGTAGTTCCTTGTCGGTGAGGATCGTGAAGAGAAACAGCTCCCTGATTTGCTCCGCGGCTTGCTGCACCTTCGCAGTCGAGCGATTCATGAGCGCAGAAGCCTGAATGTCGAATACAGCCACGGAAAACTTGCTATCCCATGACCCCTTGTTGGTTTTTGGATTGACAACATAAAGCCGCCCGGCCTTGTCGCCGAATACAGCGTAAATGCTCTGCATCGTCAGCCGGAACTGGGTGGCATGGGCCTTCAGTTGCTGTGGTTCCTTTGGTGCATACTGCGCCATATATTCGTTCAGGAAGTGTTTGAGCTTCCCTGTATATTGCTGCAGCCGGTTCGCAAATGCAAAGAATCTGAGGATGACTTCACGTTCTTTAAATCGCTGCTCTGGCGTCTCTCCTCCTTTAACTCTGCGCCAATTGCTTTCCCGTTCTAGTTCCGCAAGGAGCTCATTGAACTTTCCTCTGTAGACGCAGTTGCGAATCTCCTGTTCGTTCAAGGCCATTGACCCGCGGTTGAGCCTTTCAAATATTTCGTACCGGAGCTCGGTGTTCTCTGCGGCGTCGATGACGATGGTCCGAATAGGCTCGTCAAGAATTCTTTCTTGCTGCGGCTTTGTTAGATCCTTGAAAAACTTCCCGTTTAAGCTGCTCATCGAGACGAGTTTGCGAAGTGAAAACTCGTTCCCAACAAAGCGCATTAGAGTGGTTAACCGTTGCTGCCCATCGATCAGCTCCAAATGTCCCTCTGGGGCCTTCCCGAAATAGATCGGAGGAATCGGAATCTTAAGCAAGATAGACTCAATCAATCTTGAAGGCAACTCGGGCTTCAGATCCCAGACGTACTCTCTCTGAAAATGGGGCTGAAGAACCAACTGCCCCCGCTCCTTCTTTTCTCTGAGAGATGAAATTGTCCAATCTCGGATTTCGCTTGTCACTGGATGGTCATCCGGCTTCCCCGAGGGCTGGTCATCTTCACTTTCGGGCTCAAGCTGATCCTCCGAAAACGCTCCCGAGCCGGTTGAGAATTCTGCATGCGCTTCTTCGCTCGATGCATGCTCAACCGCGACTAGTGATTCAGAATCAGATGGGATGTCTGGGGTAACCTTCAAGTTCTTGCTAGCCTGAGGTTGACTGTGAATTTGGAATCTAACTTGCTCGTCAATTGCAGTCTTGCTAAGTGGTGGATCTGTGAAAAGTCCGACGCTTGAAAGCGCCAACTCAATCTCCTCGACTATTTTGGCCCCTCGACGCGCAGCCCCAAACCATTTCAGGATGGCGCGAACTCTGAACCGCTGTGAAGGCTGACCGTTGGATAACCGTTCCGCAATTCCGATGACACGTTTAGGTATCTTCTGCATCTTCTTCCGCTTCTTTCCTTGGGACTAACTTCGAGGGACTCTTGTCAGTCTCCCACCCACGCGTCCAGGTTCTAACACACGGGTGGGAGAGCTTCAGAACGGTTATTCTTCCTCTTCTTCCACGGGCTTCTTGGCGTTGGCGAGGATCTTGTCGGCGACTAACTGGGGGACGATGTCGTAGTGATCCATCTCCATCCGGTAACTTCCCTTGCCTTGAGTCATGGAGGTGAGGATGGTTCCGTAGGTCAGCATTTCGGCCATGGGGACCTGGGCGTTAATGAGCGTGGTGCGGCCCTTGGAGTCGGTTCCCTGGACGCGGCCACGGCGGCTGCTGAGGTCGCCCATGAGAGTTCCGGCAAACTCGTCGGGGGCCTCGATTTCGACCTTCATGACGGGCTCAAGCAGGCAGGGCTTGCAGGACTCCATGGCCTTGCGGAAGGCGAGGCGGCCGGCCATCTTGAAGCTCATTTCGTTCGAATCCACGTCGTGGTAACTGCCGTCGAAGACCGTGGCCTTGAAGTCGACCACCGGGAAGCCGGCGAGATAGCCGCGGGCGGCGGACTCGACGATTCCCTTCTCGATGGCCGGGATGAAGTTGCGCGGTACGGAGCCGCCGAAGGTTTCATTGCCGAACTCGAAGCCGCCGCCGCGGGGCAGTGGCTCCATGCGGATTTTGCAGTCGCCGAACTGGCCGTGACCGCCGGTCTGCTTCTTGTGGCGGCCCTGGGCCTCGGCCTTGGCGCGGATGGTCTCGCGGTAGGGCACCTTCGGCGCCTTGAGGTGGACCTCGGCGTGGTAGCGCTTTTTGAGGCGGCTGACGATGGCCTCGATGTGGGGCTGGCCGGCGCCGGCGATGAGGAACTCGTTGGTCATGGGATCGCGGAAGAAGCGAATGAGCAGGTCCTCTTCCATGAGCTTGTGGATGGCGGGGGCGAGCTTGTCTTCGTCGGCGCGGGTCTTGGGCTCGATGGCGTAAGTCATGGCCGGCTCGGGCAGCTTGAGCAGGTCGATCTGAACCTCGGCGCCCTTCTGGCCCAGGGTGTCGCCGGTGAGGGTGTCGCGGAGCTTGGCCACGGCGCCCAGGTCGCCGGCGTGGAGCTCGGCCACTTCGACGGCCTTGCGGCCCTGCATGATGCTGAGGTGGGAAAGGCGCTCCTGGCCGCGGCGGGTGTAGTTCTCGACCGTGGCGTCGTTCTTGACGATGCCGCTGATGACCTTGAAGAAGGTGATGCGGCCGCTGAAGGGGTCGGTCATGGTCTTGAAGACCACCATGCCGACGGGCTCCTTGTCGTCGATTTTGCGGCTGGAGATGCCGGCTTCTTCAGGGGCATCGCCGCCGGCGGTGTTGGGCGTGCGCACGGTGAAGGGGGCGCGCTCGACGGGCGAGGGGCAATAGACCTTGATGAAGTCGAGCAGGTGGTCGGTGGCCATGTTGGCCAGGCCGCTGGCGAACAGGACGGGGAAGATGCGATCTTCTCGAATGGCCTCGTGCATGGCGGCGACCAGGTGCTCTTCGGGGATGGTGCCCTTCTCGAAGTACTCCTCCATCAATTCGTCTTTGCCTTCGGCGACCAGCTCGACGAGAGCTTCGTGGCGGGCCTTGGCGTCGGCGGCCAGGTTGTTGGGAATTTCGCCGGTGACCTTGCCGCGGCCGTCGCCGCCGGAGGTGTAATAGTAGGCCTCCATGGTGACCAGGTCGACCACGCCGAGAAAGCCCTCGGGGCCGGTGATGGGCAACTGGACAGCGACACAGCTGCGGCCCCAGCGGGCGGCGAGGTCGTCCATGAGGGCGCTCAGGCCGCTGCCGCCGCCGGCTTTGGGGTGGTCCATCTGGTTGACCAGGACGATGCGGGGGATGGCGGCTTCTTCGGCATAGCGCCAGACGCGCTCGGTGACGGATTCGACGCCGTTCTGGGCGTTGATGAGCACCACGGCGGCTTCGACGGGGAGCAGGGCGGCGCGGGCTTCGTGGGTGAACATGTGGAAGCCGGGGGTGTCGACCAGGTTGATTTTGACGCCGGACCATTCCGCGTAGGCGACGGCGTTCTGCATGGTGGCGCCGCGGGCTACTTCTTCTTCGTCGTAGGCGGTGGCGGCGGTTCCATCGGCCACACGGCCCTGGGTTGCGGTCATTTTCGCGGCATGCAGCAGAGCGGCAATCAAGGTGGTCTTGCCGCTGTGCGCATGCCCGACTACAGCTACGTTGCGGATCTCACTTCCCTGGTACGTTTTCATGGGCTACTCCTCTTTCGTGCATGTTAGAAACAAACGCGTAATGCCCCTGCGGCCACGCCGGGCATCGAGAACGAGACCGTTTGGCATGTTAAGGGCTGGACTTTGGACAGCAGGCGGCGGACAGGAGCCAAAGAGGCTATGGAAAAAGGCCGCTCTTGGGGGAGACAGAGAGCCGAAGGACATGCCTCAGGGGCTAAACAGGCTGCGGAGAAAGGCCTTGTTTCGGAGGAAAATCTCCCCAGAGCTTCCCTCCGGGGCTGAAGCCCCGATGATTCTGTTGGCTTTACGCGGGGGTTGAAACCCCCGCCTCCCTCCGTGCCGAGTTTTTCCGCAGCCTGTAAAGCCCCACTCATTCGATGGGCCTTATCGGCACGAATGAAGTCGTGCCCTGACACATAGAGGCCGGTCACTGTGTGGGCAAAGGGGAAAACGAGGCGCAAGAAGGGCTGGGGGGCGTCCATAGGAGCGTCCAGGTGGCCGAATCGGAGGGCCACAGGTCCCGGTCTGCCGTCTACCTCGTCCATAGAGATCTTCCGGACTGGGTCGCTGAAAGGCGCAAGGCTGTGCGTCGGAGAGGACTTGGCCAAGCGTCTTTCGATCAAGAAGCGGATGCTATCACAGCCGGAGTGTTAACGTCCTGTGACTGGAGGCACAAACGCGGGAAAGGCTGGGATTAGGGAACAGGGGTCAGGGAACAGGGATCAGGGATCGGGAGTGGCTGGATTGGAGCCATCGGTTCAAGAAAGCTTTCAACTCAGCCGGAGGGCGGAGCCAGACTTCGGCGGATGTCGGCCGGGGCTCACGGCGCACCAATACGCTAATGCCGCGCGCACCGACGCGGTTCACTGCCTGGAAGGCGGTCTCGTCGGTGTAATCGTCGCCCAGATAGGCGACCGGGCCGGCGGTCGGCACCGCTTCCAGAATGGCATTCACGGCGCCGCCCTTGTCGCGGCCGACGCGCAATTCCAGGCCCGCTTCGAACTCCAGGAGGCGCAAACCGTCCAAGTGCGCCAGCGGCTCGAAGAGCTCCCTCGTTCGCTGCCGGGTGAGTTGGGCTCGGAGCGGGGAGAGGCCGCGCCAGTGCATCACGGCAGCATTGGGCTTGTCTTCAAAGAGCCCGCCGAGGCTATCGCGGGAGAGCCGCTCGCGCAGGTTCTGCAGGGCTTCTGCAGCCGCCGGGGTTGCCTGTTCCAGTTCGCGGCGGCCATCGGGATAGAGGTGCTCGGCGCCGTGCAATCCCCAGACTTCAAGCGCCTGGCCCAGGCCCAGCAGTGGCGCGATCTCATGGGCGGGGCGTCCGGTGATGACCATCATGCGGGTGCGCCCTTGCTGCTGAATGCGCTCAAGCAGTTCGCGAACGCCTGCCCAGGGACGGGCTGTAAAACGATCGACGCGGAAGGGGGCGAGGGTGCCGTCGTAGTCCAGCAGCAACAGCGAGCCTGCATCGGCTGCAAACCCGCCAAAGAAACGATCCAGCTTGTCTTCCTGCGATTCGGGGATTTCGGGGCTCACGCTCGGCACGCTCTCTACGTAGTCTACGATGCGGCCCCGCTGCCGGAAGGCCGATGCTCGGTCGATCGGGCGCGAAGCCCGCCGGGGGCCTCGAGCGGTAAACAGCACAATTTACTCCCCATGCGCTATTCTGTGTTTGCAGAGCAAGACTCGGTCCTTCACGGAAATCGCATGCTCACAGGCACGATCGAACGGCAAGCCAAACAAATCGTCCTCACCGTGCAGGATTACAGCCTGTTTGCCTATCGTGCTGTGATGAACCTGTTCCGGCCTCCGGTTTATTGGCCGGAGTTCATGCTGCAGGCCGACATCATCGGCGTCGGTTCCCTCTCCATCGTGGTGCTGGCCGGCATTTCGACCGGCGGCGTGCTGGCTTTGCAGTCGGCGGCCACACTTTCGGCCTTCGGCGCCACGGCCATTACCGGGCAATTCGTCAGCATGACCATGATTCGCGAGCTGGGGCCTGTGTTGACCGGCGTGATGGTCTCGGGGCGCAACGCCTCGTCGATGGCCAGCGAACTGGGCTCGATGGTGGTGACCGAGCAGATCGACGCCATGCGCGCGCTGGGCGTGGACCCGGTTCGAAAACTGGTGACGCCGCGCATCTTCTCCTGCATCGCGATGCTGTTTTTTCTGACCATTGTGGCCGACGCCTGCGGCATTCTGGGCGGCGGGGCCGTGACGGTGTTCATGAACCACCAGAACGGCACGCAGTACTTCTCCATGGCCTGGGAGCATCTGCGCTACCCCGACGTGATTCAGGGGCTGGTGAAGCCGTTGTTCTTCGGTTACATCATCGGCTCGGTGGGCTGCTTCTACGGGCTCAGAACCACGGGCGGAACGCAGGGCGTGGGCCACTCCACGATTCAGGCCGTGGTTTCTTCATCGGTCATCATCATCTTCGTCGACTTCTTCATCACGCAGGTTTTGCTGGCCATCTTTCCGCCGCTATGAGCGATACGCCCACATCCCCTCGCGTTCCCGGGACCGGCCCGGTGCTTGCTTTTCAAAACGTCTCGATCTCCTTTGAAGGCGTTTCGGTGCTTGAGGACATCGGCTTCTCGGTATCGCCCGCCGAGACCCGCATCCTGCTGGGACCGGCTGGGGTGGGCAAGAGCGTGCTGCTGAAGCTGGCCAACGGTTTGCTGCGGCCCGACGAGGGCACGATCCAGCTCTTCGGCGAAGAGATCGCCACGATGCACGAGCAGCGCCTGTTTCCGCTCCGAGCGCGCATTGGCATGGTGTTTCAAGAAGGCGCCCTGTTCGACTCGTTGACGGTGCGCGACAACGTGGCCTATCAGCTCATTCAGGAAGGCGTGAAGGACGCGGAGATCGACCAGCGCGTACTGGAGGCGCTGCGGTTCGTGGAGTTGGAGCAGACCTTCGCGCAGTTTCCCGGAAGCCTTTCCGGAGGGATGCGGCGCCGCGTGGCCATCGCCCGAGCGCTGATCCGGCAACCGGAGCTGCTGCTTTACGATTCGCCCACGGGCGGCCTCGATCCGGTGACCTCGACCACCATCATCGAGCTGATTGTGAAAGAGCGCGACGTGTACCGCACGCCTGCCCTGCTGGTGACGCATCGGCTGCAAGATGCGTTCACCATGTGCACGCATCGTTTCGACACCGGGGAAAACCGCATGGTGCCCTTGCCCGAGGGCCAGACCGACCCCAACACCACCTTCCTGATGCTTGAGGAAGGACGGTTGATCTTCGACGGGTCGCTGCACCAGTTGCTGCGCACCGACAACCCGTTTGTGCGGGAGTTTCTGCGGTAGAGCGCTTATCCCTCGACAGTTCGCTTCAATTGGCCGCAGGCGGCGTAAATGTCGCGTCCGCGTGGCTTGCGCAGGTAGGTCGCAATGCCCTCACTGTCCAAAGTGGCGCGAAACGTCTCCACTGCGTCCGGGCGGGGCATGGTGTATTCGACGCCGGGACCGGGGTTCCAGACAATCAGATTCACCTTGGCCGGCAGGCCCGAGCGGCGCACCAGCCGCGCCACCTCGCGGGCGTGTTCGGGACGGTCGGTGACCCCGCCCAGCAGCACGTATTCGAAGGTGATGCGCTCGCGGGGGCGGAGTTGGACCTGGCGCACCGCGTCCATGACCGCCTCGATGGGCCACTTGCGGTTGATGGGCATGATCTGGCCGCGAACGGTGTCGTTGGGCGCATTGAGGCTGATGGCCAGCTTGGGACGCACCTCGGCCGGCTCCTGGGCGAAGCGCTCGATGCCGGGGACGATGCCGGAGGTGGAAACCGTCATGCGCTGGGGGCTGAGGCCGACTTCCACCACCAGCAGACGAACCGCGGCCATGAAGCTGTCGTAGTTGAGGAACGGTTCGCCCATGCCCATGAAAACCAGGTTGACGCGGTCGCGGCCCACTTCGACGCCATGCCTGTCGAGCACCGCGACCACCTGGCCGGCGATTGCGCCCGCGCTCAGGTTGCGCTGCAGGCCGAGCTTGGCGGTGAGACAGAACTGGCAGTTGACGGCGCAGCCGACCTGGCTGGAGACGCAGATAGTGGCGCGTTGACGGGGCCTGGACGGGTCGGTTTGCGATTCTTGTTCCTTCCCGCGAGTCGATGTTCGCGGATCCCAGGTCTCAAATGCGAGACCGGGGGCACCCGACTTTCGACGTTCGATCGAAGAGATTCCCGAATCGCTCTCGCCCGGGTCGGGCTGGGCGGCTGAATCGGTGCCGTCGCCGGCCTCGCCGCCGTCGCCCTCGGGCATCCAGACGGTTTCGACCGTTTCTGTGGAGGAGGACGCGCCCATCCCGTGGCATTGAACCAGGAAACGCTCTGTGCCGTCGACCGACTGGAAGACCTGCGCGAGCACGGGCCGGCCCACCTGCCAACCCTCGGCAACCAGGCGCTGACGCAGGGCCTTGGGCAGGGTTGTGACTGCGTCCAGGGAGTCGATGCGCTGGCGGTAGAGGGCTTCAGCCAACTGCCGGCCGCGCCAGGCGGGTTCGCCCGCGGCCACCATACGCGCAGCCAGGGCAGCCGCATCCAAACCAAAAAGCGGGGTCAGGCCCACGTCTGGGTGTTGTCTCGCATCTAAACCAACAAGGTCTCTCGAATTTCCGGCCATAGCTGGGCTCAGCATAGAGCATTTCGCCCCAGCTTGCAGCCATTTCCCCTGGCCCGGCCGGTCCCAGGCCCGCTGAACTTGCCCCGCTCGTCGCTCCGGTTCCCCGGCTCACCGTGCCACTTGAGCCCGTTTGGCCTAGAATTGAGGCATTGATGATGAATACTGAGCGAAACCTTCGCCGTACCGTATTGCCGAACGGTCTGATCGTGCTGACCGAACGGATGGAACACCTCCGATCTGTTGCCATGGGCGTCTGGATCAAATCCGGCTCCCGCTGCGAGCCCGCCGAGACCTGCGGCATCTCCCATTTTGTGGAACATATGCTCTTCAAGGGCACACGCTCCCGGTCCGCCCAGTCGATTGCCCGGGAGATGGACTCGATCGGCGGCAACCTGGACGCCTTCACGGGCAAGGAGACCATCTGCTTCAACGTGAAGTCGCTAGCCGACCACGTGCCCATCGCCATGGACGTGCTGACCGATCTGGTGCTGAATCCGACCTTTGCCACCAACGACATCGAGCGCGAGCGCGGCGTGATTCTGGAAGAGATCAAGATCGACGAGGACAACCCGGA
>Ga0181520_10004390_pt1 | contig 23636 bp, 20 predicted proteins | sample PEATcosm2014_Bin_29_FD_132451 | JGI IMG/M metagenome (GOLD analysis project Ga0181520, IMG submission 132451) | Peatland microbial communities from MTU Mesocosm Facility, Houghton, MI, USA - PEATcosm2014_Bin02_30_metaG | ecosystem: Environmental > Terrestrial > Soil > Wetlands > Peat | place...
CACCAATTGACAAAGAATACGGTATAAACTGGAGCAGCAATACAATGAAGTAATAAAATGCCGGTTTAATTTTATCTAACCTGCTATGATGTGAATTATCTACCGAAACTATGCCGCCAACCCAGCCCTGATATGATACCGTAAAATAAGGAATCACAACGCCCAGGCCTAATGCGGTCTGCGGGATTGCACCAAGAAAAAGGTTCCCTGTAAAATCATATAATGCGGCTGTTAATTTATTTCCGGATTGGTAATTGATTGCAGCTTTATCGTGATGAGCTGCAGCATCAACTATTCTATCTCTCTGGGAAAGGGCGAAATCATTACCCGATTGTACCATTATAATACCGATTAAACATGAAAAACAGTATGTAATGAAAATACTTATTATACAAACTTTACATCGCCTGAGAGATGAAAGAATAAGCGTAAATAGTGTTGTCATTTAATTCCTGATTTATCACGAACTTTAAATATCAGATTGAATGCTTAGCTGGATGCGGGAACAACAGTATACTTCACTATGTCCCTGCAAATGCTGAAATAACTTAATAAATTCCGGAAGATAAAGTCAACAGCAGAACAACAGTTATGTATCAATTAAATAGAAATGTTATTAACTGAATTCACGCAGGTACTAAAAATTTTATTAAGTAGGTCCGGGGTTTTAGCCCGGGGAATATTGAAGCCCGGAATTTATTGGCTTTTCCGCCCAAGGCGGATGAACCGATGGTTCAAGCTACAATTTTCATATCATTTTGGCTTGGCATCCATTCCTTTAGGAAAAGCCGAACCTGTTTTGTAATTAAGCGATCCCGGATATAAACCTGCCTGACGGCAGGCAGCTTTCGAAGCTACTTTAAATAACATCTGGTTAACTTCAGTTATTAAGTTATTTCGTTTATGAAAATAAAATGAAATTGATATTAACTAAAGGCAAAATTATTCGAATATTGAATAACAGCTTTTACCCTTTTATTGTATTAAATGAAACAAGAAGAAACAAGAAAACAATACCTGACTACTACTGAAGAATTATCGGGGTTACTTTACCGCGATGATGTAGTTATTATCGACACGCGGGAACCGGAAGATTATATTAGGGAACATATTCCAGGGGCTATAAATATTTATGAAATTTTCAGTTACTTAGTAACTAAAGAAAACGGCGGATATGATAAAATGCGGCAAACATTTGCCGGGTTATTCGGAAACGCCGGTATCTGCGGTAATGAACAAGTAGTGGTTTATGAAGATGCAATGGATAACGGTTACGGAAGATCCTGCCGTGGACTTTTTATATTAAGGCATCTCGGGCATAATAATGTAACCGTGCTTCATGGGGGTTACCAGAGATGGCTTGAACAAAATTTACCCGTATCCGAAATTGTGCCTGCGCCGGTAAAAAGGGAATTCCCTGTTAAGCTTGATCATTCTATTATTTTAACGTGGGAGGAAGTACTTGCTTCATTAAACGATCCCCGGATTATATTACTTGATTGCCGCGACCGGTCAGAATGGATTGGAATAAGTTCATCACCCTACGGCCCTGATTTTACACCCCGCAAGGGTAGAATACCCGGTGCGGTCTGGATTGAATGGTACGAAGTAATGAAGCATGACGGAACAATCCCATGGTTTAAAGAGCCTGAAGAATTGAGAAAAGTATTTTCGAAAGTAAATATTAATACCGACAGCAAGGTTTATACATACTGTTTTAAAGGCGCAAGGACTTCTAATGTATTCATTTCCCTAAAACTTGCAGGGATTAATAATGTCCGTAATTATTTCGGCTCATGGAACGAATGGTCCCGCGACACTTTGTTACCAATCGAACAAGGCTATCCCAGAAGCAAAAAATAATCAGAGTCATATCCTTCCGTTTGAACAATAAAAGGTTTCCTAAGTAGCTATTTCATTTTGGCTTATTTATTGAAGCTATATTTCCTCTGAATAAATCAACAAAAAAACTTATTAATAAAAACTATTGGATATAATTAGCAAATTATCAAATTTAGAGTATTAAATAATCCAAATATTTATATCCCGGTTTTCAATTTTTATAAAATGGTTTCGATACAACAGGCGATCAAAATGCAATAATTAAATGTTATTATTCTAAAACCAAATTAATACATTTTATGAAATTAAAAGTAATATTATACAGAATAACTTTTTACATACTGTTATCATTTTGGCTGGTAAGTGTAAAAGTATATGCTCAGGAAATTATTTCTATTGACTCTGCGGTAATTACCGGCAAATATACAATACCTAATTGTCCCTCATGGCTCAATAACGCCGTATTTTATCAAATTTATCCTCAAAGCTTTTATGATTCTAATGGTGACGGTATAGGAGATATTGAAGGAATTATAGAAAAGTTGGATTATGTGAAAAGCCTTGGTGTTGATGGTATCTGGATTAACCCGTTTTTTGAATCACCGTTTCATGATGCCGGGTATGATATCTCGGATTATTACAAAGTAGCCCCAAGGTATGGTACCAATGAAGACGCAAAGCGTATGTTTGCTGAAGCAAAAAAACGGGACATAAGAATATTATTTGATTATGTTATAAGTTATACAAGTATTGATAATCCCTGGTTTCAGGAATCAGCTAAACAGGAAAAGAATAAATATTCAAACTGGTATATATGGAATGACAATACCTGGCTCAATCCTCCCGATGTTTATAAGGATTCTTTTATAAAAGGATACAGCCGGCGTAACGGCCAGTTTATGCGAAACTTTTTCTGGAGCGAACCGGCATTAAACTTCGGTTTTGCCAAACCGGAAGAATCATGGATGCTGCCGGTTGATCATCCGGATATTCTTGAACTACAGAAAGAATTGAAAAAAGTTTTAAGATTCTGGATGGACATGGGCGCAAGTGGATTCAGGGCAGACATGGCAGGGGCGCTTGTGAAAAGCGCAAATATGACGGGTAACGATCAATTCTTCAATACAAGAGATGAAGGAACTAAAAAATTTTGGACAGGTATTAGAAGCATTTTAGATAAGGAGTATCCCGGTGCGTTTATGGTCTCCGAATGGTCCTACCCGGAAGCAGCACTTGACGGCGGGGGATTTCATGCCGATTTTTTTCATTGGTTCGATGGTTATAATGATCTGATGCAGAAAGAAAGCTGGCGTATTTTAAACGGAATCTCCGAAGGGCATAGTTTCTTTGATAAAGAAGGAAAGGGGAATATTGCTAATTTCCTAAGAACATATATGGACCAATATAATAAAACAAAAGGGAAAGGTTATATACTTCTTCCGTTAGGCAATCATGATCTTGCAAGATTAAATATTAAGCGAACTGATAAAGATCTTGAAATGATTTTTGCTTTTTCTATTGTTATGCCCGGAATTCCTTTCATATATTACGGAAATGAAATCGGAATGCGTCAATTATATGGTTTGCCTTTTGTAGAAGGAGCATATAAACCACGTGCCGGAGCACGCACTCCGATGCAGTGGAATCCGGGTAAGAATCTGGGATTTTCAACAGCAGATCCCGGTAAACTTTATTTGCCGGTAGATACTGCGGCTGATGCGCCGAATGTTGAAGCAGAGGAAAAAAATCCTAACTCGCTCCTCAATAAAGTAAGAATGCTGATTCAATTAAAAAAGAAGGAACCGGCTCTTGCGGCTTATGCAGAATTTGTCCCGGTATATGCTAAAGAAAATACATATCCTTTTATTTTTGTCCGTGCATCAGGTGATGATATAATACTGGCTGTCTTTAATCCGGCGGCCACGGAAGAAACTGCAAAATTTACTTTGAATAAAAGGATCAAAATGTTTACCCTGCTTTGCGGTGATGAATCCAGGATTGCAGAGGACGGGAATAAATATAATCTGAAAATTGGAGGGCAGAGTTATTCTATATACAAATTAGTTAACAGGGAGAATAAGTAATAAAATTCTGTGCATTTATATTCTTTAATGCACGTATTCTTATTATACCGGTTATAACTCAAAGATAAATCCATTGTCTTTAAGTTTGTTATAATTGTGTTTATCAAACTTATATAAATAAGCTGCGCGCCTGATATTATTCTGGTCTTTTTCTTTTAATCTTTTTAATAAATCCATTTTCATTATTTTTTTACGAAAATTTCTTTTATCAAGTTTTTTCCCTAAAATAACTTCATAAAGGGTTTGCAATTGAGGAAGTGTAAACTTTTCCGGCAGTAATTCAAATCCAATAGGTTTATACCTTACGCTTGATCTTAATTTACGTAAGGCAACTTCTATTATATGCTTGTGGTCAAAATGCAATTCAGGAAGTTTGCTGACTTCAAACCATTTTACATCTGTAGAATCAATACCGGTTGTAAGTTTGTAATGTTCGGGGCTGATGAGTGCGAAATGCCCTATCGTAAAAACGCGCCATAAAGGAAAGCGGTCTATCTGATCAAAAACAGCAACTTCTTCCAGATAAATGTTACTGATCCCGGTAGTGACTTTTAATATTCTTTTAGCCGCATCTTCTACAAATTCTTCTTTTTTTATGAAACCGCCGGGAAGCGCCCAATTACCTTTATGGGGGTTACCCGCACGTTTTATCAGTAATATTTCCAATACTGATTGCTCAAAACCAAAAACTACACAGTCAATAGATATGTTTTTTATTACTTCTTTTAAAATGTGCGACATATATTTTCCTTAATCGATAGTACTTTCTTATATAAGGATGCAAATTGAACAATCACTAAGAATTTCCCGGTTACGGGAATTATATAATGAAAAACTAAGAATATGTTATCCCGAATAATAAATTTAAGAGTAAATTTTTTTTTGTACTTAAAAGTCAGCCAGTCCCCCAATGAAAATATTCATTAAAATTAAATTTAATTAATTGGTTCCCATAATTAAATAGTATAATGCATGTTTTTTTAACTGAACTACTCATCTTATAATTATTCTGCAAAAAATAGAGTTCAGAGAATAATTATAACCGGTTAAATGCGTACAAATTACACTATATAAATATAATATTATAAAGGTTTTGTCCAAAAGTTAATACCCCGATGAAAGGGATAGTTTATATCGGAATAATTTTATAGTTTTAAACGGCAGATTCAAATGAGGAGATTACCTTTAATTTTCCCATAAATAAATTTGTTCAACGCACATAATATTGAAACATTTTTTTATCGTTATACAGGGCGGGCAGTTTAAAGCCGTTCACATTTTGCGATAAAATAGGATTTAAACAATAAATAGTACTTATCAAGATGAAATATTCCGGAGTTTCCATAATATTTTTTATTTTATTCATCCTGCTTTTATTACCGAATAAAGCGGTTTGTCAAAATGAATTAAGTAATGATACTCTTAATGTGAATGAAAACGATGAAGAATATTACCAGGAGAACGACAGTGTTACTAATGTTTATCCGGATTATTACAGGATAGCAATTTCACCCGGCTATTCCAAAAATGATAATGCAAAAATATCTTCAAATTCAAAACAGTTTTATATTAATATCAGTTATTCAAACTCCAATTTTGGTGTCCCCCTGGAATATATCCCAACTCAGATTGGATTTTTTAATGAAATAGGGTTAAATAACTATTCCCCGTATTTTAATATTGGCCCTGAGCTGAGAATTGTGAGACATTTTTATTTAACACCATATGCGGGCTTTACTTTAATCCCTTTTCCTAAAAATAATGATGAAGGCCTGTCTATATTATGTTATATCGGCGCTGCAGCAGGTTTTATTATAAACCTTAATGATGCAACAGATATTATTTTAGAAACATCGTCTGATTTTCTAAAGTCTAAACCGGGAAAAAATAATTTATATATGAAAATCGGAATAAGTTATAATTTATTAAATCCATTGTAACAGGATATCTACATTTAATAAAAGGGTTAAACATTTAAATTAATGAGCTATAAAAGGTTCTGAAAAGGTTTTTAATTTTATAAAAGTATAATCGTTAAAGGGGGGAGCAACATTACAGTATATTCAATATACGAATAATAATAATAGCAGAGGTTTTTTAAATATAAGCGTTTCAACCCACCCCCGAGACCCCAAGAGGGGATTATCTTCAAAAGGTTTCGATCAAGATGATAATTTAAGAATATGCTTGGCGGGTCGAACATACTTGCCTACTGCAGGCAGGTTTACATGAATATCTTCAAAACATTTAATACATAATATTTTCCCCAGCCATTGCTATTTTATTCCCAGAATTTTAGCACGCCCAGATTGCTAATCCGGGCTACGAAATTTCGTCATTCCGGGATTCAGGAGAAGGTTTGTCCGGATGCTTGTTTTGTTATAAATATTTCGTTCCTGCGGGACTTAGAACAAAATCGAAATTATATTTTGTTTATTTATATTAAAGATTATTGTTTTTCGATGTTCGATTATTCCAATCATTCAAAACCTTAATCATATGCGGAAGTAAATCTTTTCCTCCCGGAGTTCCATGGCCCGGAATAACAATATAAGCATCTTTAAATTTATTCATTACTTTTTCAACAGATTTGGGCCATTCATTCATATTAGCATACCCGGTATATCCCGGATTATCGAACTCTAATCCTTTAATCATACAGCCTCCGAATAAGATTTTCCGCTTCCGGAGGTAAACAACAATATTATCTTTTGTGTGGGATTCACCAGGATAGAACAGCTCAAAAAGTTCACCACCTATTTTAAGGTTAAGTCCTTTTTTAATTTGATAAATACTATCGGGCGGTATAAGTTTAAGAGCTATATATGAATTATAATATTTTTTATTTTCTTCTTTAGAAATAGAATTTAATATTACTTCTTTTAAGCCAGCACCTTGTTCTTTTATTAGCCGTACTGTTAAGTCTGACCCGTAAACCGGGATATTTTTTGAAAGCAAAATCTCATCGCCGCCAAGATTATCCTGATGAAAACCGGTAACGATAGCAGTCAGTTTGATATTACCGAAACTCTTTTCAATCCAATCTAATAATGAAATAGTACCGGATGATTCACACGGAGTATTAATTAATACTCCCCGGTTACCCGGTAATAGAACAAACATGCCGTTGCAAGCATAGGGAAAGTAATGTGTGTACATGTAGACACTATCCTGAATTTTTGTATAATACAAGTCTTCGGTTATCCGGATTTGATTTTGTTTAGCAGCGTTTTGGCAGTAAATACCTGAGGTAAAGATTAGAATAATAAGGCAAGTATAAAATTTAATTTTCACCATACTGAAATATAGTTTAAATATAAATTTTAGTTAAATAGATTTAATAATGTATATAACCGGGTAACACAATAAATTATACCTCAATTTTTGAAAATAAATAACTTCCTGTAACAAGCACGGCAAATGTAATTACACATAGTACTATAACATCTATGCCCATACCAAAGTGTGAGTTTCCTGTTAAGGTATAATGCAGGCCGTCTACGCCATAAGAGAGGGGATCAATTGTTGCTATAAAGTTTAAAGCCGGAGGCAGGCCTTTCAAAGGAAAAAGCGCGCCGGATAAAAAGAATACCGGCATTACAATAAAGTTAATAATTAGTTGAAATCCCTGAAAATCAGAAAGCATTGAAGCGATAGCAGTTCCAAGTGCAGTAAAAAAGAGCGAAATAAGGATCATAAATAAAAGTGATCCGAATAAAAGCAGGAAGGAATATATATGAAACCCTATAATAATAGAAATAATCATTACAATAATACCCTGAAAGACCGCTGCAGTAGCCCCTCCTAATACTCTTCCAAGCATAATATTTATTCTGGGAACCGGGGCTACCAAAGTTTCCTTTAAAAACCCAAACTGGCGGTCCCAAATCATTTCCATACCGGAAAATATTGCAGTAAAAAGGATACTCATAGCAATTATTCCAGGGGCTAAAAATTCTATATAGCTGCCCTGACCGGCACGCTGGTAAATCGGGCCAAATCCGAATCCAAGCGCAACTAAAAATAAAATGGGCTGCCCTAAACTTCCGATAATTCTTGATCGTGAACGAAGATATCTTTTTACTTGTCTAAGCCAAAGGATATAAATAGTTGACATAATTATATAAGAATTCAGTTAAATTTAATCTACCGGGTAAATCAAGTTCCGATATTAAAAATGTTATTATTATTGATTTTTCTGAGGTCCGCGTACTACTTTCTTCTCCATGCATTTCTCATAGTTCTCATTTTATCCAAACCGGAAGCTTCTTCCTCGCGGATTGCATGGCCGGTAAGTTCCAGGAAAGCATCTTCGAGCGATTCTTTTTTTGTTTGTTCTTTTAATTGTTCAGGCGTACCGCTGGCAATAATTTTACCACGATCGATAATTGCAATTCTATCTGCATTTCTGTCGGCTTCTTCCATATAATGAGTAGTAAAAAAAACCGTAGTCTGTTCCTGATTATTTAAATTTTGAACATACTTCCACATGTAGTTTCTGGTCTGCGGATCCAGTCCTAATGTAGGTTCATCCAAAAAGATAATTTTAGGATGATGAAGAAAGCCGCGGGCAATTTCCAGCCTCCGCTTCATACCGCCCGAAAAATTTTTTACAAGCTCATTTTTCTTTTCCCAAAGTTCAACATACTTCATAAGTTCCTCAATTCTTTTAGCCCTGACTAATTTAGGAACTTTATACAGTACAGCATGGAACTGCATATTTTCATAAGCGGTAAGTTCATCGTCCAAACTGGGATCCTGGAATACAATACCGAAAGAAGCACGAACTTTATCCTGATGAAGGCGGGGATTTATTCCGTCAATTTCAATTTCGCCGCTTGTAGGATGCAGCAGAGTGGTTAACATTTTAATTGTTGTGGATTTACCCGCGCCATTGGGGCCAAGGAATCCGAATATTTCTGCTTTTTCTACGTTAAAGGAAATATTATCCACCGCAGTAAAATCATCAAACTTCTTTATAAGATTAGTTACTTTTATCATAAAAATTACAATTTCTTTTCAAAATTAGTCTCGTAAATATAAGAATGACATTCTTCTTTTCTTTTAGCAAACTATTTACGATGTGATATCTATCTTATTGAATAATCATTAATTAAACAGTTCTTCTGTTATAGAGACGAATGAACGCTGAAAATACTTTAAATTTAAAAACTTTCCATCATTACATGAGAATCCGGTCAAAATATGAAAAGTACATATGACAAAAAATAATCTACTGAAATTGCATTTAATTTTTTCAGCAACTTTTGAAATGCACTTTAAAGTGAATTAAAATTATTGATAAATTCAGCTACCATTACATTCCCGTTTCTCAATTCCTGCTTATTTATGTTATCAATATAAACGGAACATTCAGCCGGGTTATTTAACAAATCGTTTATTAAACGGGTTAGCTTCTTAACATTTGGTTCATAAATTCCCATCTTTTTACTTACCAGGTATTCCATGTTGCCTTTTTCCTGTTCCCAGATATAATTTATAATAACAGGTATTTTTTTACTCATTACAATTTCCATAAAGGTTGAAGCGCCGCATTTTGTTATAACAAGGTCGGAGACATTCAACAGTTCATATATAATATCAACATAGCCGTAAATTTTGATCCCGGAATTACCTGATATCCTTTTTAGTTTTTCAGCTTTTTTAAGGAGCGATGAATTTTTCCCGCACACAATTGCAACCTCAATATTATCCCTGCTATTAACAAGTCTTTTAAGAATTCTATATCCTTTGGGAATACCGTCCCCGCCCCCTAAAATTAGTATAATTTTTTTACCCGCAGGAAATCCCAGTTCTTTTTTAAGTTCAGGAATTTTTAGCGGATCAACCGGATTTGAAAATTTTTCACTCAGAATAAACGGGAATACATGTATATTACTTTCTTTTATTCCTCTGCTCAAGCAATGTAATTTTAATCTTTCACTAAAGACAATAAAATTTTGTTCCTTTTTGAAAAACCACAACGGGTGTGCGGTGTAAGGATCGGTCACCACAGTAATTAAAGGTATATGCAAATTAAGTTCATGCATAACCTCATATGCAGGTTCAATAAGAAAGAAATGAAAAATTATTACCTTCTCCGGTTTTGTTGAACGAAATACTTTTCTAAGATAAGGTTTTACAAAAAAGGAAATGAATGTATTATTAAAGCCGGCAATAAAATCAAATTTGAATAACGCATACAATGCCTCATAAAACCAGGTTGCGTTCGCTTGGAGGTTCCTATACCCGTCTTCAATTAAGTATTTAATAATAAAATTGGTCTCATGAAAGCCGTCAACCAGAACAGGTTCTATTTCATTAATACAATTTTGTTCGAGAACTTTCGCAATCGAACTTGCCGGAGCCAGATGGCCGCCGCCGGTTTTAAGATATAATAAGAGGTATTTCCTTTTCTGATTCATATTAAGTTAGCGTAGAATTGGTGAATCTTCACGTGTCATCTTTCCAGTTTCCAGGACTTCAAGTATTTTGAATGTGCCAAGCTTTCTTGCTTTCAGAAACCCGGACCATGCCGCTTCCGCCAGCCTGCCGTTATCTAATAAATCAAACAGCCATTGGTCAGTATATTCAGGATTTTCCTGTTTAATGCCTGCCTGTATTTCATAAAGCCATTTTGTATTAAATTGTTCCTGTGACCCTATGGGAGGGCACATGATTATTGGAATTCCCAGACCCGAGTAAAACGATAACTCGCTTGGTTTTGTCCAGAGTATATCTGTTGCATGCATAGACCGGTTAAATTTATCAAAATAGTCGTCAAGTTTTTCCGAATAAATAATATTGATATTTTCGGAACCGTTTCCAATTTCTCTTTTCACATCTTCAAAATAAATATTAACCGTTTCTTTTGTTCCTGCGGCTAAATTTAAAATGATTTCGCCGGCTTGTAATTTTTTCTTTAAACTCAACGCTATTGTCTTCCCGATTTCTTTCTGAGCCCCGGCTCCTCCAACACAATATGTAATGGTCAGCTTTCTTGAAGTATTAAATTTACAATTTTCTTCACCAAGGAAATATTCTACATTTTTCCCATGTAACGGCCAAAACCTCTCCCTGGGATCAAGGCAGAATAACCTTTTTGCAAGATCTGATTTTAGTACGGCCAGGTCTTTGCTGCCGAGCAGGTCAATTGATAAAGGAAAACCGGTTGTAAAAATTCTATCTGACGGGACGCCGTAAGCGAGAAGTCTTTGTGCGGCTTTACCGCAGGGGGCGAAATAAATTATCCGGCTTTCCCAAGGTTCCCTGGCCACCCAGACCCTATTTAAATCAGCATCGCAAATTATACAGAATATACCGTCATAGCCATCCATATCTGCAGCAATTGCCGGGGCAAAAAAAGAAGTTACCAGCGGCAGATGTTTTGTATGAATTTTTTTCAACATTCCCGAGCACAGGCCCTGTTTTATGCTTGACTCTAAAAGATTTACCTGGAAAGTGCTGTTTGATAAATTCCGCATCGGGTAAAATGAATGTATCCTGAGGAAAGAATCCAAAATATTAAATACAGGGTTGCCAATAAAAGGAATACCCTTTGCCCGGGATAAAAATTCGTATACACGGATCATTCTTGCCCACAATTTTTTTTCCGAGTAAGATACAGCATCATTGGCACCGGCAAGAATAATATCTTCTTCAGCAATATCCTTTAACGGATGAACCGCCCGCATATGGCCATAGCCCATATTAGCTGATGCGACCCAGGCTTTTATTTTTGTATCCAATTTATCTCAACCTTTTAACATTATGCTTTTTAAGATGATTACAAATATATGGCCGGGATAAGTAACCTACATTAACAAATTATTAATTGTTAAGGATAGTATCAATGTTCCTGTAAACCGCTTAGTATGTATATGTTTTATAATTAAAATTGAAATTTTGTTCAGACAGATTCCCGAGCTTTTAATTTCCAATAATATAAACGGCGCCGTCATTAAACCGGGCAATCCTGGTCATTTTTATCGAGTTCTGCAATTCTTCAATAGAGTAAAGGAACTGCCGGTTATTTGCATCAAGCCAAACTATACAAACCTTATCATTCTGTTTCCAGATAGTTTTAATATCGTGGCCTGCGTTTATAAGTTGAGGCGAATTATAAAGCGTTCTGGCCGGACTCCATCTTGTCCGGATGCCGGCCAGAAAATAAAGAGCTTCAGGTACATTGCTATAGAATGTATAAGTTTTTAATAGTTCTTTATTACTAATTATATATTTGATTGTTTCGTTATTACTCCAGTAGCGGTTGTTAAATCCAAAACCCGCGAACCTATTAAAATCGTTAATTATATAAACTGTTTTACCAACAGGATAAATCATCCAGATAATTATACCAGCCGAAGCAATATACAGCAGCAGCTTTTTATTAATATAGTGTGATAACCAGTATAAAACTTTATCGAGCAAAAAAAAGAGTATAAAAAATACCGGGATGTAAATCGGCGACAGTAACCTGTCGGCTATATGATCGTACGCTGTTGTTGTTGAAGAAATAACAATAAACCCTACATAAAATAGTATGAAGATTAAGCCCGGATATATTTCTTTTAAGGCCATCCATATTTTTTCTTTACGTTTTATCAGGGCCACGACGGATGATATTAAAACAATCAGGCAGGCAAAAATCAATTTTTGAGTTGTAACCAACATTGGCAAATACCACTGCAGAATAGTATTAAACAGAAATCTTAAATTTTCAAATAATGTATATGAAGAATCAGCGCGCTGCCCTACTAAAGTACCGGAAAGGAAGATGTTCCTGATTATCCACAACCCAATAGGCATACATGAAATAATTAAAAAGATAATTATGTGATTCAGTTTTTTTTTTAATGAACTATTCTCCTGGAGAGAAATACTTACTATTCCTGTTAATATTATTATTATTCCAATATACCGGGTTAAACATGCCAGTGTTGTTACAGATGATAATAGAATAAGTGAACTTAAATTCCCATCAGTTTGATATTTTTCAAAATAATATAGATATAACAGTATGAGTAAAATGAAAAGAGGTTCCGATAATGCCATTAAAGATAATTGAATAAATACAAACGAAACTAAAATAGAAATGGTCCCTAATATCACAAGTATATAGCTACTTAAATGCTTTAATAGAAATAGGCCTGAGAAATAAATTATCAGCCCGAAGAGAATAGAATTAACGTACCCGGAAGAAAACAACGGATCAATAAACAGGAGTATTTTTATCGCAGCCAGTATAATAGGGTACAGGGGAGGTTGGAGCACTAAATAATAGCCATCATAACCAACGAAACCGGTTCCGTCCGCAATATGCCTGGCAACAGATAAATAATAAACCGAATCCGGGGAAATTCCTATCCCGTGAAGGCTTACAAGGCAGAGTATTATGCACGTGCCAAGAAACCCTAAAATAGCAAGGGGTATTTTATCTTTATTTTTAAAAATCATCAAATTATAAAACATCGAATTTAAATGTACAAAAAACAGAATTATTTGCCATCAAAAGGGTAATTAATATTCTTTTGGGTCACATTGGCAATATTTGAAGAAAATCCCACTCATAGAAAATTTTAAGACACTTTAATAATCATCTTATATTCCTACGAATAATTTAGTCAGTAAAAAAAATTATGATATGAGGAGACTAAGATTACGTGAGATTACTATAATAACCCTATTATTGCCGGCCATTATTGTAAAAGCACATAAACCAGCGGTGTTTTACCCTAATACAAATTTAAGGATAAATCAAAAAATTTTGAACTATTAAGGAACGATATATAAAGATTTAAAAATTATCTAAAATATTAATAATTTTGTTAATAGTTTATTCTTTAAAATAAATACTATAAATCCGCAACACCTTTCTGTTTACTATTTTTCTTATCCCTTTTTGCTGCCTTTTTCTCTTTCATAGATTTTACAGCCTGTTTTTTAGTATTCTTTTTACTGTCCTGAGTTTTACTCATAACTTTCATTCCTCTCTATTTGTCTATTATCCAATATAATTAATTAAAAGTAATTAATAAGCAAGCATTAAAAATTTATTCCGGGCCCAATTTATATTATTCTGTAGTTGAGCTGTTAGCATACGGCTTAGTTTATGATCATTATTTTGTAACCGTTGAAATATTATCAGCAATCGATCTCATTGTTTTTTTGGAATAAGAATAATTTGCAACTTCCAAACGGGAGTGCAATGCCAGTTTCTCCATAATATTATGAACATGGCTCTTAATTGTATATGTTGAAATTCTAAGTTTTTGGCCGATTTCTCTATTACCTAACCCATCGGCAATTAATTCAATAACTTCCCGTTCGCGTTTCGTCATTCGGACGGCATCTCTTAATTTCGTTTTCCCCTGCTTTAGAGCATGTTCAACAATTTTAGCGAAAAGAGAATCAGTGAAGTTCGGGGGAAGAATGTTTGTACCTTCTGCAACATTGCGAATAGTTAACAGAAAATCATCCGGAGTTGCATCTTTCAAAATAAAACCTGATGCGCCTGCTTTTACATAATGTGCAATATCCCCCTGTACCGGTGCGAGATCCATAACAATAATTTTTGCACCGGGAAAATCTTTAGTTACAATTTCAACGATGGTTAGACTATTTGGGCCATGTAAACCGAGATCTAAAATAATTATATCCGGCTTTAACTTCTGAAGTTTACTCACAGAATTTTCACTCTTCCCGGTAGCGGCAATTATGTTGATGTCAGCCTGGGTTTTAAGCATAGCAAGAATTCCGTCGCGCAGCAGGCGATTATCTTCAATTAGTAACAGCCGAATCTTTTTCATAGAGTCCCAGGTGAAACTGAAAGGCACATCAATAATGAAATGTGACTAATCCTTTCTAATTAATAACTATTATAAACTCCAAAAATATGGGCGCAAAAAATTATTCCGGATATTATACCGCAACCCGCTGTTCAATATTTTCAAGATAAGCATTAGGTTCATGGAACATAGCGCCTTCGGGCAGCCATTCCCACAGCGGCCCCATATCCTGTTTGATAAAATCTACATAAAATTGCGGAAGTTCGGTAGTTTCACGCTCAAAATAATTACGAAATTCTTTTTCACTTTGTAACTGCCTGTATATTTTTTCGTTAAATTTAATTCTGCCGAAACCCTCCTCGGAAATTGCGCGCACAACATTCATCCATCTTGGTATTGTTGATTTAGTTGCTATTAACCTTTTAACAATTGCATTCCAGGAAAATGTATGTTTACCAAGATCTATTATACGGGAATAAAATTCAGGCCATGAATAATTTGCAGGAACAACATTCATTGCATGATTATTATCCAGGAAATGAAATGGAAAAGGCAAAACGCGATTAACACGCTGATATTCCAGATTAAGCGGGGCCGCCCTTCCAAAGGCAGACAGTAGAGAATAACCTGGGAATGCACCTGGAGTTAAATCAACAAATCTCTTTGTCAGTTCAAACGGCTGTTCACCCTTATCAACATCAAGCCCCAGGACAAAATTTGTTTGAACATAAGGAATATACCTTAAAATCATATTGATCTGTTCTGAAATATGTAAAACCTTGTCCATTCCAGTCATACTGCCGGTTTTAGATTTACCCCCCAGATCGAACCAGGATTCAATTCCCGGCAGCATTGCTCTAAAACCATTGCGTCTTAACCTCTTTACATGAGGTTCCGAGAGTAAAGATAAACTGCTTTCAGCAATAAAATCTATACTGTCTTCAGGAATGGCCTCTTCTATAGCATTCATAAAATCTTCAAATCGTATACCGAAGTTCGGGTCATGCCAGCCAACAAGCGGGCGTTTGAATTTGGTTAACAGGAATGATAAATCTTCCTTCATCACTTCAAAGTTTAAAGGCTGATAAGCAACAGTAGAGTCAATACAGAAGCTGCAAGTGTAGGGGCATCCAAGACTTCCCAGCATCGGAACCATCTTAATCAGCGGAGCTTTTTTGAGAGTTGGTTCAATAAATTTCCATCGTTCTCTTACACCGGGGAGTGATAGGGGTTGTTTAAGAGCGTCCAGATGCAAGCCGAGAGGCCTGTGTGGAGAACAATCCAGCAATATTTCTTCAATAATATTTTTATTAGTGAAACCTGTAACATAATCAAAATACTTTCTTGCATCCTCAGGATAGCAGCGTGCATGAGGGCCGCCCATTACGGTAACAGCTCCACGCGACTGCAATAAATTACTTAATGCATAAGCTGTTTGAGCAGACTCAGTGAAAGCGCCGATAAATATTAAATCGGCATTCTGCGGTAATTCCGAGAGTAAATCTTCTGCTCCTGTATAACATATATAAGTTACATTATGCCCTTCTTCTTGGCACCAAACCCCCACAACCTGCGGCATAATACTTGCGAAATTTGCATTCATTATTCTGGCAAATAATTTTTTGTTAGGTTTTTTAGAAACGAGGTCTATTATTCCTACTTGAAGTTTTCGGCTCATAGATATGCCTATTATCCTTTTTATGTTGTATTTGAAGAGTAATAATCCGGATGAGAACAGTTTATCCGCAAACTATGTATCTCTTATCGTCAAAATCCGGCAAAACATAGCAAAGGTATGTTAAACTATAAATAGACCTAAAGGATGAAAAAAGGATTAATCCTTTTTATCAAAGAATCTCTTTTTTATACTGAAAAGAAGATTAATAAGGATAGACATTATTTAAGATTAAAACTAAAAAACTAAATTGAGGATAGTAAAAAATATTGTTTTTATTGATGAAGTTATTCATCAATCATTGAAATCCTGTCGCTGATAGTTTCATAACTGTCTGATGCGTGTGCATAGTTTGCAATTTGAACCCTGGTATGCAGAGCCAATTTTTCAAGTATATTATGGATATGACTTTTTACAGTATAAGTTGAGAGGTGAAGATTCTGGGCAATTTCTTTATTAGTTAAACCATCTGCAACTAATTCAATTACCTGGCGTTCGCGTTTAGTCATCCTAACAGATTCAATCAATTTTGATGGATTTGAATTCTGAATAGCGTATTCTACAATTTGCGAGAAAAGGGACTCAGTAAGGTGCTGGGGTAAAACTTTGTCTCCCGAAGCAACCGATCTGATTGTTTTTAGAAAATCGTCAGTAGTTGCATCTTTAAGAATAAATCCGGAAACACCCGCTTTTACAAAATCCAAAACATCGGATTCCAGGGGAATCAGGTCCATTATTACTATCCCAACATTTGGGAAGTTCTTTCTAACTGTTTTTACTACTTGTAGACTATTTTGATTGCGCAAGCCCAGATCAAGCAGCATCACATTGGGTTTCGAATTACTGAGACTCTGAAGGGCTTTTGTACAATCGCCGAATGCTGCTATAACTTTAAGATCAGGCTGTTCCCTGATCATAGCAGTTAAGCCTTCACGAAGGAAACGGTTATCTTCAACTACCAGTAACCGGATTTTTTTCATTTAGCAGGTTTGTACTTTATTTGATTTGTGATATCGAAAAATATTAACATTTAATATAAATAATCGTATGAAATTATTCAAATTAGGAGATTTTACTGTGTTGTTTATATATGCTTTTATCAATACGGTTTTAGAGGAAACACAATTAATGCGGCCTGGTGAGCTAGCAGGTCTGGATAAGTTGCATATCCGTTACTCTGTTATTCCTAAAGGGATTCAGGAGAACGTGGCGGGGAATGTTTTTTCTACAAGTAGTTTGCCCCTGCGTGCCAAGGTTACAAATAATAGAATTTAATTCATTAACATTCATTACTACAATTGAATATCCATCCGCAAGAAATACGAAAAAGAGTATTGTAATGTTCTAAGCCAGAGGCTTACCAGTTCATTTTTGATAAAAGTTTCTGCTTTTTTAAACGATTTCTAATATTGCAATTAATTTAACGTCCGGTTATTTTAACTAATTTTATAATAATAATAAAATTAAAATATTAATCAACCTGAGCCGTCTTAATTAATAATTATACGTCTTAATCAGCATAATTAAATGTTATCATTCTTAAAATTTTTTTATTTTAGCAGAGTATATAACAATTACAAAATTCAATAATTAAAAGGGAAAAATTATGCCTGAACGTGTTTGTCCTGTATGGATAGGATACCTGCTTGCAAGTCCGATAAGAAAGTTACTTCAAAACCCAAATACAATATTACGGCCTTACATTTCAGAAGGAATGAGGGTGATGGATATAGGGAGCGCTATGGGCTTTTTCAGTATTCCAATGGCTAAAATGGTTGGGAAAACGGGTAAAGTAATATGTGTGGATGTTCAACAAAAAATGCTTGAAGTGCTTGAAAGAAAATCCATTAAAGCAGGTGTATCAGGTAGTATGGAGTTAAGGCTGTGTGCTTTCGATTCATTGGGTATAAACGACATAGATGAGAACATTGATTTTGTACTGGCTTCTGCTGTTCTGCATGAGGTTGGGGATGCATCAAATTTATTTAAAGAAGTTTATCACGCTTTAAAGAAAAATGGGAAAATGCTAATAGCAGAGCCAAAAGGCCATGTTGATGAAAATAATTTTCAGAAAACATTAAGCTTTGCCAGGGAAGCCGGATTTATTATATTAAACAAGCCGCGTATTTCTAAAAGTTTAACTGCATTAATAGGAAAAAAATAATAAATAATTTACGTTACGCAAAATAAATGAACTTAACTATAAAATTTTGCGTAACATGAGTTCATAAGATAGTTTCAATATGTATTCCGATATTTCCCTCGTCTTTATTTAAGAGAATTATTATTTCTTAATTATTTGTAACTTTTATTGCTAATTATTTTGATTTATGAAATTATAAGAACTCTCATGATTAAAAAATCAGGCACGGATATAATAAAAAATGTAAAACTATCTTTTTATCCTCTTACGTTAGACAGGTGGAAGGATTTTGAACAATTATTTGGTGAACGGGGAGCATGCGGCGGATGCTGGTGTATGTCGTGGCGTCTTAAGCGGGCCCAATTTGAAAACCAAAAGGGAACTGCCAACAAAAATGCAATGAAAAAACTTGTTATTTCAGGCCAAACTCCAGGTATTCTTGCTTATCATGATGGCAAACCGGTTGCATGGTGTTCGGCAGCGCCGAGAGAAAATTTTGTCCGCTTAGAAAATTCAAAAGTACTCAAAAGAATTGATGATAACCCTGTTTGGTCCGTCAGTTGTATCTTTATAGTAAAAGAATTTAGACGAAAAGGAATTTCAACTGAACTTTTAAAAGCGGTAATTAAATTCTGTAAATCCGGAGGTGCAAAGATTATTGAAGCTTATCCCCAGGAACCCTACGGCTCAAATATTCCGGCAGCATTTGCATGGACGGGAATACCCTCGTCATTTGAAAAAGCAGGTTTTGAAGTGGCTGAGAGAAGATCAAAAATGAGGCCTATTATGAGGTATTATATTTAGATAAAAAACACTGGCCCATAGAAGTAATACAGTCATAAAGCAGCATAAAACAATTCGTGATTTCGAAAATTTGGATTAACAAATGTTAAAACCCGTTAAGAATTAAATTAAAAATTCTATGTCGTTATTTACATATTTACAAATATTAACTTTAATCATAAAGTATGATTTCACTATCAATCTATTTCTGTTATATCCGGAATGTGTAACATACTAACCTATTAATACGCCGGTTAGAGATACGATATTAATAGAAGTTTATAGAGGCATCTTAATTAAATCCGTTATAAACAAATAATAAAGGACAACTTGACAACAGAAGTTAATAAACGGTTTAGGGTTTGCGGTAATGTCCTTAAGATCGAAGGGATACTGCTTTTAGTAGTCGGAATAATTCATCTAATAGTGATACCATTAATGAAATCTACCTTTGTCCGACAATTGACTGTCCCGGATTTTAACACAATCTGGCCGCCTTTTTTATTAAATCATTTGCTGGTAGGGCTGCTTCTGATACCGCTGGGATTAACAACCTTGTATGCGGGACACGGTGTAATTAATAGGGAGCGATGGGCCCATCGTGTGGGACTGATTAACGCAGCGACTGTGCTTTGTCTACCCGTAATACTGGTTATGGTGATGGAGCGGCGATATTTTGAAGCGGTACCCTTTGTCGCGGCTTCAGTCCTGGTGACTATTATTGGATTGTCCATATTATGGCCGCTGCTTTGGGTAAGAAAGGATTTTGGGAAAGGCCGAAACTAATAACTGGTCCCAAATATGTTGTTTGCTTGTACGGTTAAAGAAACTGAATCCAGCCAGTATCTTTTACCTCATTTTTTATTAGTTGTATCGTCAATAAAAAAGGTGTTTCACCAGATTCCTTCCTCAATTAGAATTAAATTGTTATATCTTAATAATTGAATATTCTAACATTATAAATAAACGAGAGCAGAAAATACCTGCCAAGAACATTTGTTCTGACATCTTCGGTATATGAATCTGTAATATTATGCTGTATGCTTACATTCTGATCTAAAAGATCATTTGCAGAAATTCTGAGTTCTCCGTTGTCGTTTTTTAAGAATTTTACTCCCATACTCATATTCCAGATCAATGTATTTTTCCTGATGGGACTGGACACATCCCCGTTGTACTGATCTGTTAATTCATTCTGAATTACGAATCCGGCCCAAAAACGCCAATAGAAATTAAATGCTGAGTTTTGCATATAATAATTGTTATTGGTGCCCATAGTAGAAGAATTTGTTACATGGTTATAACTATTGGAAGTTGAAAGAGTGAAGTCGACCTTGTCGCTTATGTTGCTGCCTAATACAAAACCCAACACATAAGTCCCCGAATTTGCAAAATTGTCTAAATTATCTATTATACCAGGTACGTGTGAAAATGCTACATTAAGGTTTAAATTCAGATTTGATTTTATAAAGTTTATAGGGAATCCGTAAGTTAAATACGAATTAAACTTTACGTACCCATTAAGGTTTTCAGGAATAGATAGCTTTGTCCCTGGATTTAATGTAACGTTATCAACAGTCGTATCTCTTTCCGCAATTATAGTCTTATTGCCAATATAATCATGAATAGCCGTTGCGTTGAAAAATACAAAAAATGAATTTGAATGCTCGTTATTTGTCTGAATATACCTAAGCGTCAACGATTGTTTATAATCCTGACTTAAAGCGGGATTACCTATCGACAACTGTGTGGTATTTGAATTATTCAAAACATTTTGTAATTGAGTAATACTTGGGTCATCGTCTGTAGTAGTATAAGAAATACGAAGGTTATTATTCCTTGAAACGTAATACCGCAGGAAAAATGACGGTAAAACGGAATAAAATGTACGCTCCATTGTTCCAGAAGTAGGAAATGTCTGATTATCCTCCAATTCAGCAATATTATAATTAAGATTTAATGCAAGTTGTACTTGATCCTGACTGAACCGGTAGCCAGCACCGGCACTTTGTGACTTATAAATCTTTTTATAAACATTACTTAATGAATCCAATAGATAATCCGATTGGTTCAAAGTGTTGTATGTTTTCTGATTGCTGTTATCTTCAGAGTAATAAATTTTCGAATTTAACTGTAATATACTTAATGAATTTATAGGTTCGGTATATACAAGGTTTGCGGAAGTGCTGTATCCATGTTCAGATAAATTTGAAATTTGATCTGTAGTATCCGAGGTTTGGCCATTGTTGTAATAAACATTTTCTGCATTAAGGTTATTACTGCCGGAATTTGAAGTATACGTGCCGTTTATTAATAAAGAAATCGTCCTTCCAGCAGTTTCAAATTTATGCCGGAGCAATAAATTATTTGATGAATTTACAGCCGTAAGATTTGAATTAAATATATTGTAAGAAGTATTTAATGTATCTAATCCGGCTAGTGATGTGCCGTAAACTTTGCTTAATCCATCATTTAACTGGTTGGAATATGTTGGAGTAAATAATATTGAGTTGGACGAATCAATCTGATAATTAAGCCTCATATTAAAGCGATTATTGGTATTATTAGTAAAACCTGAATTTGTTGCATTATAGGTCTGCGCATTCTCGGAAGATAAAAAATAATTCCGGTTGTCAATAGATTCGGCGTCATTACTTGTATAATTATAAAAATAACTTGCTGTTAAATCTACTTTATTTCCCCATTTATTCGAATAATTTAAGCCGATAGCTTTTGTGGTTGTTAACCCCGTAGATTGATTTACGAGGAAATTCGAAATACTGGGCCCTCCGCCTGCTCCTCCTCCGGCCCCGCCGCCGTAATTACTTGTATTACCGCCTGGTCCGCCGCCAAAACCACCACCACCACCACCACCCGGCCTGTTGAAAGATCTTCCAGAACCGGACATTACACCAAGTAAGTCTGCAGTAGAAAAATTTTGTACATTTATATTATTTATTTGCGAAATAATTGAAATTCTTTGATTATTATTAAAGAAATTAATATTTCCACCCGCAGTGTATCTCCCATCATCTCCATAGCCGCCTGAAAATTTTCCAAAAATATTTGTTTTATCTTTCATTCTTGTAACAATATTTATTGTTTTACTTGTATTGCCGTCATCGAAGCCGGTAAATTGAGATTGGTCGCTAAGCTGGTCGTATACCTGGATCTTATCAATTACCTCGGCAGGAAGGTTTTGAATGGCAGTAGTCGGATCGCCAAAAAATGGTTTTCCATCAACTAAAACCTGCTGTACATTTTCACCCTGTGCCTGTATTACGCCGTTTTGTATTACTATCCCGGGCATCTTAGTAAGCAAATCCTGAGCAAGTGCATCTCTATTGGTTTTATAAGCTCCCGCATTATATTCAGAGGTATCATGTTTTAGTACAATGAGAGTAGGAGCGGCATTTACATCTACTTCGCCAAGCCTTATACCTATAGGAGAAAGATAGATGGTACCTAAATCAATATGGTTGTCTTTGACCTGGATATCTTTTTGATATTGGCTATATCCGACAAATGTAATTTGCAAAGTATATTTCCCGGGCTTTATTCCATCAAAATAAAATCTTCCCCGGCTGTCTGAAACCATTCCCTTTGTTTTTGAATCAGGCTGATGGGCCAGAATAATATTTGCGCCATCTAAAGCTTTTTTATTTGATGCATCTTCTATTACACCTTTTATCGAGTAGGTTTGTGGAAATAAGTTGATACAAGAGAATAATACTATAATCAGTATATTACTTTTATTCATACAGCCATAATAATTTAATTCTTTTGTTTTAGTCAATACGGTCTATATAAAGGTTTAAAAAAATCTTTTTATATTCAATAATTTTCAAGGTATTTGAAGACTATTTGTAGGCGCTTCATCCATCTTTTCCGGAGGGTATTAAAATATATACACTAATTATTCAATATTTCCTTTCTAAATTACAGAAATAATAAAATTGAAGAAGCTTAAAAAAACTTAATTCTAATAAGTAAACGAGTGCATTAAAAAATTTATATAGAGATCTTTTAACCTGCATGAAGTTATAATATTTTCGGTTCAGGCTATTAAAGTTAATTTCGGCAGCATCATAGTAAGCGATACTAAAATTTGTAGTATAATTATACTTTCCAGATTTGTTGAATATTATGTAACAAAATGTTACATTAATACCTCAATTTTTCTAATATTCTTTCCCCGTTAGATGGAAATGTGCCATTTTTTTTAAAAAACCTACTATTTTTGATTTGCATTTTTCTTGGAATAAAAATATATTTGTTGCTCGTTTATAAAACCGGGCGGACGCCGGAGTTGGAGAGCCGGG
>Ga0181520_10004391_pt1 | contig 23634 bp, 26 predicted proteins | sample PEATcosm2014_Bin_29_FD_132451 | JGI IMG/M metagenome (GOLD analysis project Ga0181520, IMG submission 132451) | Peatland microbial communities from MTU Mesocosm Facility, Houghton, MI, USA - PEATcosm2014_Bin02_30_metaG | ecosystem: Environmental > Terrestrial > Soil > Wetlands > Peat | place...
GTCCAATCGCGCCATCTTGGAATTGGCGGCGTCAAGTAAATACCCCTATTCTGAAAAGCCATACAAATCGGGGTCTCCATCGTTTTCTTGTGTTAGCGAATGAGCTGCGAGGGAGGCAGGCGGGTCGCCCTCGAAAGGTGGGAAATGACCGAATCCTGTTGCACTCTGGAAGAACTGAAAAAGCGCTCTCGCTGGCTCAACCGGTCAGCCAGCAACGTCTACTCTCAAGCCGGCGAGGACGGCATCATCGCTAAGGCGCTCACGATGCTCCCCGCAACAAACCGGTGGTGTGTGGAGTTCGGCGCCTGGAATGGGAAGTATCTGAGCAACACTTACAACCTTGTCGAGAATTCGCAATACAATGCCGTTTTGATCGAAGGCGACCAACGGAGATACCAAAGCCTCTGCCGCGAGTACCCCTTCAAGGATCGCGCAATCTTCGTCGGGCAATTCGTTGGTTGGACCGAGCATGAGAACCTAGACACCATCCTCGGGCGCCACCCTATCCCTCTGGATTTCGACCTCCTTTCAATCGACGTGGACGGCAACGACTACCACATCTGGGAGGCCGTAAAAAAGTACAGGCCAAAGTGTGTGCTCATCGAGTTCAATCCTACCTCGTCGAATCGTATGGATTACGTTCAGCCGGCAGACCCGCGTTGCACCCGCGGCTGCAGCCCCGCAGCCCTCGTGCGGCTAGGGAAAGAAAAGGGGTATGAAGTCATCTGCGTAACCGAGTTGAACCTTCTCTTTGTGGACCGGCAGTACTTCGAAATCTTCGCAATCCCTGATAACTCCCTCGCGGTGATGAGAGACGAAGACAAGGTGATAAGCACATACATCGGTTACGACGGCTATATCCTAAGCGACAATCCTTTTCATCTGCCGTGGCACGGTATCGGGTTCAAGATGAAGCAGCCGTTGCCTCAAGTATTAAGGACCTATCCAGATAACTACAACCCATTTCAAAGGTTCCTCTACAGGGTCCGGCGACGTCTCTCCTAACAGGGTCACCGGCACCCAAGGGTGGCGGAATGACACTAGCCGATTCGACTCGCGCAGTACTGGCGGTTTACCCCGAGGCCGCCGTGGAGTGGCCGGGCAGAGTGGGCTCCGTGTGCGGGGTGGAAGCCTCTTGCCATGGCTGCCTCCAAAAGCCGCATGGCTTGGTGCCGCCCGCCGTATTCACAAGAGGAGAGATACCTCCAAGTTATGAACGCCCCCTAACATCGCATCCTCAGGCAAAAGTGACGGAGGCTGGAAGCAGGACGGTCATACTTTGGGCATAGCTGATGCCCTTGTTGCCACCGAAGGGCCAAAGACGGATGCCGACTTATTGATTGTGAACTGTGGGACGATTCGCCGGCGGGTGAAGCGCGCGCCGCGAGTGACCTGAATGCAACTGCTGCGGCAAACACCTCTCGTCTCTGTCGTCATGAGCGTCCGCAATGACGCCCGGTTTGTGGCGGAATCTATCGACAGCATCCTGCGGCAGACCGCACCGGACTTTGAGTTCATCATCTTTGACGACGGATCGATCGATTCCTCCCGGCAGGTAATCTCGTCGTTTACAGATGCGCGGATCAAGATGTTTGGGCTGGGAGGCGTGGGACTTGCGTCGGCTCTAAACCAAGGCCTGGGGATGGCGCGCGGCACCTACGTGGCACGGCAGGATGCTGACGACATCTCAGCTCCGGAGCGGTTTGAGCAGCAGATCGCTTACCTGGAATCGAATCCCGAGATCGACGTGCTCGGTACCGCGGTCACCGCAATTGACCAGGAGGGGCGGCGCCTGCGGGATTATGAATACCCGCTCACGGACGCGGAAATCCGGCAAGAGCTCTGTCGCATGCACAATCCTCTCGTGCACGGGAGCCTAATGTACCGCAAGCAGCGAATTTTGGATATCCATGGCTATCGGCCGGCATTTCGCAAATCCGAAGATTACGACATGCATCTGCGCGCGGCCCGGTACCTGAAATTTGCCAACCTCGAGAAACGGCTTCTGCAATATCGCGTGCGGCTGGATTCGATGTCGGGCGGGCGGGACGAAGAGGCTCTCCAGTATTCGTTGCTGGCTCGCGCCCTCGCGGCCATCCGGAACGCAGGCATGGAAGATTCCGATGAGATGCTGCCTGATTTCGAGCGCGCCCTGAGAGGATGGTCCGCTCGACAGGGCATTGAGCGTGTTGCTCTTTCCGGCTTTTCCCGCAGATCCGCTGTGATCTCGTGGTACGGCGGCCGCAGGTTCAGGGCCCTGCGCGAACTTGGAGCTTCTCTATGGGCCGATCCGTTGTGGCCGATTCGCGAGCGCGTTTTTCACGCCGACGCATATTGGACCCCGCGGATTGAAGACGACATCGTTGCGCTATTTCGCTCCACCGTAGAAAAGCGCTGCCACTCAAACCCGGCTTGTCGATGACATGAAGCGGATTAAAGGGGTCAATCCAGTAGAGATGACGGCAAATGGCACAATCTGATTCGATTCCGGCGGTGTCGATTCGTACCCAATGCGGGTCCTATCCGTCTGCGGAATATTGCTTTTCTCCCCAAGCACGATACCCGGAATATCCTTTCCGTGACCTGGCTGGCGCCGAGAATTCCGTCTATGGCCACGTGCGAGATCTTTTCCGGCAGGAGGGCCTAGATGCGGCGAATTTCGGGACGCCGCAATGGAACCCCCTGGGAGCGTTCGTGCGCCCGGGTGCGCGGGTATTTGTGCTTCCCAATTTTGTGTTTCACATACGATCAAATGAATCGCGAGCCCGGTTCGATGCGAAATGCACGCATGGGTCTGTTCTGCGCGCGCTCCTCGATTATGTTTTTATTGCCGCCGGCCCCTCCGCACGGGTATCCCTGGGGAATGCCCCGCTGCAGTCATGCGACTGGAGCCGGGTAACGCGCGACACCAGCGCAATGGCAATCTGTTCTTTCTACGAGCGCAACGGGCTGAAGCTTAACCTCTGCGATCTGCGTGGTTTGGTCCGCCAGGAGGATGTTCTGGGCCGGTCGGCGTCGATCGAACGCCGCGATGCGCATTGCGAGATCCGATTCGATCTCGGGACGGAGAGCCTGCTGTCGGACCTTGATCTCCGCAGCCCGCACTACCGGGTTGCGGGTTACGATCCCGCAGCCACCGAGTCGTATCACCAAAAGAATCACCACATCTATGTTCTCAACCGCGAAATTGTCGAGGCAGATGTCGTAATCAGCGTGCCGAAACTGAAGACCCACGAGAAGGTCGGAATCACCTGTGCGCTGAAGGGTCTGGTGGGAACGATCTCGCAGAAGGAGTGCCTGGCTCATCATCGCTTCGGCTCACCGCAGGCGGGCGGCGACGAATACCCCAAGGCGGCGCGACTCGCACGCGCATTGTCGGGCTTTCACGATTACGTGCAATCGCACCGCAGTGGCGGATATCGCCAGCAGGCGATCGAAATCGCGGAGAGGACATTAGCGAGGATCTATTCCCACGCCGGCGGACTTCGCTATGGGGCCTGGCACGGGAACGATACGGCGTGGCGGATGACGCTGGATATCGCGAAGCTGGTCACCTTCGGCACGGCTGAGGGCAAAGTGCAGCGCACGCCGGCGCGATCCCATCTCGTTCTCGTGGACGGAATCACGGGCGGAGAAGGAGATGGCCCGCTGAATCCTACACCCGTGGACTCACGGACATTGATCTTCAGTGACAACGCCGCCTTAGCCGATTACGCGGCCTGCTTGCTCATGGGCTATGAGCCGCAGCGGCTGCCCCTAATACGAATTGCGTTCTCTCATCCCACCCACAGTATTTTCCGCGGAGATGTGAGCAGCGTGGCGGCCATCCTCAATGGCGAGAAGGTACTTCTCCCGTCCTTGGCGAAGGTACAAGGCCACAAGTTTCTTCCGCCTCGCGGGTGGCGCAATTATTTCTAACCATTGTCTTCGCGCGTCGCGCCTTCTCGCGGAACCGAATCACTGAGGTAAAAGCATGCGTATCGTCAGGGCGGCCCGGGCCGCGGCGTATCAACGCCGGATCGACGCCATTCTTAAAGTGAGGGCGGAATTTGGTCACCCGGAAGAGCGCCGGGCGTATCAATTGAGGTTGTTCAATGAACAATGGGCAAGAACACTGGCGACGGCGCCGTACTACCAGGATCTTGCCCGGCGGTTGAAGCTTCCGGTCGCGTTCCCGAGCTGGGATGAGTTCAAGCAGCTCGTTCCGCAATCGAGCCGCGAGCTTGTTCAACGGCGTACCCGGGAAATGTCGAGTCGCGAGCGGAAGACCGACTTCTTTCGGACAACGGGCGGGTCAACTGCAGAGCCGATTCAGCTCCCGGCCTGGAATTCGGAGAGCTGGTATGCCACGTCGGATCTGTGGTATGGCCGCCGGGAATATGGGGTCACTCCTAGTTCGCGGCTATTCGCGCTTTGGGGGCACAGTCATTTGATGGGACGGGGATTCCGAGGCTGGATAAATCGGACAAAACGCCGGCTGAGAGACAGCCTCATTGACTTCCACCGGTACTCTGCGTATGACCTGACTCCGGCGGCAATGGCCCGGGCGGCGGAGGTGATCCTGCGATTCAAGCCAGATTTCATCCTTGGCTATAGCGTTGCTCTGGATACCTTCGCGCGCGTGAATTCACAGCTTAGAGCGGAACTTCGCGCCCTGCGCGTGAAAGCGGTCATAGCCGCTGCGGAGGCGTTTCCATTCTCTGACAGCATGGCGCGGCTGCAAGACTTATTCAACGCGCCCATCGCAATGGAGTACGGGTCTGTGGAGACAAACCTGATCGCGCATACCCGCAGGGCGGGAGGATACGAAGTATTTTGGTGGCGGTATTTTGTCGAGCTGGATCCGGTGCCCGCGCCGTCGGGCGGGCGATCGATCCTGGTCACCTCCCTTTACCCGCGCTGCTTTCCACTGATCCGCTACGCGTTGGGCGACGAGATCGTAAACAATCCTGAAAGTGAAAACACGAGCGGCGTCGCCGAATTCGAGCGAGTGCTGGGTCGATGCAACGACTACGTCACCCTGCCCAGCGGAGAGATGTTGCATTCCGAGTTCTTTACGCACGCGGTTCGCGGCTGCCGGGAGATTCAGGGATATCAGGTCGCTCAGACGCCGACCGGAGTGCAACTCTCGCTGCAGGGAGGCGCAGAGTGCAATGAAGACACGGTCGAGCGCGTGAGGAGGAATCTCCTGAATGTTGATTCACGCCTCGCGGCAGTGAGAATAATCGTGGTTGCGGAGTTAGTGAGAACCCGCGCCGGAAAAACACCGATGGTTGTCAGCGTCTAGAAGGATCGAACGATGCGCATCGGAATCAACGCCCTTTTTCAACCAAACGGCGGAAGCTTGCGTAACCTGTCGCAGCTCCTGGCGGAGTGGCGTTCTCTCTTGGCTGAAAGACAGCACACCATCGTAGTTTTTTGTAGCGTGGATTCATATACCAAACTGGCCTCGTTTTCCGATGCGCGGATTCAGATGGTGCGAGTTTCTCCAAGTATATCGGGAACCATGGGCCGCCTAATCTTTGAGCAGGGGCCCCTGCTGCTCTTGATAAAGCGTTACAGGATCGATGTTCTCTTCTGTCCCGCAAACATATCGCCTCTGTTCACCGGCATTCCCTGCGTTATTACGGTTCAGAACATGGCGCCATGGTATGGGGAGCACCGCTTTGGAGATTTTGCATCTCGTCTTCGTTTCGGCGTTCTCGGAGCCCTGACGGCTTGGAGCGCAAGACGCGCCGCCAGGATGATCTTCCTGTCTCAGTTTGCGCGAGAAACCCTGGTTCGGCGTTACCACTTTGAGCCGGCCGCCAAACAGTGCGTGATTTACCGTGCGCGCGGAGACGCAAGAGGTTCCGATCAAGAAACGAACCTTCTCAATAAGCTCGGATTAACGCAGCCGTATATTTTGACGATATCGAATCTGCATCGATACAAGCACATCGAGCCGCTGATCGAGGCCTACGCGCGCGTGCTGAGCCGGCGTGGGAATTCCGGGCCGCAGTTGGTGATCGCGGGTGCCGCCTCAAGTCCGGCGTACCGCGAATCCCTGGAACGGCTTGCGGAAAAGTCGTGTGGTCCCCATCGCGTCGTGTTCGCAGGGGCAGTGAGGCCCGCGGACATTGGCGTGCTTTTACGGTCCTGCCTGTGCTTTGTGTTCACATCGGGCTGCGAAAACTGCCCCAATGCGCTGATCGAAGCCCTGAGTTACGGCGCGGCGATCGGCTGTTCGCATAGCGGCGTGATGCCGGAGATTGCCGGCGAAGCTGCATTGTACTTCGATCCCAGAAATCCAGCGGAAATCGAGAGCGCTCTCAATCGGCTGATTACCGAGCCTGAAACCCGGCGGTCGTTGCAGCGGGAAGCGGTGAAACGGTCGTTGATCTTTCCTACGGCCTTCGAGGTGTCGAGCCGGACGCTTGAAGTAATCGAGCGTGCTGGCGCTGCAATTGAAATGGACGGGCAAGCGTGCGTATAGCTTTTCTTACACAATATTTCGACCCCGAGCCGGCGATAAAGCTAACTGCATTAGTGCAAAGGCTTGTGACTGAAGGGCACGAGGTGGAAGTGCTTACGTCACTGCCTAATCTTCCTCGCGGAAGGCTGTACGAAGGTTATCGATTAACCAGCCTGATGCACGACGATAGGCTGGGCGCTACGGTGCTCCGAACATTCGTCTGGCCTTACCGCGGGCGGGTCATATGGAAGAGAATCATGCACCTTGCGAGCTTTGCGTTAAGCGCTTGCATCTACTGCTGGCGTCTTCGCGAATTCGATCTGCTCTACGTCTACCACCCCCCACTTACCATTTCGATTCCCGCTATGCTACTTTCCGTTAAACGCCGGAAGCCCATGTTATACGACGTTCAGGACCTGTGGCCTCAAGCCGGTCTTGCAGCCGGAGCCATTCGACACGGAATGCTCTATCGGTTGATAAACAAATGGGCTAAGTTCATTTATAAGAAAGCAGATCATATTACGGTAATAGCCCCGGAGTTCAAGGCCACACTTGTTGCCGCCGGCGTTCCGGCCGAAAAGATAACTGTAATCCCCAATTGGACCGATGAATGCTGCTTTGAACCAAAGCCGCCGGCCGATTCACGCGGCCGCTTCGGTATTCCCGAAGAGGTCTTTGTCGTCATGTATGCCGGCAACTTCGGTTCCAGCCACGGTGTAGGCACGATACTCGAAGCCGCCGGATTATTGCAGGATCGCGACGATATTTTCTTCGTCTTCTCTGGATCGGGCGCTGAATATAACCAATGCATAAAGTGGGCGGACAATGCGATGCTGCCGAATGTCAGATTCCTGGGATACCTGGAGCAACGCTCAGACCTACCCTGGCTTTACGCCTGTGCGGACATCATGCTCGTCCATCTTAGAAGATCGCCGTCTGGAGCGGTGTCGGTTCCGTCCCGCCTGCTTGCGTACATGGCCTGCGCGCGTCCCGTACTGGCATGCTGCGAAGGAGCGCCTCTCAACCTGGTCCAGGCTGCGGGCTGCGGAATTGCGTGCGAGCCGGAGAATCCATCGACCTTGGCCGCCGCCATCGCGTGCGCCTCGGAAGACAGGTCCAGCCTGCGTGAAATGGGAGCGAAGGGCCGCCTTTATTACAACCAAACTCTCAGCGCGCGCCAAACCACCGAGCGGCTAATGTTCCTCATCCGCTCGTTGTCCCATGCCCCCTCGGCGCAGCAACCAGCTTCGGCACAGCCTTTCCGGTGCAAACCGTGCGGACCGCAGAATCCTCTGGAACCCGGCATTCCTGTACTGGCGAATCGGGCGGCCTCGACAGCGCCTTCGGCGTCCGCAACGATCCTCCCTCAACACGCTAAGAAATAGGTGCAACTGCGTTATGCCTGAATGTTACGTTCGATTGGCCAAGTATTCCGACGCATCCTCCTTGGCGAAACTCCATTTCACGTTGATGAAAGGCATACCTCACGGAATACTCAAATCCCTGGGCGGACGTTTCCGCCTCGAATATTACCGCACCACTCTGATCGAACCTCACAGCCTGACTCTTTGCCTTGTATCCGCTGAGGGAAATATGCTGGGCATAGCCAGCGGCTCCCTCGATGCCGCCGAGCACATGGCATATCTAAAGCGACGACGCTTTCATCTAGCCTGGGCTGCTGCGCCCGTTCTCATCCGGCATCCGCTTATGGTCCCAAAACTCATTCGCAAGCAGCGCAACAAGGGCGCCGATGGTTCGACGGACGATTACATAGTTACGAGCGGACCACGGCTTGAGTTTTGGGGCGTCACCGACGAGTGTCGATCCGGGGGGCACGCAGTCGCTCTTCTCCAAGCCTGGCTATCGATTGCGAAACTTCTCGGCGCCGATCTTATTCGCTTTGAGGTGAACGCAAGCGAAGAACGTGCGGAGATGGTGCACCGGAAGCTCGGTGCAACCCTTGTGAAGGAGTTCGTGACTCCCGAAGGGACTTCGAGAAAAATCCTGCAATATGAACGTCATTCAAGAATGCGAGGATAGAACGTGCTAACCAAAGCCGACTTTTTGATTGAATTCGCCCGACTTTTGGTGGATGAGCCTGTCGTGCTTACGGGACAAGAATGTCTTGATGGGCTCCCGGGGTGGGATTCACTGGCCGTCGCCAGTTTCCTCGCCTTTGCGGATGAACAAATGAACACTCTTGTGTCGCCGAAGGACATTTCGTCCTCAGAGACTGTGGATGACCTATTCGCACTGATCACCAACACTCATCATTGACAATGACCACTTATTCAGATCTGTCGCATCTGCAACGAGCGGCTATCCGGAGATATGGGCCTCTCAAGGGCGCCATCTGGCCGACGGACTTGTCACATGATTAGTAAATGAGAACGGGGACACAAATGCTTGGGGCGGCGTTAACTGCAATCGAGTACCATCTTCCTGACGCCATCTTGACCAGCGAAATGCTGGCCGCGGAATTTCCCGAATGGTCGGTCCAAAAGATCGAAGAGAAAACGGGTATCTCAGAGCGGCATATTGCTGCGGAGGGCGAGTGCGCTTCCGATCTAGGCATGGCCGCCGCGCAGAACCTCTTCGAGTCAGGCCGCTGCGCGCCGTCCGATATCGATTACATACTGCTCTGCACCCAAAGTCCGGATTATTTTCTTCCGACTACGGCCTGTATACTTCAGGATCGCCTGGGAATCCCCAAATCCGCGGGGGCCCTGGACTTCAATCTCGGATGTTCGGGATTCGTCTATGGGGTGGGTCTTGCAAAGGGTCTGATTGAAACGCATCAAGCTGCAAAGGTTCTGCTAATTACCGCAGAAACATACAGCAAGTTCATACACGCGAAAGACAGGAGTGTCCGAACCATTTTTGGAGATGCTGGCGCCGCCACCCTTATAGAGAAGGCGGATAATAGCGAAGAGCATTTGATTGGTCCCTTTGTGTATGGCACCGATGGGCGGGGCAAAGGCAATCTCATTGTTCCAGCGGGTGGCATGCGTACTCCAAGCTCTCAAGAGAGCGCAATCGCAGTCGAGGATTGCAATGGCAGTTATCGAAGCAGAAACAATCTATTTATGGATGGCGCCGAGATCTTCAGTTTTACACTTCGTGAAATTCCTGACTGTGTGAACAAGTTGCTCGAGCGCAGCGGTTGCACGATGGACGATGTTGATTTATTTATCTTTCACCAGGCGAATCGGTACATGCTCGAGCACCTGCGGAAGAAATTGCGCATACCGTCACAGAAGTTCTACATCGGAATGCAGCACTGCGGAAATACTGTCTCATCTTCGATTCCTATAGCGATAAAGCAAGCGGTATGCGAATCATTGATCAAAGGCAATGCGCGGGTCGCTATTGCAGGATTTGGTGTCGGATATTCGTGGGCAGCAGCTATGATTCGCATCGCGACCGGCCTCGTATCTCGGGTAGGGCCTACAGCCACATCATAGAGCGTGATAGCAGACGTCAGCACCAGGAATTAGTTTTCAGCGATGCAGGACCTGCCGCCAAATCCTCGAGTGACACGGATCAGTAACGCTGTCCGCACCAGGGGCCTGTAAATCTGGGGATCGGCGATCGGCCGTTATGTCCTCGAAAAAACAAGAGCCATACGGCACGTCGCCTGACAACACGGAGAGAAGAGATGCAAGACACAGTTGCAAGCAAACCATTGCGGACGCAAGTAGAGCGGGAAGTAGGATCCAAGACGACAGAGATTTTTGCCCAATGCATTGACCCGATCGAAATCAAACTCGAGAACTTCACTAAGTATGTTCGCCGCCAACACCTCAAGAGATTCCTGGCGATGTACGAGGTCTTCAAGCTGGCCCTGCCGGTGAAGGGATCGGTCGTCGAGTGCGGTGTCTTCCGTGGATTCGGGCTGATGGCCTGGGCCAAGCTCAGCGCCATGCTGGAACCGGAAAACCTGACCAGGCGCATCTATGGCTTTGATACGTTCGATGGATTTCCGTCGCTCGCCGAGCGCGATCAGAGCCGCTTTACCGATGCCTGCCCCGGTGATTTGCGCGCGAATTCCTACGACGAGTTGATCCAGCTTATTCACGAGTACGATCGCGACAGATTTCTTGGTCACATTCCCAAGGTGGAGCTGATTCGCGGCGACATCGCGCAGACCGTGCCGGCGTTTGCCGTCTCGCATCCGCACCTGGTTGTCAGCCTGCTTTACCTCGATGCCGATCTCTACGAACCGACCAAGGTGGCTCTCGAAACCTTCCTGCCCAGAATGCCGAAGGGCGCGCTGCTGGTCTTTGACGAGTTGGACAACCCGATCTGGCCCGGCGAGACAATCGCGGCGCTGGAGAACAACAATCTGCGCAACCTTCGCCTCCGCCGTCTCGACTGGGATCCATATATTTCGTTCGCCATTCTCGAATAGGCAAGAGAGGCAATTCTCAACATGCGTACTGTTTCGTTCTTCAATTATCCGGCGCTTTTCACCACCCACGAGGCCGAGTTCCAGGCCATCTTCACCGACATCGGACGCCGTGGCGCATTCATCAAGCAGAAAGAGCTTGAAGAGTTTGAGGCATTGCTAGCGTCCTTTCTGGGCACGCGCCACGCTCTTGGCATGGGCAACGCGACGGATGCCCTGGAGACTGCTCTCGCGGCAGCGGGAATCGGCGAGGGCGACGAAGTGATCCTGAGTTCGCACACTATGCTGGCCACGGCCGTCGCAGTGCATTTTGCCGGGGCAACACCGGTTCCCGTAGAATGCGGCTCCGATCACCTTATCGACCCCGCCGCAGTGGAGGCCGCAGTTACCTCACGCACGCGGGCGATCATGCCCACCCACCTCAATGGACGCACGTGCAATATGGATTCGCTTGGGCGAATTGCTGAACGGCACGGGCTGCTGATCGTCGAAGACGCGGCGCAGGCGCTGGGATCCCGCTTCAAAGGACGGTGCGCCGGAACCTTCGGGGTGGCTTCTGCGATCAGCTTCTATCCGGCCAAAGTGCTGGGCTGCCTGGGAGACGGCGGCGCTCTTGTCACGGACGATGATCACGTCTATGAATGCGCGACGCAGCTGTGCAATTTCGGGCGCAATGCCGCCGGAGAAGTTCTGCGATGGGGATACAACTCGCGTCTCGATAACCTCCAGGCGGCGATCCTGAGTTTCCAGCTCAAGAGATTTGACCAAGTGATCGAGCGGCGGCGCCATCTCGCAGCTCTTTACGACCAACGCCTGAAGGATGTGGCGGAAATTGTGCTCCCGCCAGCGCCTGATTCCAGCCTCGATCACTTCGACATCTACCAAAATTACGAAATCGAAAGCGCGGACCGTGACGGGCTCAAGCAGTATCTTGCCGATCGAGGTATCGGCACACTCATGCAATGGGGCGGAGTTGGAATTCATCAGATGAAAGCTCTCGGATTTGCGCAGGATCTGCCCAGGACAGATCGATTGTTCCAGCACATGCTCATGCTGCCTATGAACATGGCGCTGTCGGATGAAGACCTGGAATACGTGTGCGACGCCCTTCGCTCCTTCTACGGATACCGGAGATGAATCAGCAAACAGCCATCGAATCCGTCGCAATGGCGCGACGCATCCGCATCCACGCGCTGCGCATGACCAGCGCTGGCGGCGGATCGCACATTGGCGCAATCTTTTCCTGCGCCGATATCCTGGCTGTACTCTACGGCGGCATTTTGCATGTGAATCCCGAAGCACCTCGGCATCCGGACCGCGATCGCTTTGTCTTGAGCAAGGGGCATGCCGGAGGCGGACTCTACGCCGTGCTCGCAGAGCGAGGCTTTTTCCCGGTCGACAAGCTTTTGACTCATTACCAGAACGGCTCAGAGTTGAGCGGCCATGTATCGCATGCTCTCCACGGCGTGGAGGTATCCACCGGGGCCTTGGGACATGGGCTATCGATTGCCGGAGGCATGGCTTTTGCAGGGAAGCTAAAAGTAGCCGGGCATCGGGTCTTCTGCCTCCTCAGTGACGGAGAGTGCGATGAGGGGTCAACCTGGGAGGCCGTCCTGTTCGCCGCGCAGCACCAGCTCTCGAACCTGGTCGCGCTTGTGGACTACAACCGCATCCAGGGTATCGCGCCTATCTCGGAGGTTCTCGAGCTTGAACCTTTTGCGGATAAGTGGACTTCCTTTGGCTGGGCGGTTCGCGAAGTCGACGGACACGACCATGCTGCCCTGCGCTGCGCGCTGGAGGCAGTTCCCTTCATCGAGGGCAAGCCGTCGTGCCTGATTGCCCGCACCACCAAGGGTAAAGGCGTCAGTTTCATGGAGAACTCTGTGCTCTGGCATTACCGCATTCCGCGCGGAGAAGAATTCGATGCTGCACTCGCTGAGCTGGAGGGCAGGCCGTGAGAGATGCTTTTGTCGGAGTGCTTACAGAGCTCGCTCCACAGCACTCGGAGCTTATGCTGCTCACCGGGGATCTCGGCTTTGGCGTTCTGGACAAATTCACTGCCCAGTTTCCACTTCAATTCTTGAACGTAGGAGTCGCGGAGCAAAACATGTCCGGACTCGCCGCCGGTCTTGCACTCGAAGACCATTCCGTTTTCACTTACTCGATCGGTAACTTTCCGACCCTCCGTTGCCTCGAACAGATTCGCAATGACATCTGTTATCACGGCGCGAATGTCACGATTGTGTGCGTCGGTGGAGGAATGAGTTATGGGCCGGTCGGTATGTCTCACCACGCCACCGAAGATCTGGCAATCCTCCGCTCACTGCCCGGATTGGAAGTGTTCTCTCCTGGCGATCTATGGGAGGCGAGTGAAACATCGCGTTATCTGGTATCGCGTCATCACGGGCCTGCTTACTTGCGGCTCGATAAATCTGCGGCAAAACCAACGGTCCGCCCAGGCGAAATATTTCGGCCCGGATTCATTCGCACTGTCCGCGAGGGTTCGGATGTAACTCTGGCCGCAACCGGCGGAATTCTGGGTGAGGCGCTCTTGGCCGCGGACCAATTGGCGGAACAGGGCGTTGATTGCCGTGTGCTCAGTGTTCATACTGTCAAGCCCCTCGATACGGACACGCTGTCCATCGCCGCATCAGAGACGCAGGGGATTGTAAGCATCGAGGAACATGCCGTGGACGGTGGGCTGGGCGGCGCAATTGCGGAGGCGCTCATGGAGGCCGGCATCTCTCCTGGCTTCTTTGTTCGCATCGGGCTTCGCAACACGTTCTCATCCGTTGTCGGGTCGCAAGCGTATCTCCGCACTGTCTACTCACTCGATGCCGCGTCCATCGTTCGAGCCGTGTCGGTAAAGCTGGGCATTGCCGAAGAGGCCATCTCGCGATGATCAAACGTGCATTCGATATTTTTGCCGCGTTCTTTGGATTGCTTTTCTTCTCGCCTCTATTAGCCGCGGTGATGTTGGGAATTTGGTTGCAGGATCGTCAATCGCCGTTTTACATTGCTCCCCGCGCCGCTCGCGGCGGTGGTGAGTTTCGCATGGTCAAGTTCCGCTCCATGGTGGCGAATGCGGACAAAATCGGCGGCTCAACGACGGCGGCCGGCGACCGCCGCATCACTCGCATAGGCCACCTCGTCCGTGCTTACAAATTGGACGAGTTGATACAGCTTTGGAACGTTCTCAAGGGCGACATGAGCCTGGTCGGACCGCGGCCGCAGGTGCTAAGCGATGCCGCACTCTACACCAGCGCCGAGAAGCGCATGCTTTCGGTCCGTCCGGGCATTACCGATCTGGCTTCGATCGTCTTCTCCGACGAAGGAGAAATCCTGAAGGGGAGCGCCGATCCCGATCTTCTCTACAACCGGATCATTCGTCCCTGGAAAAGCCGCCTTGCCCTGGCCTATATAGATCACCGGAGCCTTTCGATCGATCTTTGGCTAATCGTTTTGACTTTGCTTGTGGTGGTCTCCAGGACCGCAGCTCTAGGGCGGTTGGGAAAGTTGTTGCGAGCCTGGAAACTCGACCCGCTCGTAATTCGCATGGCTACACGGCAGACGCCGCTTTTGGCCTATCCGCCGCCTGGAGCGGAAGTCGTTGTTCAGCATCTGTAAAGTTGCGGCGATTGGCCCCATCGGCCTCGTCACTCAGGTCGCGTCTAAGGCCATTCGCTCCGGGCCCGCCTAGATAGGGCAAACATCGGGCGACTTTTACTCGCGGAAAATCAGGGCATCCATCGGCGGATCTCATGGCGCGCCAGATGCATCGTAGTTAGGCGCATTCAGGCAGCACCGGCAATGACATAGAACGCCAGCCCGCAAGGTTACGGCGAAACCGGAGACGCTGCGCACTGTTGAATATTGCACAAGGGCGCCGCAGGTTGGAGTCGCAGCGAATGGAGTACAGCTCCTCTCAAACACCTTTTTGGGGTTTTGCAATTAGGCGCTGCTCTTGACCGAAACGCAAGAGTAACGTCGGAAAACATGGTGGAGAATATGCATAAGAAACTGAGGTCAGTCGTACGGTCAAACGCAACGCGCTGGGTCCTTGTGTGGGGGGCGCAGGCAGCGATATTTGCATTCTCGGGAATGGCGGCCTTTTTGCTGGGGTTCGACATGAGCCTGCCGTCGACTTGCCTCCGTTATTTCGTCTATGCGCTTCCGATCTGGATTGCTGTCAAGAGCGTGATATTCCAGGCCTCTAATTTGAATCGCTGGGGACTGCGGTATGTAACGATTGCCGATGTCTACAGGATTGTCATTGCGAACTGCGCCGGAGCGCTTCTAAGCTGGGCGATCATTGTTTACATTGCTCCCGCGGGTTTCCCGCGTTCCATTTATTTAAGCGACCTCATCCTTTCTCTCCTGGGAACGGCTGGACTACGTGTCGCGGCTCGCATGTTAGCCGAAGCCATACATGGCGGACAGGGAAATGGCCAGGAGAAGAGAACGCTAATCTACGGAGCCGGTGACGCAGGCATTACTCTGCTCAGAGAGATTCGGAACAATCCGAAATTGGCGTATCACGTTTGTGGATTTCTCGACGACGCCGGGGATAAAGAGGGCCTACTTATTAGTGGTATTGCAGTCCTTGGAGGTGGAGACGAAGTTCAGGCCCTCGTAACAAGGCACAATATTGAGATCATTCTGATTGCTACCCCTTCGGCCACAGGCGTCGAGATGACGCGGATATTAGAGTTATGTCATATGGCGGGTGTGGAGTACAAGACCGTGCCCGGGCTCGGAGAGGTGGTCGAAGAGTGCGGCCTGGTTGGCCAGATACGCGAAGTTGCAGTCGAAGATCTCCTTGGTCGAAACCCGGTCCGGCTTGAAGTAAGTCGAATTCGCGATGTGATCAAGGGTAGGGTCGTTCTCGTAACGGGGGCGGCTGGGTCCATTGGATCTGAACTTTGCCGGCAGATTGCGCGCTTTCAACCCGCTGGAATCGTGGGATTTGAGATTGCCGAGTCTCCACTGTTCGAAATCGATCGCGAAATGAAACAGAGATTCCCGCAGGTCCCTTTCTACCCCGAGATCGGGAACGTGCAAAACCGTGTGCGCCTGGACGACGTTCTCTGCCAATACCGACCAACCATCGTTTATCATGCTGCGGCGTATAAGCACGTTCCCCTCATGGAGACACATGTCTTCGAGGCCGTGGAGAACAATGTCCTCGGGACCTACAACCTCGCCATCTCCGCGATGAAATACGGCGTCGAGGATTTCGTCCTGATTTCCTCCGACAAAGCCGTCCGCCCGACCAACATCATGGGCACCACCAAGCGCGTCGCTGAACTTATTCTGCTCGCGCTGCAAAACGGCCGAACCCGCTACGTCGCGGTTCGTTTTGGCAACGTGCTGGGCTCGAACGGCAGCGTGATCCCGATCTTCAAGAAACAAATCGCGGCCGGGGGGCCAGTCACCGTGACGCATCCGGAGATGCGGCGATTCTTCATGACGATTCCCGAGGCGTGCCAGCTGGTTTTGCAGGCATCGGCAGTGGCAACAGGCGGCCAGATCTGTGTTCTGGATATGGGCCAGCCGGTCAAGATCGTCGATCTGGCCAGGAATCTGATTCTGTTGTCGGGCTTGAAGCCGGAGAAAGATATCAAAATCCAATTCACCGGGATGCGGCCCGGCGAAAAGCTCTACGAAGAACTAAGTACGCTTCTCGAAAATACGATTCCAACCGAGCATGAGAAAGTGCGCATCTTCGTAGGCAATGGGGTGCCGGAAGGCAACATCCATAGGTGGCTGGATGAGCTTCGCGACCTTTGTGCGGCCCGCGATACGGGCCGCCTGATGGTTGCCCTCAAAGAAGTGGTTCTAGACTACAGCCCGAGCGCTGAATTGCTAAGACGCGTTGTTGAAGCCAAGGACCGCGACACCCGCATACCAGTTCTTGATAGGTCGCATCTAAGTCATCACACAGAGGCGCCGATTTGTTGAAAGTATCCATGCGCTCGGTATCAATGACATAGCCACCACCTGCCAGAGACACTGCTCGCTGGCGATTAATGAAACCGCAGAAGATATGCGCTATGTCTGTTTGAACGCGCTTAAGTGTGAAGGCAGATGCCTCATTCGATGCAGACTGTCGCGTCGTGGCTATGGGCGGAGGCACAGGCCTCTCCACTTCACTGCGCGGTCTGAAGCGCCGAGTTAGCCGCGCACATGGATTTGCAGCCAATTTCATCGAACTCCAACCATTCATCTCCAAACTAACTGCCATGGTTGCGGTCGCAGATGATGGCGGCTCAAGTGGCCGCTTGCGTTGCGACTCTGCTATGCCGCCGCCGCGGACCTCATTATTCTCAGTCCGGGTTCTCATTACGCGAGTCTAATTATCAATCTGCTTGTCGATGGCATCTCGGGACCTCGCCGTCTCGATTGCCACGCGCGTTCACATTGCCAGCCTCATGGCCCAGGCGAATGAAAGCCTGGGCCTTACTGTTTCCGGGCACATCCAACGAGTTTATGAACACTCCGGTGCGCCCAACTTCGACTACGCTCTCGTAAACGCCGGCCGTTCGCGCGCACTATGCTTTTGCGGGCGCCGAATCCACGATCGCAGACATTGAAGCAACGGAAATTCGAGGCGCGACAGGGGGCTTTGCCGAAAGAGACAATTCTCTGCGTCATGCGTCCGATTCGGTTGCGGAGGCGATGCTCGCACTGCTCGCATCGGCGCCACGATGCGTCGGTAGCGCTCTTGAAGCGCAGCGCATATTTCCGGAGTCTGGACGCGCTCCAGCGCGCTTTCGATTCACTTCTTGACATCGCCGACATCGTGCGAGGTGGCGTTTACTTCCACCCCACCGATGAAGACCTGTCTGTGGGGGCCCCGGATCTCCACCCCACAGACGAAGACCTGTCTGCGGGGGCCCGGATCTCCACCCCACAGACGAAGACCTGTCTGTGGGGGCCCGGATCGGAAAAAGCCACTCAGCATCACACATACTGTTCAGTGCAAAATCGAAGACCCTGTAGCGTCCGATACAGCCCATGGCGCGACAGTGAATGCTTGAGCGGGAGGCTATGAAGGGGCCGAAGGCTCGATCAAGTCCACCCTCAACTCTTTGATTGTGCGTGCTTTAGAAAACGGCCGGCGCTTTTGCACCGGCCGTGTCCGTTAGGAGTGACTACCATCACATCTAGCAGCGAGCCCCTGATATCTAATCGCCTGAAGTTATCAGATTACAGTTCGTCGTTATCTCCTTCACTTTGGTCTGCCTCCCAGACGCAGACCCTGCCCACAAGATCTTGCATAAGTTTCTGCGGTTGCGATTCCATTTCACTTTGGTCTGACTCCCAGACGCAGACCGTGCCCACAAGATCTCGCATAAGTTTCTGCGGTTGCGATTCCACTTCACTTTGGTCTGACTCCCAGACACAGACCGTGCCCACAAGATCTCGCATAAGTTTCTGCGGTTGCGATTCCATTTCACTTTGGTCTGATTCCCAGAAGTAGACCCCCCTGAAAGGTCTCGCGTAAGTTTCTGGTCTGTTCCACTTTGGTCTGATTCCCAGAAGTAGACCCCCTGAAAGATCTCGCGTAAGTTTCTGCGGTTGCGATTGCCCGGATGTCAGTCGGATCATGCAGCATCGATCTCAATGACGCCAGGGCATTCGGGCTGGAAACCGGAAACCTTTCTCTACTTGAACAGCGGGGATCGAACCATGCGTGAGAGTCCGTGGCATGTTCTGCATGTGATTGCGAACCACGAAAAGAGAGTCGCGCAGCATCTCTCTGTGCGTTCTTTGGAACACTACCTGCCGCTCTACACGGAGCGGTCAAAATGGACTGACCGGTCCGTCATCCTGGATCGCCCGCTTTTCGCGGGGTATGTGTTTGTCCGTTTCTCGCCTCATGCCAAGCTCTCCGTCGTCTCCACGCCCGGTGTGATTCGCCTCCTGGGCGATCACGAGAGCGATAGGGTCAGCGCCGAGGAGATCGACAGAATCCGCAACGGGCTGGCGAGCGGCTGCCTGTTACGGCCCCACCGGAATGTATCCCTGGGAACACCGGTGCGCGTGCGCAGTGGCGTCTTTGAGGGCGTCGAAGGCATCGTGACGGAGTTCCGCCATCAGTGCCGCGTGATCATCGCCCTTTCCGCGGTGAAACAGTGCTTCTCGCTGGAAGTGGAACTCGGAGACATCGATGTTCTCCGCAAGACCGTATCCGGGACCGGATTCACGGAAGAGCGGAGCTTTGCGGTTGCGCGAGCCTGACGAACGCGGGAACATCGGTATTACAAGACGAAGCATGGCGCGAATCCATGAGTCGTCCGCCGCTATGCCAGGTGAAAACCGCGACCTAAAGTACTGGATAAGCGCCTGGTCGCCTGTGGCGCTGGGAATCCTTATCATCGCGGCTGAGTCAACATCTTACTTTGGCGCCGACCGCACTTCCGGCCCATTGCGGTGGATATTTCAGGCGCTTTTTGGGCCTGTCAACGACACTCGCGGGGAGATTCTGCATGGCGTCATTCGCAAGAGCGGCCACTTTCTCGGCTATGGAGCGCGATCGGGTTGGCATGGCTGCGCGCCTGGCGGATCACCTGGCCTGGTTTGTCGATCTTTCAGGGCTCCTTGCTCGCGCTCTTTGGCACAGCGCTGATGGCCAGCGCAGACGAGTGGCACCAATCCTGCCTGCCGAACCGGACAGGATCGCCACGGGACGTGCTGATCGACTGCTGCGGCGCCCTCACATTGCAAATCGTGATTGGCGTTTTCCTTGCTCTGTTCAGGCCCAGGCTGCTGGCAAGAGCTGTATGAGCACTCCTATGATTGAAAACGTAAGGCCACGGGCCGCCTTGGTGACTGCCGAGAAACGGCCATCATCCAAGAAGCTGCAGGCAAGCCATCGTTTTCGTCGGCGATGACTGATTGAGTCTGGGCTATCTGTCAACGCCTGGCCCGCTCTTCGGGGCGCAGGCGTTTTTTGTGGCCCTGAGCGCTCTCAGGGGGAGCGGCTCAACCCGCATAAATACTATGGTTTAGGCCTCTTCAAAATAGGCCGCAAGTGATAGATAAATTATTGGTTAAATGGTGCGCCCGGAGAGATTCGAACTCCCGACCTACTGATTCGTAGTCAGTCGCTCTATCCAGCTGAGCTACGGGCGCACATGCGTGGGCTTCAGGGCGAAGCCTCGTGGAATGGACCGTTTCCAGATTACCAAGGTTGGAGCCGTGGCGCAACGCGAGCGCGTCAGGCTGTGGGGGTTGCAGCTGCCGGCGCGGGAGCGGCCAGCTGAGGCAGGTCATCCTCGAATCCGGGCTCGATTTCGAGCCCCGTTTCGCGCAACAGCTTGGTGACCTCGGCAACGCTCAGGCGCGTGGCGTCGAACTCGATGCGCACGCTGCGGGCCGCGCGGTCGAAGCTGAGCTGCCGGATGCCGTAAACGTCACGCGCGCGCGCCAGCGCCGTAGCCACCTGCTCCGTGGGCGCAGCGGCGTAGCGATAAAGGATCTCCACCGTGGTCATAGAAAGAGGATAGCAGTTGGCAAGGCGTCCCCGAAGTTAGGAACATGAACAGAAGCCGCGAAATGCAGGTCCTTCGACTCGTCCCGGCACGCCGGGACTCGCTCAGGATGACCGAGTAATGGAGAACGGGCGCTTACAGGCTGTTCAGATAGTTGCGGATCTCGGGGCTGGTCCAGTCCTGGGGGCCCACGAACTTGCGGCGGATGATACCGTTGCGGTCGATCAGATATGTTTCAGGCCACATGTCGGTGTGAAAAAGCTGCGCCGCGGACTCCGATGGGTCGCGCACAGTGATGAAATCGACGTGGTGACGGATGATGAATCTGGAATACGCATCGGGATCCTCGTCGATGCTGACAGCCAGAATCGTCAGGTTGGGCTGCTCGTGGTGGAGTTCAAGAAGCGACGGCAATTCTACGATGCAGGGATCGCACCAACTGGCCCAGAAGTTGAGCAGCACGACCTTGCCGCGATAGCTGGCCAGATGCACGGTGGTTGTGCCGTCGGAGACCGTAAAGTCGGGCGCGGCCTTGTCGGTTTGCGCGGGATGCGCGCCGCGGTTACACGCCGCGAGAAGGGCGATGGGCGCCAGAAAGACCCAGATCGGGATACGAGGAAACCGCACATCTCTATAATACGAACCGAAAGGGCAGGTAGGAAACGGTTGAGGCGCGATGGGAGGCGAGATTGATCCAGCCCTGAAGATTTGCGGCGAGGTTTCCCACCCTTTCCGCGACAATTTCAAGAAGCGGGTTCTTCGACTCGCTCAGAAGGATGGGGCACGGCGTGGCATGAGGCAATAATGCAGGGCGTGACGAAACCGGCAGTCGGAGGCCGGTGCAGGGCCTCGCCGACCCAGCGGAGGGTGCGTCTCCGAGGGCGGATTGGCGCGAATGGGCGGCCAAAACCGTCCCCGGGACGGTATTCGATCAGCCCGAGCCTGAGGAGCTTATCGAACTCACGGTGATCGTCCCGGCGCGAAACGAGGAGGACTGCCTGGGCGCGTGCCTGCAATCGCTGGTCAGCCAGTCGGAAGACATCTTCGAGCTGGGTAAGGATTGGGATCTGATTGTCGTGGACGATGGCTCGACCGACCGGACGAAGGAGATTGCGGGCTCAATTGCGCGCGGCATAGCCGGAGTGACGGTGATGGAGGCGGAGAAGCTGGAGCCCGGCTGGACGGGCAAGGCCAATGCCGTGTGGACGGCGGCGCGGCGCGCGCGCGGCCGCTGGCTGCTCTTCACCGATGCGGACACGATCCACGAGCCCGGTGGCCTGCGGCATGCCATGCACGAGGCGGAGCGGCACAAGGTGGGCATGTTGAGCTACTCACCGCGGCAGATTGTGAAGGGCTTCGCACAGCGGTCGCTGATGCCGCTGGTGTTTTGCGAGCTGGCGATGGCCTATCCGCCGGCCAAAGTCTCCGATCCGGCGCAGCGCATTGCGGCGGCCAATGGGCAGTTCCTGCTGGTGGAGCGGGAGGCCTACCGCAAACTGGGCGGGCACGCGAGCGTAGCCGGCGAGGTGCTTGAAGACGTGGAGCTGGCGGTTCTGGCCAAGCGGCGCAGGGTGGGATTGCGTCTCCGGTACGCGGACGACATCGTCTCCGCGCGCATGTACCGCACGACCGCGGCCATGATCGAAGGCTGGACCAAGAATCTGCAGCTGCTCTTCAACAACGTGTTGATGCTGGCGCTTTTCAGAGCGCTGGATATATTTCTTCTTTTTGGACTGCCGATTTTGGCCTGGGAGCTGTGGAACGCGCGGCTGGGAGCGCATGGCCTGGAGTGGCTAGGCGCGGGATGGATTCTTGCTCTGCTTTGGCTGCGCACCCTGTTTCGGTTTTACAGGCGAGTGGCAAAGTCGAATTTTCCGTTTCTCGATTGCGCAATTTCACCACTGGGTCTGCCGCTGTTTGTTGTGCTGCTCTATCGAAGCTGGTTTCAGCACCGGATTCTGAAGCGCGTAAGCTGGAAGGGGCGGGAATACAAAGGCTAGGGACCAAGGGAACAAGGGAACAAGGGAACAAGAAAACAGGGAACAGGGAACGAAAGGATTCATTGAAGCGCGGGTGCGGGAGAAGGCATCTCAAAAGGTGAGGCAGCAATGATCTTCCTGACGCGGCGGGCGGCGTTTTCCGCATCGCACTATTACTGGAACGAAGCTTGGTCCGCGGAGAAGAACGAGCAGGTCTTCGGCCGCTGCGCGAATCGCAATGGGCACGGGCACAATTACACGCTGGAAGTGACGGTGGCCGGCGAACCCGATCCCGTGACCGGCTTCGTGGTCGATCTGAAGCGACTCAAGGATGTGATGGAGCGCGAAGTGCTTTCGGCGTACGACCACAGGCACCTGAATCTCGAGACGCCGGAGTTCAAGAACACGATTCCGACCACGGAGAACATCGCCATTGCGGCGTGGCACAGGCTGGAGCCGGCCATCACAGCTGCAGGCGGCGCAACCTTGAGCCGGATTCGCGTGTACGAGACGCCGGAGATCTTTGCCGAGTATCGGGGTGAGGCGTGAAAGCCTATTTCGGCCGACGGTACCTGGTCAGCGCCAGTCACCGGCTGCATACGCTCGCGCTCACGGCTGAAGAAAATCGCGTGGTGTATGGAAAGTGCAACAATGCGCACGGCCATGGGCACAATTATGTTGTTGAATTGCTGGTGGGCGGCGCGGTGGACGCCGCGACGGGGATGGTGGTGGACCTGGTGGCGCTGGACCGGGCGGTTGACGAGCGCATTTTGCATCGTTTCGATCACGCCAACCTGAATCTCGATCCACTGTTTGCGGATCGCGTTCCCACGACAGAGAATTTCTGTCAGGCGATCTTTGATTTGTTACGTGATGCGTTGCCGGCGGGCGAACTGGAAAATGTCCGCGTGGAAGAGACGGAAAATAATTTCTTCGAGTGTTCGGCGAGAGGATAAGAAGCGATGGCACACCCGATTGTTGTGAGTAAGCCAATGAGAGTTGACGCGGCAGAGGGACTCGGCGCATACAGCACGCAGGAAATGTACCGCGAGATTCTATCGCGCCTGGGCGAAGATCCGGATCGCGACGGCCTGCGCGCGACGCCGGAGCGCGTGGAGAAAGCGCTGACCTACCTCACCAAGGGATACGATCAGGATCCCGCGCAGATTCTGCGTGACGCGCTGTTCGAGGTGGATTACGACGAGATGGTGATCGTCAAGGACATCGAGATGTTCTCGCTGTGCGAGCACCACATGCTGCCTTTCTTCGGCAAGGTGCACGTGGCCTACATTCCCA
>Ga0181520_10004394_pt1 | contig 23629 bp, 7 predicted proteins | sample PEATcosm2014_Bin_29_FD_132451 | JGI IMG/M metagenome (GOLD analysis project Ga0181520, IMG submission 132451) | Peatland microbial communities from MTU Mesocosm Facility, Houghton, MI, USA - PEATcosm2014_Bin02_30_metaG | ecosystem: Environmental > Terrestrial > Soil > Wetlands > Peat | place...
GGTAGGAAGCCATGGAAAAGATGGAAAACAAAGAGCGTTTCCCACTTTCCCACGGCACGGCTGCGACGAACTGTTTGATTCTGTTCACGCTCTTTGTTGCACTTGGAATTTGAATGTACCCACGGTGCATCATTTGTCTTGAGCAGGAACAAATAGAAAAGGGTGCTGCCGACAGAAGCCGGCAGCACCCCAAGGTAGTACAGTTCGAGGATTAGAAGCTGATGCGCAGCGCTCCCTGGATATCGCGAGGGAGGTTGGCAACGCCGACGATGGTACCGAAGGTGGTGTTGTTGGTGCCAGCCTGAACCACACCATTGGTGGAGCCCGAAGAAGTCTGGAAGGCCGGCTGGTTGTAGATCACGTGGTTAGCCACATTGGTCACGTCGATCTCGAGTTGGAGCTTCCACGTCTGATGAATGGGGAAGGTTCTCCGCAGAGCGAGGTCGGTGTCAACGGTGTGTTGGCCATACATGCCGAGGGGAGCAACGCGTGGGGCGGTACCGGGAGGATAGAGTTCGGTACCGTTGCAGACGTTGTACCCCTGGCCGTTGGATACATGGTAGGCGTTGAGGTCCGGCTGACCGTTCGACAACAAGGCGCCGGTCGGAGCGCAATCTCCAGGCACAAGGACTGTGAACGCCGCAGGGTTGATGTACTGGATCTTGCCGATGTAATTGGCCGAGTTGGAATCCCAGTTTGCCTTGGCGCCGCTGGCGGTTTTGCCATAGGAGTACTGGCGACCCGCCTGGCCGGATACAAGACTCGGTTCGCAGGTGTTGAGAATCAGATTGGTGGTGGTGCTAGACGACGAGGGGCAACCAGCAGCGGTGACGATCACCGGAAGGCCGGAATGGATCAATCCGATGCCGGAGATGGTCCAATCGCTGGCCAGCAACCGGTAGGCCAGATTGTCGCCGAATCTGTGACCGCGTCCGATGGGTAACTGGTAGACGGCGGTGATGTTCAAGTTCTGCGGCTGGTTGGCCGCGGAGATGGAGCGATCAAGATGAGGATTATCGAAGACGCGGAAGGTTCCCAGATCGTCGATGCTCTTGGACCAGGTGTAGTTGAGCGCCCAGCTCAGTCCGTGCGAGGCGCGCTGGCGAACGGAGATCTCCAGCGCATTCCAGCTTTCGTTGCCCATGAAGCTGGTGGTATCGCTGACGCCGCTGTACTGCGGGAAATTTTCGTAGTATTGGGCGACGTAGTTTTTAGCGTAGTAGGTAGCTGCGCTGGAGTAGGGGTTGGCTGGAGTGAAACCAGTGGCCGATGCCAGCGCCAGGTTGCCTGCCGTAGCCTTTTGGGAGATCAGCGGTGCGGAGCAAGTGATGCCCGAGCAGGCCGTCGCGGTGGTGCCGCTGACGGTATACCCAGCCATGGCGGCCATGGACTCCGGGAGCTTGCCGTTGCGCTGATACATGGCGTTGGGAGCGCTGATAAAGTGCCCTTCGCTGCCGACGTAACTAATGGAAACGGTCATGTCCTTGGTCATCTGGCGCTCGAAGCCGAGGGACCAGTTCTCATACTCCGGCGTGCGCGAGCCCAGATAGGGATCGAAGTAGGTCATGGTTGCCGAGTTAGCTCCCGCGAGCGTCGAGGTTTCCACGGCAGCGAAGTCCCCCAGGTTGGCTCCCGAAGGCAGGACGGCGGTGGGAGTATTGATGTTTCCCGTCCAGCCGCAAGTTGTGATTCCGTCTGCTGCAGTGGTTCCGTTGCCACCGGCCGCTGAGGCGCAGGACGAAGCATCCCAGTAGAACTGCGGACCGTTACTGACGCCCGCAGCAGCCGCGGCCGCAGGAACCAGCCCGACGGTGGAAGGCGTGCCAGACGATTGACCGCTGGTCCAGTTGCCACGCGCAAAGTAGAGGCCGTAGCTGGCGCGAATCACCGTTCTGGGGGCTACATTGTAGGCAACTCCCAGACGCGGGGCCAGGTTCTTGTACCAGACGGGAGACGGTGTATGGCTTCCGGAGTAGTAGCTGCCCGAACCGCGGCCGGCAAACTCGAGCGTACCCTTGTTGCCGGTGACGTCGTTGGATCCGTTCGGATTCAGCCAGGTAAACAAGTCGTGGGCTTCATGGACTGACGGGAAGATGTCCCAGCGCACGCCGGCATTGATGGTGATCTTGGAGGTCAGCTTGATGTCGTCCTGAAACCAGAAGGAAGGATCGAGCCAGCGCGAACCCACTCCGGGAACGCCGACGGAGACGGAGCTGGTGTTGACAGCGCCCAGCATGTAAGAGGCGAACGAGGCGCCGCTCGTGGTAATCAGCGCCGATCCAGCGCCGTAACCCTGGGTTTGAGCGTTGGAGAAGGTGTAGGTCATGGGCGAGGAGTAGGTGAGGTTCTTGAGGTAATTGAACTGGACCTCGGCCAACTGCGCGCCAAAGGTGAGACTGTGGCGGCCACGCATCCACTGGAAGTTATCCATAGCGGTGTAGGTGTTGTTCACCTTGGAGTTCCAGTCGTAGCCGCCTTCGTTGTTGGGGCTGTTCACACCGCCCGTGAAGTTGATGCCGGGGAAACCAGCAGAGGCCTGGCCAGCAGGCAGGCCCAGCAACCCGGTTGCGGCGGCTGCGTACTGGGTAGCGATGTTCGGGCCGTTGGAAAGGCTCTTGTAGCGGCCATAAGCAACAGCAAACTGGTTGACCATGTGATCGTTGATGGCCCAGGTGTCTTTGAGGATGTCCACATTGGTCTTGGGCGTATAGGCCTGGGTGGTGGTGAACGGCGGCGGCAGTTCGTTCACGACGGTGTTGTTGGGCGGGGAGTTGGTTCCGGTGCTGGCCTGGCGGCCAAAAGCGATGATCAGGCTGACCTGATGCTTCTCGTTGGGGTTGTAGTCGATGCGGCCGCCCTGGTACCAGTTGGCCAGTCCGTTCTTGTAACCGGCCAGCACATTGTTGCCGGGGGTGCCCTGCGCGACGGTGACCTCGCTGGGCAGCATGAACTTGTTGATATAGGCGGAGGCAGCCGAAATGCGATTGCCGGGAATTTGGGCGTTTGTGAATTTTGTGCGATTGCAAGCGATCGAGCCGTTGCCACTGCAGTTGGGAATGGTTTGCGAACCCGGATCGTAGATGTCCTGTCCGTTCCCGCTGAGGTCCGCATAACCTAGCGGAGCGCTGCTGGCCGAGTAGCCGAGCATGGCCAGCGTGGGAGCGGTCTGAATCTTGTTGAGCGGGCCGTTCTGATCGCGGAACTGACCGTAGTTATAGAAGACGAAGAGCTTGTTCTTGATGATCGGGCCGCTGAAGACCAGGCCGACCTCATTCATCACCTCTGGTGACTTTTTGCCGCCCAGCGCGCACCAGGCTGTGGATGCGGTCAGCGTAGCGCTGCTGCAGCTTTGCCCGGTTGGAACGGGGACCCCGGTGGGAGTGGGCGTCTTGGCCGTGGGCTTCCATGCGTCCAGAACGGTGTTGCGGATGTACTCGTATACGGAGCCGTGGAAGGCGTTGCCACCCTGTTTGATGGAGTAGTTCTGCACGCCTTGGCCTGCGTATTGCGTGGAGAAGCCCGAAGTCTGCACCTGGAACTGGTCCACGGCGTCCACGCCGAAGGCCGTCCAGGTAAAGCGGGGATCGCCCACCGCATCGGCTTCGGGAAGGTTGATGCCGTCAATGTAGATCTCTGAAGTTCCGCCATTCGGATTGGCGCCGTTGACGCCGCCCGACGCGGAGGTGCTGTTGCTGCTGCTGGAGGCCGCATAGGTGTTCTGCACGCCCGGCATCAGGTAAGCGAAGTCGGTGGCGCGGCGCTGGTCGTTGTTGCCCCCCTGGCCCATCATGAGAGGAAGACTGGCGTAGGTCTGGTTATCCATCACGGCGCCGATGGTAGCATCGCTGGTTTCCAGAACCGGGGGCTCGGTGGTTACGGTGATGGTCTGTTCAGCACCGCCGACGGAGAGCTTGATGTTGACTGCAACCGTTGCCAGAGCGTTGACGGTGACCTTTTCCTGCACGTACTTTTCAAAGCCTTTTGCCGAAACCGTAAGGATGTAGGTTCCGGGCGTGAGCGGCGTGATGTTGTAGTCGCCGGCGCTGGTGGTACTGCGGGTGGTGGAAGCGTTCGTATCGACGGAGGTGGCAACGACGGTTGCATTGGCAACCACTGCGCCCGATCCATCGGTTACGGTGCCCGAGATGGCGCCCGTACCCGCCATCTGGGCCATGGCGCTGAACTGCATCATGACGACGACGGTTAGCAGAACCAACCACTTCCACCCTGAGTGGCTCAGGGTGCGCACTGCTTCTTCGTTCCATGGTTTTCCGGAACTCATCTGTCCTGTAAGGGCCAAACGCCTCATTGAAGCCTCCTTGAAAATTATGGATACCCTCCGCGACATGGCTTCCGTCCTGGAATGCGCCGACGGTCTTGCGCATTCCGTACTGTGGGATGACCATGCTTCAGAGCACCGCAACTGTCCTGCGACGCTCCTGGAGTTGTCAATAGAGAAATTGCCCGTAGCCCAAGATCACGAAGCCAGATCAGCATCCGACCCTACATCCAACCCATCGCCAACGGACTGGGGAGTGCCGTTTCATGCTGATTTTATAGGTGTTCGCGCTGGTGAATGCGCAGCGCGCCGACGCCATCTGGCCCCATGCTTTCCTGGGCGCACCGGTTGGGCCCGCGAAGAGGTGTTGGAGTTAAGATCAAGGATTCTTCGATGACTCAAAGCGAAAGAGTTAGGTTGGAGTTAGAGTATGCTCCACGGTTGCGCGAAGAACTCTCGCCTTGCAGCCGATATCCTGCACCGCGGACCTTTGTGTCGCCCGAAGAACTCAAGCAACACGCTTGGATTGGTCGGACGCCTAGTCAGGTGCCTGCGAGGGAATCTCCGCTCGAGCGGTTCTGCAATTGCTATACCCCGAAACCACAACCGCGGGGTAGCTCTTTCCTTAAGAAAAAGCTACCCCGCACGATCTCTGTAAGGGCTACACCCATTGGAGAACCGCTCTAACGCACGATGCTTCGAACATTGAGGAAACCCGCGTTCTTGCCGGTGCCCTGGACCGCTAGCAGCCCCCGTGGGCGCTTCCCATGAAGCGCAAGCATCTCTTCTTTCTTAGCCGGAAGGCCCCAGCCGACATCCTTCACGAACCCTGCTGATCTGAGGAGGGCCCATAACGTCAACGATCGTGAAATAGCTTGCTTGCATTACTCCACGGGCACCGTCGCATTTCCCAACGCATTGCCATTCATGAAGATCGTTTTCACACTATCTCTGGCGACGGAAAGAAAGGTGCCAGTTCCAGCAAATGCACGCGAGTTGCGCAGGATCGCACCCACTGAGTCACTCAACCTGATGACTGGCGCGCCGGCCACCGGATGGCGTGAAGATACGTCGTCCAGAACCAGATTCGCAGCGTGGGCCACGTCAAAGGCCGGCCCTTTTGCGGCATCGATCAACACATGATGCAGTTCCAGACCATCGGTGGAATGCGCGGTCATACCCATCTGACCGGTAGCCAGAATGTCCTCGAAGCGCAGCGTCTGGAGCGGCATTTCGCTGAGTCCGTCAATCTCGAGTACTTGCCTGGCGCCGTCAATCGTCATGTGGGTCATGGCGATATTGCGAAAGATGGGGGTTGTCTTCGACACCGGCTGTTCGCCCAGCGGCGTCTCACCCTCCATCTGGTAGTAACTGGTCACCACGATGGCGTGGGCAACGTTGCGCATGGTCCAATTATCGAAGCGAATGTTTTCCACCACGCCACCGCGCCCGCGCTCGCTCTTGATACGCGCCCCATTCTCTGCATCCACAACTGTAATATTGCTGGCTACAACATTACGCACACTGCCTGAGGTTTCGCTGCCAATAGTGACCGCACCGTGCGCATGGTGCACGGTGCAATTGACGATGGTAATATCCTCCGATGGCCGGTTCACGCGCAGGCCGTCGGCGTCCTTGCCGGACTTGATCACAATCCCGTCGTCCCCAGTATCGATGTAGTCGTTCGCAATACGCACAAAGCGGCTGGAATCCACAGCGATGCCATCGGTGTGTACGCCGGGATAAGTCTCAATCACCAGATTTTCGATGGTGGCGTTTTCACTATAGAGCAGGTGCACGGTCCACATGGGCGAGCCGATGAAGCGCAGTCCGCTGACGAGAATATTCTTGCTGTTCATGAAGCGGATGAAGGACGGACGCAACTCCGCGGCGACGGCTCGATACTCCTCCTCAGATACGGGCTTGCCAGCTTGCAGCGCATGCAGAAGATTCTCCCAGCGCTCGCCGTTGGCACTGCCGGGATTATCGTCTGTGGCCTGATGGCGCGCATGCAGCTTCATCCAATCGTCGTTGGAACTCATCAGCACGCCACGTCCTACAACCGCTACGTTCTCCAGATCGTGCCCGCCGATCAACGGCACGGGAGTAAGCGTCTCAATGCCCTGCTGGCGGCCAGGCGTGAAGGGAAGGACCTGCGCAGGAAAGGTCACTATCGCGCCGGCATCGAAGTCAAGGGTAAGATTGCTCACCATCTCGATCGGCCCAGTCACATAGTGACCGGCAGGCACAAACACGGTTCCACCACCCACAGCATGGGCAGCGGCGACCGCACGTGCGAAGGCCTCCGTCGAGGGCGTGGAACCATCGTTGTGCGCGCCGTAGTCCATCACGTTGAAGACTGCAAGATGTGTTTGCGCGGGAACGTGAACGGCAGCCAGAACGATCAGTGCTGCGGCGGCAATATGCAACTGTACAGTGCGTATCCTCTTCACTTGGGCTCCACGGCGATAACCCACAGATTGGTCTCGCCCAGGTTATGGCCTATGTGCGTTCCACCCAATCGCCATGCGACCTGGCCAGCATTCAGCGTGGAGGGTTGCTTGCTGCCATCGGGCAGAATGTGCTCCAGCGTTGCGCCGTCCAGGCACACCACCACGCGGTCATGATGGGTGTGTTGCGGTTCGAAAGTATGGGAGGGAATGCGAATGTCGTAACTGCGGTTGTAGCGATCCTCAACCAGCAACTTGTAATTTGGCGAGAGGCCTTTCATGGCCCACGTTTCGTCGATCCCGGCGGTGAGAAACTCTATGCGCACCAGATCGACTGGCGTGGTGCCGGTGTTCGCAAGTGCGTTCCATCCCGCTGGCACCGCCCGGGTCGCGCCCCGTTTCAGATCGGTAGCGTGCTTGGTTCCATCCGCAAATCCAAGCTCGGCGGCGTCGCCTGCAATGACCACCATCACGCTGGGGTAGTTGGGCGCAAGTAAAACACGTTCGCTTGCCGCCAGCTTGTACTCCATCACATGCACCTTTGCGTTGGTCAATTTTTCCTCGCTTGCGGCCCACAACGGAGCCGATGCCGATGCCAGCATCCATGCTCCGCAAATCCCCAGCTTCAACAATTGCATTGGAACTCCTTTGCGCCACAGGATTGCGTGGTCCCGGTGCACGGACAACGCCACGATCAGCGATGTTAACACCCACTCAGCCAGAGAAGAAACACGGCGTTGTATAAGGCCCGGAGCGCCCTTCCGCAGTTGGTTTCAACTCCCGCCAATACAATCTTTTGCGCGCTTTGTTCCGCGCTCCGCATCTTCGAGCGGGCTTTGATTCCCGCGCGCAGTCCGCTCGCAAACGACTCTGAAGCTACTCTAACTCCGCGGTCAGTGCTGGCAGAAAACTGATAGGATTCTTTTGGCTGCGCATGGGCGTTCACCGCGTGCAGCTGCTTGCGTTGTTTGAAGCATCGAATCTGAAAAGGCCTATCATGCGTATTGTCGACCTTCGTGAAGTCACAGCCCCCATCAGTTCGCCGATCGCCAACGCTTATATTGATTTTTCGCGCATGACCTGCTCGCTGGTTGCGGTGGTGACGAACGTGATCCGGGACGGCTGCCGCGTTGTGGGCTACGGCTTCAACTCCAATGGACGTTATGGACAGGGTGGACTCATCCGGGAGCGCTTTGCGCCGCGCCTACTGGAAGCTGCGCCGGAAAGCCTGGTGAACGAAGCTGGCGACAATCTGGATCCTGACCGCATCTGGGCCACGCTCATGCGCAACGAGAAGCCCGGTGGCCACGGTGAGCGCTCCGTGGCCGTGGGCACCATCGACATGGCCGTGTGGGATGCGGTGTCCAAGATCGCCGGCAAGCCGCTCTTCCGCCTGTTGGCCGAGCAGCATGGAGTTGAAGCCAACCCCCGAGTTTTCGTCTATGCCGCCGGCGGCTACTACTACCCCGGCAAGGATCTGGGAGCGCTGCGCAACGAAATGCGCAGTTATCTGAACCGCGGCTACACCGTGGTGAAGATGAAGATTGGCGGCGCGCCGATCGATGAGGATCAACGCCGCATTGAGGCCGTTCTTGAAGAGATTGGCAACGAGGCCCAGCTTGCTGTGGACGCCAACGGCCGCTTCCATCTTGAAACCGCCATTGCCTATGCCAAGATGCTGCGCCAGTATCCCCTCTTCTGGTACGAGGAAGTGGGCGATCCGCTCGACTACGCGTTGCAGTCCGCTATTGCCGAGTTCTATCCGGGCCCCGTGGCCACGGGCGAGAACCTGTTCAGTCACCAGGACGCACGGAATCTGCTGCGCTACGGCGGCATGCGCGCGGATCGCGACTGGCTGCAATTCGATTGCGCTCTCTCCTACGGACTCTGCGAGTATCTGCGCACGCTCGAGGTCATTCGCCAGGCCGGTTGGTCGCCACGGCGTTGCATTCCACACGGAGGGCATCAGATGTCGCTCAATATCGCCGCGGGTCTTGGCTTGGGCGGCAATGAGAGTTACCCGGACCTGTTCCAGCCCTATGGCGGATTTCCTGATGGCGTGAATGTGGAGGCAGGGCACATCGTGATGCCCGATCTGCCTGGCATTGGCTTTGAAGGCAAGAGCGATTTGATCCGCGTAATGCGCAGGCTAGCGGAGTAGGAAACCATGAGCGAGCAGAAAAGTGAGGGCGTTCGCAAATGGCTTGGCCCGTTGTGGCTGCAGGTGCTCATCGCCATTGCGCTGGGCGCGGCGGTGGGCTTTGTGTGGCCGCAGAGCGGTGCGGCGCTCAAGCCGCTTGGCGACGGATTCATCCGCCTCATCGGCATGACGCTTGCGCCCATCATCTTTCTCAGCGTGGTGCTGGGTATTGCCCACATGGGCAGTCTGCGCGAAGTGGGTCGCGTCGGTGTAAAGGCTCTGGTCTACTTTGAGGTGCTTTCCAGCATCGCGCTGCTGATGGGGCTGGTGGCCGTTGACCTGTTCCGGCCCGGCGCAGGGTTGAACGCCAATCCCGCCGCACTCAACGCACAGGCTGTGGTCGGTTATGCGGCTGAGGCCCAGAAGCACGCCAGCGTCACAGACTTTCTGCTCAACATGATCCCCACCAGCATGGTGGGCGCATTCACCTCCGGCAACATGCTGCAGGTGATTCTGATTGGCGTGCTGTTTGGATTGGCGCTGGCCAGCTTTCGCAAAACCGCACAACCCCTCATCGACATGCTGGCCTTGCTCTTGCGCGGCATCTTCGGCATGGTGAACTTCATCATGGCTCTGGCGCCGATTGGGGCCTTCGGGGCCATGGCGTTCAGTGTGGGGCAGTTCGGGATTACGAGCCTGCGCCAACTGGCCGCCTTCACATGCGAAGTCTGGTTCGTGGCGGCGCTGTTTGTCTTGCTTGTTCTTGGCCCGGTGGCGCGGTTGGCGGGCATCAATTTGATCAAGCTGATGGCCTACTTGAAGGACGAGCTGTTCATCACCCTGGGCACCTCCTCGTCGGAAGCCGTTCTGGCTCCCTTGATGCGCAAGCTTGAGGATCTCGGCTGTGAGCAATCCGTGGTGGGCATGGTGATGCCTGCCGGCTACACCTTCAACGCCGATGGCACCGCGATCTACCTGGGAATGGGGGCCATCTTCATTGCCCAGGCCACCGGCGTGCACTTGAGCCTGCGCGATCAGATCGTGTTGCTGGCGGTGCTCATGCTCACCTCCAAGGGGTCCGCGGGAGTGGCTGGCGCGGGGTTTGTCACCCTGGCCGCAACCTTGGCCGCAATGCCGCAGATTCCTGTATCTGGATTGGTTCTGCTGCTGGGGATTGAACGGCTGGTGAATGCCGCCCGGGCCGTAGTGAACGTGATCGGAAACAGCGTGGCCACCATTGTGATTTCGCGATGGGAGGGGGTCTTCAGCGCGGACCGCGCCAGTTCGCTCCTCAAGAGGAATTGATCAGCCGCAACAACGTCCACAGGTGCTGCGGTTGATCAAGGCGGTAATCAAAGCCCCGACCCGGGAAGCGGCGAAGGCAACGCGGGCCGTGACCACTGCGAAGTGAGAGAAGAATGCGCCCCGGGTTGCGCTGCGCCGGACGGGAGGCCTATATTTTAAACAACGCCATGTCCTTGAGTCGCAAAAGCGAGTTCGCGAGCATCCCGATGACGATGACGGGCTCGATGGCGCTCGCCCTTAGCCTGCTGGGCCTTCTTCAGGTTCCCCGCTGAGCTGCTCAAGACTCGAAATTGAGAGGCCGCCAGCGGGGAAAACCGCTGGCGGCCTTTAACTTTTTACGGCAGGAGATGAAGAAATGTTGAACGATCCGAGCGCAAAGTACCGGCCTGTTGCCGATTTCCAACTGCAGGACAGGCAGTGGCCTTCCCGCACCCTAGCCAAAGCGCCCATCTGGTGCAGTGTGGATCTGCGCGACGGCAACCAGGCCCTGATTGAACCGATGGATGCCGAGCGCAAGCTGCGCATGTTCGATCTGCTGGTGGCCTGCGGCTTCAAGGAGATCGAGGTTGGTTTTCCGTCGGCATCGCAGACGGATTTCGACTTCTGCCGCGAGCTGATCGACCGCCAGCTGATCCCCGCCGATGTGACCCTGCAAATACTTGTGCAGGCGCGCGAGGATCTGATGGAGCGCACCTTTGAAGCCATCCGCGGGGTGCATCGGGCCATTGTGCATGTCTACAATTCCACTTCCACGCTGCAGCGGCGGGTGGTGTTTGGCATGGATCGGGATGCCGTGAGGACGCTCGCGGAGAAGGGCGCGCGCCTGGTACGCGATTACGCCGCCCGCTACCCCGGCACCGACTGGGTCTTTGAATACTCTCCGGAGAGCTTTACGGGGACGGAGATGGAGTATGCGCTGGAAGTGTGTGAGGCGGTGGTGGACGTTTGGCAGCCGACTCCCGCGCATCCGGTGATTCTCAATCTGCCTGCCACGGTGGAGGTTTCCATGCCCAATGTCTACGCCGATCAGATCGAATGGTTGAGCCGGACCATCAAGAACCGCGAGTCGGTTATATTGAGCGTTCATCCGCACAATGATCGGGGTACCGCGGTGGCTGCCGCGGAACTGGGCCTGCTGGCCGGAGCTGATCGCGTGGAAGGCACTCTGTTTGGCAATGGCGAGCGGACCGGCAATGTGGACATGGTGACTCTGGCGATGAACCTCTACACCCACGGCATCCATCCCGGCCTGGATTTTTCCAACATGAACGAAGTGATCGAACGGGTGGAGTTCTGCAACCGGATTCCCGTTCATCAACGGCATCCTTACGCAGGCGAAATGGTGTTTACCGCCTTTTCCGGATCGCACCAGGACGCCATCAAGAAGGGCTTTGCGGCCCAGCCGGAAGGTGGAATGTGGGCGGTTCCTTACCTGCCCATCGATCCCAAGGACCTGGGGCGGAGTTATGAGGCGGTGATACGGGTCAATAGCCAGTCTGGCAAGGGCGGCGTAGCGTATCTGCTGGAGCGCGATCACGGCATCCGGCTGCCGCGCCGGTTGCTCGTGGAATTCAGCCGGTTGGTGCAGCAAATCAGCGATGCGCAGGGCGGAGAGGTCACCTCAGAGGGGATTTGGGCATCGTTCAAGGCAGAATACCTGGACCGGCGCTCTCCGTTCCTGCTCCACGGGCACCAGGACGACTCTGACGAAGACACGAACCGGCTGACGGCGAAGGTGGCCAGGGAAGGCGTGGACCACGTTGTTTCAGGCTTGGGAAAAGGACCGATCGAAGCGTTCATTGACGGCTTCCAGAAGGAGTTCGGGATCACGGTGCGCATCGCCGATTACCAGGAGCACGCCATCGGCAACGGGGCCAACGCGCTGGCCATCAGCTTTGTTGAGGCGCAGGTGTCCGACGGGGTGCCTGTCTTTGGCGTCGGCATGCATAATAGCATTGTCAGCGCTTCGCTGAACGCCATTATCTGCGCCGTCAACCGCTCCGTGCTTGCAGCGGCCAGTGGGGAGAATAGCCACCGATGAAGGTGAGCGGGGCAAGAGGCCCAGAATGACCAGGCTTCTCTTCCCTGCGCGCCAGATGACGGGATGACAGGTTGTTGGCAAGCGGAATGCAGCGGGCAAAGAAAGTGGGGGCAGGAAACAAGGGGGGAGCGAATGCCACCCTGTTTCCTGCCCCCTATTGATGGAGCTACTCATTCTCTGACAGTTTGGATTTGTACCTTTGCCTCTCGGCTTCCCAGGTCTCAAAATCGAGACCTGGGGCACCCAAGAGCAGTACGAAATCAAATGATCAGAGACCTAGTTGACGCCCGTCAGTGGCGTGGAGCTTCCGTTGACATAGACCGCGCACTGGCCAGGGTTATAGCAAGTGATGTTGCTGTTGTTGGGAACGGCGTTGGTCAGCCCCTTCAAGTAGGAGTTCCCGGTAACGACCCAGGTGCTGGTCGCATCGAGGGCCAGGTTCACTTGGCCGCCGCTGACATTGTTACCGTTGATGGTGCCCGTCAGAGCGGAGGGTACGGATGAACTGTCCGCGCTCAGGTTCAAGGTGACCGTGCTGGTGGCGTCCACGATGATGTCGCCGATCAGGGATTCACCGTTGGCGTTAAAGGTGACCGTGCTGCCACCGGTGTGGAAAGGAAGCGCAGCGGCGATCAGCAGGGTTCCGTTCACGGAACTCGCATTGGGCGTGACGTTGGTGACCGTCACATCGGTCAACGTAATGTTGGCCGTTGTGTTGGCGGCCGCGAAGAGCGTCGGCAGGGCATTTTGATAACCAGCCGGCGTAGTAGGCGCGCAGATTGCCTGGTTCACGGTTGCATCGCAAGTGTAGGTGAGGTAGCCGCCGTTCATGGAGAAGGTGCTGGTTCCAGCCACGGCGTCTCCAGGAGTGAGATCGGTGTACAGGAGAATGCCATGAGCATCGCCCAGCGCGCCGGTTAGCGTGGCAGGGGCAGCGGTACTGGTGACGCTCACCGTGCTCTTGCCATTCACCTCCACGATGGAGGATTGCGATGTCAGGACGGTATCGCCATTGAGGGCAACCGTGCTGCCCGTGAAGGGGCTGGCAGCTTTGGCGCCGGCAGCGTGGATGCCTGCCGATTCCAAACCGATGGAGACGTAGGCGTTGGCGGTTGAGGTTACAATGCCGCCGCCCACTCCCGTGGCGAGCACGGGGCTGTGGTTACCGGAGGTGGAGCCATACACGGGGCCGTTACCGGCTCCTCCCGCGGTGCTGGTATTGGTGATCGCCAGCGTGCCCTGCCCAGTGGCCATGAATGCCGGCGCGTAGTTTCCAGAGGTCAAGCCCGTAGAAACGTAGGTGTTGGAAATGGCGACCTTGCCGCCCTGAGAGGCGAAGACGCCGGGGACATAGTCGTTGCTGGTTGAGATGGAGCCGGCGTTACCAGATCCATCGTCGGCGATGGTGATGGTGGCGCCATTCAGCGCCGTGGTGTTTTGTCCATAAGCCAGCACCGCGGCGTTGGTGCCGTAGGCGCTGTAGTCCGCAGGGGCGCCCACTTGCGCACCCGCGCTGGGGTTCCCTTCGGAGGTGATGGTCGGGTAGTTGACGGTGATCGCGGTGCCATCGTTCGCGGTAGTCGTTACTGCACAGATGGCGCTCACGTCCACGCCTGCGCTCACGGCGCCACTTGTCACATCCAGAGTGGGAGAGGCCACAGTGGTCCCGGTATTGGAGTTGTTGTAGACATTCAGGGCTGCCGCGTAACTGCTGTTGGTAGCATCCTGATAGCCGCAGGCATTGACGGTGACGTTCACCGATGCGTCAGCCGCTGTGAAGAAGTCAGCGCTGTTGGTGTGGCTGTTGCTGTCGGTGCCCGTGGGCGTGAAGGTAACAGACTGCGAGGTGGTGCCAACTGGAAGCGCCGCGCAGGTGTCAGTACCGATGGAGCAGCTCCAGGCAAAGGCGCCGGGAACGCTGGCGGAGATGCCGGTTGCGGTATAGGGAGCGGTTCCAGAGCCGGTTAGGAGGCTCAGAGTGGACGCGCTCAGCACTTGCGCCGCGGTGATATTGCTGGCGGTTGGGAACGTGATGCCCGTCAGCGTTGCCTGATTCACGTACTCGTTTACGTTCTTGGTTGCTGTGGAGTAGTTCGTATTCGTGGGCGTGTAGGTCACACTCACGTCATTCGGACCCGCCACAAGGGTCGCGCTGGTGTCCGTGGTCCAGGCAAAGGCGCCACTGGAAGAGCCGCCGGTTAACGCACCCAATGTTTGACCATAGGTGATGGCGGCAGCCGTCGGCCAACTGCTGACCGTGGGAGCAATCTGATTCACGACAACGGCAACAGTGCCCGTAGCCGTTGCGAAGTTGGCCGGAACGCTCGGCGTGAAGGTGACGCCATAGGATCCCTGACCGACGCCAGTACCCTGGTTGGCTGCGGGAGCCGTGTTGGGAGCGGTCCAAGCAAAGGTGCCTGGGGTATCATCCGCCGGTTGGGTGATGGTTAGTGTGGAGGAGATGAGCTTCTGCCCGTAGTTGATAGCGCTAGCCGTCGGCCATAGAGTGATGGTCGGAGATGTCTTGTTTCCGACGATGCTGACCATGTGCGTCAGGGTGTTGTAGTTCGAATTGGTGGGCGTGTAGGTTACGCTCACGGAATTGGTGTTGCCCATGGTGATGGTCGGGCAGGTGGTGGAGTTGACAAGGCAGGTCCATTCAAAGCTGCCGTTGCTGGTATTGACGCCGTTCGCGTTGGGCGTGCCTGCTGCAACGGTTAGCGCAGGGATCGAAGTGGTGGTGCCCGCCGCAACCTGAGTGCCCGACGCAATTGCAGCCGCCGTCGGCCATGAAACCGTCGGGTTCGCCTTGGTCACGGTGATGCTGACTGTGGTGGCCGACGCAAGCGCGTTGTAGTCGGTGGTATCGCTGGGGTTGAAGGTTACTGCCGGGTGGTCACTCGACGGAGCTCCCGCGGCAGGCGTAGCCGAGGGGCTGTTCCAAACGTAGTGACCGGCAATGGCGCTGCCAAAGGGACCGGTCGCCGTGCCGCCGGTCAGCGTGGAGGTGGACAATGCACCGTAGGTGATGGCAGATGCCGTCGGCGCGGTGGCGTACACCGGGGTCGCCTTGCTGATGATGAGCGAACCGTTGGTGTAGTTGAAGATGTAGTTCGGGTCCACCGCACCGTAGCAGTAGGTGGTGTAGGTGCCCGGGTGGTTGGTTACCGCACCCGTGTAGGCTGACGTGCAGGTCGGCGGTGTGGTCAAATTGGTGGCACTATCAGCGGGCGTTGTGGACCAGCCAGAGTAGGTTGGCGTAATGGTCTGAGCCCCTGTGCCATAGGCGATGACCGGAGTAGGTACGTTGCTGACAAGCGTATTGGGACTGGAGGCCTGGATGGTCAAAGCCCGCGGATACACCGTGATGGTTCTGGACACCGGAGTGGCCGCCGCGTAGAAGCTGTTCGAGGCGATATTCGCCTGGATGACGATGGTTCCCACGCCGTTGGGGGTCAGGGTACTTCCGCTGAGGATTCCAGTGGATGTCAATGAGCTGCCAGATGCGGGGGTCACGCTGACCACCGAATAGGTGACCGGATTGCCGTTGGTTGCATCGCCCGCGGATGAGGATACCGCCGACAGCGTAACCGGGGTTCCGTAGACAGTGGACTTGTTATAGAAGTTGCTGATGGTCTGGGCGTTGTCAACCACGACTTGCGCCGCATGGGAGAGGCTGGCGCCGAACTGCGCCACACCAACCGCACTGTACACACCACCATACGAGGCGATGATGTAGTGCGTGCCAGGCGTCGTCAGCGTTCCAGCAGGAACGGTAAACGAAGCCACTCCAGGGGTGACAGCACCGACAGTGCCTTGTCCCAACGAAGTGGTGCTGTCGTAGAAGGTCACGTGCCCGCCGGGAACCGTAACGCTATCGGCGGTGGTAACGGTCGCGGTCAGCGTAAAGGAGCCGCTCGTCAAATAGACGGAGGGGGCGGAGGAGACCAATGCAACCAATGTGGGGTTGGCGATGACGTTGACGGTCTGGGCAGAGGTGCTGGCAGCGGGGTTACCGTTGTATCCAGGATACGAAGCGGCAATGGAGTGAGAGCCGACCACCAATGTGGAAGAGGTGACGGCAGTGACGCATGAGCCGGATCCGTTCAGGATGCAAGTCCCCGGACTGGCGCCCAAGCTATCTGCGAAGGTTACAGTCCCTCCGGCCGCTGTCGCTGGAAAACCGCTTACGTTCAGCGTCGCACTGGCGCCATAGTAGAAGGTCCCGCCCGTGGGCAAAGACGTTACAGTCGGCGCGACCGACACAGTCGGCGTGACATTGACAGTGATGCTCGCTGTCCCGTTGGCGGTGCTGCTGCTAAAGTCAGCAGTATTTGTCGTTTGGGTGAAGATTGCGGTCAGTGAGTCGGTTCCAGGCGGCAGAACCGTGGTGGTGCACTGCGCTACCCCGGAAGTCGTTTGCTGCGCACTGCAGGTGCCGATCGTGGCGCCACCGACCTTGAAGTTCACAGTACCGTATGCCACCGATGCGGGGGTTACGGTTGCGGTCAGCGTCACGCTGGTGCCCTGAGCCACGGTGGAAGCGCTTGAGTAGTTCAGCGCAACGACAAGCGCGGCACTGCTGCCCGTAACGGACGCCCCACCGGAAGCGCTGGAGTTGTAAGTGATCCCACCGCTGACAGCCTGAGCATAGGAGGCGATCACCGTGTTGGCTCCCGGCGGCAGTATGTTGGTGGATGTAGTGCAAGTGCCACCGGAGATGGCGCAGGTGGCCAGAGTGGTAGCTCCGCTGGAGAAGGTCACGGTGCCGGCGTTAACCGTTCCCAGACCAGTGGTGGGCACTACGTTCGCGGTCAGCGAGTAGGCCGTGCCATAGGTACCGGTGGCAGCAGGGCTCACCAGCGTGGTCGTGGTGGGGTCGTTTACCAACACGATCAGCGGGGCGGAAGTGCTGGATTCATATACTGACCCGCCGGCGTAGACCGCCGTCACATAGACGCTGTTTCCGGCTGGCAGTGCGGTGGTGGTCGTGGAGCAGTTGCCCGTGCTGGCGCTGATGGCGAAGGAGACGTTGCAAGTTCCCACCAAGGGGCCCAAAACACCCGATGTGGTACTGGCATAGAAGTTCACCGCCGTTGCCGCTACTGCCGCCACTGCAGCGGGCGATAGCGTGACATTCCCCTTCAACGCATAGGACGCACCATAGGTCGCAGTGGTCGCCAAGCTGGAGTCCAGCGCGGTAGCGGAGGTAGCCGTGGTAACGACAAATGCCTCTGTGCCGGTACCCGTCGGACCCGCGCTCGGAGTAAAGACAGCATTGAAGGAACCGGACGCCGCCGGGACCGTGGTGACGCAGGTAGCAACTCCTGAACTTACGGGGAGTCCGACACCCGATGTGGTGTTGGCACCGGAATTGCAAGTAAACAAGACACCGCCAGAAGCGGCCCCATTGTAGAACTTCACATTGCCAGATAGGTTGTTGGGAGAAACAGACGCGATCAACGACAAAGCAGCGCTATGAACTCCGGAGCCGCTTCCGCCAGCCGGGTTTTGGGAGGTCAGCGTAACCACTGGGGCCACCGCGAGGCTAGAGGCGGCGGAAGTGACATTGGCATAAGTGGAGGTGTTCGACGAGGTCAAAACCGCCGTCAGGGAGTTAGCCGTGGCTACCGGCAGCGTCGTGGCGACGCAACTTGCCGCTCCAGAGGTCAATGTGACAGCAGAGCAAAGCACAGTACCGGAAAGGCCGCCATCGTAAAAAGTGACTGTGCTGCCAGCCGGCGCCGCAGGCGAGGGAGTCGCGGTCAGCGTAATGCTGGTGCCATAGGTCGTTGTGACGATCCCGGTGCTCGGCGCAGAGGTTGCCGCGACGACCAGGGGGACGGAAGTGACCGTGAAGCTCTCCGGGCTGGAAGTGGCTGTTGTAGAGAAGTTCGCGGTAATGGAGTCAACGCCCACCGGCACAGTGGTGGAGGTAGCGGTGCATGTGGCCACACTGGCAGTCGTCGTGCAGGCCGAGGTGGTGATCGCGGTGGCGCCGCTCTTGAAGGTGATGGTGCCGGCGGTCGCGGGCGATACGGTCGCGTTAAAGGTCACACTGACGCCAGAGGGCGCAGTCGTGACCGCAGAGGTCGATGCGGAGGTCAACGCAATGTAATTCAGGGTGACCGTCGTAGTCGCATGGGCGCTGCTGACAGCTGACAGCAAAAACAACAGCAGGAAGGCTACGCCGCTGCCGCTTTTGAGGACGCGAGAGGTGATCGCAAGGATACCTTTTCGCCTCGTTACCACAGGTATGGATAGCATCTCAGACATTTTGAAATCCTCCGCTTAAAGTGACTGGCTCAACCTGAGTCAGGGTGCAATGGGAATTGACGGGGAAGAAAATGCAAGCAAACAGCCTTCCGGTGGTTCAGGGAAGACGCTGTCGCGGGTCCGGCTCGGGGCCGGGATGAGCGCGAGATCGACAGTGCACCGCTCGACGTCGAAAGTGCGGAGGTTCATTTGTGTTGGGCTGCTTCACGGCCACGAGGACGGATCGGCCTCCGTTGCCGCGCAAGATCCATGCCATGGCTTCCGCTGCGGAGTCAATCTGCCAACCGAACGACAACTTCTTCCTCACTGCCTGGTAGCTGTCCCTTGTGTCGTCCATGCCATTCTCCCTCTGCATCGCGTCGTGATAGCACCCCTCAACGATGCCTAAATTGCGGATTCCATGCGACATGTATCTCTATCTGCCGCGTCGTTCTTACTCCATCACCGGGATCTAATCCGGTGCATTCCTTCTCTATATCGGCCACAATCCCTTCTTCATCAACGCGTTTTCTTTAAACCAGGAGCACAAACCTGTTACCTTTTTGTTTTTTCAGACACTCACACCTACATCTCAGGTTCCCGTCTCAGAGCAAAACCAGAGCCCGTGCGCCCTGGCCATTTGCTCCAAGATCGCCGCTCCCTGAGGGTCGCGTTGGCTTGAAAGCATTGGTTTCGGGATACTGCAACTCTGGTTTATCCGTAGCCTGCCGTTGACCGCAGCCACGCGCGGGGAACCAATGCGCTACCCGATCCTGCCCCTTGCAGCAAAGCAAACGGCCAGCCATCCGGCTGGCCGTTCGCTTTGCTGCCTGAAGAATCTGGACTATGGTTTGAAGCTCACCTGCGTCTTGCTGGAATTGCCATTGCCATCCACCACCGTAATCGACCAGGTGTAGGCCGCTCCGCTCGTCAGGCTGGGGTTCTTGGGCGTGTTGCCGGTATTCCCGGTTGGGTCACTTCCCCAGCTGATCTGAGTGATCGAGCTGTCGAAGGTGCTCATCGGCGCATTGCTGGCCGGAATCTGCCACAGAACAGTTCCGGTGCTGTCGCTGAGCGAGAACGAATACCTGTAGTTGCCGGGGTTGCTCGGATCGTCCCAGCCGAAGTTGGGCGTGGTACTGGTCCCGGACAACTGCAAGCCGGAGGCGGCAACGGTGTTCGAGCTGGAATCGGTTGCTCCCACTCCAGTCACCTGCGCATACACGGCGGTGTCCGTCGTGCCATCGCTGTAGGTCACCTGCAAGGGGAAGTTGTCACTAATCGTTGGCACCGCACTGGCAATGCCCGGCTGGTAATCGAACTGCACACTGCCGCAACTGGTGCAGGCGGAGAAATCCACGGGCGCGACCAGATAGGTGTAAGACGGCCCGCTCAACTCCGTGGCCACCGGCAACTTGACCCCTGCCAGCAACTGCAGACTCACGCCGTAGCTGGTGGTGGTAGAAGTGCCGCTAATATCCGTGGACTGCGTCATTTGCGTGGTTACCGCTGCCGTGCTGTTGTTGACGGCCAAGGTGTACGGAGTGTAGGAGGTGTCTCCACTGATGACGACCGGGGCGCTGTAGGCGCCCGTGAGGTTGGTGATGTCTCCGGTATCGATCAGGCCATTGTTATTCTGATCGACGATGGCGAAGAAAACGTAGTTGTTGCCATCGGGGAGATTGACGTTGTAGAGCAGAGACTGAGGGCTGCTGGATGGGCTGGCGATGCGATTCGCATAGATCGCTCCCGTACCTTGGTTGTAATAGCCAACGTAGAGTGGCCCCGTGATGTTCGAGGGCAAGTCCACAGAGCCATTGACGTTTCTGGTGCTCCCAGGGTTACTCGGCGGCGGGCCCACGGTGATCGGCTCCGAGGTCCCGGACCAGGCCGTATTGTTGCCGGCCAGCGTGCCGCGGCTCCGGAAGTAGTAGATGCCCCCATTGGCAAGCGTTCCGCTGAAGCCCGTGAGGCCGTTGTTCAGGAGCCACACGCCGCGGCTGCCGTTGGCGGCAAAGGTGTAGTTGTTGGCCCCCGACGCGAAGGTCGAGTCGGTGCTCCACTGCACCTGGTAGGAGGTAACGGCCTCCACGCCGCTGCTGTTGGTGACCGGCGAGAAGCTGATGGCCACGCCCTGATCGGTGGGACTGACAACATTGAGGGTGGGACCGGGGGTGGTGTTGGATACCGCCGTCACCGTAGGATCGCTCAGCGTTACCGCCGCGTTTACGACCAGATCGTCTGTCAGCGATACGCCTGAGGCGCTGCCCGTGGGATTGACGACATTGGGAATGCCATTGGGGAGGCCGCTGGGCGTGAAACTGCTCGAATTGTCCATCCAGGCTTGCAACGTGTAGCTGCCCGGCGGCACGCCGTTGATGGTATAGGAACCGCCACTGGTGAAGGGATAGACAATGCTGGTTCCCAGCACGCCCTTGCTTCCGCAGTTGGGAGCGTTCAACTGCAGGTAAACCTGTCCGCTCTGCGCTCCCCCGTACGTCACAGTACCGGAGACCGAATAGCCCAGCGCCACAGCGAAGTTTTCCGCCGTCAGGTTGCTGCTGCTCACCGTCACGCTCTTGGTCGCCGGATAGAAAACCGAGGACGGCGCCGTGCGCGAGGGCGGTGTGGAGACCACCGGCGTAATCATGTAACTGTCCGCCGGAACGTTGCTGAACGAGTAATTCCCGTTGCTGTCGGTGGTGGTGGTGATGGGTGTGATCGAGGTGTTAGTGGTGTCGGACAGAGTCACCATGATCGGCGGCACGGAGGTCGCTCCAGCACAGTTGTTGACCAGGGAGATCTGTCCGCTGATGGAAACGGGCGGGTTCACAATGGTGAGAGGGATGAGGGCGGGAAGGGTGGTCTTGCCCGAATCCGTTATCGTCACCGACAACGAGTAGCTGCCCGCCGTGGTGGGCGTGCCGCTGAGCACGCCGCTGCTGGAACTGAGTGTGAGCCCACCCGGCAACGAACTGCCCAGCACATTCCAGGTATAGTTCCCCGAACCGCCGGTGGCCGTGAGAGTTTGCGAGTAGGGAACGCCCACCGTGCCCTGGGTCAGCGCACTGGTACTGATCGTCACCGCCGGAATTACGGTCAGCGAGAAGGTCGCGGAAGCCTGGTTTCCTCCCGTATCGGTCACCGTGGCGGTAAAGCTGTACGTCCCGACGATGGTAGGAGTACCACTGATTGCGCCGCCTGACGTCATGCTCATGCCCGTCGGCAGAGCGCCGCTGCTCACACTCCAGGTGCGCGTTAGCGTGAAGCCACTGGCCGCCAGTGCCTTGTTGGGGTACACGGAGTTGACATAAGCATTGGGCAGAGGGTTCGCTGTGGTGATGCTAAAGCCGGCGCTGTCAATATTGATGGTGAAGGGTGCGATCTTGGTGAAGCTGGCCGTCGCATCGGTCACCGTCACGTTCACCAGGTAGCTGCCCGCCACGCTGGGCGTGCCGGAGAGCAAACCGCTCGTGGAGAAGCTCAAATTTGTCGGCAACGACGAACCGCTGGCCGCAGCCCAGCTCCAGGTATAGGTGCCCGAGCCGCCGGTCGCCGCAAACTGGGTGTTGGTGTACGCCGTGCTGACCGCGCCCACGGGCAGCGCGCTGGTGGTGATCGATAACGGCGCGTAAGCAATGGCAAGGGTGAAGGTTGTGCTGGACGTGACGTTCAGCGTCGTGTCCTTGGCCGTGATGACCACCGAATAACTGCCCTGTGCGGTGGGCGTGCCGGCCAGTACTCCGAGCGAGGAGAAGGTCATCCCGCCCGGTAGCGACGAACCGCTGGCCGCAGCCCAGCTCCAGGTGTAGTTCCCCGAGCCGCCGGTCGCGGTAAGCTGGACACCGGTGTAAGCCGTGTTCGCCGTGCCGCCGGGCAGCGCGGCGGTGGTGATCGACAACGGCGGATCTACGGTCAGCGAAAAGGTCTTCGAAGCCGTGTTCGAAGCCGTGTCGGTGGCTGTCACCACAATATTGTAGGTGCCCGATACTCCCGGTGTGCCGCTGATGGCGCCAGTCGTCTTGCTGAGCACCATGCCGGAGGGAAGGGATCCGCTGGCCGCGGCCCACGTCCAGCTGTAGCTGCCCGAGCCGCCAGTTGCGGCCAGGGTTTCCCCTGCGTACGCAACGCCCTGAACTCCCGGAGTGAGCGGAGAGATGGTGCTGATGGTGACGCCTGCGGCAATGGTGATGGTGAACTGCAACTCGGCGCTGTTCGTGCCCGAATCCGACACCTGTACGGTGAAGTGGGTAGTTCCTGTCGGCCCGGTGGGAGTACCGCTGAGGATGCCCGTCGCAGAGTCGAGACTCAAGCCTGCTGGCACGCTTCCGCTGGCCACCGCCCAAGCGTACGGGCCGGTGCCTCCAGTCACGGCCAGGGTGACCGGAGAATAGACAGAGTTCACATAGCCGGTGGCCAGGGTGGGCGACGTGGTGATGCCGAAGGTAACCACTGTCACCGTGCCCGAGACGTAGCTAAAGCTGTAGTTCGAACTGACGCCACCCGAGCAGTTGGTCGTCTGGTTGGAACCAACCGCGCTGGCCGTCGTATACGTCGTCGAGCAAGCCGGAGCCGGCGTCAGCGCCATTGCGGTGTCGCCGTTCTGGAACCCACTGTAGCTCGCCGTAATCGTCGGGACTGCCGAGCCGTAGCCCACGGTGGTGCTGGATGCCGTCACCGTCAACGCAGCCTTGTTCACCTGCAACTGTACCGTTTGCGTGGCCGAGGCATAGTCGGTTATATCCGTCGGAGTGAAGGTTACACTCAGCGTCTGCGCACCAGCCGCAAGCGTACCGGAGGCTGGCGTATAAACGAAGGTGCCGGGGACTGAAGCGGTCGCATTCAACTGCGTCGCGCTCAGCGCTGTCCCGTAGGTGATCGCTCCTGGTGTTGCCCAAGTGACGGTCAGCGTCGCCTGGTTCACTTGCAGAGAAACCGTCTTGGTGGCCGTGCTGTAGTCGGTGGTGTCGGTCGGAGTGAAGGTCACACTCAGCGTCTGCGCACCAGCAGCAAGCGTGCCAGAGCCTGGCGTGTAGGCGAAGGTGCCCGGCACTGAAGCCGTCGCGTTCAACTGTGTCGCGCTCAGCGCTGTCCCGTAGGTGATCGCCGCGGGCGTGGCCCACGTAATGGTCGGCGTCGCCTGGTTCACTTGCAGAGAA
>Ga0181520_10004395_pt1 | contig 23619 bp, 16 predicted proteins | sample PEATcosm2014_Bin_29_FD_132451 | JGI IMG/M metagenome (GOLD analysis project Ga0181520, IMG submission 132451) | Peatland microbial communities from MTU Mesocosm Facility, Houghton, MI, USA - PEATcosm2014_Bin02_30_metaG | ecosystem: Environmental > Terrestrial > Soil > Wetlands > Peat | place...
GCCGAGGAAAAAGCAGAAGCCAAAATATTTGATTTTCTTACAATCGTAAGGAAATAATATGAACACGGACCAGCTTGGAGAAAAAATAGACGGACTGGCAGAACCTGTGCTATTGCAAAGACAGGCAAAAAAAATAATAAAGAATTTTCATCTGATAATTTTCAAATTTATTATTATATGTACAACTGTTGCCATTGTAGCGTCGTTCGCTTATACCAGAATCACACGTAAAAGCTCAACGGAGTCAGCCGATATTTTGTTGATGTTTTTGCTTCTAATATTTTTTTTATTTGTTCTGGTATTAAAATCACCAAAAGTAAGAAGATGGTTTGCCAAGGAGATTTATAAGGGAAGCGATGACTTGTAATAGGCTTTTAGATAAAAGAAATGGAATTAGAAAGCTAGAGACTTAAATATAGACCATCGCACCGTCAAATATTGGTTAAAATCAAAGAATATTCCTCAACGAATAATTAAGAAATATGCCGGGGTGGGTGAATGACCATACAAACATACACACCAAGCATTTTTCGTACACTTTATATATTGAAATCATTGATGTTTTTTCATCGAAATTTAGGGGTTTGAGATATGAAATCCAGACCGGTGGAAATGCCAAATAAATAAAAGGTCAGAAATCAAATCCGGGGGGAATAATCATACTGAACGTAAATAGAAAATTTAAGCATGATATGCCGCAAGAATCATTTGCTGTCATACTATTTCTTGCTCAAACAGGTTAAGTTGCCTTTGTCGGTGGACACCAGCATAGTCTATGTACATTTTTCGTAATAAATATTTATTGATTAACGGTTATAAGGTGCGGCGGCTGAGTTACGGTTTCCGGTCTATCAGACCTGAGGACAACTTCCTGAAATAAATAAATCGTCAACTTCAACGAATATACTAGCTTTCAAACCGTAAGAAACACAATTCACGCCCGACAATAATCGACACTGCCCATTATATCTTGTGGTCAAGATTCTTTTAGTTCATACTGAAAATAAATATCATCATCACCCGATGCAAGACTCCTGATCTGTTTCGCAACAGTTTTCTTCCCGAAAATTTTGATGGCCTTCTGAAAGTAACCCATAAGGAGTTTCTCGAAGTAATAATGTTTGATTTGAAGCCCGGTGATTTTGAAATGAACGATGTTGTTCTCGAACTTTGTGATAGCTTTACCTTCGTCAAAATAGGTCGACCAGAGTTTAGGTAGTACCGATTCGACGAACTGCTTTGTATCCTTTGTGAGCAGATAAGATTTGTACGGACCTTCCGGTGAAAGGGCAAATTGAGCGGCTAACTTCCCAAATGTCACGTACTGCATCATATCGTTGTCGAAAAATTCTTTAACCAGTTCGTCAAGATAAATGATGAATTTATCCATCGGAACGGGAGTAATGGCCCAGATTGTATTGCTGAAAAATTTCTCCTTTGTCGCAAGTTTGGGTACAAAGGAATTCCAGCGTTCCTCACTGAAAACTTTAATGATAGCAGTCTTTCCTGTAAGATAAATGATGCCTTTTACATTCATATCAAAACCTCCTATTTGAAATTAATATATTATAAATTTCTAGAAACACAACCCCCTCTATCTGAGGATATTAAAGAGAAATAATATTAACTTTGCAGAATTGAAGATTGCCGGATGAAAGCTTCGAGAATCTGCCAGTTATTTTTGGATAATGTAGCCTATTTCTTTATTAGTAATAAACACAATAACATTCTCTTTGAGGGACGAATAACGCTAGACCACAAGCTATCGCCATTCTAATATCTTTGGGCAAAGTTCGCTACGGTTGTGAACGCCGATTTTTTGAAAGATTCCCTTCAAATGATCTTTTACTGTATCTTCTGCGATGAAGAGCTTTTCGGCAATCTCCCTGTTGGAATGTCCTGTGGCTGCTAAAAGAGCGACTTCTTCCTGTCTGCAGGTCAGGTCGTAATGCTTCAGTCCTGCTTGAATGCATATGGAATCAGGCTGTGGCTCCAGCAGGATGATTTTCACGGGAGGGTTATGATGGGTTAAATTCGTTTTGATGCGGTAGCAACTTTTTCCCGTATTGAAATAAGCCGGTTCATGGTGGTCGATGATATCGAGAAGATCTTTTACCGGTCGTCCTTTTAAAACGCTCTTTGCCTCTGCATTGATAAAAAATGGATATGATTGATCCCGGTGATGATCTTGTATTAAGATTACACCCGTACCCGGAATTGCGGCTAATGATTCAAATAAAATATTATTCTGCCGCGCCTCTTCGGCTTGCCTGCGTTTAGTAATATCGGTGATAATCGTCAACATGAATTCATGTTTTTCTGTGGTGACTACTGAAGAATTGAATAATTCACAGATGGTCTCATTATTCTTGATTCTTACTTCCAACTCAATGTTTTGAGCATATCCTTTTTCTTTTATTACATTAATAATCAATAATCTTTGCTCCGCCGTAATATGTCCGATTCCGACGGAAGTCTGTCCGATCAGCTCTTGCCGTGGCAGTCCTGTGATTTTTGTGAAAGCTTCATTTACTTCAATGTAAGTGCCGTCCTCGATTTTGCTGATGGCAATGGGATTCAATGATTTACTGAAGAATTTATTGATGAGGTTTCTTTGGGGAGCTATATTTAAACCTTCATTTATTTTCTTTGACAATAAATATTTTTGAAAAGGCGGTATTCCCTTCTTTACAACTTTAACTTGCTTTTTGTTTATGGATTTGGTTTTTGTTTTAGTTCTCATTGCGCAATTTTCTCTTATGGTCGGTTAAGAACAACTATGATTTCCGCAGGATCGCCATCAATAATGAATAGATATATGAATGGTTCTTAAAATTTAATTTTGCCCTCCTGTATTTCATCATATAGCTTTTGGGTTATCTCCACAAATTGCCATGTTCTCGGATCAAGGAAATATAATGGATCTTTGACGATGGCAGGATTGAACCCGTCATTTTGAAGCCCGGTTTTGAGCTGTTTAAAGCTCGATGTAGCGTCTTTTTCACTTCGTATGCGGACAAAATAAGGACGAGCGTAAGTTGCAAGGTTGTCCACTATATACTTGGCAAACGACTCCCAATCTATTGCCGTACCTTTAATGAGAGTCAGAGCCACCATACCGCATCGTCCTTCCGTGTTCTGTATCGAGACGCCGTAGACATTGCAGTCCTCTATTCCCCCGAAGTGGTTTAGGATGTCGGCTACTTCATTTGTTGCGACAACTTCGCCTTTCCATTTAAATGTATCTCCGAGCCTGTCGACAAATGAGACGTAGTCTTTTTTATGCAGTTTAAAGAGGTCCCCGCTGATAAAATAATTATCTCCTTTTTTAAATACATCGCTAATGATCTTATCGCTTGTCGCCTTTTTATTGCTTTTATATCCGGCAAAGGGATTGGTGCTACTGATCGCGGCAAGGAACATGCCGGTTTCTCCAATTTTGCATTTTTCCAAAAATCCTTGATCATTTTTGATAAAGTCGCCGGTATCAGGATTATAACACGCCACTTCACCCATGCGGATGCCGGCGGAGGTGAGCTGTCCGATCATGCCGGGAACTCCCTTGAGATTGGTGAGCCCCCCTACTCCTTCGGTGGCGCCATAGACTTCAATAATGCGTTCGATTCCGAAGCGTTTCTGAAACTCAGTCCAGTAATCCATCCTCATGCCGTTTCCGAGTATGTATTTCAGTGAATTGTCCGCGTCATTGTCTTTTTTAGGCTGGTTGTTCAGATAACGGCATAACTCGCCGATATAGATCATGATCGTGGCATTGTATTTTCTTATATCGTCCCAGAAAGCTGAAGCGGAAAATTTTCGCCTCATGGCCAGCGTGCAGCCCTGTATCAGGGTGGTTGACCATGCCAGGTTTATACCGCTGTTATGATAGAGCGGGAGGCAGAGATACTGCACATCATTAGAGACGATCCGCAGGCAATATCCACCCACGATATATCCGAGCTGAAGCCATCTCTGATGTTTGAGTACCGTCGCCTTGGGCATCCCGGTCGTTCCGGATGTGTAAATATACTCGAGGATGTCTTTTGAAGAAATCGGCGAAACCATTTCAGGATTGTTTGTTGATTGTTTTTTCAGGATAGAATCCATATCCTGTAAACCCTTAGGTATAGCCAGACTTTTCCCTTCGCATTCAATGAATATATCTCCCGGTGCATGAAGCTTGACTTCCTTCGCGATATCAGTATATTCCTTCATAAATTCATGACCTATTATGATTGCTCTGGCTTCCGCGATGTTCAATGCGTGGGCAAGTATCCTGCCTTTAATATTATTGTTTATAAGAGCCGGTACGACTCCTATTTTTGCCAGACCTGCGTGTACAATCAGGAATTCCGGCCTGTTGTCCATAAGAAGTGCAACAGTATCTCCTTTGACAAACCCTTTGCTTTTAAAGAAATTTGCATACTGGTTGGCGCTTTCGTTAAAATCTTTATAAGTGATCGTGCGCCCTTCAAAGAGAATCAGCGGTTTTTTTGAATATCTGGCCGCCTGCTTTTCCAGAACGCTGCCTATAGACATCATTTTTTCTTTTTTTAGAGATGAGAAATTAATCAGTCCTCTTATTTTTGAGTAAAATCTTTTAATTGGAATAAACATATTTTTCTCCTCCTTAATTTGATAATGCTTGCACCTTTAAACTTCTTCCCTCTATGAAATATTATCTCGATTCTTTGTTACCTAAAGGAGCCACAACTTTCCAGAAAAAATCAAATAAATTGTTTATTGTCTCGGCTAGTTTCCATTTCATCCCATGGACATACCAGTTTTGTATGTGCCTGTGCATAATCATTATATAAAGGTCGGCAAAATAATTATTTTCTATATCCGAAATAACCACTCCTCTTTTTTTGGCTTTTACGACTATCTCATTTAATATATCTATTTCTGTCTCCCTTTTATAAGACTTGTTCGCCATAAAGCTTTTCAATGGAACTGTAATAAAAGCCGTAATGGCAAGTTCAGGATTGTCGTCGAAAAAATTCATCGTAACCCAAAATAACTTTCTAAACATCTCGCGTATATCCTCATCAGTGCCCGCAAGATGCATCCTCAACAATGATGCAAGATCGCGTAATTTTTCGTCAATTATTGAAAAAAGAAGGTCTTCTTTTGATGAAAAATATTTGTATATGGTTCCCGTGCTGATTCCACTTTCTTTTGAGATATCACGTATATTAACGGCATGGAAATCTTTCAGGGAAAATTGTCGCAACACAACAGGATATAGACGTTCTTTTAATTTTTCAGGGATTACCGGTTTTTCTGTGATCATAATATCTTTACTTTCCATATTATAACTGCATACAGAATATGAAACATTGTTTGAATATAATTTCCGGATTATTTACTTGTTATTGATACAAATCAATTTTTCTCCCTGACGAAACCTCTTTACACTATTAATTGGGTTGTGAAACTCCAATTTAATAAGACTCGCTGACGATAGGAAGCGTTGGTCGAATTATCCCGCAAAGCGGAGGGTATGAACCTCTCAGTATACTGCATGGTTCATACTCGTGACTTCAAAAATCATTAATTTAGCTGTGCCATCTCCTTCTATACGTCAATCCTGGCCTGTTTTTTTGCCCACTTGATCTTCTGTGGCAATTGTCCGAGACGCTGGAACATGACCCGATGGCCATAAGGCGAACCGGAACCGCACATGTCCGATTTTACACAATCCGGGTTTGCTTTTAATTGAATAGCCCTGTCTCTTCAAATGCCTTTATCTCGTCTTCGGTATATCCCAATTCCCGGAAGACCTCTTTGGTATGATTACCTGTTGACGCTGTCACTCCGGCACTTTTATATACTTGCTTTGTTTCAGAAAACTTGATGGGGTTGGCAATCTGTTTGACTGTCATGCCATTGACAACCGGCAGCTTCACAATCATGCCCCGCTCCTTAGCCAGCGAATCCTCGAAAACTTCTTTCAATGTCATCACAGGTTCCACGCAGGCGTCGGCGTCTTTGAAGATCCCGCACCATTCGTCTTTGTTTTTTTTCTTTATAATAGTGCGGACGTCTTCTTTCACAGCAGCAAGGTCTCTTGGTGTCACGCCCTCCTGTATCAGGTCCGGTCGGTTGATCGCTTGACAAAAATTAGCGAAAAATTGGGGTTCAAGACCTCCGAAGCTGATGTAATTGCCATCTCTGGTTTCATAATAATCATAAAGGGAGCCGCCATTCAGAACCGTTGCCTCGGGCTTGGGTTCTATTCCATCCAGCAGATAGGTGGCGCCGAAAATAGCATTGAACGCAATCATACCGTCGGTCATGGAGATGTCAATGGATTGGCCCTTTCCCGTGGCATTCCGGGATATCACGGCGGCAAGAATGCCAATAATTGCATTATTCGATCGCGAGGCCACATCAGCAATTTGCATCCCCATCAGGCAGGGACCTTGCTCTTTTTTGCCCGAGTAGGACGCGATCCCTGAACGGGCGATATAGTTAATGTCATGGCCAACCCGTGTCGTCATGGGGCCGCTCTGACCGTAACCTGTGAGTGAGCAATAAATAATATTTTTTCTTATGGCTCTCAGGTCCTCGTAGGCAAGGTTTAACTTTGTCATAACACCGGGCCGGAATTGTTCGATAAGAATATCGAATCCGTGTTTAGAAATGAGCTGATGGACGATCCCTAATGCTCGGGGGTCTTTCAAATTCAGAGTGATACAGCGTTTATTCCGTCCCAGAAATGCCGACCCGGCCGAAATATCGGTCCCCGGAACAAAGGGGGGCAGAAGATCTCCCAAATCAGGGCGTGAACCGGAAACTATTCTCAACACGTCAGCTCCCATATCGGCAAGGCACATTGACGCATAGGGTCCGGGCAGCAATGTCGTAAAATCTAGTATTTTGAGTCCATCAAGTGCACCTGGCATAGTAGCTCCTTTTGAATACAAGAAAATGTTGTATATTGCCGGCCTGGATGAACCTTAGCAGGTTAGGGCTTTGTTGGAAACATCGCATAGATAGGGGATATACGTTCCCCCCCCCCCGCCTCCTTCAACTCTTTTGCCGCTGCATTCAAATCTTTTTGACTGAGATCACAGATCGTCACATCGTATCCTTCTTTAATCAATCTCCTACATGTCTCCAGCCCAATTCACATCGCGCCGCCTGTCACAGTGACTTTCTTCTCCTTTGATTCAATCACTCATTGCTCCTTTTCTAATGATATGGACACACGATAGATATCCATAAAATGCTAAATTTAATAAGACACTGCTTATTCATGGTTGACCTATTAGGATGTCACCCATGATCATCTCCAATAAGTTATAAATTACTACAATCCCATATAACGGGATACGATGAGTTTCATTATTTCAGACGTGCCTGCATAGATGGTCTGTATTCGTCCATCGATAAAAAAACGCGATATAAGATAATCGGTGCAATAGCCATATCCCCCATGGAGCTGCAGGCACCGGTCAGCCACGTGCATGGCCATTTCGCAGACCCAGTATTTAGCCATGCATGTCTCCTTGGTAACGTCCTTACCGGCAATATGGCTGTTGATGAGCTGGTCCACGAAACAGCGCCCTGCTGTTATCTGCGACCCCAGCTCGGCGAGGAGGAACTGAGTGTTTTGGAACTTCGATAGGGGCTTGCCAAACATTTTCCGTTCTTTAACATAATCGATAGTTATTTCGAGCCCACGCTCTGCCATAGCCTGCGACCCAATGGCGCAGACTAGCCGTTCCTGCTGGAGCTTCTGCATCAGAAATATAAAGCCATGGCCCTCTGTACCCAGGATATTTTCAGCCGGTATGCGGCAGTCATCAAAGAAGATCTCCGCTGTGTCCTGCGCCTTGAGGCCGATCTTTTTGATAAGCTCGCCGCGCGAGAAACCTGGCGTGTCACGTTCAACCACGAAGAGGCTTACGGCCTCGGCCGACGAGGTGTCCTTTTCTCCGGTCCGCGCCGCGACAACCATTAGATCGGATAGATGGCCGTTGGAAATAAAGGTTTTTTGCCCGTTCAGTACCCAACAGTCGCCATCCAGCTTCGCCGTGGTCCGCATAGAAGCAAGGTCCGAACCGGCCTCAGGCTCGGTCATCGCCACGGCCAGAATCGTATCCCCGGTTATGCATCCTGGAAGCCACCGCTCCCGCTGCTCTTCTGTCCCGAACGAATAAATATAGGGAGCCACGATATCATTGTGGAGCGGAACAAAAAGGCCGTTTGCGCCATATCGCGCTAGCTCCTCGACGATGATGACCGAATAGAGCCAGTCCGCGCCAGCACCACCGTATTTTTCCGGCGCCCAGGGAACGAGATACCCATTATCGCCGAATTTCTTCCATATTTCCCGCGGCACAATGCCGTCTGTCTCCCAGTGGGGATACTGGTCGCCAATTTCTTTTATTAAAAATTTCCTGAATGACTCCCGAAATATTACATGACCTTCGCTGAATTGAACTGTTCGATCCATATAACGCTCCTTGATAATCTAAATTGATTATTTGTTCCCAATTTTAATGAATCGGAAATCTTACATTAACCTTACTAATGCCTTTGTCATGCTTTCTTAATACATTGATTTGATATACTAACGGTATCTGCCAATAATGTTTTCTCTGTTGTGAACGGCCATACACTTACTCGCGTGAAATCCACGGGAATCGTCCAAGAAAATTCAGTTCTTATAAAGCTCCTCGATCTCCTTGGCATAGTGCTGTAACACAATGCGCCGTTTCAATTTCAGGGTCTGGGTAAGCATGCCGTTTTCCATTGTAAAGCCCTCTGTCAGGAATAGAAACTTCTTGGGTATCTCGTAGCCACCGAATTTGCCCTTGAGCCGGGCGTTGATGCTCGCGATAATCATGTCCTTGATTTCCTTTTCGTGGATCAGCTCAGCGGGGTTGCTGTGCTCTATCTCATGTTTTTCGGCGTATTTCTCCAAAAGCAGGGAGTCCAGGACGATCAGGCAGATGTTATAGGGCTTGTTTTCGCCATAGATCATGGCGTGCTCGATATAGTGGACAAGCTTGAGCTCCTCCTCAATGGCCGACGGGAAGACGAATTTGCCGTTTTCCAGCTTGTATTGCTCCTTGATGCGGCCGGTGATAAAAAGGTAGCCTTCTTTGTCCAGGCGGCCGCGGTCGCCGGTGCGCATACCCCCGTCCTGTGTCATGGCATCGCGGGTGGCATCCGGCTTATTGTGATAGCCCTTCATGACATTGGGGCCATAGCAAATGATCTCTCCGTCCACGGCGCCCTCCTCAACCACTGACTTGTCGATAACCACCCTGACCCCATCGATCACCCGGCCCACGCTTCCCAGTTTCCAACCGGAGGGCGAATTGACGGTGATGGCGGGGGATGTCTCAGTCATGCCATAGCAGTCATACGTGGGGATACCCAGGTCGATAAAAAATTTGGCGATGTCCGGATTCATTGCTGCACTGGCAGTGAGGGCACCCTTGAGTCTGCCGCCGAATTTTTTCCTGATTTTGGAAAAAACTACCTTGTCGGCTATCTTGAATTTAAGATAGGTGATCACGCTGGTCTTTCCTTTTTCGGCCAGTTCGCGACGTTTTTTTCCGCTTTCAATGCCCATTACGAATAGCATCCGGGCGAGGCCGCCGGTCTCGTTCATCTTGGTCCAGAGACCATCATAGATGCGGTTGAATATCCGGGGTACGGCGATAAGGAAGGTCGGCTTAACTTTCTCGATGTCCTCACTGATGGTCGTGACGTTTTCCACCAGTCCAATGGAGGCTCCCAGTTTGATAAAGTTATAGAGGTCCGCGAGCTGCCCCAAGAGGTGGGCCCAGGGCAGTATGGCCAGGACACATTCTTTGTCACTGAAGCCGGGAAAATTGCTTAATGCGGTGTGGGAATTGCTGGTGAGGTTGCCGTGAGAGAGCAGGACTCCCTTTGGATCGCCTGTCGTTCCAGATGTATAGATTAGCACAGCGATGTCGTCGGCCGATGGTCTGATGGATGGCGTCGGGTTTTCCGTCCCGATTTTCTCCAGGACGGCCATGCTGTTCTCGCCGGTATCATCAATGACATATATCTGTTTCAGGCTTGTAAGATCTTTTTTATATTTCTTGATCTGCTCGTAGATGGCGTGATTTGAGATGAACAGCACCTTGATAGAGCTGTCCTTAATGATGTACTTCCAGATGTGCGGCAGCTCCTGTTCATACATCGGGACAAAACGGGCAACCAGTCCGTAGGCGGCAAAGGCGCAGATGGCAAACTCCGGACGGTTATTGGCGATAATACCAACGGCGTCTCCCTTTTTGATTCCAATTTTGGCCAGTCCGCCGCGGAGATTGTCTACGCGTCTGCCTATTTCCTTGTAAGGTATCCATTCATATTCCTTTGTCTTTGTATCTTTGACGCCGAAAAGGGGATTGTCCGGATGATTTGCTATACTATTTTCCAGAAATTCCAGTAAATTGTCGGGCTTTGGCAGATCGTACATTAGGATTTCTCCTTCTAACTATTATAGAATTTATTACTGTGATCAACCATTTCGTAAAGCAACTTGGCCGGCGTGAACCGCTTGCCATACTTATCCGAAAAACCTTCCATTATTTTAATGATATTACTCGCCCCGATGCTGTCGATATATCTGAAGGGACCTCCCCTGAATGGCGGGAACCCCAGACCGAGGATGGCGCCAATGTCCCCGTCGCGCGGAGATGAAATAATCCCTTCCTCAAGGCAGGTAACCGCCTCGTTTACCATCATCAGGCTGATGCGGTGCTGGACTTCTTCGACATCGATTTTCTTGCGGGGTTTGTCCCCAAACAACTTGTATACTTCTGCATTGACCGGCTTTTTGCCCTTTTTCTTCGGCAGGTCATACCGGTACATGCCCTTTTTACTCTTCTTGCCTAGGAAGCCTCTTTCCCCGAAAATTTTAAGATCAATCGGTGAGGCGAGTCCACGAGGCGCGAAAATAGGACGCACCTCTTCTATGACATGAATTCCTACATCTATCCCCACTTCATCCAGGAGAGTCATAGGACCGACCGGATATCCAAACATTTGCATGGCCCTGTCCACTTCCGGGACATCGCCGCCTTCGGAAATGACCCAGATGCTTTCGAGCAGGAGCGGCGCCAAAATTCTGGTAGTATAGAAGCCGGGCCCGTCCTTGACGATAATGCAGGTCTTGCCCTGCCTGATGCCCAACTCAAGAGCCGTTGAGGTTACCCAGTCCGCTGTCTTATCGGTTTTTATTATCTCCAAAAGCGGCATCCGCGGCACCGGAGAGAAATAATGCATTCCTATGACATTTTGCGGCCGCCGGCATCCCTGGGCGATTAAGTTGATGGGTAGTGCCGAAGTATTTGAGGCAAAAACGGTGTTTTCATCGGTGGCGTCTTCCACATTCTTAAGGATTTTTCTCTTCAGGTTCAGGTCTTCAAATACCGCCTCAATGACGATGTCAATGCCCTGAAAACGGGAGTGATCTTCGCAGGGAACGAGTTTCCCGAACATGACATCGCCATCGAACTTTTGAACCGCTCCGGATTTTATCTGTTTTTCAATCCCTTTCCACACTTCATTAATTCCTCGGGATGCCGCCTCGATGCTCATGTCCTTCATTAATATTGTATCGCATGTCGTTGTGGATACGGAAGCGATGCCGCTACCCATGAGACCAGTGCCAATTATCGCCAGTTTCTTTACTTCCCTTGCATTGTTTTTGTTCGGATTCTTTTTTAGATCAGTTATACCGAAGAAAAGAGCCATAAGGGATTTTGCCTCGGGTGACATGACGAGCTTGACGAACCGATCGACGTCTTTTGAAAGGCCCTTCTTCACGCCTTCCATATAGCCGTACATTACGGAATCTATTATTTCCAGCGGCGCCGGATATAGTCCCTGCGTCTGCCGCATGACCATCCGTCGCGCCTGTTTGAATACTATCCCCCTTCCGAAAGGCGACTCGAGGAAGGCGTCAATAAACGACCTCTTGCGTTTCCGTTTAAATCCCTTCTTAGCCAATTCCAATACCTTCGCAACGCCAATATCCTGCAATCCATATGGTGCCATGATCTCGTCAATAAGTCCCAAATTTTTTGCCTTCCTGACCCTGAGATTTTTCCCCGCCAACATCATGGGAAGAGCCTTTCTGAGGCCGATAAGCCGGGGGAGCCGATGAGTACCACCAGCCGCCGGCAGGAGGCCGATCATCACTTCGGGAAGGCCCATTACCGTATTGGTGGAATTGGCTGCGATGCGGTAATCGCAGGCCAATGCCACTTCGAGTCCGCCACCCAGGCAGTTGCCGCGGATGCAACAGACCACGGGAAAGGGAAGTTCGTCGATTCGGTTTACGATTTGATGTGCCCGTGAGATGTATTTCCTGATCTCCTGATCCGTTTTCATGGCAATAACTTCATCAATGTCGGCACCGACGACAAAGTTGTCCTCTTTACCGCTCATGATGACAAGGCCTTCTATTTTTGCCGGATCGATCTTGTCAAGCACTTCGGCAATCTCGTCAAGCAAACCGCTAGACACCTTGTTTACCTTTGAATCATTGCAGTCGATAGTGACGACGGCTACCTTTCCTTTTATCGTTTCAACAGTTACATTTTTCATAGTATGTACCTCATCATATTATAAGTTCGCATTTTCGACGATCATTGCTCCGCCGATGGCTCCGGCAGCGCACCCGGCTATGACGCCATACTTCTCTCCGGATTCGATCAAGCGGTTACAACAGGTAGTTAAAAGCCGTCCACCCGTCGCACCAAAAGGATGCCCCATCGAGAGCGATCCGCCGTAGAGGTTGACCTTATCCATGTCCACTTTTCCCGCCCTGCCGGAGAGGCCGAGCTTTTCCTTGCCGAACTTGTCTGATTCCAAGCAAATGAACACGCCGAGCATCTGAGCAGCAAAGGCCTCGTGGATTTCGAGTACGCCCAGGTCTGAAAATTTCAGTCCGGCGCGATCCAGTGCCTTGGGAATAGCGAATGCCGGACCTAGCAGAAGCTCGTCCCATAAGTCCTGTCCCGTGAATGCATATGCCCGGATATATCCCTTCGGCTTGAGGCCCAGCTCTTTGGCCCTCTTCTCGCTCATAAGGAGAACGGCAGTCGCACCGTCGGTAAGGAATGACGAATTGGCGGCAGTGACCGTTCCGTATCGCTTGTCGAAGGCGCCTTTTAGTTTTGATATTTTTTCCACCGATGCGTCCCCGCGCGGGCCATTATCGGCGGTAATAGGCTTGCTCTGTCCCGGTACCACGACCGGAACGACTTCATCCTTCATTTTATTGTCCTTTATCGCCTTTGCCGCGCGCTGATGCGACATGACGGCGTATTTGTCCTGATCCTCGCGGGAAATACCGAGCCGCTTTGCCAGTCGGTCCGCGTTCTGTCCCATGATAAGGCCGGTGGAATATTCGCCCACCGCCGGCTGTTCCGGAGAGATAAAATCCTTGAGTTTCATTTTTTTGAGCAGCTTCAACTTCCCGCCCAGGGTCTTCGGCCGCTTGAACATGGTCATGTCGAGTATAAAACGTCGGTAAGGTTTGGAGACTTTAATGGGCATATCGGAAAATGTTTCTACACCGCCTACGATTACGGCTTTCGAATCGCCACTCGATATCAGGTTTGCGCCATTGACGATAGCGGCATTCGCCGATATACATGCCACCGTGCACGTGTGTGCCGGTATCGTGTACGGCAGTCCCGCACCGAGCATTATTTCGCGGGCTATGTTCGTTGTGGAGACATCCACTGCGACCGAGCCCATGATAACATGCCCGATATCCTCAATCGGTACCGGCACTTTTGATACGAGTCCCTTGACCGCGTATCTTCCGATTTCCCAGCCCATTATGTCATAGTATCCAGTTCCGGACCTCTGGAACGGAGTACGGCACCCGTCTATAATGGCAATTCGTTCACCCTTCATATACATGGCAATTCTCCCTTCTGTTATGGTATTAAAGCTACGATAGGATCAGATATCCTCATTAAACAAAAAATGTTATTTACATATTGTCTTATGTACTATATAAGATTGTAATACAATATGTCAATAACAAAATGTTTAAAAATTTTGAAAATGAGATAAACAATGTATATTATAATGTTTTTAATAATATTGGTTACCAAAGCATAATAATAGTTGAATTCTATGCCCTCAATAGTGGCTAAAGAGTAACATTCATTAACAATTTTATTGTGCAGTAAATTTATTTATGATTTTAATGATTTTTAATCTTTCGTTGTTGAAGAATATAGCTTTTTATTATAGAGGCATATCATACAATAAATAGTACTTTTTTAATTGTACCAACTTGGAGATATCTTATGAACAGTTGCAATGATAATAGCAGCGTCCTCAACCGGATCGAAAAATCGCCTGATCTTCCAAGCCGGGTCGCGAAGCAGATAATCGATCATATTTCTTCCGGAACGCTCAAGCCCGGCGATAAGTTGCCGTCGGAACAGGAAATGACCGAAGAATTCGGCATCAGCCGGATATCGCTCCGGGAGGCGATGAAGCTTCTTGAGGCGAAAGGATACATTGAATCGCATGGAAGGCGCGGTAAATTCGTGAAATCAAATAGCGGGTCCGCGCTTGAATCAAGGATAGAGGATCTCATATCCGTCGACCACAACAAGATATGGGAACTCCTGGCTGTACGGAGACTAATAGATTCCGAAGCAGCCCGAATGGCGACACTGAACGCTTCAAAAGCCCAACTCGCGTATTTGAAGAAATTCAAAACAGAAATGGAAAAATTGGGCATAGAAAACCTGATCAACATGAAGGAGGGTGGAAAGCTGTATGCCCGTTTTTACAATGACCTGGCGGATACAACAAACAATAGCATATTCGCCCAGGTCATGAAATCGATCTCCTCGCTTTTACGGGGCGCTCTTCCCTATAGCAGGCAAAAGCTAATGAGCGTCGCCAATGTTTCGGAAATATTCTACACTCAGCTTACGAAAATTCTCAGCGCCATTGAAAAAAGCGATCCCGAGGGCGCAAAGAAAGCAGTCATCGAGCACATTGACTGGCTGGAGAAGACATTAAAAAAGATATTGAAATGACGGTTCGTCAAAATGCAATTAGACTTTAACCCTTGAATGAATGTAAAAATTATTTCGGAAAAATAAACTGCCAGGCCTTGCATATTTATATCCGTTATCAATGATCTGGTCAGATGGTTGAAACTGGCGCATTGTAGGTGCAGTCAAGCGTCGTCAATGTAAATTTTTATAATAAATATTTGTTGATTAACGATTATAAGGTGCAACGGCGGAGTTAACGGTTTCCGGTCTATCAGATTTGCGGAGAACTTCTTGTAATCCTCAAATCGTCAATCTTAATAAAGATGCTAGATTACAATCGATAATAAACAATTTTTACACTTGATAACACATCATTGATAGATAAAAATGTTCTCGGCTATGTTGTTTGCTTAGCATATGCGGGCTATATTGTAAGAAGCCCGAATATAGTAAAGGATTTCTCATTGATCACCGTTGCGATCTTTTCGATCGTTTTTTTGATATCAGCTTTCAGTACGTTGAAGAATTGAAGGTCTGTTTCAACAAGGAATGGCCATCTTTTTTCAAAATTCTCCGCTCCTAGGTCAAACACACTCAGCAATAAAGCCCAAACGCATTCCCCAAAGGGCTGAACTTCTGACATAACAATCCTCTTCACTATATTTTTTTGTAAAGTGTTGGAAAATAAGCTTACATCATTCGTTATCCGCCTGTAACACTCTTTGGCGAATTCATTGAAGTAGCCCTTGAAGAGATCGAAAAAAATAAGGGAATTCTTTATGACAATGCTGTCGCAGATGCCTGTCTTAAACTATTTAGGGAAAAAGGCTATCAGCTTAAATAAAATGGAGAAACCAATCCCGTTTTATGCCAGTCAAAATTCTCTTGACACCCCCAATCTCTCTCCATATAGTCCCCAATAGTGTAAAAAGTTGCTATCAATTCAACAACATTCTTTGTAAAATGAATTCATGCGACAATTGATGGAGGGCCATGTCTGAAAATTCAATCCATGAGGAACACATCGCTCACCTTACGGATATGATCCATCATTACCAGTCCGTGGAAATGTCACTGCGGGAAAGCCGTGATATTTATACTACCATATTACAGAGATCGTTCGCCGCCATCTATGTCGTTCAGGATGGGAAATTCTGCAACGTTAATATCAAAGCCGCTGCCAATTCAGGATATTCAACAGAGGAATTGATCGGCATGAATGCCGACAGTCTTGTCCACCCCGAGGATAAACCTGATGTGCTGTGCAGAGCTCGCGCTATGCTGCGCGGTGATTCAACCACTGCTCCCTATGCCTTCAGAATATTGACTAAACATGGTGATGTCCGGTGGATTATGGAGACCGTATCCGTAATCACTTACGAAGGCCGTCCGGCCATTCTGGGGAACAGCATTGATATTACAGAACATCGGCTCGCCATTGAAAGATTGCGGAATTCGGAAATACTCTACCGGACCATTTTTGAAACCACTTTAGCGGCTACCATTATCATCGAAGAGGATACAACCATATCCCTCGTTAATTCTGAATTTTCCAAGATGTCCGGATACTCCCGTGAGGAATGGGAAGGCAAAAAGAGTTGGATGGAATTTGTTGTGTCCGAGGACAGGGAAAGGATGCTATCCTATCATCACCTGCGACGGTTGAACCGCAAGGCACCGCCCCAGGATTACGAATTTGGCTTTATCGATAGTTGGGGACACATCCGGAATGTCATCCTCATGGTGGATATGATTCCTCAAACAAAGAAGAGCGTAGCATCATTCATCGACATCACCGATCACAAGAAGGCGGTAGCCCTGCTTGAAGAGTCAGGAAATCTCTACCGGACCATTTTTGAAACTACTCTGGCGGCTACCATCATTATCGAAGAGGATACAACTATATCCCTCGTTAACTCTGAATTTTCCAAGATGTCCGGATACTCCCGTGAGGAATGGGAAGGTAAAAAGAGCTGGACAGAGTTTGTTATTCCCGAGGACAGGGAAAGGATGAGGATATACCATCACTTGCGACGCGTAAACTGCAACGCCGCACCGAACAATTATGAATTCGGCTTTATCGACAACCAGGGACGCATCAGGAATGTCATTCTGATGGTTGACATGATCCCACAAACCAGTAAGAGTGTGGCTTCCTTTGCCGACATCACGGAACACAAACTGACCGTATCACGTCTGCAGGAATCGGAAAACCTCTATCGGACTATCTTTGAAAATACGGGAACAGCCACTATGATCGTTGAAGAGGATATGACAATTTCCCTGGCCAATACCGAATTTGAGACGCTCTCTGGAGCCCCGAAGGAATACTGGGAAAACAAGCGCAAATGGACAGAATTATTTAGTCAAAAGGACCTTCAGAAGATGATCCATTACCATCAGCAGCGAAGAATTGATCCCGAAACTTCCCTTCAGAATTATCAATGTGCTCTGATTGACAAACAGGGAAATAAAAAGGTTGTTCTGCTCGCTGTGGCCATGATTCCTGGCTCCAAGAAAAGTGTTATATCCCTAACTGATATTACAGAACAAAAGCGCGTAGAGATGGCCTTGCAGAAACGCGAGCAGGAAGTTCAAAAGAAATCCAGAAACTTGGAAGAAATGAACTCCGCCCTGAAGGTATTGCTGAAGCAGCGTGAAACAGACAAACTGGAACTGGAAGAAAACGTCCTGACCAACGTAAAAGACCTCATTCTGCCTTACTTGGTAAAATTGAAGGCAAGCCACTTGAATTCACGTGACGCAGCCTTTGTCAATATCCTAGAGGCAAATCTTATGAATATTACATCGCCCTTTTTTCACAGCCTTTCCTCGAATTATATAAATCTAACGCCTAAAGAAATTCAGGTGGCCAACCTGATCAAAGATGGTAAAACCACAAAAGAAATCGCCGATATAATTGGTGTTTGCCAAGGAGCCATATCCCTTCATCGAGACCACATCCGTAAAAAAATGGGTTTAAACAATAAGAAAATAAACCTCAATACCTATCTTACCTCTCTTGCCTAATATAAGGTTTTTATATATATTAGACTTCTCTTTTTCTTATATTGTGTATTTCACAAGTATCCCTTAAAAACAAACTTAGCAAATAGTATCCTCCCCAAATCAGGATTTGGGGAGGCGTTATCATTGCACTATTCATCACACGTATTTTTCTTTAACATACTTGGGGTAAAATAAGGAGGATTTTATGGATTTAAATATCATCAGCACCATAGGAATTTTCCTTTCACTGGCTTTCATCATTGTTCTCGCTTTAAGAGGGTGGCACATCATAGTAATTGCGCCGCTTGCCGCTATTCTTGCTGCCTTATTTTCTAATCTGAATATTCTGCAAACTCTCACCGGGCCATACATGAAAGGTTTCGTTAATTATGCCGGGAAATTTTATCTCATCTTTCTGATGGGTACACTCTTCGGCAAATTTATGGAAGACAGCGGTGCTGCTCGATCCATTGCTACTGCAATCATTAAGTTAATCGGTGGTGGTGGTAATCAGCTGCGCGTGCTTCTTGCTTTTTCTGTTGTTTGCATGGTTTTAACTTATGGTGGTGTCAGTCTTTTCGTGGTTATCTTCACTGTTCTGCCGATTGCACGATCACTCTGGAAAGAAGCAAATATTCCTTGGCATTTATTTATGCTTTCCTTCGTTTTTGGCGCTGCATCCATAACTATGACCATGCTCCCCGGTTCTCCGCAAATTCAAAACATCATGCCAACCAAATATTTACATACAACGGCAATGGCCGCTCCTTTGCTGGGCCTTATGGGTGCTGCAGTTGTAATCGTATTTAATGTTCTTTATATGAAATACTGCCTAAAGAAGGTTAAAGAAAAAGGTGAGGTTTATGTTGCACCTACCGGCGTAGGAATTGTCGCGGAGAGCACAGAAACAAAAGATATGCCGAATGTCTGGTTGAGTATACTGCCAATGGTCGTTGTTCTGGTTCTTTTGAATGTTCCCGTAATAAGACAGGACATCATTTACTCTTTGGGTGCCGGTGCTTTGTTCTGTGCAATAATCTTCTGGCACCGCTATACCAATATTTTGGATACACTAAATAAAGGCGCCGTTAATACAGTTATACCTATTGTCAATACCTGTGCCGATGTCGGTTACGGTATGGCTGTTTCCACAACCGCAGGATTTAGCGTTGTTTCAGCCTGGTTGTTAACCCTGCCCATGAATCCCATTATTTCCCTATCTGTCGCTACAAACATCATGGCCGGTATCACCGGCTCAGCTTCCGGTGGGATGGGAATCATATTGGAAACATTAGTTCCTAAATATCTTGCTCTTGGTATCAACCCCGAACTGGCACACCGTATCGTGGCGATGTCTTCCGGATGTTTCGATGCAATGCCTCATAACGGCGTTGTTATTACAATTCTCGCTGTTGCTGGTTTGACCCATGTTAATGCCTATAAGCATGTTTTTTGGGGACATATAGTTGCGACACTACTTGCTCTTGTCATCTGCATTCCTCTGGGAATTCTGATTTACTAAGATTTGGACTAATTTCCCTCCTGTCTTACAAGGAGGCAGGAGGGAAACTTAAAATCCGTTAAGCTAACCAAGTATCTGAAGTAAGGAGGAATTATGATCAAGTTATTTGAGAAATTGCCTTTGCCGGGCCCGGTTTTCTATGCATCCCAGATAGCTCTGTTTTTCGGCAAAGTACACTTATAAAGTCAGAGTATGTGGCACTAATGATACCTTTAAAAGATTAATTGCTGATTTAAAGACAAAGGCATCAACACAATTATCCCGTAGGATACGTGGGATAACTTAAAAGATAAAATTAAATTTTCAATAGATATAGAGGGAAAACGGGATTGTTACGCAATATTTTAACCGTTTTTTAAGAATTGTTAAATCGCAATACTAAACGAGGAGGTACTACTATGGCTCAAAAAACCTATCAACCCGGACAAAGTTACAATTATCAATTGCTTATTAAGCATCTTCTGCATACTCCGCTTTTTTATGCTCCCCAACAAGAAATAGTCTATCGCGATAAAGTTCGTTTGACCTATCTGCAATTTAATGAGCGCATTCACAGGTTGGCAAGCGGGCTGGAGAAGATCGGAGTCAAGAGTGGCGATACTGTCTGCGTTTTTGATTATGACAGTCATCGTTATCTGGAATGTTTTTTTGCCATACCCATGATGGGGGCAATTTTGCATACACAAAACTGGCGTCTTTCTCCGGAACAAATACTTTACACCATGAATCATGCCGGTGATAAAGTTGTGATCATCAACTCTGAGTTTCTGCCCCTTCTGGAAGCGGTTAAAGATCAGTTAAAAACAGTAAAAAAGATAATACTGATTTCCGAAGACGGCGCTAAACCACAAAGCAAAATAAATTTTGACTGCGAATATGAAGAACTCCTCAAATCTGGTTCCGCCAAGTATGATTTCCCCGATTTTGATGAAAATACACGGGCAACTACATTTTATACTACCGGGACAACCGGTCTGCCGAAAGGCGTTTATTTTTCTCATCGTCAACTTGTTTTACATACCCAGGCCATCATTGTGGCTACTTCAGCTTATACGTCTATCGGCCGTTTTCATTCTGATGATGTTTATATGCCGCTTACGCCGATGTTTCATGTGCATGCCTGGGGATTTCCTTATGCGGCAACCCTGATGGGAGTGAAGCAAGTGTACCCCGGAAAATATGAACCGCCAATATTGTTAAAGCTGATTTTGACGGAAAAGGTGACTTTTTCTCATTGTGTGCCAACAATTATCCAAATGCTGGTTGCCAGTCCGGCAGTTAAAAACTTCGATCTGTCAAAATGGAAGGTAGTTATTGGCGGCGCAAGATTGCCCAAAGGATTAGCTCAGGCGGCAATGCAATTGGGTATCCAGATTTATGCAGGCTATGGCATGTCGGAAACTTGTCCGGTTATTTCGACTGGTGCTTTAAAGCCGGAAATGCTGAACTGGGAAAAAGAAAAGCAAATTGACAAATTAATCATGACGGGGCTTACGATTCCGCTGGTTTATGCTAAAATTGTTGATCCCTTCGGAAAAGACCTGCCCCATGATGGTGAAGCCACGGGTGAGCTTGTTCTCAGGGCTCCCTGGCTAACCGCGGGATATTTTAATGAACCGGAGAGGTCAAAAGAATTGTGGATTGACGGCTGGCTGCATACCGGTGATGTCGCCTATATCGACAAAGAAGGTTATATTCAAATAACCGACCGGATTAAAGATGTAATAAAAACAGGCGGAGAATGGATTTCTTCACTGGAATTAGAAAATCTGGCCAGTCAGCATGAGGCAGTTCTGGAAGCTGCTGCAATAGGTATTCCTGATCCGAAATGGGGAGAAAGACCGGCACTAATAATCGTTTTACGCCCTGATTATAAAGGTAAGATTACCGCTGAAGATATGCAGAAGTACATGGCTGATTGCGCAAGTAAGGGAAAGATTCCCAAGTATGGTGTTCCCGATAAATATTTGTTCGTCGATGAAATCCCCAAGACAAGTGTCGGCAAGGTTAACAAAATTCAACTGAGGAAAACTTATGTTTAAAGTGTCGCACTTTTTACGGATGAGCTCGTCTATTCCCCTGCGGCGTAGACCGCAGGGCGAAATATCGATCGATCAAATACGGCGTGTATGCTTATTATACCCGCAATAATATAACTTTTATAGAAAGGATTTAATATGATGAATGACGTTGTGATTGTATCTGCCTGCCGGACAGCCATCGGATCCTTTGGCGGATCACTGAAGGATATCAATGGCGCCACCATTGCCAGTGTGACTATGAAAGAAGCCGTTAAGAGGGCCGGCATTGACGCCGGACTAATAAAAGATGTCCGTTACGGTTGCTGTCTGGAGCATCACGATATGCTCAATGTGGCCAGAGTAGGAGCCTTGATGGCAAACATTCCCCCAACAACCACGGCTGTCACGATCAACCGGGTCTGTATTTCGGGAATGGAAGCTGTGGTCTCGGGAATGGCGATGATCCAGGCGGGACTGGCAGATGTTATCCTCGCCGGCGGTGTCGAACATATGTCCGGGACTCCCTATGCCGTATCGGCGGCAAGATGGGGATGCCGTCTCCAAGACAATGTATTTGAAGATACCATGATCCGTGGGTTGTTTTGTGGATCGCGACTTCTGCCGGGTCCTGAAAACGGACCGCTAAAGGAAGGTTCACCTATCGATATGTTCAAAGGTAAACCATACATTATGGGGCACACAGCAGAATTTGTGGCTCAGATGCTGAAGATCACCCGCGAGGAAATGGACGCGGTTGCCCTCAGGAGCCACAACAATGCAGAAAGAGCAACAAACAATGGTGACTTTAAAGAAGAAATCGTTCCTATAGAAATACCGCAAAAAAAAGGCAAGCCCCCAATCATTTTTGATAAAGATGAACACTTCATGCCCGGGCTCACTCTGGAAAAGCTGACAGCCCTTCCTCCGGCCTTCATTCCGAAAATCGGCAAGGTGACAGCAGGAAACGCTTCCGGACTCAATGACGGCTCAAGCGGCATGATTCTCATGTCTGCAAAGAAAGCCAAGGAACTTAACCTCAAACCCCTGGCCCGCATTAAGGCCGTCGGCTATGGCGGCTGCCATCCTTCCGTTATGGGAGTGAGTCCTATTCCCGCCGTGAAAGAACTGATGAAAAAATCAGGACTTAAGATCAGTGACTTCGAACTCATTGAAGTGAATGAAGCCTTTGCCGCCCAGTATCTGGGCTGTGAAAAAGAACTGGGACTAAACAGGGGAATTACCAATGTGAACGGTTCCGGCATCGGACTTGGTCATCCGGTTGGATCGACGGGTTGTCGCATCATGGTCACGCTGCTGCATGCCATGAAAAAGCGCAATAATACACTGGGGCTGGCTACATTGTGCGGCGGCGGTGGCGTAGCCATGGCTGTAGCTTTGGAAATGTTATAATTCTTAATCATTTTCTATCGAGGAGGAAATTCTAATGACGAGTAAATGGGTTGATGAAAGAGATTTACGTTTTATCCTGCATGAAGTTTTTAATATAGGCGAGGTCCTTTTGGGCAAAGCGCCATTTGAGGACCACGACACGGATATGGTGAACATGGTAATAGACGCGGCAGTCAAGTTCGCCGAAAACGAGATTGCCCCGACGTATCCCGATGAAGTTCATCGGAAACCTGTGGAAGCGGTTTTTAAGGACGGCAAAGTTTTTGCGCCGGAATCCTACCACAGACTGTGGAAACTCTATGCCGAAGGCGGCTGGTTCAGTACGGCCGATAGTCCCGAAGTGGGTGGACAGGGATTGCCCGAGGTAGTCGGCGCCACCTGCGCAAATATGTTTCTCGCCTGCAACCAGGCCTTTGTCATGTATCCGTCTTTGACCCACGGTGCGGCCAAGCTTGTGGAAAAGTTCTGCTCCGCAGAATTGAAGGCCATCTATCTTAATAAGATGTTCGACGGCACCTGGGGCGGTACGATGTGCCTGACGGAACCGGGAGCCGGTTCCGATGTAGGCGCCCTGAAATCCACCGCTAAAAGAAATCAGGACGGCACCTACTCCATTACCGGCACC
>Ga0181520_10004398_pt1 | contig 23615 bp, 19 predicted proteins | sample PEATcosm2014_Bin_29_FD_132451 | JGI IMG/M metagenome (GOLD analysis project Ga0181520, IMG submission 132451) | Peatland microbial communities from MTU Mesocosm Facility, Houghton, MI, USA - PEATcosm2014_Bin02_30_metaG | ecosystem: Environmental > Terrestrial > Soil > Wetlands > Peat | place...
CGACAAGTTGGTGCATCGCGCGTTAGAGAGCCACGAAGAGCAGGTCATCAACGATTTGCTGAAGAAGGTGTATGCCGAGGATGCGAAGCACTGGCACAAGGTTGCGGCGGAGTGGCGCGGCGTTTCCGAGGAAACCACGACCGGCGTGCACCGCTTGTACAAGATGATGGAGCAGGGGAAGCTGCTGGTTCCGGCGATCAACGTGAACGACTCGGTGACGAAGTCGAAGTTCGACAATTTGTATGGCTGCCGCGAATCGCTGGCCGATGGGATTAAGCGCGCGACGGACGTGATGGTGGCGGGCAAGGTGGCGGTGATCTGCGGCTATGGCGATGTGGGCAAGGGATCGAGCCACTCGCTGCGCGGCATGGGCGCGCGGGTGATCGTGACGGAGATCGATCCCATCAATGCGCTGCAAGCGGCGATGGAGGGCTTCGAGGTGGCGACAGTGGAGGATACGCTGGGGCGCGGAGACATCTACGTGACTTGCACCGGCAACGTGGACATCATCACGCTGGAGCATATGAAACGGATGAAGGACCAGGCGATTGTGTGCAACATCGGCCACTTCGACAACGAGATACAGATGGACCGGCTGAACGCGGAGAAGGGCGTGAAGAAGCTCAACATCAAGCCGCAGGTGGATAAGTACACGTTTCCCGATGGACACGCGATTTTTGTGCTGGCCGAAGGGCGGCTGGTGAATCTGGGTTGCGCTACGGGGCATCCGAGCTTTGTGATGTCGAACAGCTTCGCCAATCAGACGCTGGCGCAACTTGACCTATGGTCCAACAGAGACACATATAAGGTGGGCGTCTATGTGCTGCCCAAGAAACTCGATGAAGAGGTGGCGCGCCTGCATCTGGAAAAAATTGGCGTGAAGCTGACGACGCTGTCTGCGAAGCAGGCGGATTATCTGGGCGTCGCAGTGGAAGGGCCGTACAAGGCGGAGAACTACCGGTACTGAAAGCAGAGAACAAGGAACAGTTGTTCGGTTGTTGAGCGGTTAGGGATCATGGGATTCAAGAGCAAGATGTAAAGAGCAAAGCCTCGGCTACGGCAGGGGCTTTGTTTTTTATACCGTTGAGCAAGACGGCGTGGTCTGAAGTAGTAAGGTGGTGTCTCTGTTGGGCTGTCAGACACGATAGAATCCAAAAGATTTGATAGAGAATGAATTGATCAGGAGGGAACAGAAATAATGTTGGAGTTCTGGATTCACATTGCACCTTTAGGAACCTTTTTCGCAACCCTTGCTTGGTTTTTGATTGGATTGCCAACGATGATTGCCGCCTACTATCAATCGTGGAAGGGGCGGCAGGAGGCGAAGGTGGTGCGCGAGGGAAAGTTGCAGCGCAAGAATTGCCTGGAGTTTGTAACCGTGGATGGGAACTGCGTCAACCTGGTGCCGCTGGAGACGTTGCACACGCTGCCCAAGCCGGGCGATATTGTTCTCTTGCCTGGAGATGGAATTAATGGCGAAGGCAAGCTTCTACCTGGCGCTTATCTCATCGCGGGAATTGAACATATTTACGTCCATGTGCAGTATCAGGGCAGCCGGCCGCGGGAAGCGCGTCTGACAAAGGCGGTGGCCAAGGTGACCTCGCTGAACCCCGCGCTGATGGTCTAAGCGTAAAGCCGGACAAAAGGGCCGATTCTTGTGATTTTCTGGCCTCGAGAGAAATGTACAAAGCAAAGCTCCGTTAGATACCGGTGCTTTGCTGCGTTTAGAGACAGTTTGTAGCTCATTATTCAAAAACAGAATCAAAAGTCACGTAACTAAGGAGAATAATCATCCGCTCGACCATTAAGAGGCTCCATAGCGCGCCGATAGCGGAAGAAGTGGCATGAATAGATTTGCCCGTGGGGGTTTTTTATGCGCATACGCCTGGTACTTGCTTTTCTGATTCTGGTTGGATTTTCTGGTTGCGGAACCCAAAAACAGTTGACAACCACACCTGCCCCCCCTGCCGCTGTCACGCACAACTACAATGGGACAGCTTCAGTGGGCGACTTCTTGACTATCACCGTGAACTCAACCGCACTGACCATCACTTATTCGAATCTCTCCAACGGAGAAAGCGGAACGGTTCCGTATACTGTGAACGCGAACGGGAGTTATACGATCAACGACCCGACAGGCAATTTGCTTTCGGCTTACGAGGTGCCGGGTTACGCGATGATGATTCAGTCGGCCAAATCCGGGCCGGACCAGAACACGCCGGCGCTGATTACGGCTGTGGAGAGTGGACCGATCACTCTGAGCACCTTCTCAAACAACAGCTACAACTATATGTCGTTCCGCACCTCGTTCGGCGGGCTGGAAATCGGTTCGATAAGCATTGGATCGACCTCAGGGACGAATACGAACTACTGGCCTTACGGCAACACCAACCCCACAGAGACGGGCGGCGCCTTCGGCGGCGGCCCGATGGATTTCAGCGGGCTGGTGGAGGATGTTTCCGGAACGTATATGTCCGGACCAGTCGGTGGATCGGGCGGCGGGACGGATTACATCTTTGGCACAACGGGCGGCTTTTTCATCGTGGACACGCCCAACGGATCGATCATCGGATTGCCGAAGGCGTCGATTCCAGACTTCGATCCTACGGTGGCGGGAACCTACAACGGCGTCTACTACGAGAAGCTCAACGCCAACAACTCGGGAAGCACAGAGACGGGTACGCCTTCGACCGGCCAGGCTACAATCGTGGTCAGCAACACGGGCGTCATTCAGGTAACGGATTCCAATAGCAACATGTTCATCAATGCCCAGCTGACACCGGTGGCCAGTTCACCCAACTTGTATGGCACCGGCAGTGACGGCAAGCTGACCGATCCCTGTTACGGATTGTTTACCTTCCACGCGGTGACCGCGAATTATGAGCATGATGTGTTTGTCACCTTTGTGGGCAACTCGGTGGTCTTTTCCAAGTACAGCGTGAATCTGCCTTGGAATGACGCAACCGGCGCCTACACTTATTGGTACGGCGTGGGGCTGAAGTAGGGGGCAAAAGCCTGAGCCAGTTTAGTTTTTGCGTAGCGCGGCAAATCCGCCTCTGGCTTATGTTGAGCTAGAGGCGGATTTTTCTTCATGAATGAATTTGCAGAAAGAAAAAATGTCCGAACCGGCCGCTTCAGAGATGAAGAGCTATATTTATTTGCGGTCAAATAGCCTGTGCCAGAGCCTCCACAGCGAGCTATGCAGCAGGCGGGTCTGCTGGGCTTTGAGCGCGGCATAGGATCGCTCGACATAGGAGTCGAACTCCGGAGGCCAGCCGATGGTGGAGCGGCGCTCGGAATAATCCTTATCGTTCCACTTGGCCAGGACGGCTTTGTAACCCACCACATGGGTTACGAAGTCGAGCAGGCATTGCGGCATCTGCTCCTCGACGATGAGATAGGCCTTCTCGATGATGATCTTTTCGCGAACATCGTTGAGGGGAATAAAGATGGTGGTCATCCACAGCATCCAGTCCTTCATCTCGTTATCAAGAATGGGGTAACTTTGCGTCTTGCCGAGCTTATTGAGCAGCGAGCGGTAGGCGATGTTTCCCGCCTGAGAGGCGACATAGAGAGGGCCATAGAACTCGTTGAGGCGGCGGTTGACCAGCTCAAGCTTGTCCTTGCGGCGGGCCAGCATTTTGGCGCTCCAGGCAGTGGCTAGATAACCGATAAAGGCCAATAGAATGGTCAGCGCGGTCGTATTGTCGAGAAACCTCTGCAAAAAATACATGGCAAGTCCGTATTCGTACTGGCAATGAGTATAGCGCTACCTTGATGCTGTATCAGGGCAGGCTTTCAGAAAAATGCGGCTCACAGTCCTCCGTAGAAGCGACCGAATACGCGGGCCAGCATGAGCGACATGAGCAGGATGCCCGCGCCGAGTAGAAGCATATGGCGGGTGTTGCGCAGATTGAAGTTGCCCACGCGACATATGAGCATGTAAGCAATGACGAGGTTGAAGAGTCCCCATAGAACATTGACCGTCGCGGAGGACAGGCCTACGCCCGGCGGCGATGCGAAGGGGCTCTGAAAGGCATGACCCGAGACTCCATTGCTGATATGGGGCAGGCTGTTGGCGAGAAATGCGCCTCCAAATAAGTACGCAAGATAGTGATACCAGCGCATAGTTTCTCCTTTCAGGATGACAGGGAAGCTGGTTTTAATTGCCCAAGGTGTAGATCACGTTGATGGTGGTTTCCACCTCCACCGGTTGATTGTTGAGCAGATAGGGGCGGTATCTCCATGTTTTTACGGCGTCGAGCGCGGACTGTTGCAACATGGCCGGACCGCTGATAACGCGAAGATTTTCGATCGATCCCGATGTGGAGATGACGGCCTGAAGCACTACTGTGCCAGAGACGCGGGCGGCTTTGGCGATGGGCGGATATACGGGGTTCGTCTTCATGATGAGCAGGCCCTGCGCAACGCCCGCGGGGAGGACGACCCTTTTTGGATGAGCCGGCGATTGAACAACGGGACGCCCGATGAGGATTTTGGCGGGCGCCCGCGGAGAGGATAAAGCCGGTGGAGGGGGCGGAGGCGGCGGGGGCGGTGCTGTGAGGAGGGTTGCCATCTTATCCTGTGGCAACTGCGAGGGGTAAATCAGCGGCATCATAATGAAGATTCCTACTGCCAACACCACTACGATTACTACAGCGGCGGCAGCCAGACAGAGCAGGAGAACAATCGTATTTCGTTTCTTGGTCGCGCGATCTACGCTCATTAATTTCCCTCCAGAAGCCGATTCAGTTGACACAGATCATTTTAATGCCACAGTACACCCCACCAACCGGCCACCTGCGGGTCGGCCAACTGCGTTCAGCCTAGTGAAATGCTCTAGGGCAGCAACTGGGGCTCGATCTTGCCGTAGATTTCGTCTGAGGCGTTTTTGATCTGATTCACGATATCGTGAAACTCCTTGGTATCGGCGAGGCGCAGCGGGGCGTCGATGCGAACGGAGAGGTCGTCATCGGCGTCGAGGCCGACTTTGACGCGATCGAACTCGTGATTGAATTTGAGGAGAGTATGCAGGAAGTCGGTAGTAACGGGCATGCGGCGCTTCTCCACCACGGTGACAAAGATGACCATCTGGTTGTTCTCGGTGTCCAGGGCCAGGACAACTTTGATGTCCTTCAGGTGTGTTCCGGTAAAGTGAATGACCCAGACAGTGGGCGACTTGGTGGTAATGAAGTTGTAGTCGTTGGCTTGCATAAGGCTGACCATCTTGGCGGTGCCATCGATGTTGGACTGGGCCGCCATGGGCAGGACAAGCGAGAACAAAAGGGCGGCGAAAAAGCAAAGGCGGGCAAACGAGAAAGTGCGGCGAGTGTGCATCGGTAAAACCTCCTGGGGGAGAACAAGATTGTATAAGAGTACTCCCGGGCAAGTATAGCGCGCAACCTGCGGTATGGAGCAACCGGATGAACTATCTCGCCTTAGGCGTGGAGTAAAAATATCAGGATTATCGACTCCACTTCGTTCAGTGAGTGCATATTTCCCCTATTTCTTCGGCGGCTTAACGGATGGCTTATTTCGATAGTCAGGCCGCGTTGAAGGGATGGGATGCTTTGGTTCGACCTTGTGCCAGTCAGGTTTTTTGGTGGAGACAATTGAACTATTCCTACCCATGAATAAATGAGTCCACGATAGCTTTCGCTCGAAGAAAAACAAAGCTGTAATCAGAAGCAGCGCAACTCCGCTCACCCAGCGTCCCGCCACCACATCGCCGGTTGTAGTCCAATCGACCGATACCTGCACATTTCCCTGCGGGACCGGAACAGCCATCAATCCGCGCTCTTGCTCGGCTATCGCTGTCACCGGAGTTCCATTCACCTTCACGCCCCATGCCGGGTAATATCGCAGCCGTAGAATCAGGTATCCAGCGTGCTCGGCGACTCCCACGATCCATTTCTGTTCCGGCATATTACCAGCAGACTCCAGACCAGAGGCTCCGCTGGTCAAAACCAATTCACGCCAGCCCGAACTATTACAGTTGGCCAAGTTACCCCGCCACACAGGAACTGACCCGGCATCCCCCTGTACTGAAGCGTCAGGATTATTATCCAGCAGGCAAGCGCTGGGCAAGCTTTGCACAATAAAATACGCCCGAGGGTCCACCAGAGGAACCCCGTTGGAATCCACCAGAGGATCTATAAAAGGAAGATGGGTGCCCGGCGTTCCGTATTCAGGTTTTCCAAATACTCCGACGCCTTCTCGAACCAGTTGTTGCAATGAGTCCATCGACGAGCCGCATTCAAAGTACCACCAGTAGGGCGCCGCCAGGCTGATTCCCACAAAGATGGCCGCACACGCAGCCATCTGCCATCTACGCAAGTTCCTTCTGTCGAAGCAGACGGCCAAGGCAAACCAGATTGCCATCGGTGCTTCCAGAATCATCAGCCAGCGCCAGGGAAACTGCAACAGCCGCAACTCGGGCACAACATTCCAAACCGGCAGCGAGAACGGAAGGAGCAGAAACAAAACAGCTAGCGGAATCAGAGCCAGCGGGATAGACCATCTGCGCGCTTCGGGCTCGACGCCGCGAATCCAGGCAACGGCGCCTGCGCTGAAGGTGATCACCAGCATGACGACAGCGAGGATCGAGATCTGGTGCAGTGTCATGTTGTGACTAGCCAATAAGGGATCGGCATTCCGGGCGAAGAGCCAGTTGTTTTCCACCACGTAATTCACCTGGGTCACGGCATCCTGAATGCTGGCCCAGTCCTTTTCCCAGACCGCGGGAATCAGATAAAGCGATGCCAGACCCATTCCTGCACATGTGCTCACAGCAGCACGCACCACGGGCGCCAGAGACTTTTCAATCAGAGCAGAGAGCAGCGCGACAGCAGCTAGCAAATAGCTGGCCATGATTCCCAACGGGCCGTTGCTCAACCAAATCCCGGCCACAATGAGCGCCAGCGGCGCCGCCGAACCGTCGAAGGTCCGTTCCCAGAAGTTGCCCGCGGGTTTTCGCCTTCGCAGCGCAAAAAGAAGCAGCAAGGGAATCCAAAATCCCCCCATGAGTTCTGCGTAATCGCAGCGAATGTATACGCTTAACAACGGATAGCCGACGAAGATCGCAGCGCAACCAGCCAATGTCGCCGGTCCATCGGACATCATCTCCCTGGCCAACGCGCGATTGGCGAATCCGGTTGCGGCAAGACATAGAATTGTGAAAGTGAGCCGGACAGAGTTCCACGGCATAATCATTCCCAGAACGGCCCCCACCATCCAGCTCAGCGGAGGATAAAAAACGAATCGAGGTTCGCCCGCTCCGAAATTCGGACTGTTGGCCCAATGCGGATAGAGCAGGCCCGACATGATACTGTGCTGGGCATCGATCCAGGAAACGAGGTGGAATCCGGAGTCGGCTCCGCATGAGGGGCCGCGCCAGATGAGTGGTCCTACCGCAATCACGGCAGCCATCAGGATGATGGCCGGTCCTGTCAAACCATGCAGGCGTGGCAAGGAACTCGTTGTTCTATTAGATTCCATCTTCCCGCGTGGTCTGCTCATGATTGAATCTCCATCATTGTACGATGCGATGAATCAGGAATTGCCTTTCCGGACCAGCAGGAGATCTCAGCAGTACGAAGACTCTTGAAATATGCCGATCATTTGTATCGGTAAGATTGTTAGTTTAGCGCACATTCATCCCAAGAGCTTGGCAGCTTCCTTTGCGAAGTATGTGACGATGAAATCCGCGCCGGCGCGGCGGATGCTGACCAGCGATTCGAGGATGGCGCGGTTGGGGTCGAGCCAGCCTTTTTGGAAGGCGGCCTGAAGCATGGAGTACTCACCGGAGACCTGGTAAGCGCCGATGGGCACGCCGGTCAACTCGCGGGCGGCGCGGATAACGTCGAGGTAGGGCATGGCGGGCTTCATGAGAATCATGTCCGCGCCTTCTTCGAGGTCAAGAGAGATTTCGCGCAGAGCCTCGCGGAGGTTGGCGCCGTCCATCTGATAGGTTTTGCGGTCGCCGAATTGTGGGGCGGAATCGGCGGCTTCGCGGAAGGGTCCGTAGAAGGCGGAGGCGAACTTGGAGGCGTAGCTGAGGATAGGAGTCTGCTGGTAGCCGGCTGCGTCGAGGGCGCGGCGGATGGCGGCGACGCGGCCGTCCATCATGTCACTGGGGGCGACGACGTCGGCTCCGGCTTTGGCCTGGCTGACGGCGGTGCGCGCCAATAAATCCAAAGACGGGTCATTGTCCACAATCCAGCCATCCGCGGTTTCGATGACCTTGCCGCAATGGCCGTGGTTGGTGTACTCGCAGAGGCAGACGTCGGCGATGAGGACCAGCTTCTTCGACGCGGGCGATGCTTTGAGGGCGCGCAGGCCCAGTTGAACGATACCCTCATCGTCGTAAGCGCCGGAGCCCAGCTCGTCCTTGGATTCAGGCAGGCCGAAGAGCAGCAGGCCCCCGAGGCCTAGTCGCGCGGCCTCCTCGGCCTCGCGAACGGCTTCATCGATGGAGAGGTTGAAGACCCCAGGCATGGAGGCGACCGGGCGGCGCACAGCAATTCCGGGGCAGAGAAAGATGGGGTGGATCAGATCGCCGGGGGTGACGGCGGTCTCGCGCATTAGGGCACGCAGAGATTCAGTGCGGCGAAGTCGGCGCATCCGCGATTGGGGAAAGCTCATGGTTCAGATTGTACTGCGGAAAGGCGGATTCAAAACAGGGTTGATTGTTCTTTGTATGGGGCTGTACGATGAATGGCAAAATCACACTATGCGCTGTAAGTGGAGGAAACCATCGTATGAAGAATCGTTGTGAAACTCTGGCTATTGCCTGCTTACTGATGCGGGTTCTTCTTACAATTCCGATGATGTGGGCGCAACAACCGCCCATGCAACAGCAGACAGAGCTGACCAAGAATGAAAAATCCCAAATCTCCGGTATCTTGTATGACGCTTATAACGATGTCAAGAAGTACTACTACGATCCAAAGCTACACGGAGTGGACTGGGAGGCCTGTTATCAGCAATACGTCGCCAGGATCGAGAAGACACGCAATCTGGGGGAGGGATTCCGGCTTGTTGCCGCCTTTCTGAGCGAGCTGAAGGATTCGCATAATTTCTTTATTCCTCCGGAACGCACGAACCATTACTACCCTGGTTACAAAATAGAACTGGTGGGCAATGACGGCTTCATCACTCAGTTAAGGCCGAATTCCGACGCCGCAAGCAAACTGCATATCGGTGACCAGGTGGTGATGCACACCGGCTACAAATTGAACCGAGAGGATTTTTATGATTTGCGGTACTACTACACGACACTGGCTCCTCGGCCATCTGTTGAGTTGGTAGTTCGGTCGCCCGGCAGCGCGGTGCGTACAGTGGTGGTCGACTCCAAGGTGAAGGTAGAGAAAAAATATTATAACTACAAGGAGACAATCGATCATAGGTACGACGAGTTGCGTGACTACGAGAATGAAAACCATGCTACTCGTTCCCGTGTTGTGGAGCGAGGCGATGTGGCGATTTGGAAGCTGCAGCATTTCTTTGTGGAAGATGGCGAAATAAGCCGGGCGATTCGCATTGCTCGCAACCATAAGACGCTCATCCTGGACCTGCGCGGGAATCCTGGTGGGTCAGCCGACACACTGAAGATGATCGTGGGGTCACTTTTTGACAAGGATATTAAAATTGCGGATCGCGTTACACGGAAAGATACCAAGCCGATGCTTGCCAAACACCAGGGCACTCCATTTGAAGGTAAGATCATCGTTCTGGTGGATGCAAGTTCCGCGTCGGCTGCGGAGCTATTGGCCCGTGTCATTCAGCTCGAGAACCGCGGCACGGTAATTGGCGACAAAACGGCGGGAGCGGTCATGGAAGCCCGGCTTTACGTCGATACGCAGCAAGTAGATACCATGTTCGCATACGGATTCAGCATCACGGATGCCGACTTGATCATGAGCGACGGCAAGAGCCTGGAGAAAACGGGAGTCTTACCGGACGAAGTACTGCTGCCGACTGGGGCCGATCTGGCCGCGGGCTGCGATCCAGTTCTGGCGCACGCCGCGGAACTGGCTGGCATCAAACTGGACACTATCGCGGCAGGCAAGATGTTTCCGTATGAATGGGCGCCGCTTTAAGGCAATCTTATACTCAGGTGAAATCCTCTGCTGTTATGATCTGAATCATCATGCAATCAGCCGATATTGCACCTGTTGCGGTGACAGAGGAAAGTCGTGCGTCTATCCCAGCGGCGGGTAGTGTCCCGGCCAAGCTTCTGCCGCCCTGCCTGGTTCGATGGGCACAGGCATTGGTTCTTGCGGCGCTCATTTCCGCTCCGGCATTGATCTGCGTGAAGATATCAATGGTTGCAGATCCGGATGTATGGTGGCATTTGCGCAGCGGCGAGTGGATACTGCAGCACTGGGCAGTGCCACAGACAGAGCCGTTCTCCTGCTTCGGCGCGGGCAAGCCCTGGGCAGCCTATAGCTGGCTCTTTGAAGTGATTATTTTTCAGCTTTTTCAGCGGCTGGGCCTGGTGGGGCTGGTGGTCTATAGCACTGCCATGGTGGCGTTGATTACCGCGGCTATGTATCGGTTGATACAACGCCTACAAGCTGATTTTTCGCTGGCGGTGCTGCTGACATTCGTGGCGGCGTCGATTCTCTATCAACTTTTTACACCACGCCCATGGTTGTTTTCGATCCTGTTTTTTGCGTTGGAGCTTGATCTTCTAATGCAGGCGCGAAAGATGGGCAAGATCAAAGGCATGCTTTGGTTACCGGTTCTCTTCGCATTGTGGGCCAATGTGCATATTCAATTCATTTACGGCCTGGTGGTGCTGGGAATTGTCTTGGCGGAATCCATCGTGGCGCTCGGGGGGACAAAAATCCAGGTGCGCATTCACGCCGGCCGTCTATGCGGCATCTTTGTTGCGTGTTTGTTGGCAACCATGGCGAATCCGTACGGGTGGAAGCTTTACGAGGTTGCGTACGATCTGGCCGCACAGTCCGGGGCGATGAACAAAGTGACAGAACTAGCGGCGATGCCGTTTCGCGGCCCCAACGACTGGTTTGTGCTGATCTTCGCCCTGGCTGCCGCCGGAGTACTGGCCAAAGCCCGCCGTTATGTGTTCTTTGAAAGCATATTACTGGCTTTTGCCATCTACATTTCCTTCCGTTCGCAACGAGATATGTGGGTGGTGGTGATTGCGGCATGTGCCATTCTTGCTCAGGAACTTAAAGGAGATGTTAAGAACCGGCCGCGAGTGTCGGCCTCCGCCGCACCGATTGTGGCGATTGCCACAGGGATGATGGTGTTTATTGGTTTCTGTGTGATACATGCGGACAATGCGCATCTGAGCACGAAGCTGGCCGATGCTCTACCCGTTCGCGCCGTGGAAGTAGTGAAAGAAAAGGGCTGGGGCGGGCCTCTGTATAACGACTATAGCTGGGGAGGTTATCTGATATGGGCTTTGCGCATGCCTGTCAGCATGGATGGACGCCAGAATATCTATGGCGATCAGCAGATTGACCTTTCGGACAATACGTGGAACGGCCGGCCAGATTGGGCCTCAGATCCCAACCTTCAGAAGGCAGGCTTGGTGATTGGGCCGGTCAAAGCATCTCTGACCCAGTTGCTGCGGATGGACCCGCGCTTTGAATTGGTCTATGAAGATAAGCTCGCAGCGGTCTTTATCGCGCGCAAGATCTTGCCTTCCGGGGCGGCGGTACCATCGACAGCAGCGGGTAACCAGACGGCTCACCCTGCAATTAAGTGACACAAGCTCATTAGAAGGCAGTAAGCTGTCTTACAACTGATCGTAGAGAGTCGAATTGCGGTAACCGAGCAGCATAATCAGGGTCCAGATACCCATCGCGGTTCCGAAAGGGAACTTCAGCAGGCTCAGGATGGCTGCTACGATGGCTACGACCCTCCCCCAGGGAGCGTGTTCCAGGAGGCCAATTCCGGCAGCCAAGGCCAGGCCAACGCGCACCAGGAGAATCATCCAGCCAAAGCGCAGGAGCGCGGGCGTGAACCAGAACGGCGGCATGGGGCCGCGCGACCAGGGTCCGTTCATCCATGGGCCGAAGTGGCCGGAGAGGAAGGCATGGGCGAAGGCCAGCCCGATGATTCCAGTCACCAGGGCAATGGCAGCGTAGATGAGCCAGACGACGCCCAGCGTCCTCACTTTACCGGCGTAATTCTGCAGTTGGAACTCCAGTCCAGGCACGGGTGGGACCGGCGGCATAGCCGGGCGGCCACACTTTGGGCATGATCCCTGCCCAGGCGCTAAAGCCAGTCCACATGCGCTGCAATACATGATTGCCTCCTCGAAGAAACGGTTATGAGCTTACTACGCAACCGGGTTGTGCTTAGTTCCGCGACATGCTGGGAGCCAAAAGCCCCGGCTGACTGCCTGTATGGGTCAATACTGGCCATATTGCTTCAATTCCGGCCGGTAGTTTGTTATCCGCGTGGAAATGTTCTCACGTTTCAAGCCCAGGCAACGATAAACAGAATGGGAGACAGAATCCATGGCGACACAAGCCAGGGCGACTACTGCTGCCGGTTCGTACGAGGAACAGGCAGGTCAGCTTCGCTATGTGGCGCGTCAGCCAATTCTGAATTTGCAAGGCGAGGCTCATGGCTATGAGTTGCTCTTCTGGAATGGGCGCGAGCCTAGCATCAGTACCTTAGGCGAGTTGGCAACCCGTACCATGCTGGACAATACAGTGGTGTATGGACTGCATGAGCTGGCGCGTGGATTGCCTGCTTTTGTGAACTGCACCGCGGATTCGCTGACCGAGGAGTGGGTAGAGGTATTGCCTCCCCACAAGACGGTCCTGGAGTTGACATCCGACGCGGAACCCACGCCGAGCCTTCTGGCCGCTTGCCGCAAGCTGAAATCAATGGGCTTCCACCTGGCGCTGGCCGGCTTCACAGGGGATCCGGACTCCAGGCCTCTGGCCGAGCTGGCCGACTATATTAAGGTGGATGTGCTCAAAGTCAACGCCATGGAGCGCGGCAATATGCTGCGTTGGCTGAGTGGCTCCACAGCCAGACTGGTGGCACAGAATGTAGAGACGCAGGAACAATACGGGCAGGCCTGCAAAGAGGGCTTCGACCTGTTTCAAGGGTATTATTTCTGCCGCCCAGAGCCGCTGGAGAGCCACAAGATACCAGGCAACCGGCTGGTGCATCTGGAGATTCTGGAAGATCTGCAAAACGACCCCGTTGACTTGCAACGCCTGAGCCAGTTGGTGATGTGCGACGCCAGCCTGACTTATCGTCTGCTGCGGCTGGTGAACTCGCCGATCTGCGCAATGCGGCAGGAGGTAACCTCGATCCAGATGGCGCTGATGCTGGTGGGAGAGGCAACCTTCCGGCGTATCGCCATGCTGGCCATCGCCAGCGACTTCAGCACCGACCAGTCTGCGGAGATTCTTCGCATGACCTTCGAGCGCGGGCGATTCTGCGAACTGGCGGCTCCCCTGTGCGGCTTGTCTGCCAGCGAACAATATCTAATAGGCATGGTCAGCCTCTTCCCGGCGATGTTGCGCATTCTGATGGAAGACCTGGTCCGATTAATGCCCCTGCGCGAGACGGCCCGCGAGGCATTGCTGGGCAGGGAGACGCCAGAGGGCATGCTGCTGCATTGGATTATCTGTCACGAACACGGGAACTGGGCGGAGTGCGATGCGGTGGTCCGCTCCAGCGGCATGAGCCACGAGCAGATGATGACCTGCCATGCGCTGGCAGTGGAATGGGCCGAGGCGGCGCTGCGATCCAATGCGTGAGCGGCTACTCTGAGTCGAGGACGACTTTCAGGCATCAAAGCCGAAAACCAGTTATCACACAACTTTTCGATCAGAAGGTGGTCGATGTGGTCTCGCAGTTGTGTAGCCGGGCTGAGATTGCGGGAGCAGAAAAGGGCTTGGGGTGGTTGTTAAATCGGACTGGCGCAGTCCGAAATCAGTATGGTATCTTGCTATATTAGTCACAGGATTTTGTACCCTGGCATTGCGGCAGGAATAAGGGCGCGTTGGCGCTTTCCCTGCGGTTGTCGCAAACAGTTTCTTTTCAGTGGATTATAAGGTTTGGCGGAACAGGTTATATTGGGAATTGTAGCCGCATCCGTCTCCGCAGCGAGGTTGTTGTAGGCTGGCATGTTCTGGCTCTAGGATGGTCCGCTTCCCAGGCGTATTCAGGAGCAACTTTTTCACGCAATAAATGTGACCGCCGGCACAGCGCGCACATCCAAGTTAAAGAAAACCAGGCAAGGAAAGAACGCATGGCGCAAATCTTCGACCGCAGCTCCAATGCTCTGGCACGTGCCAGCCTGGTATTGTCGGGGCTGATCGTGATCGCTCTGGGGGTGACGCTGAATGAGTTGCAGCGCTCGCCCTGGGTGACGCGTCAGGGTCAACGGCCGGACCAGCCGGTTCCCTTCAGCCACAAGCACCACGTGCAGGGGCTGGGGATTCAGTGCCAATATTGCCACACCACGGTGGAGAAATCGAGCTACGCCGGAATCCCGCCGACCAAGACCTGCATTAACTGCCATGCGCAGATCTGGACCAATGCGCAACTGTTGGAGCCGGTGCGCGAGAGCTGGGCGACGGGCAAATCGCTGCCCTGGATCAAGGTGCATGACCTGCCGGATTTCGTCTACTTCAGCCATGAGATTCACGTGAATAAGGGCGTGGGCTGCGCCAGTTGCCATGGGCGCGTGGACCAGATGCCGCTAATGTACGCCGAAAACACCTTACAGATGGAGTGGTGCTTGGATTGCCATCGCAACCCGGCCAAGAAGCTGCGGCCCACCAGCGAGATTTACAACATGGCCTGGGAAGCGCCGTCGAAGGACCGGCCGGTGTGGTGTGCAGTGGGCGGCGAGAAGACGAGCGTGCCAACGGCCGAGAGCGTCAGTTGCGTGACGAAGGAGCCAGAACATGCATCGACCGAGGTTGCTTCGCTGAAGATGCCGTCCATTGGAGTGCAACTGGCTCTGACCACCCTAGCGTTGCCGCGGGCTGATGCGCCGGAACTCCCGAAGGCAAAGTATGAGAAGTTTACCAGCCAGGATGGGTTGGGGAAATTTCTTGTAGTGCGCTACAAGATACGCACGCCCAATGAACTCTCCAGTTGCGAGGTCTGCCACCGATGAGCGGACGAAAGAAGATGAATCAAGACGCAAAGAAGATCGGTGACCAGGTGGCGCAAGCACCCGGCTTTGTATCAGGGCAAGACTTCAGTCGTGCCGCAAGTGATACCCAATCGACGTGGGCTTTAGCTCCTGAGGGAGGCTCTTCGGCCGCAACGGCCGCCTCCGTGCCGATGACTCTCGTCCAGATTCGCGAGAGGTTGAAGGGTGTGCGCGGCAAAAAATATTGGCGCTCTGTGGATGAGCTGGCGAATACGCCGGAGTTTCAGGCGGCTGTGGAGAAGGAATTTCCCGGCTCTCCTCACGCTTGGGGCGATGAGGTTTCGCGGCGTGGATTTCTGAAATTCATGGGCGCGTCGGCGGCGCTGGCTGGCCTCGCCGGTTGCACCAAGCAGCCAGACGAGCCGATCTATCCATATATAAAGCAGCCGGAAGATTTGATTCTGGGCAAGCCGAATTACTTTGCCACGGCGCATCCGTTTGTAACCGGGGCTGTCCCGCTGCTGGTCAAGAGCGATCAGTACCGGCCCATCAAGATCGACGGCAACCCGGAGCATCCTTATAACCAGGGCTCATCGGACCCGTTTACGCAGGCGACGCTGCTGGATTTATACGATCCGGACCGTTCGCAGCACGTGAAGTATCGCGATGAGAATCGCGAGTGGGCGGAGTTTGCCGTCAAGTTTCGCGAGAAGGTGATCTCGACCAAGGACGGCACGGGAATTTATTTCCTCAGCGAGACGATTACCTCGCCGACGCTGGCGCGCCAGTGGCGCGAGGTGCAGAAGAAGTATCCGAAGGCGAAGCTGGTGCAATATGATCCGGCGATTGCGGGGACGGCGCTGGCTGCTGGATTAAATGTTCAATATGATTTGACTGACGCGGATGTGATTGTTTCGCTGGATGCGGATTTTCTGAGTGGCGCGGCGTATCCGGGATTCCATCAGCTCGTGCGTCAATATGCGGAGCGGCGCAAAGACCCGAAGAAGCTGAACCGGCTGTATGCGATTGAAAGTACACCGACGACGACGGGGTTGAAGGCAGAGCATCGGCTTGGGCTGCGGGCGAGTGAGATTCCCGCCTTTGCTGCGGAACTGGCGAAGGCTGTGGGCGTTATTAGAGTTGAAGCTCCGAGTTATGCATGGACCGATGAGCAAAAGAAGTTTCTGGTTGCACTGGCCAAGAACTTGAAGACTCACGCGGGAAAGAGCGTGGTGATTCCGGGCATCTATCAGGATCAATCTGTCCAGGCAATGGCATCGGCGATAAATACAGCAATCGGCGCTTATGGAAAGTTGGCGCTGCTCGGTGGCGATCCAAATGGTCCGGCGATTGGATCACAATTAACAGGGCTCAAGTCACTCATCTTTGACCTCAACGCAGGAAAGGTGGATTGGCTGGTGATACTGAACGCCAATTCGATTTACTCCGCGCCTGCGGATTTGGAATTTACTGCGGCGTTTGAGAAGGCGAAGATGACAGTGCATCTCGGCTCGCATCTGGATGAGACCGGGCAGTATGCGCAATGGCATATTCCTGCGGCGCACTATCTGGAGTCGTGGTCGGATGCGCGAGCCTATGACGGAACAGTTTCGATTGTGCAGCCGATGATTGATCCGCTCTATGGCGGCAAGACGGCACATCATTTCTTCCAAGCGTTGTTGGATGAGCCGGGGCTTAGTCCGTATGGTGCAGTGCGCGAGACATGGAAGTCCACCATCAAGGGCGACTTTGAGGTGGGTTGGCGCAAGGCGTTGCATCAGGGTTGGATTGACGGAACAACGAATGTAAGCAGCCAACCATATCTCAATGGCGTGTCATTTGAGGCTAAAGTACCTGCGCCCGCGCCGAAGGACGCACTGGAGATTATCTTCCGGCCGGACCCGAATATATATGACGGGCGATGGGCGAATGTGGGTTGGCTGCAGGAGCTACCCAAGCCGGTGACCAATCTGAGCTGGGACAATGCGGCGATCATGTCCGGCGCGACGCTGACTAAGTATGGCCTGGAAGAAGATGACATTGTTGAGCTATCCGTGCAGGGGCGCAAGGTGAATGCGCCGGTGATTGTTGCGCCGGGGCACCCGGATAACTCGGTCACGGTGCACTTAGGCTATGGGCGGCAGACAGGGCGCGTCGCAGGAGGCGCGGGATTCAACGCTTATCTGATTCGCACATCGGATGCATTGTTTTATGCCGTGGGCTCGATGAAGAAGGTGGAAGGCAAGTGGGGCGTGGCTGTTACTAAGAGCCACTTCCAGGATCACCGTCCGAAGTTATTTGGCGGCGAGGGTAACGGCAACAACTCGATGGAAGCGAATGAGGCTCTGGGCGAGCGCGGGATTATTCGCTATGCGACGCTGGAGGAGTACAAGGCCAATCCGGGATTTGCCAACGAGGGCGAGACGCACTCCACGACTGACAAGAGCAACTCGCTCTTCCCCAACTGGGAGTACAAGGACAACGCCTGGGGCATGTCCATCGACATGAACAGTTGCACGGGTTGCAATGCGTGCATCGTGAGCTGTTACGCGGAGAACAACATTCCGGTCGTGGGCAAGCAGCAGGTGCGCATTGGGCGCAATATGCAGTGGCTGCGCATAGACACTTATTTCGAAGGAGATTTAGCGGCCCCGCGCGCCCACTTTCAGCCGATGGCCTGCCAGCATTGCGAGAACGCCCCCTGCGAACAGGTTTGCCCGGTGGGGGCGACGGTGCATACGCCCGAGGGCTTGAACGCGATGGTCTACAACCGTTGCGTGGGCACGCGCTACTGCTCCAATAACTGCCCGTACAAAGTTCGCAGATTTAATTTCTTGCTTTACTCGGACTTTGAGACGCAGAGCCTGAAGCTGATGCGCAATCCCGACGTGACGGTGCGTTCGCGCGGGGTGATGGAGAAGTGCACCTACTGCTTGCAGCGGATTTCGGCGGCCAAGATTGAAGCGGATAAAGAAAATCGTCCCATTCGTGACGGAGAGATTGTAACTGCCTGTCAGCAGGCTTGCCCGGCTCAGGCGATTACCTTTGGCAATATCAACGACAAGCAGAGCAAGGTGGCGAAGTTGCAAGACGACGAGCGGAGTTATCAGGTGCTCGCCGATCTGAATACGCGTCCGCGAACCAAGTATGTGGCCGCGGTGACGAATCCGAATCTCGAGCTGGAAGAGGGGCCGGTGGAGCATATGCCGGTGAAGACAGTGAAGAAGTGAATAGGTGAAAGAGTGAAGTAGTGAAGCAGTAAAAAGTGAGTTAGTGAGCTAGCGGAGCACGATGGCAAGCGGTGAATTGAAAGGCAATCCGAGGCGTGATCCGGCGACAGGCGAGTATAGCGTCATAGCGCCGGGGCAGACATTCTTGTCTGTCACGGAGAAGATCACGCGCATTGTGCTGACGCCGGCGACGCCGCTGGGCTGGCTGGCGATTTTCGGCGTAGGCGGCGCGCTGGCCACGATGCTGATGGTGGCGCTGACCTGGCTGTTTCTGGAGGGCGTGGGCATCTGGGGCATCACGCAGCCGGTGGCGTGGGGCTTTGCGATTATCAATTTCGTATGGTGGATCGGCATCGGCCACGCCGGCACGCTGATCTCGGCGATTCTGCTGCTCTTCAAACAGAGTTGGCGCAATTCCATCAACCGCTTCGCGGAGGCCATGACGATCTTCGCCGTCGTCTGCGCGGGATTGTTCCCTCTGATCCACGTAGGTCGTCCGTGGCTGGCTTACTGGATGCTGCCGGTTCCGCTGACGATGGGCGTGTGGCCGCAGTTCCGCTCGCCACTGATGTGGGATGTCTTTGCGGTTTCGACATATGCGACTATCTCGGTGGTCTTCTGGTACATCGGTATGGTTCCCGACTTTGGCACCATGCGCGACCGCGCGGAATCGAAGTTTGTGAAATATGCGTATGGTCTCTGCTCGCTGGGTTGGCGCGGCTCGGTGCGCCACTGGGCGCGCTACGAAACGGCCTCGTTGCTGCTGGCCGGCCTCGCCACGCCGCTGGTGCTCTCCGTGCATACGGTCATCAGCTTTGATTTCGCGGTGGCCGTGCTGCCGGGCTGGCACACGACGATCTTTCCGCCGTACTTTGTTGCCGGTGCGATTTATTCCGGATTTGCCATGGTGCTGACGCTGGCCATTCCGCTACGCAAGTTCTATCACCTGGAAGGACTGGTCACCGAGCGGCATATCGATAACATGGGCAAGGTGATGCTGGCGACGGGCTTCATTGTGGCCTACGGATACGCCATGGAAGTTTTCATGGCGTGGTACTCAGGCTCGCACTGGGAAGCCTTCATGATGTGGAACCGGATGTTCGGGCCGATGGGTTGGTCCTATTGGGTCTTAGTTACCTGCAACCTGGTGATTCCGCTAACGACCTTGTGGTCGCGCAAGCTGCGAACATCAATACCGTTCATGTTTTTTATTTCGATAGTAGTGAACACGGGCATGTGGTTTGAGCGCTTTGTGATTGTGGTAACTAGCCTATATCGCGACTTTCTGCCATCGGCGTGGGGTACTTATCGAGCGACTAAGTGGGACTATATGACGTATGTGGGCACGCTGGGATTGTTCACGGCGCTGTTCCTCTTATTTGTGCGCTTCCTGCCCATGATTCCCATGAGTGAAATTCGCATGATGCTGCCGGGAGCCAAGATAACTCCCAAAAAGGCGGCGGAGGCTGGTGACTAATGGCCGCACGCGAAGGGATCTACGGCCTGTTGGCCGAATTCGATACGCCGGGCGATCTGATCCGCGCCGCGCAACAGGCGCGCAAGGACGGCTGGCGGCGCATGGATTGTTACACGCCCTATCCGGTGGAGGAGGCGGCCGAGGCTATCGGCTTCCATCGTAACAAGGTGCCGTTGCTGACGCTGGTGGGCGGACTGATGGGCCTGGTGGCAATGTTTCTGTTGCAGGTATGGGTTTCGGTTTGGGCTTATCCGTTGAATATAGGCGGGAGGCCGTTGTTCTCCTGGCCGGCGTTTATTGTGCCTGCCTATGAGTGGACGATTTTGTTCGCGGGATTATCGGCGGCCTTTGGGATGCTGGCGCTGAATGGATTGCCGGCATTGTATCATCCATTGTTCAACGCGCCTAACTTCCGCGACGGAGCGACGACGGACAAGTTCTTTCTATGTCTGGAGGCGTTGGATCCCAAGTTCGACTTAGTGGAAGCGAAGAAGTACTTAGAGAGCTTTCAGCCGGTCTCGGTGGTGGAGGTGGAGTACTGATGAAGAGACAGTTCTCAGTTGTCAGTTCTCAGTTCTCAGATTTCCGACGCATTGCGGCGGCGGTTGGATTGGCCTCGGTGATGTTTGTTGCGGGCTGCCGTCAGGATATGCACAACCAGCCGAAGATTCGCCCGCAGCGTGGCTCAGAAATGTTTGCCGACCAGCGCGGCGCGCGTCCGCAAGTGGCGAATACCGTGGCGCGGGGGCAGTTACGCGAAGACAGCTATTTCTATACAGGTGTGGTTCAGGCGGCGAACGGATATCGCGAAGAGAAGGACGAGATGCCGTTTCCTGTGACGATGGACGTGCTGAAGCGCGGGCAAGAGCGCTTCAACATTTATTGCGCGCCCTGCCACTCGCGGGTGGGGAACGGGCTGGGCGAGATCGTGCAGCGCGGCTACAAGCCGGCGGCAAACTATCACGATCAGGTGCGGTTGTCGCAGCCCATTTCGCACTACTTTTATGTGATGACGAACGGGTATGGCGCCATGCCGGACTACTCCACGCAACTGACTCCTGAGGATCGCTGGGCGGTGGCGGCTTACATTCGTGCATTGCAGTTGAGCCAGGCGGCGAAAGTGGAGGATGTGCCAGCAGGAGTGCAGGTGCGAAGTTTGAAGGAGATTGCCGCCCAGATTGGACACCCGGAGTTTGCCCAGCCGTGGACGCTGCCATCGACGGCTATTCTGGCGAACCCTAACGACATGAAGCAGGGCAACCCGGCTTTGGCGCCGGCCAATCCGGCACCACCGGAGATCAAGATTCCACTCAGCAAACCGGCTGCGCACTAAGGGACTAGAGACTAGGGAATAGGGACTAAGGACGCAAAGAATGGCACACGAGACGCACGACGCCAACACGCACGCCAAGCAATTGCCCCATGATCTGGGTGCGCCGAAGTTTGTCGACGGCTGGCAGAGGCGTGCGCTGGCTGTCGGGCTGGTTTCCTCGGCGGTCGCCGTTGGGTTGGGCTATGCGGATGGACGCGGCTTCGATGTGGACCACTTGCTGAGAGCTTGGCTGCTGGGGATGGTACTTACCTTTGGCTTCGCAGTTGGCGGGCTGGCTCTGCTGATGGTGCAATACGTCTCCGGCGGCAAATGGGGCTTGCTATTGCGTCGACCCTTGGAAGCGATGAGTCGCACGCTGCCGCTGGTCTTTGCTTACTGGGTGGTGGTTGCATTCTCGCTCAGAAAACTTTATCTGTGGGCCGCTGTAAGCGATGTGAACGCGGCGCTGAAATCCGGATGGATCAACGAAGTTCAGGCGCACGCTATCGAATTCAAGCGGCCCATGCTGAACTCAGGAGCATTTGTATGGGTCAGTCTGATGTGCTTTGCGATTTGGGGATTTTATACCTGGCGGCTGAATGCGCTGGGCCTGAGGCGCGATAAGGAGACGCTCGAGAAGACGCCGGAGTGGATCAAGCGGATGGAAAACATCAGCGGTCCCGGCATCGTGGTGTACTCCGTCACCATGTCAGTTGCCGCCATCTATTGGGTCATGTCGCTTGATCCCACGTGGTACTCGTCGGTTTATGGGCTGCTGTTTTTGGTAGGGCAAGCGTACCAGGTGCTGGCGCTGGGAATCATTGTTGTGATTTTGCTGTCGAAGGGCGAGCCGTTCAAGACGATTCTACGGACGACGGAGCAGCACGACCTGGGAAACTTCACCTTTGCCTTTGTAATGCTGAACATTTATCTTGCCTTCTCGCAGTTCCTCATTATTTGGTCGGGAAATTTGCCGGAGGAGATTCCCTGGTACCTGGATCGCGTGACGGGCGGCTGGGGCGTGATTATCACGCTGGATTTTATTTTCCACTGGCTGATTCCGTTTACACTGTTGCTCTCGCGTGATTTGAAGCGCAACAAGAAGCGGCTGGTGTGGGTCTGCCAATGGATGGTCTTCGCCAAGGCTTTCGATCTTTTCTGGTTGATTGAACCTAACTTCAAAGATGCGGCGCGCAATCTGCACTTCAGTTGGGGAATTCTCGAATATGTGGCAGTGCCGGTAGCGATGATGGCGATTTGGGTTGCGTACTTCTGTGTGCAGCTAAAGACGCGTCCGCTGGTGCAAACCAACGATCCGCATTTGGCGGAGATATTGGAGGCGGAACATGCACACGCCTGAGCCGGAAGATCGCAAAACGGAGAAGATTGACGCATCGAAGGGCTACGAGGCGAGCGACGTGCGTGTCTCCGGCGTGGTGGTCTTTCTGGTCGCGCTCACCGTCTTTGCGGTGGTGACGGGGTTGTTGGCTTATGGGCTGGGTAAAGTGCTCGATGCGCGCATGAGCAAGGAGGATGGGCAACCGAGTAGATGGGCGAAGCAGGTGGATGTGCGTCCGCTGGGCAACATGCCGTCGAATCCCGAGATGCAGAGCAAGCTAAACGAAATGACGCAGAGTTTTCCCGCGCCTAAGTTGCAGACTGACGACGGCAACCAGGATGTGACCGACCTGCATGCACGCGAGGATTTGCTGCTGGAGAATTACAGTTGGGTTGACGAGGCACACAGTAAAGTAAGAATTCCCATTGGGCGAGCCATGGATTTGATTGCGCAACGGGGATTGCCGGTGGCCAAGGCGGTGGAACTGACGCCGTTGATGACTGGGGACAAGAAGCCGGTGATTGCCTTGCCGTTGACGAATGGGTTTGCACGGACGGGGTATGAACTGGATCAGGCAGCGGCGATGCGGCCATCCGCACTTTCGGCGCACTAAGTGGATTTCGAGAAATGTTCGAAACAATGAAAGAAGACTGTATGCGAGGCAGGAGAACAATCCGGAGAGACTGGCGAGGAGCGGCGGCAGTGGCAGCTTTGTGCCAATTTCTGTTCGCGCCGTTGCTCATCGCGCAAGTCTCGCGCTACGACGAGAAGCAGATGGCGCCGGTCAGCGATAAGCCGCCGGATATTTTGAACAAGGTGGGAATAGCGCAGCGGCTGAATGAGCAGCTTCCGCTCTCACTCACTTTTACCGACGATGCAGGCAAGCAGGTACAACTGGCGAGTTACTTTGGCAAGAAGCCGGCGATTCTGGCGCTGGTTTACTACCAATGCCCCATGCTCTGCTCGGAGGAATTGAATGGGCTGACCAGCGCCTTGCAGATGGTTAGCTTTGTTCCCGGCAAGGACTTTAGCGTGATCGTGATCAGCATCGATCCCATTGAGACGACCGATCTAGCTGAGGCCCAGAAGCGCGGCTATCTGAAACGCTACGGACATCCGGAGACGGCGGCGGGTTGGCACTTCATGAC
>Ga0181520_10004399_pt1 | contig 23611 bp, 18 predicted proteins | sample PEATcosm2014_Bin_29_FD_132451 | JGI IMG/M metagenome (GOLD analysis project Ga0181520, IMG submission 132451) | Peatland microbial communities from MTU Mesocosm Facility, Houghton, MI, USA - PEATcosm2014_Bin02_30_metaG | ecosystem: Environmental > Terrestrial > Soil > Wetlands > Peat | place...
CGCTCCAGTCTCCGGCCGTCGGGCTCCCCGACCCGGTTGCCCCACCCACCGAGTTGTCATTGATGGAGGTGAACACGATCGGCGCGGCCGTCGTCCCAACTGCGGTGAGCGACCCCTCCACCGTAATGGCACCACCGCCAGACTTGATGACGGTGCCAGGCTGGATGGTCAGAGTGACCCCCACAGGAACATCTACGGCACTGTCAATGACGTAGGTGAGAGCGAGTTGTGCACTCCAAACGGTGTTTTGACTCAGCGTGCCCGAAACGTGCGCAATCGGAATTACTGGTATCGCTTGCTGCGCTTGGAGGGCTGCGCTGTAGTTGGCATTGCCCGACTGATCGGCATCGATCACGCAGGTTCCAACCGCCGTGAATGAGACGACCCCGGCGGAGATCGAGCAGGTGGATGCGCTGGAGGAGTCGATGGTGAAGGCCACGGGCAGGCCCGACGTGGCCGTACCCGTCGGCGTGTAGGTGGCACCGCCGACGGCAGCACCTGTTGGCGCCGTGCTGGTGAAGGTGATGGTCTGTGAACCCTGGCCCACCGTGAACGACTGCTGCGTCTCGGGCGCGGCTCCGAAGTTGGCGTCCCCCGCCTGGTCGGCGTCGATCACGCAGCTGCCCGCCGTGGTGGGGAAGGAGACGACCGAGCCCGAGATGGTGCAGTCGGAGGTGCTGGCGCCGTCGACGCTGAACAGGACCGGGTTGCCAGACGGGCCACCGGTGGCGCTCAGAGTGTAGGCCGGGCCGCCCACCGTGGCGTCTGTTGGCGCATCGCTCGTGAAGCTGATGGTTTGGGAGCCCTGGCCGACCGTGAATGACTGCTGAGCCTGGGCTGCGGCGCTGAAGTTGGCGTTCCCCGCCTGGTTGGCGTCGATCACGCAGGTGCCAATGGAGGGGGACGTGGGCGGGTTGACCTGCGTCCACGTCGTGCCGTCGAAGAGCCACGCGTCGCCAAGGGGAGACGTGTAGGTGCTCCAGTCGGTCGCACCGCCGAGCATGATCACGTCCCCGGCGTCTGGTCCGCCGCCCAACGTTGCCATGGTGAGCAGGCCCCGGGGGGACGGGGAGGCTGCCGGGCTGAGCTGCGTCCAGTTCGTGCCGTCGAAGATCCAGGTGTCCCCGAGAGCGCCGGGGCTGAAGCCGCCGAAGAGGACGGCGTCGCCGGCATCAGGCCCGGCGGACAGCGTCGCCAGCGAGGAGTTGTACCGCGACGGGGGCGAGGTGCCGGGGTCGGCATCGCTCCACGTGGTCCCGTTAAAGATCCACGTGTCGTCCAGCTGTCCACCGCCGGCGCCGTTGCCGCCGAACAGCACCACATCCCCCGTGTGGGAGCCGGATGTCAGGGTCGCCATGGGAGCAGAGTTCCTTCCGGGCGGCGAGGTCGCCGGGCTGAGTTCCGTCCACTTCGTGCCATTGAAGATCCACGTATCGTCGAAGTAGGTGCTGTTGCCCTCGGTGCCGCCGAACAGCACCACGTCCCCGGCATCCTGACCGGACGTCAACGTCGCCATCGACACGAGGTTCCTCGCTGATGGCGAGGTGGGCGAGGTGACCTCGCTCCACGCCGTTCCGTTGAAGATCCAGGTGTCGTCGAGGAAGCCGGTGCCGTCATAGCCGCCGAAGAGCACCACGTCTCCCGCGTCCGGTCCCCCCCTCAAGGTCGCCATCGAGGTCCAGGCTCTGGCAGACGGCGAGACGGAGGGATGAACCTGCGTCCATGTGGTCCCGTCGAAGAGCCAGGTGTCGCCCAGCGCTCCACCGCCGGCACCGTTGCCGCCGAACAGCACCACATCCCCGGTGTCGGGCCCGGTCGCCAGAGTTGCCATGGAGCTCAGCAGCCGCGCGGTGGTGGGGAAGGAGACGACGCCGTCGGTGATGGAGCAGTGGGAGGTGCTCGACCCGTCGACCGTCAAGACGACGGGATAGTCCGACGCTCCCCCCGTCGCCGTCACGTCGTAGTTCGGGCCGTCCACGGTGGCGTCCGTCGGCGCCGTGCTGGTGATGCTGATGCTCTGAGACCCCTGGCCGACCGTGAACGGCTGCTGAGCCTGGGCCGCGGCGGTGAAGTTGGCGTTGCCCGCCTGGTTGGCATCGATCACGCAGCTGCCCGTCGCGGCCGAGGCCGGTGGGTCGATCTGGGTCCACGACATGCCGTTATAGAGCCACGCATCACCGAGGGGGGATTCGTAGGTGCTCCAATCGGTCGCACCGCCGAGCATGACCACGTCTCCTGCGTCTGGTCCGCTGGCCAGCGTGGCCATGGCGAGCAGGCCCCGGGGGGGCGGGGAGGCTGCCGGGCTGACCTCTGTCCAGGTCGTGCCGTCGAAGATCCACGTGTCCCCGAGAGTGCCCGCGCCGAAGCCACCGAAGAGGACGGCGTCGCCGGCATCCGTCCCCGCTGACGGCGTCGTCATCGCCGAGTTGTAGCGCGGCGGAGGCGACGTGGCCGGGTCGGCCTCGGTCCACGTGACCCCGTTGAACATCCAGGTGTCGTCCAGCTGTCCACCGCCGGCACCGTTGCCGCTGAACAACACCACGTCCCCGGCGTCGGGGCCGGTCGTCAGCGTTGTCACGGGCGCGGAGTTCCTTGCGGGAGGTGAGGTCGCCGGGCTGAGTTCCGCCCAGTCCGTCCCGTCGAAGATCCACGTGTCGTCGAAGAAGGTGTTGTTGCCCTGCGTGCCGCCGAAAAGCACCACGTCACCGGCATCCGGGCCGGAGGTCAAGGTCGCCATCGACACGAGGTTCCGCGCCGAGGGTGAGGTGGCCGGAGCGACCTCCGTCCACGTCGTGCCGTCGAAGATCCAGGTGTCCCCGAGGAAGCCGTTGCTGCCGTAGCCGCCGAAGAGGATCACGTCGCCGGAGTCGGGTCCCGCCTTCAAAGTCGCCATCGAGGCCCAGGCTCTGGCAGAGGGCGAGACGGGCGGATGAACCTGCGTCCACGTGGTTCCCGTGAAGAGCCATGTGTCGTCGAAGTCGGTGCTGTTGCCGTCGGCGCCACCGAACAGCACCACGTCTCCGGCATCCGGGCCCGCGGCCAGCGTCGCCATGGACGAGAGCTCTCGGGCACCGGTCGGGAAGGACACGACGCCGCCGGTGATCAGGCAGTCCGAGGTGCTCGACCCGTCGACGGTCACGACAACCGGGGTGTCCGACGCCCCACCCGTGGCCGTCGGCGTGTACGTGGCACCGCCCACGGTGGCGCCGCCCGGCGCCGTGCTCGTGAAGGTGATGGTCTGCGACCCCTTGCCGACGGTGAACGACTGCTGAACCTGGGAGGCGGCTTCGTAGTTGGCGCTCCCCGCTTGGTTGGCGTCGACCACGCAGGTGCCCACCGCCGTGAAGGAGATGGCCCCGGCGGAGAGCGCGCAGCCCGCCGTGCTGGACGGGTCGATGCTGAAGATCACGGAGTTCCCCGACGCCCCGCTCGTGGCGGTCGGCGTGTACGTGGCGCCGCCGACCACGGCATCGGCCGGTGCCGTGCTGGTGAAGGTGATGGTCTGCGACCCCTTGCCGACCGAGAACGACTGCTGAGCCTGGGCTGCGGCTGTGAAGTTGGCACTGCCCGCCTGGTTGGCGTCGACCACGCAGGTGCCCACCGCGGTGAAGGAGATGGCCCCGGCCGAGATGGAGCAGCCCGCCGTGCTGGACGGGTCGATGCTGAAGATCACGGACTTCCCCGACGCCCCGCCGATGGCGGTCGGCGTGTAGGTGGCGCCGCCGACCACGGCGTTGGGCGGCGCCGTGCTGGTGAAGGTGATCGTCTGCGACCCCTTGCCGACCGAGAACGACTGCTGAACCTGGGGGGCGGCGGTGAAGTCGGCGCTGCCCGCCTGGTTGGCGTCGATCACACAGGTGCCCGCGGCCGACAGGAAGGCGACCGTGCCGTCGGAGATCGAGCAGTCCGCGGTGCTGGACGGGTCGATGCTGAATGTCACGGACAGGCCCGACGTCGCCGTGGCGGTCGGCGTGTAGGCGTCGCCGCCGACCACGGCGTTGGATGGCGCCGTGCTGGTGAAGGTGATCGTCTGCGACCCCTTGCCGACGGAGAACGACTGCTGGACCTGGAGGGCGGCTTCGTAGCTGGAACTGCCCACCTGGTTGGCATCGATGATGCACGTGCCCGTCGCGATGAAGGAGACGGTCGAGGAGGACAGGGCGCAGACGGAGCTGCTCGAGGAGTCGACCGTGATGGTCACCGGCAGTCCCGACGTGGCGGTGGCGGTCGGCGTGTAGATGGGGCCACCCACCACCGCATCCGCGGGGGCGTTGCTCATGAAGGCGATGGTCTGTGCGCCCTTTCCAACGGTGAACGACTGCTGGGCCTGGGAGGCGGCGGTGTAGTTGGATGATCCCGCCTGGTTGGCGTCGACGATGCAGGTCCCCACCGTGGTCGGGAAGGAGACGGACCCGTCGGAGATGGAGCAGTCGGAGGCGCTCGACGGGTCGATGGTGAGCGTCACCGGCAGGCCCGACGTCGCCGTGGCCGTCGGGGTGTAGGTGGGACCGCCCACCACCGCATTCGAGGGAGCCGTGCTGGTGAAGCTGATGGACTGCGATCCCTGGCCCACGGTGAAGGACTGCTGGACCTGGGGGGCGGCGGTGTAGGTGGAACTGCCCAGCTGGTTGGCGTCGAGCTCACAGGAGCCCACCGCCGTGAAGGAGACGGCCCCGGCCGAGATCGAGCAGTTCGAGGCGCTCGAGGAGTCGACCGCGATCGTCACGGGGTTCCCCGACGCGCCACCGGTGGCGGTCGGCGTGTAGGTGGCGCCGCCCACCACCGCGTCCGCCGGCGCGGTGCTGGTGAAGCTGATGCTCTGCGAGGTCTGGCCCGTCGTGGCCGTCTCCTGGGGGACCACGGTGAGCCGGGTCGGCGAGTAGATGGTGGGCCCACCTCCCGCCGCCGCCTCGATGGTCACCCCGGACGCCCTGATGTTGGTCTTCCACTCCAGGCTGAAGGCATAGGTGTGCCCCGAGCTCATCGTGTCCACCGTCTGGACGAAGGCGGCGTTCGGCGAGTAGGTGCCGGCGAAGCCTCCCGACTCCTTCCAGGCCAGCAGCGTCGCCGTCCCCCCGTCCACGCTCACGAAGATGCCGATGTCCTGGTTGTACCCGGCGTTGCACGTCCACAGGTCCACGTTGCCGCTCACCAGCACCGTCTCCGCCGACCCGGTCACCGACTGCACCAGCTGGGTGGCGTCGATGGGCACCCAGGTGCTCCCGTCGCTGCCCACCAGCGGGTACTGCTGCGTGCTCATCACCGTCGCCACGCCGGCCGACGGCATCGGGTAGGCGGTCAGCCGGGTCGGCGAGAAGACGGTGGGCCCGGCCCCCGCCCCCGCCTCGATGGTCACCCCGGGCGCCGCCTTGTTGGTCTTCCACTCCAGCGTGAAGACATAGGTGTGCCCCTGGGTCATCGGGTACACCGTCTGGACGTAGGCGGCGTTGGGCGAGTAGGTCCCGGCGAAGCCCCCCGACTCCTTCCACGCCACCAGCGTCGGCGTCCCCCCGTTGTCGCTGACGAAGATGCCGATGTCCTGGTTGTACCCGGCGTTGCAGGTCCACAGGTCGCTGTTGCCGCTGACCACGGCGTCCTCGCTGCTGGAGGGCGACAGGGTCACCGTCAGCGTGGTCGCGTCCATGGGCACCCAGGTGCTCCCGTCGCTGCCCAGGAGCGGGTACTGCTGCGTGCTCACCGCCGTCTGGGACCAGGCCGGCAGCACGTCGGCCGTCAGCCGTGTCGGCGAGAAGGTGGGCGAGCTCCCCGCCGCCGCGGCGATGGTCGCCCCGATCGCCGGCTTGTTCGTCTTCCAGACGATCTGCACCGTGTAGGTGGTGCCCTGCGTCATCAGGTACACCGTCTCCACGTAGGCGGCGTTGGGGGAGTAGGTGCCGGCGAAGCCCCCCGACTCCTTCCAGGCCGCCAGCACCGGGCTGCCTCCCGAGGGTGTCACCAGGATGCCGATGTCCTGGTTGTACCCGGCGGTGGAGGTCCACAGGTCGCTGTTGGCGCTGAGCAGGACGTCCTCAGAGCTCCCCGGGGTCATGGTGAAGGCCAGGTTGGTCTCGTCCATCACCTGCCAGGTCGAGCCGTCGCTGTTGGGCAGCTGGTACTGCCGGGTGCTCACCGCCGTCATCCCCCCCGCCGGGGCCACCCCGGAGAGCGGCGTCACCGAGTTGGAGGGCACCCCGGAGCTGTTCCCGGCCCCGTTGACCGAGGCGACCTCGAAGAACCACGGCGTGCCGTTGGTCAGGCCGGTGACCGGGGCCGACGTCGCCGCCTCCCCGGAGACGGGCTGCGCGCTCCCCACCTGGGCCCCCAGGTCGTTCCACGTCGTCACCGAGTAGCCGGTGACCCCCTCCGCCACCCCGCCGGCCGGTGGCGTCCACGACACCGTCGCCTGGCCCGGCGCCGTGCTGGCCGCACTCACCCCCGTCGGCGGGGCCGGCCTGGCACTGGCGGCCACCCGCTGGGGCAGGCCGAAGCCGGAGACCAGGCTCGCCAGCACCACCCCGGCACAGGCGCACAGCCCCAGCCCGCGGCGGAACCGGACGGTCGAATTGGAGATCGCGCCGGGCTGCGGCTCAGCCGCCCATCGCCCCCAAGGCACCTCCATCCCCTTCGGTGCACGTAGACAACCACGTCTCGGAGAGGTGCCAGAACTCCTGACTCCTCGTTCGTCGCCGCGGCAGTATGGTCAACCGGCCGAAGACTTGTCAACGCGCGTGCGGAGAATCCCGGCATCGGACGGCCGGGGCGGCGATCCAGACGCCGTGCGCTCGCCACGAGCGAGCTGGATGGGAGCGACGCCGGCTTCAGCCCGGCTCCGACAGGCACCGAGGTGGTGGGCCCAAGGCGGACCGGTGCCGGGGTCCACGATCTGGCCCGCCACCCCCGAGCTGCCAGCGCCCCACCCCTGCGGCCTCGGCACCGTGACATCACCCTGCTCCTCGAGGAGCTGCCGCCAGGTGTCGAAGGACATGCAGAACCGGCCACCGCCCCGCAGTTGGTATGCGCCGATCCGGGTCGACCTGCAGCCGGGGATCGCGGCGATGGCCAGCGGCCAGCACCACGCGCCGGCCCTCACCGGGAACGGCTGGGTCGTGGCCTGGGTGACACCACGAGGGGTCAGCTCGGGATCGGCCTCGTCGTCTGCGGACCCTCGTCAGCAGCGCCGCGAGGGCGCCGCCGCGCTGGTCCCGGGGCCCGGCGTCCGGCGCGGCACGCCTCAGCGAAGGCGATGCGCCACCGCCGCCAGGTTCACCGCCAGCCCGGGCGTCCACCGCCCGGCTTCGATGACGGCAACCACCCATCGCCGCCGCACCGGCACGCGCCGCACCGCAGCGCCGGTGAGGTCCCGCCAGCCATGGCGCGGCACGTAGACCGGCACCGGGACGGCGAGCCCCTCGACATGGTCCACCGCGGCTCCTGCACCGGTCAGGCCGCGGCGCAGCTGATGGAGATCCCACTCGAAGAGATGCTCCGGGTTCTCCACCAGCTCGTGGCGGCGGACCCTAGTCAGCAGGTGACGGCGGTTGGGGGTGGTCACCACCAGCCGCCCATCGGGCCGCAGCAGCTCGATCCACCGTCGCAGCGCCGTCTCGGGATCGGCGAGGTGCTCGAGGATCTCCCCGGCGAACACGGCGTCGAAGCTGCCTGCGGCGAAGGGCGGGTCGTCGGCGGGCGCGCAGACGGCATCGACGCCGGACCTCCGCAGCGCGGCGATCGCCTCGGGGTCGCGGTCGCAGGCTGAGAGCTGGAACGTCCACGGGCCGGCGGCCTGGACCAGCGAGTACCCCGACCCGACGTCGCACACGCGCCCGCGCACCCCGTGCAGCAGGCGGCGCGCCTGGCGGACCCGGGCGGCATGATAGGCCTCGATCCAGGGATCGCTGCTCACGTAGAGGTCCTGGTGATGGGGCCGCGAGTAGTGCCGCTGGAGGACGCGCTCGTCGCTGCAGACGAGCTCGTGGACGACCCCGTTAACGGCCAGGCGGAGCCGGGGTGTGGGGACGTAGCCGTCAGGCAACCGCACCTCGACCGCCTCTGCACCCTCCACCCGGCACAGACGGGGGTCGAGCAGGTCGACCAGCAGCTCGGTCGGCGAGGCGACGTCGAAGCGCCACACCCCGCGCTCCCGCGAGTCCCGCAGCTCGATGACCAGAGGGCCCACGCTCACCGGGATGGTGAACCGGGAGCCCGACGGCGCCGGCGGTCGGTCGGGGGAGAGCCCGCTCACCGGGCCAGTGTGCATCATCGCGGCGCCGTCGAACCCGCGGCCGGCCGGAACCACCCGCGCCCCGGCGGGCACGCGGGGGACGAGGCGCAGCAGTCGATGAACCCCGGGGGCTCGCCCGCCGCGGGATAGAATCCTCCCCATGAGCGACGTCACCCCGGCACAGAGGAGGCGCTCCGAGGACTTCCACTTCGGGGCAAGGGTGTTCTCCTCGGACGGCAGGCACATCGGGTCCGTGCGGTTCGTCATCGTCGACCGCGAGAGCTCCGACGTCCATGCCCTCGTGGTCAAGGAGACCCGCCGCTTCTCGGGCCATCACGAGGTGGTGGCGGCGCTGATGGAGGACGACATCGCCATCCCCATCGCGGCCGTCCGCGACGCGGAGCGCGGCCAGGTCACCCTGTCGATCACATCGGCCGAGGCCCGGCGCGCCGCTCCCTATCTCACCTACCAGCTCGCCGCCCTCGACAGGGGGGACGAGGAGCGCGTGCTCATCGCCGAGGCCGGCGGCGGCATGTTCGTCCCCCCGCTCCTCGAGGAGGCCCGCAAGCGTCTCGACGAGCTGGAGATCCGGCGGGGCGAGAACGTGATGCTGGGGCACACGGGGAAGCGGCTGGGGACGGTCAGGGACGTGGTGCTGGACGGCGGCGAGCTGGCCGGCGTGGTGGTCCACCCGGTGGGCTTCTTCAAGGAGGACGTCCTGCTGCAGGTGCGCTTCCTCGGACGCAGCGACGACCTGGCCCTGTTCGCCCATCTCACCGAGATCGACCTGGAGCACCTCGAGCCTTTCCACCCGTCTGTGGACGAGTAGGCGGGCCGTCGGGGAGCGGCGGTGCCTCTCAGTGCCGCCGGAAGAGGAGGGCGGCGCCGGTGCCGCCGGCGACGGCGATCCCGGCCAGGACGATCAGATTGGTCCCGGTGATGCCGTACCCGAACCACGGATCCTGGAGCGCCCGCACCGCGTAGTTGAGCGGGTCGAAGTTCGCCACGGTGCGCATGGTTCTGGGGAGGACCGACAGGGGCGGCGCCGCACCATGGTAGGAGAGCGAGGGCACGGCCTGGTCGGGCCCTGGCGTGCATGATGGGGAATCCGTCCAACGGCTAACCCGGCGCACGCCGCCGGTTAACCGCGCCATCGCCCGAGGGTCGCCACGGCGCTGCGAGACTGCGGGCGAGGCGGCGTCCAGGAACGACGCGCAGAAGGAGATGTGTGCCATGAGGGAAGTGACGGCGATCTCGGCTGAGGAACTGGACGAGGAAGAGGTCGACGAGCAGGCGGGAGAGGTCCCCGACGTCACCGGTGCGAGCGCGGCGGAGGATGAGACCGCTGAGGCGGATGCCTCCGACCCGGCCGGTGAGGGAGCGGCTAACGAGAGCGCCGTCTAAGTCACCGGACGGCCGTGCGGTTGCCCGGCCGGGCGGTCACCGGCACCGCCCGGCCCCGCGCCAAGCTCTCACTTCGGGGCGCACACCGTCTCGTGGATGAGCTTGGTCAGCTGGTGGACCTCCCGCGTCAGTTCGGTGTTGACCTCGAGCGTTGCCGACAGCCGGGTCTCGACGTCCGAGATCTGCGTCTCCTGGGCGGTGAGACGGCCGAGCGTTGCCTCGAGATTCCGCTCCGAGCGGTTGGACGATGCGCCCACCAGGAAGCCGATGTACAGCTCGGCAACGGTGGTCACCAGGTTGAGGGGGAAGTTGAAGCCGGTCGAGGTGAACCAGGTGGGGAGGAAGCTGCCGCTGGGGGCGACGATGTGGAGCGCGAAGAGCAGCGTCCAGCCGACGACGATGAGGATCCAGATACCGATGTTGGTGGGAGTCCCCATCCCGTAGCTGACCCTGTCCGCGACGCGCTGGAACAGCGAGATGCGTTCGGGGGTCGTGGTGGCCGTGGGGCCCCCGGGTTCAAGGACCGTCGTCTTCGACATGCGCCTCTCCCATCGCGCCAGGCCTCCACGGTTGTTGGCAAACGGCGTGCGACCTGGGAACGCCCGGATTGTAGGACGGCAGCCCCCCGCGTTTCCGAAACTCCCAAAACGCACCAATCGGTTGTTGACGCGGCGGAGGCGGCGCGGCGCAACCGCGCCGCCGACCGTCCCGTGATCACCGGCTTCGCCGCCGGAGTCATGCGAAACGCCTGTCGCGCATTGCCAATCACAGGGGGGTGTGAGGACGTCCGGTCGCCGATTGGCGGTTGACGCCGTGCGCCGCCGGCCGTTACCATCCGCCTGTGGTTCGTGACGTCCTGCATCCGCTGACGCGACGGCGCTGGGTCGATTTCGGCCGCTGCCGCAGCCACCGCTGTCTGCGCAGGAACGAGAGCCCCCGCGTCGCCTGAGCGGCACCGCCGTCAGGTGACGGCGAGAGTCCCCGTCCAGGGTTGAGCTTTCCCGGCCACGACCCTCGCGCCGCCCGCGGGGCTGCGCCCGGTTCACAGAGAGATTCACAAGGAGTGCTGTCATGTCCGCGATCGATGATGCCGTGGCGCGGAACGCCGCCTACGCCTCCGACTTCCACGCCGGCGCCGCGCCCCTGCCCCCGGCCCAGGGCATCGCCGTGCTGGCCTGCATGGATGCGCGCCTGCACGTCGCCAAGATCCTCGGATTGGAAATCGGTGACGCGCATATCATCCGCAACGCTGGCGGGGTGGCGACCGACGACGCGATCCGCTCGCTGGTGATCTCCCAGCGGCTGCTGGGGACGCGATCGATCGTGCTCATCCACCACACCGACTGCGGCATGCTGACCTTCCACGACGACGAGGTGAAGGCGCAGATCGAGAAGGAGACCGGCGTCCGGCCGCCCTTCGCCCTGGAGGCCTTCCCCGATCTCGAGGGTGATGTGCGGCAGTCGATCGCCCGCATCAAGCTCAGCCCCTTCCTGCCCCACACGGACGACGTGCGGGGGTTCGTGTACGACGTTCGGACCGGGAGGCTCGCCGAGGTGCGGACGTAGGGGCAGGACCTATCGCTGCCGAAGCGGCCCAGCGGCGACCCGGCGTCCCTCCGTGCGGCGGGGATGAACCGGCGCGGAGGGCGGGACGTAGTGGCGGGCATGGACAGCACGCAACGGCTCGGGGCGGGACGGACGGCGATCGCGCTGCGCCTCGGCGGCGCCGGGCTGCTGGCGGCGGCGGGAGCCATCCACCTCGACCTCTACCTCACCGGGTACAGCTCCATCCCGACGATCGGACCTCTCTTCCTGCTGCAGGTGATCGCTGCCTTCGGCCTCACCGCCGTCATCCTGGCGACGGGCAGCCGGCTTCTCTCGGCGGCGGGTGCGCTGCTCGCGCTCGCGGTTCTGGGCGGCTACCTGGTGGCCCTGCGGTTCGGGCTGTTCGGGTTCCGGGAGGTCCGCACCACGGCGGGTATCGCGGCCGGCTGCATCGAGGTGGCCGCCTTCGCCGCGCTGGGCGCCCTGGCCCTCCGTACCGGCGTGCAGTCGGTGGCGGCCGGGCCCGTGGCCCGCGCCGACAGCCTCATCGACAGGGTCCTGAAGGGCATCCCGGGCGTCCCCCAGGCCGCCGCGGGCGTCTGCCTCCTGGCGGCGCTGCTGTTCGGCATCGGGGTGGCGACGGCGAGCGAGACGGGGACGGGCACGAAGGGAACCGTCCTGAGCATCGGGACCGTCGGTGGCGTCACGGTGCTGACCAACGCCCAGGGCTTCACCCTCTACTGGTTCGCTCGCGACACGTCCGGTACCTCCAACTGCAACGGGGCATGCGCCCAGTACTGGCCGCCGGTGATCGGCGCCTCGACCGCCGCAGCGGACGTGAGCGGAACGCTGGGCACCATCCAGCGCGCGGACGGCTCGAACCAGACCACCTTCGACGGGCACCCGCTCTACACCTACGCCGGGGACTCGGCCCCCGGCCAGGACACCGGCAACGGCATCACCCTGTACGGCGGGGTGTGGCACCAGGTCGCCGCGCCCGGCGCCTCCTAGCCCGCTACGCGGCCGCCGTGCGGAGGAAGTCGAAAGCGGCATCGGCCACCTCCTCCCAGCCGTCCTGATTGCAGATGAAGTGAGAGCGGCCGGCGAAGGCCCGGAGGCGGACCGGAGTGGGTGACCGCCGGTATGCCGCGGCGTTGCGCCGCACCGCCCCGAGGGGACAGAGATGGTCCCTGTCGCCGCTGAGGAAGAGGAGGGGGGCGTGGTCGCGGCGGAAGCGGATCCTGCCACTGCCTGTCAGCGTGCTGCGCGGGACATTGCGACTCTCGGGGACGACGTAGCGGTCGAATGCCTCGTCGCTCGCCGCGCGGGTCATGGTGTTGCAGAACGCGTAGTGGAAGCGGGCACGGGTCATGACCACCGGCCGGTTGCCGGCGAAGGGGTTGACATGGGGGAAGTTGGCCCGGAAGAAGTGCGGGTCGAGGGAGATGATGCCCCGCGCCGGCGCCGAGCTGATGGCGACAGCGGCCCGGACATGCCCGTCGTTGACGAGCCGCTGGACCACCAGCCCGCCCACCGAGTGCCCGATGACCAGGGGCGGCACGGCGAGCCCGCCGATGATGTCGACGACGTGCTGGACGACGCGGCCGAAGGTGAGCGAGCCGAGCTCGGGATCGAGGTGCCGCCGCAGCTCGGCCGGCTCGCCCTCGTGGTACGGCCAGGAGGGAGCGAGGCAGTCGAAGCCGGCCGCCCCGGCGCGTTCCATCCAGGGGTCCCAGCTCGCGCCGTTCAAATACATGCCGTGGACGAAGACGATGGTGGGACGGTTTCCAGCCATGGCCGCCCAATCTAGCACTCGCTCCGCACGCGGGCCGTGCCACCGTTGGGGACGCGCGGGCGCCGCCGGTCACCGCGAAACCGAGTTCGAGGAAGCGCGGCTCGCGGGGGATCGTTGCATCGCCGTCACAATCGCCGGCATCTCTTCACGGAGACGCCATCGGCGAAACGCGGCACGTCTGTTACGTTCCCGTGGCCGATCCCTCCAAGCAGGACAGACCACATCCCACGCGTCGAATCAAGCGCAGCGTTCGCCGCCTCGGACTGGCGATCCTCGTGGGCGCCGGCCTCCTGGCGATCTCGCCCCTGGCGGCGCGCCAGGCCGATCCGCCTCTGCGGCTGGCGGATGCCTACGACCAGCAGATCGCCCAGCTCCAGGCGCAATACGATGCCCTCGGCAGCCAGATCGAGTCCCTGCAGGGCCAGCAGGCGAACCTGAGCGCCCAGGTGCTCGCCGCCCAGCAGACGGTCGCCACCACCGAGACGCAGCTCGCGGCCGTCGAGTCGCAGATCACCGCGCTGAACACCGGGCTGGCGCAGACGGCCGGGGCGATCCAGTCCGACACCACCCAGATGGCGGCCGAGAAGGCCCAGCTCTCCGGTCTCACCGTGGCGATCTACACAGGCGGCGGGGAGGACGTCGTCGACGCCCTGGTGGACAGCCAGAACCTGGTCCAGTTCATGGACCGGCTCAGCAGCGAGCAGGCGGTGAGCGCGAGCATCCAGGTCCTCATCGACCAGGTCCACCGGGACCAGCAGCGTCTCAGCAGCCTGTTGAAGACCCAGCAGACGCAGCTCGCCACCGCGACCCAGCAGTCGGCCCAGCTCACCACGCTCGAGGCGCAGCTGCAGGCGCAGCAGGCGCAGCTGCAGACGGAGGTCGCGTCGCTCAGCGGGCAGATGGCGACTCTCGTGGCGGAGCGCACGTCGATCCTCAACCAGATCGCCGCCGTGCGCGCCGAGCAGCAGGCTGCGGCCGCGGCGGCGGCGGCAGCGGCGGCGGCGGGGGCCGCGCCGCCCCAGGACGGCAGCGGGCCGCTTCCCCCCTTCGCCTTCGGTCCCATCCCCGACTACTACCCCTACGGCCAGTGCACCTGGTACGTGGCCTCCCTGCGCGAGGTGACCTGGGGTGGCAACGCCGACCAGTGGCTGGGCGCGGCCCAGGCGCAGGGCTACTCGACGGGGTCGACGCCGAAGGTCGGTGCCATCGTCGTGTGGGGCCCGGGGTACGGCTATAACAGCCTCTATGGGCACGTCGCCTACGTCGCCATCGTGTACGGCCCCACCAGCTTTGCGGTGGACGAGGACAACTTCGGATGGAACCCGACTGTCCCCGATCAGCGCCCCGTCAACAGCCTGGTGGACGTCGAGGGCTTCATCTACTGAGCACTCCGGGTGGTGGCGGCGCAGCCGGGGATGGTCCGCCCCCCCTGGTATCCTGTCGAAGCGCCGCGGCGGACGGCCGGGGCCACCCGAGCCAGTGGAGGTGACCGGCGATGACGCTGAGGACCGAGGTGGAGACGGCGTGACCGGACCGAACCGGTGAGGCTTCTCCGCGTCGATGCCAGCATCCGCACCGACGGGTCGGTGAGCCGCAGCGTCGCCGACAGTGCCCTGAGCGGTATGCGCAGCCGCATCCCCAACCTCACGGTGATCCGGCGGGACCTGGGCCGGGAGCCGCTGCCGGCCCGCACCTGGGTGGACGCCATCGCCGCCAGGGCGGCGTCCGCGCCGCTGACCCCGGCACAGCAGGATGCCCTCGCACTGGCCACCACGCTGGTGGACGAGCTGGTCGACGCGGACGCCTTGCTCTTCGCCATCCCCCTCTACAACTTCGGAGTGCCGCAGCACGTCAAGGCGTGGATCGACGTCGTCATCACCGACGCGCGGCTGAAGGCGTCCGGCGAGCGGGTGCTTTCGCGCAAGCCGGCGATCCTGGTGCTGGCCCGGGGCGGCGGGTACGGAGAGGGCGCGCCCCGGCACGGATGGGACCACAGCACGCCCTGGCTGCGGCGAATCTTCGTCGACGTCTGGGATCTCGAACTGGAGACGACCGCCGTCGAGCTCACCCTGGCGCATGTGACCCCGGCGATGGCGTCGCTGCGCGACCGCGCCGACCAGGAGCTGGCCGCCGGCCACCTGCTGGCGCGCACCCAGGGGGAGCAGGTCGCGGAGCGCCTCCTGCGCGGCGAGGCAGCGCCACAGCGCGCCGGTACGGCATGATGAGGCGATGACCGAATTGGCACGGCAGCGCCCGACGCCGGACGGGGAGACGGCAGCCGGGAACGGTCAGGGCACGGCGAGGGCGGCGGCTCCCGGCATCGTCACCTCCCGTCTCAGCAAGGACTTTGGGACGGTCAGGGCCGTCGACGACCTGAGCTTCACCGTCGAGCACGGGACGGTGACCGGCTTCCTCGGCCCCAACGGCGCGGGCAAGACCACCACGCTGCGGATGATCCTCGGGCTGGCCACGCCGAGCGCCGGTGCCGCCACCATCGGCGGCGCGCGGTACGCGGACCTCGCCGATCCCGCACGCACCGTCGGCGCGGTCCTGGAGGCGACGAGCTTCCATCCGGCACGCACGGCGCGCAACCATCTCCGCGTCTTCTGCGCCGCCGCGGGCGTCGCCGACCGCCGCGCGGACGAGGTGCTGGAGGTCGTCGGCCTGAGCGGTGCGGCCCGGGTCCCGGTGGGACGCTTCTCGCTCGGCATGCGCCAGCGGCTCAGCCTCGCGACCGCCCTCATCGGCGATCCGCGGGTCCTCATCCTCGACGAGCCCGCGAATGGTCTCGACCCCCAGGGCATCGCCTGGCTGCGCCAGCTGCTGCGCTACATGGCGGACGCCGAGGGCCGCACCATCCTCATCTCCAGCCACGTGCTCTCCGAGGTCGAGCAGATCGTCGACCGCGTCGTGATCATCGCCCGGGGGCGCCTCCTCTACGAGGGCACCCTGCGCGACCTGCCCGGCGGCCAGTCCGCCGTCGTCGTGCGGACGCCGGCGGTCGAGGCGGCGACGGCCGCGCTGGCCGCGCAGGGCGCCGCCGTCAGCGATCGTGGCAGCGGCTGGCTGCTGGTCACCGGCATCTCCGCCGCCGCCGCCGGGCACGCGTGCTGGCAGGCGAACGTCGAGCTGCACGAGCTGCGCGACGAGGGATCGACGCTGGAGCAGCGGTTCCTCGCCCTCACCGCCGATCCCGGGCCGCCCGGAGCGCCGGCATGACCAGGCTGCTCCGTTCCGAGTGGCGCAAGGTCCTCACCACCAAGCTGTGGTGGGGCATGCTGATCGGCTGCGTGGCCCTCACCGCCCTCGGCGTCGTGAGCCAGATCGCCAGCGACGTCAACTCCCACGCGGGTGGCCCCCCCGGGGTGGCCGTGCCCGACCTGCTCAGCCAGGCGATGACCCAGCGCAACATCGCGTCGACGGCGGCGGCCGCCGGGATCTTCGCCATCATCGTCGGCATCATCCTGGTGACCACCGAGTTCCGTCACCTCACCTCGCGACCGACCTTCCTGGTCCAGCCCCGCCGCGGCCACGTCCTCGCGGCCAAGCTGGTCGTCGCCGCGGCCGTCGGCCTCCTCTACGCGGTCGCGTGCGTCCTGACCGACCTCGCCATCATGGTGCCCTGGCTCGCGGCGCGCGGCGTGACCATCGAGTGGACGGGCGGCGGTGTCCTGCGCACGCTGGCGGGCGCACTGGTCGCGGTGGCGATCGGAGCCATCGTCGGCGTCGGCGTCGGCGTCCTGGTGCGCAACCAGATCGCGGCGGTCATCGGCGCCCTCGCCTACTTCCTCATCGTCGAACCGCTCCTCTCGGTCATCCCATATGTCAACGACGCCTACCGCTTCCTCCCCGGCGCCGCCTCCAACGCGCTCGTCGACCCCGGATCGGGAGGCTTCCCCGGGGGCTCGCTGACACAGCTCCAGGGTGGCCTGTTGACGCTCGGCTGGGGGCTGTTCTTCGCCGGGATGGGATGGCTGATCACCCTGCGGCGGGACATCCCCTGACGGCCGTGCGGTTGCCGTGACCGCCGGGGTCGTCGCGCTGGTCGCCGCCGTCTTCCTCGCCTGCTGCGTGGAGATGGTGGAGGCGACCACCATCGTCCTGGCCATCGGCCTGACGCGGGGCTGGCGTTCCGGGCTGATCGGTGTGGGCGTCGCGCTGTGCGTCCTCGCCGTCATCGTCGCCGCCCTGGGCCCGGCGCTCAGCCTCGTCCCCATCTCCGCGCTTCGGCTGGTGGTCGGGGCTCTCCTGCTCGTCTTCGGTCTCGGCTGGCTGCGCTCGGCGATCCTCCGCGCCGCCGGGCTGAAGAGCCGGCACGACGAGGAGAAGGCGTTCCGCGACCAGCGGTCGGAGGCGGCCGCCGTCTCCCTGGCGCCGCGCGCCTTCGACGCCTACGGCTTCACCGTCTGCTTCAAGGGCGTCCTCCTCGAGGGGCTGGAGGTTGCCTTCATCGTCGTCACCTTCGGTGCCAACCAGGGACGCATCCTCGACGCGGCCCTCGCCGCGGCGGCGGCCGTCGTCGTCGTGCTCGCCGCCGCCCTGCTGGTCCGGGCGCCGCTGGCGAAGGTCCCCGAGAACACCATGAAGTTCGCGGTGGGCGCGCTGCTCACCAGCTTCGGCATGTTCTGGGGGACCGAGGGGGCGGGGGCGGCCTGGCCGGGTGGCGACGCCGCGCTGCTGGTGATCATCCCGGCGGTTCTGGCCGTCGCCCTCGCCATGGTCGGCTGGCTCCGGCAGGTGGCCGGCCGCCCGCCCGCCATGGCGCAGCCAGGCGCTGTGACGGCGGGCGGGGCGTGAAGCCGGTCCGGGCATTCGCCGTCTTCTGGTGGGACTTCGTGGTCGGCGACGACTGGCATCTCGCCGTGGCGGTGGTGGCCGGTCTCGCTCTCTGCGCGCTCCTCGCCCAGGCCCGCGTCGCCGCCTGGTGGGCGACCCCGGCGCTGGTCCTGGCCGGCCTCTGGGTCAGCGCCCATCGGGTCGCGGCGGAGGCCCGAGCCCGTCGCCGTGGCGGTGGGGCGGGAGGCTGAGGGCGTCCCTCAGAAGACGCCGGGGATGAGCCGCCTGGTGGTCCGCGCGTAGGCGGCGTACTCGGGGAAGTGGTAGCGGAGCAGGCGCTCCTCGTACCGGGTGCGCATCAGCTGCAGGCCGAAGAGGGCGACGAAGCCGAGGACGGGGAGGAGCCGCGAGTCCTGCAGCGAGCCGCCGAACGCCGCGGTGAGCTCGGCGAGGTAGAGGGGATGGCGGCACACCCGGTACGGCCCCCGGGTGGCCAGCGAGGTCGCCTGCGGGACGATGCTGAAGCCGTAGCGGAGGTAGGCGATGGCGTAAACGGCGAAGGCGAAGCCGGCGATGATGGCGATCGCCTTGATGTAGGCGGTGACGTCTCCCGCCGGATAGAGCGTCGGCCCCTGGAAGCGGCCCTTCTCGAGGTTGATGAAGATGCCGATGCCGAGCTGGATGGTGGTGCCGGCGAAGGCGGCGAAGCGGGCCGGGAAGCTGCCCAGATAGCTCTTGGGGGCGGGTCGGGTGAAGAAGATGACGACGGGGATGACCGAGAAGATCAGGTAGAAGAGGTTGCCCGTCGCGTTGAGGACGTTGAGCGGCGAGGGGTGCTGATACGCGTTGCCGACGACGCCGGTGAAGAAGTGGAACTGGAGGTAGACGAGGAGCCCGTAGAAGGCGGTGGGGATGGCGCGGCCGAAGACGAGGAAGCGCAGGCCCCGGGGGGGGCGGCTCGCCTTGAAGCCGGGAGCCGGGGCCGGGGCGGGAGGGGGCGCCGGGACTGGCTCCGCGGGCGTCACAGCGGGCACTGAGGGGTCCTCGTGGGTGCGGGGGATGGCTGGACGAACTGTAGTGGAGGCGGCCGCCGGTGAACGAAACGTGTCCGTGGTGCGCCGTGTTCGGTGGCGAAGCGTCATCGTGGCCCGCCCCGGCGGGGATGCCCCGATGGGGGAGGGCCGGGGGAGGCGGAGCCGGGGCGTGCCCGGCATGGGAGGTGGTAGGTTTGGGCCGACGAGGCCGACCACCCCACGGGGCGCGAGCTCGACATGACCGTTCCCTCGATGACCACCCCCGCGCGACCCCGCTCCGGCGCCATGGTCACCGCCCGCGGCGCGGGTCCGGCGATGCGGAGGGTGCCGGAGATCACCGCCGTCTTCTGGATCACCAAGGTGCTGACGACGGCGATGGGCGAATCGACCTCCGACTCGCTCGTGCACGCCATCGATCCCTTCCTCGCCGTGGGCCTTGGCGGCGTCGGTCTCGTCATCGCCCTGGTGCTGCAGTTCTCCATGCGCCGCTACGTGGCGTGGGTGTACTGGCTGGCCGTCGTCATGGTCGCCGTCGCCGGCACCATGGCCGCCGACGTGCTGCACATCGAGTTCGGCGTCCCCTACGTGGTGTCGACCGGCTTCTTCGCCGTCGTGCTGGCCGCCGTCTTCGCCCTGTGGCGGCGGACCGAGGGGACGCTCTCCATCCACAGCATCATCACCTGGCAGCGCGAGGCCTTCTACTGGGCCACCGTCATGGCGACCTTCGCGCTGGGCACCGCCGCCGGGGACATGACGGCCACCACCCTGCACCTCGGATACCTGCTGTCCGGCCTGGTCTTCACCGCCCTGATCGCGGTCCCCGCCGCCGCCCACCGCCTCGTCGGGCTCAACGCCATCCTCTCCTTCTGGTTCGCCTACATCGTGACCCGGCCGCTGGGCGCGTCGTTCGCCGACTGGATGGGCAAGCCACGCAGCTGGGGGGCGCTGGGATGGGGCGATGCCCCGGTGGCCCTCGCCCTCACCGCCCTCATCGTCCTCTGCGTCGCCTACCTCTCGGTGACGCGCATCGACGCCCGCCGGGAGGCCGCGACCGCTTGACCCGTGCGATCCGCGGCCGGCGATGTGACGCCGCCGGCGGTCCGACGAGGCGCCCGCGCACACCTCCCTCCGGGCTTTGCCGGGGCAAACCGAGGCGCGTTGACACCCGGTTTCGCCGCCTGTTACCGTCACCCGGCAATCAGCCCATGCGCAGGGGATTCCCATGACTCTGATTGCATCCGAGCTCGCTTCAAGCAACGTTGGCCTGAGACGTGGGGCCATCGGCCTGAGAGAGGTCCTCTTCCAGAGCGTCACCGACATGGCGCCCGGGGCGGCGATCGCGGCGTCGATCCCCGCCGGTGTCGCATTCGCCGGCGGCGCCCTGCCCCTCTCGGTCCTCATCGCGCTGGTCGCCTGCCTGCTCTGCGCCTCGTGCATCGGCGAGCTGGCCAGGGAGCTTCCCTCGGCGGGCTCGATGGGCACCTACACGGCTCGGGGGCTGCATCCGTCGCTGGGATTCCTCGTCAACTGGGCGTACGTCGCCGCGGCCGGCCTCATCCCGCCGCTGGTGCTGCTCCAGCTCGGCTACACGGTTGCCGCCACCGTGCACCAGTACGACACGGGCTTCTCCACCAACCTCTGGTGGCTGTTCACCATCGCCGGCGCCCTCATCGTCCTCGCCGCCGGCTACTACGGCATCCGCACCTCGGCGCGCATGGGCACGATCCTCGGAAGTTTCGAGATCGTCGTCTTCGTGGTGCTCGCCATCCTCTTCGTCGTCAAGGCGGGCAGCGCCAACACGCTGAACGTCTTCACCGCCAAGTACACGCCGGCCCACTTCAGCGGGCTCAGCGGCATCATCGCGGGATCGGTCTTCACCATCCTCGCCTTCGGAGGTTTCGAGGGCGCGGCACCGCTGGCCGAGGAGGCGAAGGATCCGCGCAAGACGGTGCGTCGGGCCGTCCTGGGGGCGACCCTCGGCGTGGGCATCATCTACGTCTTCACCACCTACGCCGCCGACGTCGTCTTCGGCCCCGGCAACTTCGCCAACTTCAGCAGCGCCGGCGCCTCGTCCTGGCAGGGCATCGCCACGGCCTCGTACGGCATCTTCTGGCTCTTCGTCTTCCTCGCCATCGTCAACTCCACCATCGCCAACTCCAACGCCGGTGTCACCGCCTCGACGCGGACCGCCTTCGCCATGGGCCGGATCGGCGCCTTCCCGAAGTTCTTCTCGACGGTGCACCACCGCCACCGGACGCCCCAGTGGGGACTCCTCACCGCCTTCCTCGTCTCCGTCGCCGTGTCGGTGGGCCTCGGCGTCAAGTACAACCCGTTCGTGGCCTTCGCCATGGTGGGCACCGGCATCGTCGTGCTGCTGGTCGCCATCTACCTGGTCGTCAACGCCGCCTGCATGGGCTACTTCATCAGGACGCGCGGCCGCAAGCTGAACTGGTTCCTGCACGTCGTCGTCCCCGTCCTCGGCATCGTCGCCTTCATCCCCGCCTGGTTCAGCGGCGCCGGCATCCCGGTCTTCAACTTCATCTCGCCGCTGCCGCCGCCCTACTCCTACATGGGACCGGCGATGGGCGTCTGGATGCTGCTGGGGATCGGCTACATGGTCTACCTGTACCGCACCCATCCGGCGCGTGTCGTCGAGGTGGGCACGGTGCACCTGGACCTCGCCCCCGAGATGGTCGCGGAGGGGGAGGCGCCGGCGCCCGCCCTGTAGGGGTGGGGCGCCGGCGGATCCCGTGGGGGGATTCGTCGTCCATCGTCCATCCACACCAATGAGGTGACCTCGTGAGCGGTCTGGAAGTTCTCACCATCGACCCGACACCGGGCAAGTACGCCTGGACCTTCGGGGGTGTCGCGCCGCTGCGGCGGATCAGGCCCGGCACCGTGCTGCGGCTCTTCACCGAGGACTGCTTCGACGGCAAGGTGCGCACCGAGCGCGACCTGGTCTCCGACGTCTGCAACTTCCCCTTCGTCAACCCCCAGACCGGCCCCTTCTACATCGAGGGCGCCGAGGTGGGCGACACCGTGGCGGTGCACTTCATCAAGATCGAGCCCGCCCGCGACTGGGCGGTGTCCACCACCGTGCCCCTCTTCGGCGCTCTGACGGCGACCCATCTGACCGCCCTGCTGCACGAGGCCCTGCCCGAGATCGTCTGGATCTGGGAGCTGGACCGCAAGGCCGGCAGCTGCATCTTCCGGGCCCGCTCCGGGGACTTCCAGGTGGCCCTGCCCATGGACCCCATGCACGGCACGGTGGGGGTGGCCCCGGCCAACCTCGAGGTGCGCTCGGCGCTGGTGCCGGACGCCTTCGGCGGCAACATGGACACCCCCGAGATGCGCGCCGGGGTCACCTGCTACCTCGGCGTCAACGTCGAGGGGGCGCTGCTCTCGCTCGGCGACGGGCACGCCCGTCAGGGCGAGGGGGAGACCTGCGGCGTGGCGGTGGAATGCGCCATGAACACGGTCATCGCCGTCGACCTCATCAAGGGCCGGCCCTGCCCGTGGCCGCGCATCGAGTCGGAGACGCACATCATCTCCACGGGTTCGGCGCGCCCCCTGGAGGACGCCTTCCGCATCGCCCAGACGGACCTGATCCGCTGGCTCGGTGAGGACTACGGGCTGGAGGCCATGGACGCATACCAGCTGGTCAGCCAGGGCGTGCTCTCGCCGCTCGCCAACGTCGTCGATACCAACTACACGTCGGTGGCAAAGTTCCCCAAGCGGTTCCTCCCGCCGGGTGAGGCGATGAACGGCGTCGACGCCCGGCTGCGCGGCCTGGCCGCCGAGTACCTGCGCATGCATCCCTGAACCGGACCCGCGACGCCCCCACCGCCGGAGCGGCGGCGGGGGCCGCCGCCGGGGACCGGGCGCCACCCGGTCCATTCTCTCAGCGGTCGCGCCCCGGGGGGCGGGTCCGTCACTCGAGCAGACGGGCGAAGGCCGCGTCGCGGTCCGGCAGGCTCTCCATCCGCACCACCCGGCCATCTCGGAAGGTGAAGACGAGCGAGCGCGCGGCGGTGGCGAGCTCCACCGGGGCCTCCGGAAGGTCCGCTCCCTCGACGCTGACCGCGACCTGGGCACCCCGCTCCTGCGCCTCGATGCGGGTGATGCGCGGCGGCCGCCCCCGGTTCCGCACCAGGACACCGAGGACCTGATCACGATTGGCGCACCGCAGCTCGGGGCGCAGCCCCTGCCAGACCACGTCGGCGGCGAGGATGCCGGCCAGCTCGGCCGTGCGGCCGGTGCGCAGCATGGCCGTCCACGCGGACAGAAGGGTGGCCAGGTTGTCGCCGGGCTCGTTCATGCCGTCACCTCCCGGTGGGCCGCCGTCCCCTGCCGACACGGGCCGGTCAGAAGCCGGCGACGGCGGGGATCACCTCGCGGCCGATGATCTCCAGCGGTTCGATCCTCCAGACGTCCTTCACCCCGCCGTGGGCGACCTGGATGCCGAGCCGGGCGAGGCCCCGCAGCTGCTCGATCAGCTCGGCGGCGCGCTCGCCGTGCTCCCCGACGTCGAAGTTGAAGAGGACCGTCTTCTCGATGTCGTCGTAGCTGCGGCCCTCCCGCTCGCAGTGCTCCTTGAGCACGTCCAGCTTGTGCTCCAGGTCGGGGGTGGAGAACAGGTTGCATGCCTGCGCGTAGCGGGCGACGAGGCGGAGCGTCTTGCGCTCTCCCGAGCCGCCGATGAGGATCGGCGGGTGGGGCCGCGACAGGGCCTGCGGCGAGTTCAGCGTCCGCCCCAGGTTGGCGTGCGTCCCGGCGAAGGGGGAGTCGTCGTCGCTCCACATCTGCAGGCAGATGCGCAGGGTGTCCTCCAGGTGC
>Ga0181520_10004400_pt1 | contig 23610 bp, 20 predicted proteins | sample PEATcosm2014_Bin_29_FD_132451 | JGI IMG/M metagenome (GOLD analysis project Ga0181520, IMG submission 132451) | Peatland microbial communities from MTU Mesocosm Facility, Houghton, MI, USA - PEATcosm2014_Bin02_30_metaG | ecosystem: Environmental > Terrestrial > Soil > Wetlands > Peat | place...
CATGCCGTAATCCCCCAAGTCTTATCAATCCTGTGTCCTGTTCCGTCAGGAGCATCGTTTTTACGCAGGGGGACATCGAGGCGAAGGTAAGGCTGATTGCCGTTCAAGGCCCCAGCCGTCCGCGCAGGGGTGAACGGCCGGACCGGATACTTGTACCGCTGGCAGAGCCAGCGGTCCCGTAGTCCGGCCCCTCCTCAGACGGCCCGGCCTCGACCCTTTGAAGGCCCCTGACTAAGAACGATGCTCCTGCCTGCTCCGTTCCCTGACGCCGCGCTTGCGGCAGTCCTACCTACAATCCTACAATCAGCGGGCGGACCCTAATTGTCTCTTTGCGAATTGCCAAATCTGCCCCGATAACTTATACTTCTGCACGCGCGGCGTGCTGACCTGATCGCGTGTGGAGCGCAAGATTGAACATCCTTTTCATCGGCGACATCGTGGGACGACCCGGACGCAACGCTGCCACCCGCCTGCTGCCGGGGCTGAAGTCGGAGTTCGACGCGCAGTTCGTCATCGTCAATGCGGAGAATGCGGCCGCCGGGTTCGGCGTTACGGCATCGACGGTCGCGGAATTGCTGACCGCGGGCGCGGATTGTCTGACGACCGGCAACCATGTGTGGGCCCAGAAGGGCGCACAGGAGCTGGTCGCGAACGAGTATCGCCTCCTGCGACCGGCGAACTACCCACCGGGCGCGCCGGGGATCGGAGCGCGGCTCTTCGAGACCCGCGAGGGCGTGAAGATCGGGGTCGTGAACCTCCTCGGGCGAGTGTTCATGGATCTGGTGGACTGCCCGTTTCGTCTTGCCGACCAGATCGTGGCCCAATTGCGGGAGGAGACGCGGCTGATCGTCGTCGATTTCCACGCCGAGGCCACATCGGAGAAGATCGCGCTCGCGAGGTACCTGGACGGTCGAGTGACGGCGGTCGTCGGCACCCACACGCACGTGCAGACCGCTGACGAGAAAATCTTGTCAGGCGGTACGGCGTTCATCAGCGACGTGGGCATGACCGGCCCGACCGAGACCGTGATCGGGGCCGACGCCGACATCATCATCCGCAAGTTTCTGACCGGCCTGCCCGCCAGGTTCGAGGTGCCGAAAGACGGGCCGACACTTCTGTCCGGGGTCGCGATCTCGTGTGACCCATCTACAGGGCGCGCGGACAGCATCGTCCGCCTGCAGCGACCCATGTTGAGCGAGTAACTCAAGCAGCCAGATAGCAGCCTTTCGCCGAAACCACCACAGCAATCGCAACAGTCAGCGCGAACGCGAGACCCCAACTGCACCCGAGAGCTTCGTCCGGCTCCGGCATGGCACGGGGATCGCGAATGCCGGAGAGCCTGGGGCGCAGGCTCATCTCGGCCTATCGCGCACTCAAGGAGGGGGCCGCAGCCGTGAGCGTGCTCAGAGTGGGTTCACAGTCGGATCCGAACAAAGTAGCCGGGGCACTTGCAGGCACGATCCGCGAAGCAGGCAAGGCGGAGATTCAGACCATCGGGGCCGGGGCGCTGAATCAGGCCATCAAGTCGATCGCCATCGCGCGCGGCTTTCTCGCTCCGGGCGGCATTGACCTGGTATGCTACCCGGCGTTCGTCGACATCGACGTCGACGGCAGCGAGCGCACGGCCATCCGCCTGTTCGTCCAGCCGAGGTAGACCGACGCATGCCGGTCACCGCATCCGCCGCGCCAGCGGGGCGTTGTTTATGCGTGCGACCTTCCTCAGGCGCGTTCCGTAACGCCGCCGCGAGCGGTGTTGGCCCCTTTCACTACCCTTCCCCGCAGCAGCCGCATTCCTCTCCCCGGATCGCCTCGAGCCCCTCGCGGATGACGATGGGCAGCATCGCGAGCGCGGCCACGGGATCAGCCCACCACCACCCGAACAGCGCATTCAGCCCCAGGCCGATGAGCAGCGCGCCGGATAGCCAGGCACACACGCCGGACTCGGCTGCGTCTGCGGCGAGCGCCGCCGAGCCGATCCGCGCGGCAGCGCGTCGTTTGGCCGCCCTGAGCCAGAGCATCACGACGAGCGCAACCAAGGCGAGGACAATCCCCGGGATGCTCTCGCGAGGCGGCTCGCGCAGGAGCAGCTTGCTGCCCGACTCGTACAGGATGTAGGCCGCGAGAAGGAAGAAAGTGATGCCGACGGCCTTGAGTGCCCGCCGCTCAGCGGCCTCGCTGCGCTCTTCAGACACTCTGAGCCGCCAGATCAGGATGCCCGCCGACATCGTCTCGATGATGCTGTCCAGCCCGAAGCCGACGAGTGCCACGCTTCCGGCTGCGATTCCGGCGACGACGGCCACCGCAGCCTCCAGCGTGTTCCAGCCGGCGGTGAAGAACTCCAGGCGAAGCGCGAGGCGTAAGGGCGCCCCGTCATCAACAGGCTCCGCGGCAGACACTGGAAGCCTGAGCATATCGCCACCTACAGTTCCCGGATGTAAGTCACACTCTCCCACCACTGACGGAAGCCGGCCTTCTCATACATGCGGCGGGCAGGGGCGTGTGAGGGATCGAGGCCGGTGAACACCTTGACCACCTCGCAGCCGGCTTGCTTGAGGCGCTTGAGGACTTCCTCCATCTGCGCCGCGCCTATGCCCCGGCCCTGGAAGTCGGGATGAACGGCGTTGTTGCCGACCTCGCCCAGTCTCTCCCCCACCACGAAGAAAGTCGCGAACCCCGCGACTGCGCCGTCGCACTCGGTCACGATGAAGCTGTCGGGATGCGAATCGAAGACGGCGCGTATCTGCGCGTCTTTGCACTGATTGGCCTGCGGGAACATGATCGCGAAGGTCGCGTCCCCGGCGCGCCGGCGGAACTCGTCATAGACGGGCTCCCAGGCGGTGACGGCGATGTCGCAGATGCGGTCGAGATCGGCGGAGGCGGCAGAGCGGATGTGGAGGTCAGACATTCGATTGCTCCGTTCTCGGCATTAGTGTTACTACGCCGGTTGCGCGGCCCTGTTCGGCAATGAGATGCGATGCGGGGAAAGGGACGGCAATTGACCACAGAGACACAGAGAACGGCAACGTCATTTAACGCCTATCGTGGGGCAGGCCGGCCGTTTCCCAGCCGTTCTCTGTGCCCTCTGTGTCTCCGTGGTTCAACGCCGTTCGCGCTTCATCTTGGGATACGGTCAGCCTCTGACAAAACTCCGAGCGTTTCGCCCGTCGGTGGTCAAAGTGGCGTCGTAACGCTAATCGCAGACGGCAAGGCCCTTCGGTGGGAAGTGCGACCGGTAGAACTGCTCGCCGTAGCGCTGGAAGTCCTCGGTGAGCATGAACATCCCGCTGACGATGAGTCGTCCGCCGGAGGCGATGCGATCCAGGATCGCCCGGCGCAGGCTGGTGTCTCGCGGCGCGGTGTCGGGGTCGATGTCGTCTTTGCCGAACACGAAGTACAGCCCCGAGCGATCTCCGCAGGGGTACGGGAAAAGATATAGCTCGCGCTGCCAGAGCACCATGTTGCTGTCAGGAGAATAGAACTCGGCCAGTTGCGGGTTCAGTATCCACGACGCGCACCCGAAGCCGACGAAGGGCCTGTCCGGGAAGTGGCGCGGGAAGAACTCCAGCGCCTGGGCCATCGAAGCCTGCACGCGCTCGGGCGTCATGCCGCCGCCGGCGGGGATGTGCATGTCGAGAACCCCGTCGCCGGGCTTCAGCGCAAGCTGCCACGTGTCGAGGGGCAGCGTGACTTCGCAGCGCAGACCGCGGCCTGCAGGCGAGATCGGGCAGCCGGTGACCCCGGCATCGGTGGCCGTGAAACGCGCGGTCCAGCCCGCCTTCGCCGCCTCGGACTCCGGGTTCGCGTCGATGTAGCCGTCATCGCGGAAGCGAACGCCGTCCGCTGACAGCGCGATGACCTCGCCGGTCTCACGGTGGCGATATGCCTGCAGGCCGCCGTGGAACGAACCGATCATGTACTCCATGCGCCCGAGGCCGTATAGGATGCCCTCGACATAGTGCCGCTGCCAATACAGCGACCCCATCGACATCCCGAACCGGCCACCGTGAAGAGAGCGGTGGCGGTTGACGATCTCGTTGATGCGATGGAGGCTGTGGTGGGTGATCTCCTCGGGGATGCCGAGGCGCTCGTGGACCGCCTGCGTTTCGGGCACGACGTTGAGGGCGACCAATATGTAGAAAACGCCGGTCAGCTCGCCGAGCGGCGCGATGGGGTCGGGCCACTGCCGGATGCGCCAGCCATCGTAGTCGCTGATATGCTTGTAGAGAAGCTGGTAGCAGTGCCAGGCGAAGTGCGTCAGCGCGGGATGCTTGCGCACGATCCGCGCGGTCTCATCCATCATCGCATCCAGCTCGCGTGGCAGGCCGGTGTACTCGCGGTGGTACAGGAAGCGCTCCAGTGTGAGGAAGGAAAGCGTCTCGCCGGGGAAGCAGGCTTCAGATTCCTCCCAGAACGGCTCGAAATGCTCCCGGGCATCGGGTATCCCCAGTGAGGCAAGGACCTCATCAAGCTGCAGTGACAACGGTATCCCTCCAGTGCGACAAGATGGACGGCGACGGCTTCCTACCCCCCTCGCCCCGCTTCGCGGGGCAACGACCACGGCTTCCTACCCCCCGGCCCCCTCCCTCGTAGGGAGGGGGAGAACGGCCACCTCACCCCCGGCCCCTCTCCGCAAGCGGAGAGGGGAGAACGACCACAGCTTCCTACCCCCTCGCCCCGCTTCGCGGGGCAACGGCAACGGCTTCCTACCCCCCGGCCCCCTCCCTCGTAGGGAGGGGGAGAACGGCCACCTCACCCCCGGCCCCTCTCCGCAAGCGGAGAGGGGAGAACGGCAACGGCTTCCTACCCCCTCGCCCCGCTTCGCGGGGCACTCCCCCTCCCTTGTAGGGAGGGGGAAAACGACTACGGCGAACGGCAACGACGTACGGCAAGGACTACATCAGCGCAAGGTCCGCGCCAGGAGGGCTGCGCCCTCTACGGGTGACATCAATGGTGGATGGATGACAATGCCTTTGGTGCCGGCGCGGACGTGCTTGATGAAGGGATCGAGCACGAGCCTCCCGGCGCGGAACACGCCTCCGGTGTATGACAGCGGGCCGCGCTGCAGTCCTGCCGCTCTCAAGACTGCGCGGGCGGCGTGGGCCAGTTCATAGCCGGCGAGCGCCAAGATCATCTCCGCCCCGTCGTCACCGGCCTCGGCGCAGGCTGTCACGGCCGGGGCAAGGGCGGCGATCTCTGCGGGCTTCGGCGGCACGTCATAGACCCGCGTGACCAACTCCGACAGGGACAAGACCCCGAAGTGCTGTAAGACGGCGGCGGTGAGTGAAGTCGGCAAGACGTCGCAGTCTTCGAAGCAGCTAACATGCCGGAACGGCCCTACCCCGCCCGCTTCGCGGGCACCCCTCCCGTGGACCCGTCGCAGGCGGGTATGGAAGGGGAACGACTGACGACAACGGCCTTGGCGGGCGGGACGCCCGCCCCACGCGAAATTCTTAGATGAACACACGGCCCTGCCATCAGCAATCCGGCAGACCCAACGTAGCGCCTCCCGCCCGATCCAGTAGCCGCTGCCCTCGTCGCCAAGAAGATGGCCCCAGCCGTCGGCGCGGTGCAGGTTGCCCTCCCGGTCCTTCGCAAGCGCAATCGCCCCCGTTCCGGCGGCAACGATGGCGCCCGGCTTGCCGGCATGCGCCCCGGCGAGGGCGATCTCGGCGTCGATGCCCAGCTCCATCCGCCTGGCGAGAGGCGCCTCATGCAGCATCCCCAGCATCCGGGTGCGCCCGGCTTCGCGGCCCACGCCGGCGAGGCCCAGGAAGGCGGCATCGACGGGCAGGGCGGCGTTAGTGGCCTGCGCAGCCTCGCGGATCGCGGCGACGGCAGCCTCCCAGCCGACCGTCAGCGGATTGCTCGGGCCGGATTCGCCGCTTCCGAGGACCTCGCCGGTTTCGGAAGTCGCGAGCGCCCTCGTCGATGTTCCGCCGCCGTCGATGCCGAGGAAGATCATGCCGCGGGAGTTCCACGGTCGCGGGGCGGCGACCTCTCCGTGTTGGCAGGTTACACGCCGCCGGGGCGGGAATAGGCCTACAATTCGACCGTGCGAGGAAGGCTGACATGAGCAAGCCGAAAGTGTGGTACATCCAACCCGAAGGGCACACCAGACAGGTCTTCAGGCCCGAGCATTTCCAGCGAATGCTCGATGAATTCGACGTCACCGTGAACCCCGAGCCGCGCAATCTTCCCGTCGAGGAGTTGGCCGCAGGGATCGCCGGATATGACGCGATGGTCACCGGATGGGGCGCGCCGATGCTTACCGACGGCTTCTTCGAGAACGCCGACAAGCTGCAAATCATCGCGCATTCGGCGGGGTCGGTGAAGGCTTTCCTGACCCAGGAACTGGTGGCGCGCTATATGCTTCCGCGCAACATCGCCTGTTATGGCTCGAACCTCGCCATCGCCTATAATGTAGCCGAGAGCGCCGTCGGCATGATCCTTATGACCAGCAGGCTCTGGCCGCACTTCATCGACAACTTCCGCGAGACCGGCACCTGGCGGCCGGACACCATCCGCTGGAACGGACGGTACCTTCTCGGCAGCAAGGTGGGCATCGTGAGCGCGAGCGCCGTCGGACGGCACGTCATCCGCCTCCTGCAGCCGTGGGACCTCGATATCCTTATCTACGACCCCTACCTCTCCGACGATGAAGCCGCACGGCTGAACGTCACGAAGGTGAGCCTCGAGGACTTGTTCGCGCAGTCCGATCATGTGACCGTGCACGCGCCGTCGATCCCGGCCACGGACAAGATGATCGGCGCGAAGCACCTGAAGCTGATGAAGGATGGAGCGACGCTGGTCAATACCTCGCGCGGATCGGTCATCGACCACGACGCGCTCCTGGCGGAGTGCCGCCTCGGGCGCATCTACGTGTGTCTCGATGTGACGACCCCCGAGCCGCTGCCCGAGGACAGTCCCTTCCGCGAGCTGAGCAACGTCTACATCACGCCGCACATCTCGGGCTGCGGGCACTATGGTTACTTCAAGATCGGTGAGATGACCGTGCAGGCGCTGATTGACTTCTTCGCCGGGAGGCCGGTCAGGGGGCAGGTGGACCTGGGCCGGTTCGAGCTCCTGGCGTAGGAGGAAACGCAGAACGCTGAACGCAGAATCAACGGCAAATGACGGGGCGGTCGCCAGGCTCGCGCTGTTGCCGTTCTTGCCGTTTTTGCCGTTGATTCTGCGTTCAGCGTTCTACGTTCTGCGTTTGCCTCATTTGACTTTGGGCATATCGTTTGGTAATATACCATCGACAAGCAAACCCTGTCGCCGTGCCGACGATCACACCGTGTCGGCGACCGCGCCAAGCGACAACGCGGAGATCCTGCCCGAACTACTGGGCAGGGCGTTTTTTTGTGCGGTGCGGGTAAGAGGCAACGCCGTCCGCTTGGGCGCGGAGCCGACCGACATCCCACAACTTCGGTGTACGGCACGGAACGAGAGGGCTTTTCACTGCGGGGAGTGGCACCCGCAACAGCCGAGTTTCACGGCATTTGGATCGGAGGATTTCGATGGGTCGTCGCAAATGGACCCGCGAGGCTATCATCGCGGAGATACGCAGACTTCACCAGATGGGGGAATCACTGTCGACGCGGAACATGAACGAACTCGGCTACAGCGGGATGGTCACCACCGCCTACAAGGAGGAGTACTTCCGGGGCTGGTGGAATGCCATACGGGAGGCCTCGCTGGACCCCAAGCAAGTATGCCGACGCAAGCGCAAGTGGACCAAAGAGAGCATCATCCAGCGCATACGGCACCTGCACTCGCAGGGCGAGGACCTCTCGCACAGCGCCGCCAAACGCAACCATCAGTATCTCGTGGTGGTCGCCGTCGACCCCCGGTTCTTCGGTAGCTGGCGCACTGCGGTCGAGGCGGCGGGGCTGGATTACCAAGAGGTCAGCAAGCACGAGTTCTGGAGTCGCGAGCGGATCGCCGAGGACATCCGCCGCCTGCACGAGTCGGGAGAGCCGCTCAGCCACGAAGAGGCCAAGCGCCGGTACAGTTCTCTCGTCTCGGCCGCGGGCAGTAAGCGGTACTTTGGAAGCTGGGCCGCAGCGGTGACAGCCGCCGGCATCGACTACGACAGTGTGTGTCGCATTCGCCGCTGGACGCGCGAGACGATCATCGATACGATTCGTCAACTCCACGCCGAGGGCAAGTCAGTCAACAACAGCAACATGCGCCGCATGGGATACCGAGGCCTGATGGAGGCGGCCTGTCGCGCCACGAACTTCGGCAGTTGGGCCGCGGCGATCGAGGCGGCGGGACTTGATTACGGGGATGTCCGCAAGATGTGAGGGGAGGCCCCCTCGACAGGGGCGACGGGGCGCGCCGATGCAGGAGCATCGTTTTTGCGGATCACGCCAAGCTCTGGGTGTCTTTGGTTCCGCGCTAGCGGGATCGAAGACGGGGACCCCAGAGCGGGTGGCTGCCCGGATGGCGCTGGGTCCCCGTCGCGGCCTCGTTCCATCCCGCTTCGCGCGCCGGAATGAGGCCGCGACACCCCACACCTTGACCGTTGAAAGTGCCACATCCAAGAACGACGCTCCGGGGCGCGCCGATGGCACAAGATTGACCGACGGTGACCGCTATGGTTGAGATGTTCATCTACAAGGTGGGGATCGACCGCCAGGGGCGCACCATCGTGCTCCTCGCGGACGAGAAGACCCAGACGCTGCTGCCGATTCTCATCGGACTGTTCGAGGCCCGAGCGATCGCGGCGGAACTGGGCCGGGACGAGCTGGGCCCGCCGGCACGGCCCATGACCCACGATCTGATGGTGTCGGTTTTCCAGGAACTGGGCTGCGTGCTCGAGAAGATCACGGTGACGAAGATCGAGGACGATGTGTTTTACGCCATCCTGTCGCTCGTAGGCGGGGACCGTCGATACGAGATCGACGCGAGGCCCAGCGATTCGCTGGCGCTGGCCGTGCGAACCGGAGCGCGCATTTTTGTGGACGAGTCGGTCCTCGCGAAGGCCCAGGTCGTCATAGAAGAGGAAAACGAAGAGGACATCGAGCGATTCAAGCAACTGCTTGGCGACGTCGGGTTGGATGCCCCACAGACGGAAGAGCCGGAGGAGGGGGCGGTGTAGTGGACGCGGCGGGACGGCCCTAGCCCAGTGGCCGCGACAATCCTGTCGCGGATCGCCGTTTCGTCATTTGCCGCCGGGACGACCCCGTTCCGCCGCGCAAGCGGGAATGAAGGCACCGGCGGACAAGACGCCCGCGCCACGCGTGACAGGATTGTCGCGCCCACTCCATTTCCGAGGCAGCACCCAATCGGCGGGTTGCGAAGGGGCAATTCCGCGCGCAAGACGACCTCCTTACGGATGACAACGGCTCTCGCGGGCGAGACGCCCGCGCCACGCGTCATCTTCGAGGTCACGCCTTACAACGTATCCTTACCCGACACGGGCCCGGCCATAGCGCCAGGGCCCGTCTCACCTTCTGACGTGTGAACAGGAACCGGAGGACAACTCAGTGACGCAGTCATCCAAGTGGTTGGCAAGTCTCATGGCGGCCCTCTTCGGGGTCATCATCATATTGAAGCTCCTCGGCGTCTACGCCGATTACCTGTGGATGTGTTCATTGGGGCAGGGGAGCGTGTTCACGACTATCCTCGGCAATCGGGTCGTCTTGGGCTTCGTGGTCGGGGTTGTTTTCTTCGGCTGGATGCTGCTGAACGTGCGCCTCGCGCGGCGGCCTTTGCCGGCGGACGTAATGCTCATCGGCCGCAGGCTCCTCCCCGAGCAGGAGCGAGCGCAGGTCGAGGCCTATGCCGACAAGGCGTTGCTGATATTCTCTATCGTCGGCGGCGTAATGGCGGGCCTGGTCGCCTCCGGGCGGGTCATGGAGTGGCTGCAGTTCACCCATGCGGTGCCGTTCGGCACGCCCGACCCGATCTTCGGCATCGACACCGGCTTCTATGTGTTCAAGTTCGCGTTCCTGCAATATATGTGGCGCACGGTCTTCTACAGCGTGCTGGTGGCCTTCGTGGCCGCGGTATTGATTCACATGTACATGGAGACGATCCGCGTTGTCGGCAACACCGTGCAGACGATGCCGCACGCCCGCCAGCACTGCCTGGCGCTGCTTGCCCTGGCGCTCATCATCAAGGCGGTCGGCTACCGGCTCGATCAGTACAATCTTCTGTACTCCGTGCGCGGGCTGATGTTCTCCGGGCCGTCTTATGTGGACGTGCACGCGCGCCTGCCCGTCTTCTACCTGATGATGGGGGTCAGTATCGTGGTGGCGGCGGTGATGTTGTGGCAGATCCGCGGGCGGGACATCAAGATACCGGCGTATTCCCTCGTGGGTCTCATCCTCGTCTCGCTCCTGGGCGGGTCGGCATATCCGGCGCTCGTGCAGCGGCTGGTAGTCACTCCGACGCAGTTGGACAAGGAGAAGGACTACATCGCCAACAACATCAAGGCTACGAATGCGGCCTACGGTCTCGACAAGGTGAACGACCGGCAGTTCCCGGCGCTTCGCAGGCTGACGTGGGACGATGTGAAGCAAAACCCTCAGACGGTGAAGAATGTCCGGCTGTGGGATCACCGACCGCTGGAGGCGACCTACCAACAGACCCAGGCCCTGCGCGCCTACTATCATTTCGCGGACGTGGATGTGGACCGCTACACCGTCGGGGGCGAGTATCGCCAGGTGATGCTCAGCGCTCGCCAACTCGACTACGCGCGGATACCGCCGCCGCAGGCGTGGGTGAAGACCCACCTGCAGTATACACACGGATACGGGCTGTGCGCCTCGCCGGTGAACGCCAACGCCGAGGAGGGGCTTCCGGTACTGTGGGTCAAGGACATCCCGCCCCGCGGTGTGCCGGGGCTGGAGGTCGACCGCGGGGGCCTTTACTATATGGCCAGCCTTCACCCGCGGTTGATCGAGCGCATCTCGCCCGAGGGACAGACCGAACCGCCGCAGGTTGGGCCGGGCACGCCCTCGCACGGCGGCCCTGGCGAGCAACAGCCACCCACCGGCCCTCCGGGCACCCAGCCGCAGCAGACCCAGCAGCCCGCCGCTCCTCAGGGCCCGCAGGGTCCGCAGACCGACCAAGGGGAGTACGTGATCGTAAACACCCGTCAGAAGGAATTGGACTATCCGAAGGCAACCGGGGGCACCGCCGCCGGCACGGACGACAACGCCTACACGCAATACTCGGGCAAGGGCGGCGTGCAGCTCTCAAGCTGGTTCGTGAAAGCCGCCTTCGCCGCGAAGTTCATGGATGTCAACATCCTGCTCTCGCAAGACGTCCAGCCCGAGAGCCGGATCCAGCTCAATCGCCTCATGCCGGAGATGCTTCAGAACGTGGCGAGCTTTATGATGTACGACCCGGACCCGTACATTGTGATCGACAATGGAAAGCTCAAGTGGATGACCGACGCTTACACTGTGAGTTCGTCTTACCCGTATTCGACTCGCTTCCCGCCGCTGGGCAACGCCAACTATGTCCGCAACTCGGTGAAGATCGTTACCGACGCGTACGACGGCATCCCCGAGTTCTATGTCTTCGACAAGACAGACCCGCTGGTGCAAAGCTACCAGAGCATGTTCCCGACCCTGTTCAAGCCGTTGGAGCAGATGGACCCGGTGATGCGTCAGCACGTGCGCTACCCGCAGCTTATGATGATCATTCAGGCGGAGCTTTACGCCCAGTACCACATGAAGGACCCGGCCACGTTCTACCAGCGTGAGGACGCGTGGTCGATACCGAACGAGATCTACGGCAGTTCGCCACGGCTCATGGAGGCGTATTACGTCATCATGAAGTTGCCGGGCGAGGACAAGGAGGAATTTCTCCTGATGCTGCCGTTCACGCTCGCCGGGCGCGAGGATCGCAACATGGTGGCGTGGATGGCGGCGCGCTGCGACCCGGAGCACTACGGCGAGCTGGTGGTGTTCCGCTTCCCGAAAGAGAGCCTGTCTTACGGCCCGATGCAGGTTGAGTCCCGGATCAGCCAGGATGGCGAGGTCTCGCAGTTGATCACGCTTTGGGGGCAACAGGGATCGCAGGTCATCCGGGGCAACCTGCTGGTCATCCCGGTCAACCATTCGTTGCTATATGTGGAGCCGCTTTACCTCGAATCGAGCCAGAACGGCATTCCCGAACTGCGTCGCGTGATCGTTGCCGACGGCCAGGACCTCGCCCTGGGCACGACGCTGGATGAGGCAATCGCGCGGCTGTTCGGGAAGACGCCGAAGGAAGTCGCGATCGGCGATACCGGGGAGGCGCCGACGGTCCCACAGCCAACGGCATCGGGAGTCGCCGCAGTCAAGACGCTAATCGACAAGGCCATAGGACTGGACGAGCAGGCACAGCAGATGCTCAAGGGCGGCGACCTCGCCGGCTACCAGGCGAAGCAGAAGGAGATACGGTCGGTGCTCGACCAGATGAAGAAGACGGCGCCGTAAACGGCGCCTCACCCCCGGCCCGCATAAGCGCTAAGTTAGGCGGCGCGGGCCGTGTGGAGGGGCCGGACTACGAGCGCAGCGAAGTATCCGGCCCGGCCGTTCACCCCCCTGCGCGGACGGCTGGGGCCGGATACTTCGACCGCCGATACGGCTGGCGCTCTCGTAGTCCGGCCCCTCCTTGGACGGCGTCTGGCCTTAACTTAGCGCCTATACCCCCGGCCCCTCTCCACTCGTGGAGAGGGGAGACGACAACGGCAGCGTTAGGTCAGCCCCTTTCTTGCATCGTGTGGCCGCGCCATTATGCTCTTTATCAACCTGAATCGGTAAACACGTCGCCCCAAAGATCAAGGTGGCCGCGCGATTCATCGCGCCCGATTCGGTCGCCGTGTTTGGGATCAGTGCAGACTACGAACGGGATGGGCGCGATAAATCGCGCGGCCACCTTGATTCTGAGGAATTGGCCTCGGCCGCGTCCTCCTGCCGATTCAGGTCGACGAAGAGCATCGTGGCGCGGAACGCACGGTGAACGCGTCCACAAGGCAATTGCAGGCGATGCGTCAGCCTCTGCAGTTGCCGTTTACGATTGACATGTATCACAAACAAATTCGCGCGGTTGTCTTCGATTTCGACAGCACCCTCGCCGAGACGCACATCGACTTCGGCGAGATGCGCCGGCGTATCGTCGAGCATCTGCGGAACTGGGGGCTGTGGGAGGATGCTTACGGCGAAGGCCGGTGGGTGCTGGAACTGATCGAGCTTGGCGCGGCGAAGTTGGCTGATGAGTCGGCGCGGCGGCAGTTCCTCGAAGAGGCGGAGCAGCATCTGCAGGATGTGGAGATCGAGGGCTGCGCGGATGCCGACTTGTATCCGGGGACGGTCGCGGCGCTGGCGAGGCTTCGGGCGCAGGGAATCGGCATCGGGATCGTCACTCGCAATTGCCGCCGATGCGTGACGCCCGTGCTGGAACATCACGCGGCGCCCCATGATGTGCTAATGACGCGCGAAGACGTCGAGCGCGTGAAGCCCGATCCATTGCATCTTCTGTCGGCGTTGCAGGTGCTGGGGGTCGAGCCGGGGCACGCGCTGATGGTTGGAGACCACCCGAGCGATGTGGAATGCGGGGTCGCAGCGGGCGCGATGACGGCGGGTGTGCTGACCGGCAAGTCAACGCAGGAGCAGTTCGAGGCCAGCGGGGCTGATGTGGTCTGTGCGGATGTGGGGGAAGTGGTGGAGTGGGTGATGGGGGGAGGCGATGAACGAAACGGCTGACCACAGAGACACAGAGGGCACAGGGGACGGCAAAGGCAACAGCACGGATGTGCTGCCGGTCGGCAAACTGGATATGCCGTTTCTGGCGCGGCTTCTGGGCGATATTGCAGCGAGCGATCCGAGCGTGGTGGTGGGGCCGGGCATCGGGCGAGATGTTGCGGTACTGGATGCAGGCGGCGAGTGTCATCTGCTGGCCAAGAGCGACCCGGTCACCTTCGCCACCGACGCCATCGGCTACTATGCCGTGGCGGTGAACGCGAACGACATTGCAACCGCCGGCGGAGTGCCCAGGTGGTTTCTCGCCACGGTTCTGCTCCCCGAGGGGCGCACGGACGAGGCGATGGTGGAAGGCATCTTCCGCCAGATCAGAGCGGCCTGCGAGGACAGCGGCATCACCTTGGTCGGCGGGCACACGGAGGTCACCCTCGGGCTGGAGCGGCCGATCATCTCGGGGCACATGCTCGGCCTTGTCCCGCACGGGAAGGCGATCACCAGCGCCGGAGCGAGGCCGGGGGACGCAGTCCTACTGACGAAGGGCATCGCGGTCGAGGGTACGGCGATCATCGCCCGCGAGCGGCAAGGCGACCTGCTGGCCGCGGGGTTCGAAGAGGACTGGCTGCAAGCGGCGCAGAGGCTGCTGTTCGCACCGGGTATCTCGGTCTTACCCGAGGCGCGGGCGGTTGTCGCGGCGGTGAACGTGCACGCGATGCACGACCCGACCGAGGGCGGGATCGCCACCGGGCTTTGGGAAATGGCCGTTGCGAGCGGGGTGGCGATTTCGGTCGCTCTCGGCAATGTGCCGATCCTGTCGGAGTGCAGGCGGCTTTGCACGCACTTTGGGATCGAGCCGTTGGGGCTGATCGCCTCGGGATCGCTGCTGATTGCGGTGGCGGAGGGAGACGCAGCGGAGGCCATCGCGGCGTGTGAGAGAGCGGGCGTGACTTGCGCGCGAATTGGGACAATCTGCGAAGGCGCGCCGAGTGTCTATGCGCAGGAAACGGGGGAGCAGTTGCCGCGCTACGACCAGGATGAGGTCACGCGGGTGTTGTAGGGAGCAGTGACGCGATGTCGACGAACACGTTGCTGACGGACATTCCCGATGCGAGCGGCCCGGTTGAGGAGCTTGCCAACCGGACAGAGGCGTTCGAGGCCTACGTGCGTTCCTCGGCTACCTCGCCCCTGTTCCTGCGTGGCGACGCGCTGCACGTGCTGCGGGCGCTCCCCAGTGATTCAGTGGACTGCTGCATGACCAGCCCGCCGTACTGGGGGCACCGTGCGTACTCCGGCGGGGGAATCGGTCTCGAGGGCAACTACCGCGATTACATCGCCAGCTTGGGCGCTGTCTTCGCGGAAGTGCGTCGTGTGCTCAAGTCCACAGGTTCGTTCTGGCTCAATATCGGCGATGCCTATTCCGGCAAGTGCTTGCTCGGTCTCCCCTGGCGCGTGGCCTTCGAACTCACCGACCGTCAAGGCTGGGTGTTGCGCAACAGCATCGTCTGGAACAAGGTGAAGGGTAGCCCGGACAACTCGCTTGACAAGTTGCGGAACGTCCACGAGATGGTGTTCCATTTCGTCAAGCAGCCTCACGGCTACTACTATGACGTGGACGCCATCCGCTCCAAGCCCGGCTCCGCGAAGGTGGTCAATGGCGCCATCGTCACTGCGTCGGGGGTGCGCGGCGTTCGCTACCAACGCCAGATAGAACTCGCAACTGAACTGAGCGACACCGAAAAGCGCAACGCTCTGGAGGCGCTCAACGGAACGCTGGCCGAGGTCCAGGCGGGTAGGATATCGGACTTCCGCATGATTATCCGCGGGCACCAGCGGACGACTCACTCGGACTCGGCGAGGGTGTCCGGCCGGGCGCGCGAGCTTCAGGAAAGGGGTTTCTACTTCCTTAGGTATCACCCTGACGGTGCCAAGCCGGGCGATGTATGGGACATCCTGCCCGAAGACACCCAGAAGCGCGATGGGCATTTCGCACCGTTTCCTGCGGACCTGTGCCGCTTGCCGATCATTGCTACGTGCCCTGCTCAAGGCATCGTCCTGGACCCCTTTTGCGGGACTGGGACAACCATGTTCGTCGCTTTCACGCTTGAGCGCAAGTCGGTCGGAATCGACATCTCAGAGGAGTACGTCAAGGCTGCGGCGGAAAGATGCAGGCGGCTGCTATGACGAGCAAGGTTCGCGAGCTGTTCGGGCGCGCTACAGATGACAACACGGTTGACTGGAAGAAGGTCGTGCGTAGCCAGCATTGCCTGCTACTCGGCCGCAAGTGCCGAAAGACGCGAAAGAGTGCGCCCAATGTCGCGATCGGGACGTGCACGGTTCGCTACGGCGCCGCCGCCCAGGACGTGATCATCTGTCCGCTCCGCTTGCTGGAGCGACGTCAGGTCTTCACTGATTGTCTGCATCTGCTGACCTTGCACACTCCCGGCAATGAGCTTCACGTGGTCCAGGAGCTGACGGTGCCAGGCGGGAGCGTTGACTACTGCCTTGTCTCGGTGCGTGGAGGCAAGGCTGTGGACTTCGTGGGCATTGAGCTGCAGTCGCTCGACACTACTGGAACCGTCTGGCCTGAGCGACAGGGTTTCCTGCGGGGTTGTGGTCTCCGCGTTCAGGAGGCCGAAGCCGACGCCAGGGCGTTCGGCATGAACTGGAAGATGACAGCGAAGACCACACTCGTCCAACTGCATCACAAGATCGGCACCTTTGAGAGCGTTGGCAGGCACCTTGTCCTCGTGATTCAGGACTGCCTTCTGGATTACATGCGACGCCAGTTCCAGTTCGATCACCTCGACCAAGCCCGTGTCGGTGACCCCATGCACTTGCACTCGTACAGCTTGGTGGCCGACGGGCCCGAACTCCGTTTGGCACTTGCTGAAAGGCTGAGCACTGACACGAATGGCATCGCCCGGTGTCTCGGCCTGCAGGCGACGACGCGGGTCGACGTGCAGGCGATCTTGGATCAGCTTCAGTCGAAGTTGTCGCGTGACACATTGCTTGCGGTCGGATGAGGGCCAGACCATTGTCCTCTGCCGTCCCATCTTCTGTCTTCTGCCGTTTGCCGCTCAACTCAACCACCCGAAAGGGTTGTTCGCATGGATTACAAGGCTACACTCAACCTGTTGAAGACCGCCTTCCCGATGAAGGCCAACCTGCCCGAGCGCGAGCCGGAGACGCTGGCGTGGTGGGACGAGATCGACATCTACCGCCTGGTGCGCGAGAACCGCGCCGGTGCGCCCAAGTACGTGTTGCACGATGGGCCGCCGTATGCGAACGGCAACATTCATCTCGGCCAGGCGCTGAACAAGATCCTCAAGGACGTCGCGATCAAGTTCCGGACGATGCGCGGCTACGACTGCCCGTACATCCCCGGCTGGGACACGCAAGGGCTGCCGACCGAGCAGAGCGTGCAGAAAGAGTACGGGATCAATCGGCATTCGGTGACGCCGCTGGAATGGCGCGGGAAGTGTCGCGATCTTGCGATGCGGTACGTCAACCTGCAGCGCGAGCAGTTCCGGCGGCTGGGGGTGCGCGGCGACTGGTGCAACCCTTACCTGACGCTGTCGCCCGAATATCAGGCCCGGCAGATCGACGCTTTCGCGAAGATCGCGCTGCGAGGTCTCGTCTACCGGCGGCTGCGGCCCGTGTACTGGTGCTATCACTGTGAGACCGCGCTCGCGGAAGATGAGATCGAGTACGCGACCAAGACCTCGCCTTCGATCTACGTGGCCTTCGAGCTGCGCGACGCGCAGGCCGCCTTCCCGGAATTGCCCGCTGAGGCGAAGGCGAGCGTCATCATCTGGACGACGACACCGTGGACGATCCCCGGCAATACCGGGATCGCGCTCTCGGCGGATGACAACTATGTGCTGTTCCGCGCCGGGGACGCCTACTACTTCGTCGCCGAGCCGCTGCTGGGGGCGACTGCGAAGGCCGTCGGCTTCGGCGCGCCCGAAATCATCGCCCGGCGGAAGGGCCGTGACCTCGAAAACCGCATCGCAGTGCATCCGCTGTACGGGCGGGACTCGCGCATCGTGCTGGCGGACTATGTGCTGATGGACCAGGGAACGGGCTGCGTGCACACCGCGCCGGGACACGGGCTCGAGGACTACATGACGGCGATGAAGTACAGCCTCGACGTCATCAGCCCGCTCGACGACTACGGCAAGTACACCGACGAGGCGGGGCCCGAGCTTGCCGGCCTCGTGTGCGACCAGGCGAACGAGAAGGTCAAGGCGATGCTGGCCGAGCGCGGGGCGCTGCTCGGCGCAGGCACCATCGACCACGAGTACCCGCACTGCTGGCGTTGCCACTTCCCGGTCATCTACCGCGCGACCAAGCAGTGGTTCATGGACATCGCGAAGCTGCGGGAAGCGGCGCTGAAGGAGATCGAGGGGGTCACCTGGGAGCCGTCGTGGGGGGGACGGCGGATCGCAGGGATGGTCGAAGCCCGGCCGGACTGGTGCATCTCTCGCCAGCGCGTGTGGGGGGTGCCGATCCCGGTCTTCCACTGCGTCAAGTGCGACGAGATGCTGATGACCGAGGAGAGCATGGGGGCGGTGCGGGACCTCGTGGCCCAGTGCGGCGCGGACGTGTGGTATGAGCGAGAGCCGAAGGACATCCTCCCGCCGGGAACGGCGTGCAAGTGCGGCAGCACGGAGTTCCGCAAGGAAGCGGACATCATGTCCGTCTGGTTCGACTCGGGCTGCAGCCACTACGCCGTCCTGCGCGCCCACGACGAACTGACGTATCCCGCCGACCTGTATCTCGAAGGGGACGACCAGTACCAGTGCTGGTTCCAGACCTCGCTTTGGGTGGCCGTCGCGCTGGGCGACCCGGCCCCGTTCAAGACGGTCGTCGGACACGCGTTCTTCGTCGATGACACCGGGGAGAAGCTCTCCAAGAGCAAGGGCAACATCATCGACCCGGCGGTGATCTATGAGAAGTATGGCGCGGATGTTCTGCGGATGTGGTTCACTTACGCCGATTTCCGCCGCAAGATGTTCGCCTCGGACCAAATCTACGAACAGGTGGCGGATGCCTACCGGCGCATTCGCAACACCTGCCGGTTCATGCTGCAGAATCTCGCGGATTTCGACCCGCAGAAGGATCGCGTGCCGTATGCCGAGATGCGCGAGGTCGATAAGTGGGCGCTCTCGCGGCTGAACTGGCTCGTCGACCGCATGACCAAGGCCTTCGACGACTGGGACTGGCACCTGTTCTACCACGATGTTCACGGCTTCTGCGCGACCGACCTGAGCGCGTTTTACCTGGATGTGCTAAAGGATACACTGTATACTGACTTGCCCGATTCAACGGCGAGACGGTCGGCACAGACCGCTTTGTGGGAGCTTCTGATCGCGATCACGAAGATCATGGCTCCAGTCTTGACGTACACTGCCGATGAAATCTGGAAGTACTGCCGCGAGCTTGACGGCACGCTGCCGCTGAGCGTGCATTTGGCGGACTGGCCGACGGTGGACCTCCGGTGGCAGGATGAGGCGCTGGCGTCGCGCTGGGAAGGAATCCTGGGGGTCCGCGATGAAGTGCTCGCCGCGCTGGAGCGGGCGAAGAACGGCGGGGTCGTGGAGCGCCCGCTGGACGCGCAGGTTGACATCTACGCCTCAGAGAGCCTGCGGGCGGCTCTGGCGGCGGTGAGTGACGACCTTGCGGGGCTGCTGATCGTCTCCGGGGTGCGGGTTCTGGCGGATAGTGAGCGGCCCGAGGGCCTCGAACAGGCCAGCGAATCGGCCCCGGAGGGCGTGTGGGTCGCAATCAGCCCGGCAGCCGGCGAGAAGTGCGGGCGATGCTGGATGCGGCAGGAGACCGTCGGGGCAAATGACGGCCACCCGACCCTGTGCGCGAGATGTGCCGATCGCGTCACGAAGTTGAAACCTTCGGAGTCGTAGAATCGTCTACCGGCAACACCGAATGGACAGGAGGGCCCGATACGTGGCTTCCCGCAAACTGGATGTAACGAAGTTCAAGAAGCGCCTGGAAGAGAAGCGCGACGAGCTGCTCGAGAATCTGCGTCGTATCGACGAGCGGACCTCGGGCAAGGACCGGCTGAACTCGGAGGTCTCGGGAGAGGACTTCGACGAGCCGGGCGGCGACGCTGCTTCGGAGACCTTGGAGCGCAGCCTCTCACTGGCCCACGCGGACAACGTGCGGGATGAGCTCGAGGCCGTCCTCAACGCCCTGCGCAAGATCGAGAAGGGCACATACGGCATCTGTGATGTGTGCGGCAAGAGCATCAAACGGGAGCGCCTTGAGTTCATCCCGTGGGCGACGATGGATGCCGAGTGCCGGGCGCGCCTGACAGGAAGATGACCGTGACCGATGAACCGCTCTCCCCGGCGAGCGCCCCGGCCGCGGGGGCCCCACCAGACGCTCCGGGCGCGTCCGGCGGCTTGAAGACAAGACGCACGTGGCTGTTCTATGTAACGGCCACGTGTGTTCTCGTTCTGGACCAGCTCGTGAAGTGGCTCGTGGTCCGCGACGTGCCCTACGGCGCCTCGACGCAAGTCCTCGGGAACCTGTTGAGCTTCTCTCACCGCCACAACACCGGCGCGGCTTTCGGGCTGTTGCCTTCAGCGGCCCTGGGGCTCGCCGCCGTGGCCGCGGTAGTCATCGTGGTCCTTGTCATGTTCGGGCGGCGGGTGGCGACCCAGAGCGGCGCGCTGCTTCTGGGCATCAGCCTGCAGCTTGGCGGGGCCGCCGGGAACTTCATCGACCGCATCAGACTTGGATATGTTGTAGACTTCATCGACGTCCACTTCTGGCCGGTCTTCAACGTGGCGGACATCGGCATCACGTGCGGCGCGGTCATTGTTGTCGCCGCGATACTCTTCGACCCGCGCCTGCGAGACGTCGGCAGGAGCTAGCGCTTTGGCAGAATGGCAAGAAGCCAGGATTGCTGAACGGCCTTGACACCTTGGGGGATTGCATCCCCCAAACCCCCGCGATCCTAAATGTCAAAGACCTTTAGGGATGCGGGGGTCCAAGGCTAAGATCGCACAGCAATCCTCCTGCAATCCCGAAGCATTAGCCGCGCCTTTGCACAGCCCGGAAGGCATCTTTCATGCGCCCCATCCTCGTCCAACTGGGCCCGTGGGAACCCTGGCAGATCGTGTTCGTTTTCGCGACACTGCTGGCGATCACCCTTTTGTGGCGCAGGATCGAGGCACGGCTGGAGGGCGTCGACGAGTTGCGGCCGATTCGCTGGCCGGCCACTTTGGGCGGCTGCATCCTCGGATCGGCCGCCCTGTACCTGCTTGTCAACCGCTTCGCGCCGGTCGAGATCAAGTCTTACGGCGTGATGCTCCTGGTGGCGTTCACCGCGGGCCTGTGGTGGCTCGGACGCAATGCGCCGGCGCAACTTGAACTGGCCGACATCATCGACCTCGGCCTGACGCTGCTGATCTCGGCGGTTGTGGGCGCGCGCATTCTTTACGTGGCAATCGAGTGGGGTGCGCCCGGAGGCTATGCCGCGAACCCGAAGACCGTTCTGAACGTATGGGAGGGCGGCCTGTCGTTCCACGGAGGCGTCCTGGGGGCGGTGATCGGCGGGCTGATCTATTCGCGGGTGAAGAAGGTTCCGCTCCTGCTGCTTGCGGACCTCGCCGCCGCGCCCCTCGCACTGGGCTACGCCTTCGCGCGAGTCGGCTGCTTTCTCAACGGGTGCTGTCAGGGCGTGGCGACGACATTGCCGTGGGGAGTGTGCTTCCCGGCGAACACGCCGCCCGGGCAAGCGTGCACTCCGGTGCACCCCACGCAGATCTACGCCAGCCTCGCGAGCCTCGGCATCTTCGCCATCCTCGTCCGTCTGCGCGACAGCTATCCTCGCCAGGGATACCTGTTCGGGGCTTACCTGGTGGTCTACAGTTTCGCGCGTTTTCTGCTGGAATACACCCGGCGCGGCGTCACCGGAGAGGTGGTCACCGCCGCAACGTCCGATCCCTTCCACCACGCGCTGGCCTTGACCCTTCTCCTGCTGACGGCTTTCTTCGCGGTGGCGATCCTGCTGCTGCCCCGGCTGGCCTCGGCCGAGAAGGTGCTCAGACCGCCGAGGCGATTGGCCGTGGCGCTTGCGGGGTTCCTGGCGCTCGCGATTGCAGTCGCTGTGGGCGCCTTGCTTGGCGATTCGCCGGTCATCGCATGGGCCAGCCCGCTGACGATGGCCCAGGTTGCGAGCGCGGCCATCGGGGGCGTGATGTTCGTTGTCATGCTGGGAGCGTGGCCGTCGAAGGTGCGCGAGGCCGAGAAACCGAAGCAGCGCGGTCGGAAGGCGAAAGGCAAGTGACCACAGTCGTCATGCCGGTTTCCGGCACTCTGGAACGATGAGAATGACGACGATGGCGGGCGAGACGCCCGCCCCACGCGCGACAAGATTGTCGCGCCCACTCCATTTTCGAGGCAGCTTCTGACGCCCATGCTGTGTACGGTGTTACTGTGCAGTGGCCCCGCGTAGCGGGGTCACACGACGTCTCTGTGGTTCGACGTATATCTGGCGCGACCGAACGCAGGGGTGCCCCTTCCTGCCCCATGAGGTGACGATCATGATCGACCCAAGGCTGCTTGAGATCCTGGCGTGCCCCGACTGCAAGGCCGATGTGAAGCTCGAAGACGACAAGATCGTCTGCACGGGGTGCGGCAAGCGTTACCCGATTCGCGACGGCATCCCCATCATGCTGATCGACGAGGCGGAAGCCCCGCAGGGCGAGACGCCCGCCGCAAAGCCTGCTGAGTAACGAACAGGCGGGGGCATCTTGGCCCCCGGGCCAACGTAGATGCGGAATCCCGACGCCGGCTGTTCGTCGGCGTTTCGCGCGAGTGAAGTCGGTGCCTGAGTCACCTGTCGATGTCAGCGTGTGCATCGTGAACTGGAATGTCCGCGAGGATCTGCGGAGATGCCTGCAGTCGCTTGCCGCCAACATCGTCGACGGCGGCCTATCCACGCAGATCGTCGTCGTCGACAATGCCTCGGCGGACGGCAGCCTCGAAATGCTGCGCGATGAGTTCCCGCAGGTCACTGTCATCGCCAACAGCGACAATCGGGGCTTCGCAGCGGCCAACAATCAGGCCTTCGCAGCGGCGGTCGGGCGTTATGTGCTGATGCTGAACCCCGACACGATCATGCCGCCGGGCGGACTGCGGACGCTCGTCGCGTTTGCCGATTCGCACCCCGAGTCCGGCGCGGTCGGCCCCAAACTCCTCAACCGGGATGGCAGCTTGCAGCCCTCGTGCCGCCGGTTCCCCACCATCGCCGCCGCGATCTTCCGCAATACGATCCTCGGACGCCTGTTCCCCAACGCTCACGCGGCACAGGTCTACCTCATGGCCGATTTCGACCACGTTCACTCGGCACAGGTCGAGTGGGTCTCGGGCGCGTGCATGCTCTTGCGACGCGAGGCGCTTCAGCAAATCAGCGGCCTCGACGAGGGGTTCTTCTGGGGTTCCGAGGATGTCGATCTGTGCTGGCGACTGCACAAAGCGGGGTGGCACGTGACGTACACGCCGGAGCCGGCGGTGACGCACATCATCGGGCGCAGCACGGATCAGGTGCTTCTGCCGACGATTGTCCGCACCCATCGCGGCATGCATCGGCTGTATTCGAAGCATCTTGCCCACAATGCTCTGTCGCGGGGCCTCGTGTGGTTGGGCGTATGGCTGCGCGCAGGCCTGCTGATCGCGGCCTGGGAGCTGACGCGCTGGTATCGCGGTGTGAGGCAGGCTTTGCGAGGAAGGAGCCCTCGTGTTCGATCTTAGGAACGCCGAGCGGTGGGTGCTGATCGTGCTTCTGGCGGCGCTTCCGCTTCTCGGCGGGGGGCTTACGCCGGGGCAGGGGCTGTTCCTGCACGCGGTCATCGGCCTGACTGCTCTCGTCGCCCTCACA
>Ga0181520_10004401_pt1 | contig 23607 bp, 20 predicted proteins | sample PEATcosm2014_Bin_29_FD_132451 | JGI IMG/M metagenome (GOLD analysis project Ga0181520, IMG submission 132451) | Peatland microbial communities from MTU Mesocosm Facility, Houghton, MI, USA - PEATcosm2014_Bin02_30_metaG | ecosystem: Environmental > Terrestrial > Soil > Wetlands > Peat | place...
ACGGCCGTATCACGAGCTCCCACATCCTTGCTGGCCGGCATATCGTCCAGGCGCACGGCCACTTGGCTCAGAGCCGGCCGCTCCTTGGCAAGCTGCGCCAACTGCGCATCATCCTGATCCGGCTGATATCCCAGCGGCGAACCATCCGGCCGCCACCACGCCTGCCCCGCCGAAGGCTGCGTCGTCGCTCCGACCACGGCCACCGTCACTCCATTGGCCAGCCGCACGCGCCATGGATCGTCGGCCGTAGCCGCGCGTCTTGATGAGTTCGACGCAGGCTGAGTTGCCGCCGGTTTTGCCGCCTGGTTCGCTGGCCCCGAGGCCCTCATGCATGCCACCGGAATGGCCAGCGCCAGCGCCACCGCGCCGGCAAATAATACCGCCCGACGTTTCATACTCCGACGATTTCGCTTCACGTCCAGAATCGCCAAGAGCCGGCCTTCCAGCTTGCTGGGCCGGGCCATGGCGATGGCGGCGGCGCTGTAGCGGACGGCCGGCATTTGGGAGGCGATGTGGAGGAGTTGCTCGGCATAGGCCGACGCCTTGGTGCCCGTGCCCAGGACAAAATCATCGCACGCCTGCTCGCGCTCGCTCTGCATGCGTTTCCACGCCAGCCACAAAAGCGGATTGAACCAGTAGAGGGCGCACGCCAATTGCGCCACAAGCTGCGTCAGGCAATCCCATCGCCTGGCGTGCGCCAATTCGTGCAGGAGCACCGCCCGGCGCTGCTCGGCCGTCCAGATCGCCGAATCCGCCGGCAGCAGCACGCGAACCCGCCAGATTCCCCATGTCATCGGCATCGTCCGCCGCGAACTGCTGCGAAGTTCCACCGGCCGACGCAGACCAAGCTGGTGCGACAATTGCCCCAGCAGATTCGGCCAGTCGCCTTTGTCGATCGGCGAAGATCGTCGCTGCAGCCACCAGAGGCTCATGTACCCGATCGCCACATTTCCGAGGATCAGAACGCACACCGGCCATCCACGCGAGCAATGCCCATGTTTGCCAGGCGAGCCGGATATGCGATGGCGCGGGCGTTGGCGTTGGCGCGACTGTCGGCGGTGGAGCAACTTGCGGCGGAATCGCGGGTGCTTGCTGCGCGAGATTCGGGGGCAATTGCGGTTGCGCCGACTGTGCGACCTCATTGGGCAAACGCCGGGGACGCGGCTCTGGCGGGATCAACGGCGCAGGCGCCGGGACACGTATGACAATAGGCGCGGGCGCCGGCGCGGATAACGTAGCGTTGTTCGCCCAACTCGGCAGGATGTCCCAACCCGGAAGCGCGGCCGACAGGATCGGCAGTATCAATACGCTCAGCGTGCCCAGGAACCAGACCAGATGCCGAGCGGCCGCCGACGCTCGCCGCATCGCCAGCACGACCACAGCGGTCAGAAGCAGAATTGCCGCCCCCTTGATGGCCGCATCCAGAAGCACGCTCAGCACAATCGGACCGGCCGCCGAGAGTTGTTCGCCAAGAGATGCCACCGACATATCATACCCCTTTCCGCCTGGCCTGTTCGATCAAATCGCTCAGCCGCCGCAGTTCCTCCCCCGTGAGTTTTCGGGCGCTGCCGGGATCGGCCAGATGGGCCGCGACGGCCTTTTCCAACGACCCGTGGTAAAAGACATCCAGCACCCGCCCCAGCGCCGACCTGGCCGCCCGCCCGCGCGCCTGCGTGGGCCGGTAAACAAATTCCCGACCGTCGTGTCGCCGCGTGAGGTGGCCCTTGTCTTCCATGATGCGCAGGAGTGTTCGCAGCGCCCCGCGCATAGGCGGATCGGGCAACTCGGCCAGCACCTGGGAAATGGTCGCCTCGCCGCGGGCGTAGATCACGTCCATGATCTGCCTCTGGCGCTTGCTGAGTTGTGACGTATCCGCCATGAAGACCTCCGTAAGCCCAAAACCCGCAACACACCGGGCAAGTGGATAAGAATTTATCCGATGGCGATACGGCTGTCAAGGGAAATGGATAATTTTTTATCCACTATACGCCCGGAGGTCTCCGCGGACTGCCGCCAAGAGATGCGTGGCTCGATCGTCGGCCCGCGACTGGGCTTCCCTCTGGATACATGACGCGAACAATCTCCCCCCGGCAACAAGGCAGGGCACCATCGCATGCCCATTTGCCAACTCCGCATTTGTCCCCGGCTTTTCCTTGCGTGCCCCAAGATGCGACATACAATGCCTGCGGATCCGGCGATCGTTTGTTTCCGGCCTGTTTGGCGGGGTCTGGCGGGAAAAGAAATGGAAACCACTCGCCCCGCCCCGCCGGCCCGATTCCCGCCGCGCCACACACGCCATCGCCGGCGCCGCGGCGGCAGATTAGAAAGGAATGGCGACGAATGTACCCCAACACTAGCTGCATTCCCGCTCGATTCCGCATTCTGTGTTCCGTGCTAGTCGCGCTCTGCCTGTGGGGGCCAGCGTATTCGCAAACCACCAAGCCGGCGTCCGGTGCCCCGCAGTTCGCTCCGCGCCCGCGTCTGGTCGACGCTGCCGCGCAGACCGACTTGGCCCCGTTTCCCTTCGTGCATGGAGACTCAACGGCGATATGGATCGCCCGCTATGTCGATCGGACGCCGCGCGCGGCCGCGGGAGCCCGCGGCCCGTTCGGATTCGAGGTGGGAACCCTCAGGCTCGATGTGGTGCAGGTGCTGCACGGAGACCCGGCGACCACCAAGGCCGTTCTTCCCTATTCGTTCGTCACGCAACTTCCCGCTAATGCTACAAATGTTGGACGCCCGACGGTCTGGCCCGACCTTCGCGACGTTCCGGCCGGGACGCTATTTCTTGTATTGGTCTATACGCGGGGATTCTATGACCCGGGCGCTGGCATTCTTCCGGATGTCCCCCAGACCGCTGGCGTTGTTTATCGAATCTCGGGCGCCGACGACCCGATCGTCGAAACTTACAAGAGGATCCTCGCTATCGACGCTCAAACCGGCGACGACCTTTACGGCGCATTGATGAAGGCGGTCGCTGACGACGACCCCCTGGTTCGGAAATATGGGATAGAGTCAGCGGCACCGGCGTGGAATACGTTGTCCAATGAACAAGCCCTGCCGCTGCTTCGTCGTGCGGTCGAGCAAGCTCGGCGATTCAAGCTTACGGGGGATGCGGAAGCATTTGCCGCTTACACACTCAGGACGCGCCTGGGTGCGCCGGGGGTGACGACTGCTGATCGCCTCACCGTCATAAACGATTACGCGCGGCTGGCATCCTCCGGCGACGCGGAACAACGGGATTTTTTTGTGCTCCAGATATTTGAGTTGCCGGACAAGATCTTCAACGCCGTTGCCGCCGCAATTGATCCGTCGGTGCGGATCGAGATCAGGAACGCGGCAGTGGCGTCGGCAAACAACCCGGCAAGCGGCTCGGACCCGCGGTTGCCACAGTTTTGCGTGGAATTGATCAACCGGCTTGATGCCCCGACAACCCAGCCGATACGCCCTTGAGCACGGAGGCGGCAAATGCGACGAGCATTCTGTTGGATTGTGACAATCTGGATGGCGGCGATTTGCCTCGCGGCTGGGCCAGCGCCTCGCGACGTGTTAGCGGCCTATTTGGGTGCCCATCCCTACGCGGCCCTGCAAGCCGGCGCCGCGGTCTATGTCGGGACTGTGCGCGAGTATCACCCGACAAGTGAATCAACTGCGGACCTGCACATTGGCGAGTGCGTAATCGACGTAACGCAGGTTATCCGCGGCCCGACGACCAAATCGGTCAAACTGCGCTACGTGTACCCGGCGATAGCGCCCCGAGTCGCAAGCGACGACTATGCCGCGTGGCCTCCGTTGGGTACGCTAGCCCCGCAGGCAAGACTGCTTGTTGTTGCTGTTCGGGCGGTCAGGCAGCGTGTCGCGTTGACATCCAGCGATTCAACGCCCGATGATCTCGGTGCGTCGCAGGTCCACACCGTTTCGGGAAGCGACGATCCTGTAGTCAAGGCCTACGAACGGATGACGGAGCTGTTTGAACTGAAGGGAGACACGCTTCGAGATGGCTTGTTATCTGCGGCGGCCGATACACAACCGGTCCTTCACGACTACGCGGCGGACGCGGCAACGCACTTGTCCAAAACTTCGGATAAAGTTGCCGTGATGACGGCGGTTGTGGCGCATTACGCCGACCCCAATTACCCCGCGAACCATGCGACCTTTGTCATCGGCGTACTAGAAGATGCGGCGGCCGCCCGTGACGCCACCGAAAAAGACCGTGCGGCCGCCGTAACTTCTCTTGCCAGCGTAATTGAGGGCGGCAACACCGTTGCCAGCGGGGCGAGCGCTGCCTTCTTGAACACGTTGATCTCCCGCCCTGGGTTTGAGTCACCGGTGGCGTTCTTAGATGCACAGCAGCTCTCGGACCTAGATGCGGCAATCCTCACGTTAAGTAACGCCCGGCCGATAGGTTGGCAGATGCAACCGGCGGCCGCGATTCGAAACTGGCTTCAAAAGGCCGACGCCGCAATGGGGCCAACTACACGACACTGACCAGCGCGAGGTAACTGAATGGGACACGACCCTTGACGGACGCAACCGAGGCCACCGGATAATCGTGTCCAATTCATTTGCATTCATGGAGGCTCAGCATGAGAGCTACAGGCTGCGTGGTGATTCTAATGGTCGCATTTGCAGTGGCCATCTGCGCTCGTTTGCCTTCAATGGCTCGGTCGGCAACCACGGTCCCGGCCACTACCCCGACCACTACACCCTGGGGTCCGACCGTCGATGGCGTGCGCATTCGCCTGGTCACCGAAAAAACGGATTACCGGCCGCTGGAGCCAATATCCAGCGTCGTTGATTTCCAGAATTTGCGCTCGTCCGACGAGGATATCCTCGTGGCCTTCAAGGGAAGCTACGACTTCACGGTCAAAGGGCCAAACGGGAAGGACTGCCCGTTGACCCTCTGGGGGCAAGACTATGTCTACCGCAACACAGATGGCGAGCTAAAAACCGCAAAGCCAGGCGATGTTGTCTCCGAGCGCGAACAAGTCCTGAACCGGCTGTTCGACATGACGCTTCCGGGCAACTACACGTTGACGGCGCATTGTGGGTGGACGGGCACCGACCCGACAAAGTCGATTGAGCTGGTTTCGAATCCGGTGACCATAACCATCAAGTAGGCGCAGGCCTGTTTCGCCATGCGGCCGCTGGACTGTACTATTCACCGTCGCCATGCTTGAAAAAATCATCCGCGATCCGGTTCACGACATTATCGCCTTTCGCCTGGACGACCCGGTCGAGGCGATGCTCTTTTCGCTGGTGAACACGGCCGAGTTTCAGCGCCTGCGGCGCATCCGGCAACTCGGGCTTGCGACGCTGGCGTATCCCGGCGCGGATCACTCGCGCTACAGCCATAGCCTGGGCGTCTTGGAAACGGCGCGGCGGATGCTGGACCGGCTGTCGCAGTTCACACGTCTCGATCCCGAGCAGCGCACCGTCTGCCTCGCGGCCGCTTTGCTGCACGATCTGGGGCACGGGCCGCTCAGCCATGTTTTCGAGTCGGTCAGCGGCATCCGGCACGAACTGGTGACACATCGCGTCATCCTCGATCCGGAAACCGAAGTGCATCGCGCCCTGACCGCGTATGATGCGCTCCTGCCGGAAAAAGTCGTGGCGTTCTTCCAATGCGCGGGGCAGCGCACGTTCTATCACGAGATCGTCTCCAGCGAACTGGACGCCGACCGGCTGGATTACCTCCTGCGGGACAACCTGAACACCGGCAGCCGCTACGGCCGGCACGATCTGTCGTGGCTGCTGCAATCGCTGGCGATCGATTCCGCCGGACGGCTGGCCGTCAGCCACAAGGGCGTCAACGCCGTCGAGGCCTATCTCCAGGCGCGATATCACATGTATCGGAATGTCTACTATCACAAGATCGTGCGCTCGGCCGAGGGAATGGTGCGGCTGGCGCTGCAGCGGGCGCGGCGGCTGGCGGTTCAGGAGCGGCTGCCCGGCCCGCCGGCGGATGATCCGGCTCACAAGGCGCTGCTCGGCCTGACATTGAGTGTCGCGGAGTTCACCGATCTGGACGATGTGTCGATCCTGCACTGCTTCAAGTTGTGGGCCCGATCCAGCGATCCGCCGCTGGCACGGCTGTGCCGCGGACTGCTGGTGCGCGACGTGTTCAAGACGATCGATCTCACCGGCCGGTTTACGCCGGCCCAGGCCCGGCGGATTCTCGCCGCGTCAAGAACGCTGATCCACGACCACGGCGGCGAATCGACGTGCGATGTTTTCCTGGACCAGATCAACGTGCCGCGTGACGCGCAGATGGACGATGCTCCCGCCGCGACCGCCAACGCACACATCGACACATTCGGCGGCGACGAGATCTGGGTGATCCCCGCGGACGATCAGCCGTCTGTGCCGTTCTCAAGCCTGTCACCGATTCCCGCGGCCTTCGCGGCGCAGCTCACGTTCCAGCGGCTGCACGTGGCCGGGCAATGGAAGGAACTGATACTGAAGAATCTGGCGGATTTTCAGATTTGAAATCAAGAGTATTCCTCGCAGAGGCGCAAAGGCGCAGAGACAAATCGTTTGCTTTGCATGGCCTCTGCGCCTTTGCGCCTCTGCGAGGGATCTTCTTCATTTGCAACCCCTCATATTTCCGAACTCTCGTCCAATGGCGTCCGATCCGGGGCCCCGCCGACTTCCAGCAGCATCTCCGTCGCGCTGGGCCGGAAACCGCAGGCGGCGAACAGGGACCGGGCCGCATCGTTGTCGGCGGCGGTGTCCAGGCGGATTTGCTGGACGCCCAACGCCGCAAAACGCTCGATCGCGACGGTCGTCAGTTGCCTGCCGATGCCTTCGTGGCGGTATTCCTCGTCCACCCACAGATCGTGAATGAACCCGAATTGCTTAATGCGATAGATCGGGATCGACTGCTCGACCGTGCCGATCAGAAATCCCGCCAGCCGGTCCGGGGCGGCCGCAACAAGGAAAACGCTCTGCGGATCGTCGGCCCGCCTGGTGAGCCAGCCGCGGTACATGCCGGCCACATCGTCCACGAAACCGAACTTCGCCACGTCCCATGATTTGTGCAGGGCGCAGATCTTCTCCACCATCGGGACGACCGCCTCGACGTCACCCGGCCTGGCCGATCGAATCTCCATAGGCGTCCTCGAAAAAGTCCCGCCAGGATTGTCCCATGATCCGATTCACATCCGCATCGCCGAAACCGGCATCGGCCAGAGCGTCCGCCACGCGCGGAAGATCGGCCGACGTGGCGATCTCGACCGGGATTTGCTCGCGCCCCAGCCCGCCGTCCATGTCGGTGCCCAGGCCGATGTGCCGGGCATCGCCGATAACATCGGCCATGTGCCTTGCGTGCAAAGCGACGTCCGCCAGCGTGGCGCGGCGCTTGCCGTATTCATCGGGACGCAAGAGAAATCGGTCGTAGAAATTGATGCCAACGATTCCCCCGCGAGCGGCGACGGCGCGGATCATCGCGTCAGAGAGCTGCCGGTCGGTCGGCACGATGGCCCGGCAATTGGAATGCGACGCGATGACGCGGCCGTGAGCACAATCGAGCAATTGCCAAAACGATTCCTCCGCCAGATGAGACAGGTCGTGTACGATGCTGAGCCGATCGAGTTCAGGAACGAGCCGGCGACCTTCGGGAGTCAGCGGCCCCGGTGCGCCGGTGCCGCCGGCGTAGCGGGTATTGCGCCACGCCAGGCCGACGACGCGGACGCCCGCGTCGCGCCACCGCACCGCGTCGGCCGCGTCCAGGATCGGATCGGCCCCTTCCATGAGGATGATCGCCTTGATCCGCTCGGACGGCCGGGCCAATTCGCCCGCCGAGCAGACGATATCAATTTCACCGGCCTGTTGCTGTCTTCGATACCAGTCCAATTGAGCCCACCCGGCGGCGGCGGCTTCCTGGGGGTTGGTGTACCCAGGCTTCCCGTCGCGCGACGGCTCGCAGAAGATCGTCGCCAGGATGAGCTTCACCCCGCCGCGGCGCAGATCGGGCAATCCGACGCTGGGAATCCCCTCTTCATCGGCCGATTGCCGCGCCGCCTCCGCCAGCACCTCGCGCCCGCGCAAGGCGTTGTAGGAAAGATCGAGATGGCCATCGACGATGTACATGAGCATTCACGCCCACGCGGCCGGGTCGCGCATGGCTTCCAGGTGCCGCACGACACAACGGAATTCCGGCCGTCGGAAACCAGAGACATTCTCCCGTTCGACCACGTATCGAGCGTACCATGCAAAGACCCGCTTAGGCAATTGCGCCCGGAGACAAACGGAAGGCGAGATATCGAACCGCCGGCCTTGACATCCCTACAATGTAGGGTATGATGTGATGCGTGAAGCTTACGTTGGCGCAGACGGCGACATTTTTTTCACTCTGGAAGCATTGGCGTCTGGACGACAATGACCTGCGCTGCCTCGAACGCCAGGTGATGGAAAACCCGCTCGCCGGGAAGGTCATGCGGAATACCGGCGGCGTTCGCAAAACCCGCTTCTCGCCGCCATCTCGCGGTTCCGGAAAAAGCGGCGCGTACCGCGTTTGCTATTTCTATATTCCGTCGCGCGAAATCGTGTGCTTCGTGCTGATTTTCCCGAAGAATGAGCAGCCAAACTTGTCGCCGGAACAGGAAAAGACATGCCGCGCGCTGGCCAAGCAGATCAGGCAGTCGCTTAAGTGATCAACGCGGCCGCTTACACCGCTGGCCGAGAAAAGGATGTTTGTCATGCGAAAGCCAACGAAAGAAACCTTGGGAGATTTGCTGGTTCGGAGCCTTACCGAACTCCGCGACGGAATCGGCGGCCAGAGCGGCAAGCTGACGATGAAGACAGTTGAGATTCCCGATCCGCCCCATTTCGACGCCAAGGCGGTCCATGGTCTTCGAGACCGCCTGGGCCTCAGCCAAAGCCTCTTCGCCAAACTCCTGGGTGTTTCCCGGAAGCTGATCGAGGCGTGGGAATCGGGAACGCGCACCCCTTCGCCGATGGCCTGCCGTCTGCTTGATGCCATCGCGCGTAAACCGTCCCTATACGTGCGCCGTCGCCATGTTGCTTGAATCGCCGGACACCCGTGCATTACCGGATACCGGACTGTCTGTGCGCCCGGTGCGCCCGGGCTACCTGTCGGGCCATTCGGCCAGAATCTCTGCTCTGGGCCTCGACCTCAACGACTCGAAGTCGCCTGGAAACTCTTCGAGAAATGAGGCGAGTTTCGCCTGCAATTCGTCGTCAGGCCCAGACCTTGTGATCTTCCCAAAATGTGATCCTGCAATCTCAAGACGCCATTCGACTCCAAGGCGTTCCGAAGCCGTGGTCAGGAACCTAACGATCTCGCAGATGTCGAGAAATGCCATGTAAGTATCTGTGACTTCGTCGCCAATCAGGCAAAACAGCTTCGTGAAGCCGAATACACTTCCGGTTTCATCCGGCGTTTCAGAGATGCATATCGACTCGCACCACCAGTGGTATGCCTCGTTCGCTTTAGAGGCGAGCGACAGCAACTCACGGTGCTTTTGTTCCGCAACAGGTTCCACGCTAAAGTAGCCGATTGAAGCGCCCATTGTACATCTCCCAAATACGGTGCGGCAAAACCACTCGCCTTGTCAGGCCCACGCGGCAGGATCGCGCATGGCCTCGAGATGCCGCACGACGCAGCGGCCTAAAGCTCGCAGGTTGTAGCCGCCTTCCAGCACGCTGACCAGCCGGCCGGCGCAGTGGCGGTCGGCGGCGGCGACAAGTCGCTGGGTGATCCGGCCGAAACCTTCCTCGCTGAGTTCCAGGTGCGAGAGCGGATCGTCGGCGTGGGCATCAAAACCGGCAGAAACCAGAATAAACTGCGGCTGAAATTCATCGAGCCGGGGCACGACGAGCTGATCCATGGCGGCCAGGAAATTGATATCGTCGGTGCCGGGGGGCAGCGGGATGTTGAGTGTCTTGCCCTCGCCGGCGCCGGTGCCGGTCTCCCATTCGAATCCGGTGCCGGGATAGCACGTGCGCGGATGCTGGTGGAGGCTGACGAACAGAACCGAGCCGTCCTGGTCGAACGCCGCCTGCGTGCCGTTGCCATGATGCACATCAAAATCCACGATCGCGATGCGCTCGATGCCCGCGGTGCGTTGCAGATAGCGGGCGGCCACGGCGATGTTGTTGAAAAGGCAGAACCCCATCGGCTTGTTGGGCTCGGCGTGATGTCCGGGCGGGCGCACGGCGGCAAAGGCGCTCCGGACCCGGCCGGCCATCACCGCGTCGCACGCCGCCAGCGTGGCCCCGACCGCCAGCAGCGCCACGTCGTAACTTTCCGGCCCGACGGGCGTATCCGACTGATCGAGGAATCCGCCGCCCTCCTGGCAAACCCTGCGCACAAACTCGATCTCGTCGCTGGTATGCACCATCTCGAGCAGCGCCGGGTCGATGGACGCGGCGGGAATCTCCATCAGCTTCTCGCCCGGCAACCGCCGCAGCGACAGCCGCGCGCTGGTCGGCTCCAGCGGATTGGGCGAAACGATCATTCCGGCGGCGCGGACGGCCTGAAAGATAACACGTATGCGGTCCGGCTGCTCGGGATGATCCGGGCCGGTCTGGTGAAGAACAAAACGCTCGCTTGTACACAATCCGACCATGCAAACATCCTGGCCCCAACCGGGCCGGCAATCCACCGCCGGGCGATCATAATCATACCGTCAACCCAGCGACATGCGCTGCGCCCTTGGCATGACGGTGATGCTCTTTGGCGCCGTGGGGCAATCGCGCTGGCACAGCCCGCAGCCGATGCACCCGTGCGGATTGATCCACACCTTGCCGTCGCGAATGTCGATCGCCACCGATCCCACCGGGCAGATGTCGACGCATATTCTGCATTCGTACAAACTGGTGCGCACGCAGGTCGGCTCGTTCCACACGGCCGTGCCCATGTCGATCTTGGCCAGCGGCGTCTGTACCAGCGCCCCGCTGGGGCAGGCGTGCATGCAGGCCAGGTCTTTGCATACGACGCAACTGTTCGCATTGGCATCGATAAACGGCGCCCCGTTGCCGCGCTGGCCGGTCGGATCGATGATGATGCACTTGGCGGGACAGGCCGCCACGCACGCACCCGAGCGCGAACAGGTTTGCGGAAAAAACGGTTCGTCCAGCGCCCCCGGCGGGCGCAGCCAGTATTCCAGGGGCGAAGCCCCCGGCCGCGAGACCGCACCGCTGGGCGCTTGTGCCAAGGGCGCCGCCTCGCCGCCGGCGTTCCACGGCGGCGTATTCTGGCTCCGCGCGGCTGGCGTTGATCCGCCGTCCCCGTCGTCCAGGGCGCCCAACTGCCTGACCATCTTCTCGATGGGATTGACGGCTTTCCCCAGCGGCCGCAGGAACTCCTTGAGCCCTTCGCGAAAGAACCTTCGGCGATCGACGGGTTGGTCGTCCGGCATGAGCGGTCACGGTGTTTTCGGCGGCGGAGTCACATGGACGACGGTTTGCACGACCAGTTCCCGCTGCGTCAAAGCGTCAACAAACGTGATCTTCACGGTCAACTCGCCGTGGCCCGGCGGCTTCTGCCACGGACAGTCCAGTACATACGTATACGACATGTACTTGCCGTAAAAATTCTTCTCGTAATCCAAAGCCGGAAAATTCCAGTCTCCGATCGACTGGTCGTCCTTTTCGGCCAGATCGAACGCCTGCACGCGAAACGAACCGGCCGCCTTGATGGCATCGCCGTATTTGTCCGTCGGAACGACGTAAATCTTCAGCCGATCGTCGTAGCCCATGCCCGCAACCGATCGGTCGCCGCCGGTCGCGTCGTTGATCTTCAACATCGCGGCGGTGACCAGCGCGTCCAGGCGATCGGGCGCCAGCATCTGCACACCGGGCCGGGCTGCCACGGCGAGCGACGCCTGATCGGCGGCGTGCTGCTTTTCCAATTGCCCAACCTGGTCGCGCAGTTGCTGGTTCTCCTTGCGAAGCTCAATGTTGGCCTCGCTGGGATTGGCGCATCCGGCAAGTAACATCGCGGCGAGCAGGACCGCAGCCGGCACCAGCCGCCCGACGGCGGGCAATGGGTCAGGCGAATTGGTCAAAAAAAGTCGCATGGATAATTCCGCCGCCTCGTCGCCCCGGCCGCCCCGAACCCATCAGGTCTTTTCTTCTTCAGCGCCTTCGTCGTTGCGATGGATGGGCAGCATACTATCCGGCAAGCGCTCCAGCACCTTGTCGGCCACGCCGTATTCCACCGCCTCCTCGCTGAACAGCCATTTATTGCGATCGAAATCGCGATGAATCTGATCGGCCGGTTTGCCGGTGAAGCTGGCCATCAGTTGGTAAAGGCGATTACGCAGTCGCAGCATGTGCTGGGCCTCGATGCCCAGGTCGGTGGCCGGACCCTGCAACACCCCGCCGATCAGCGGTTGATGCAGCATGATCTGGCTGTTGGGCAGAACAAAGCGTTTGCCGCGCCGCCCGGCCGCAAGCAGGCAAGCGCCCATGCTGGCGGCCATGCCGATGCATGTGGTGGCCACTTCGCAGCGGAGATAGCGGATGGTGTCAATGATTCCCAGCCCGGCCGAAACGCTGCCGCCGGGGGAATTGATATACAGTTGGATATCGGCCTTGGGGTCGTCGTTGGAGAGGAAAAGGAGTTGGGCGATGATGGCGTTGGCGGCCTCATCGGTGACGGCGCCGCCCAGGATGATGATGCGGTCCTTGAGCAGGCGCGAATAGATATCGTAGGCGCGTTCGCCGCGGCCGGATTTTTCAATGACAATCGGGATCAGGGTGTTTTCGGACATCGGTGCCTCAGCTTCGCCGCACAATTTGCAGCTCGTTTCCCTCGGGGTCGCGGAACGACACGACCCTGCCGCCGCCCAGGGCGGCCACGGGCTCGAACAGGAACGTCACGCCCGCCGCCTTCAAGTCGCGATACGCGGCGTCGAAATCGGTCACAGTCAGAGCCAGATGTCGCACGCCGGGCATGAATCGCGGCTGCGTCGCCGGATCGGGGCCGGGGTCGCGCGCCGGCATCATCTCGATCGCGGATGGATCCTGGATCGATCCGTACCCGACGATCAAGGCCGGCGGCTGCTTGCCGTCATCGGCCAGGATCGACATGCCCAGATGCCGGCAATACCACTGCGCCAACGCCCGCGTGTCACGGCAGGCGATGGCCACATGTTCGATCTTTACAAACGAACCGCTCACCAGCGACCTCACTTGGGTTTGGACCCGTCTGCCGCGGCGGGCGCGGCCGGCGCAACGGCCGCCGGTGCCGCCGCGTCTTCGCCCAGCACTTCATCGCATACGCCATAGGCCACGGCCTGTCTGGCGTCGAAGAACCGGTCTCGCTCCGAGTCCTCGCGAACGCGCTCTTCCGGCTGCCCGGTGCATTTGGCCATCACCTTGATGAGCGTGTCCTTGGTCTTGAGGATTTCCTCGGCCTGGATTTCGATATCCGCCGCCTGCCCGTACACGCCGCCGAACGGCTGGTGGATCATCACCTTGGCGTTGGGCAGGATGAATCGCTTGCCCTTCTTGCCGGCCATGAAGACGACCGCCCCGCCGCTCTCGGCCCGGCCGATGCAGTAGGTGGCGATGTCGCACGTCAGGTAGCGCATGATGTCGTAGATGGCCAGGGTGTCATCGACGACGCCGCCGGGGCTGTTGATGTAGAGATGCATGTCCGTGTCGCGCTTGACGGACTGGAGATAGAGCATCTGCATGATGATGCGCGACGCCGAGATATGGTTGATCTCGCCGACGAGGAACAGCACCCGGTTTTCCAGGAGCATTTCCTCGAGGGTCATCTCGCGATAGCGGTTATACCCGCCGCTGGGCGGCCCGGGCATGGCGACCGGCGCGTTCACCGGCACAATTCCCGGCCAGCCGGCCCGGACGGGGCCCATCGCCATTGCGTTAGCAATCTGCCGCGGGTCAAGATTCAAATCACTATGGCTCTGCATGCGTCTCCTCACTGCTTCGGACCGCGATCCTACGCGCGTTGCGCCCAAGCGTCAACGAAGCGGGCCCGACCGGCATGTCAGGAAATGCCTGACGCAACCGGCGGCCCGCCTTTTGTCACCCCATGCCGTAGCCGTTCGATTCAAACAGAGGCTGACCCGATCGGGCGGCCTTATGCCCCCGGTTCCATCGTCTCCGGCATAATCTCGCTGAATGCCGAAATCTCCGGGCCCACCACCGGGCCGAGCCTGGCGATGATCCTGGGCGAGAAGGATGCGATCAGCATCATCACGGCCACCAAGCCAAAGGGGCCGAGATAGGCGATGGGACTCGAGGCTCTGCGGCCGAGCAGATCAGTCCATAATCCCATCACCCACGGCCCCGTGCCGGAGAATGTGCCGGCGATCAGGAGGAACAGGCCGACGACCCGGCCGCGCTGGTCGGGGGTGGTGCGTTCCAGCATTGATGCGTCGCTGACCGCGTAACTGCTCAATTGCATGGTCTGAAACCCGCAGAGGACGGGCAGCACCCAGACGGCCGGCCACAGCGGCGTCGTCGCCACAATGCAGCCGCCGACGATGAGGATCATCGTCAAGCCCGGCAAGCGCCGCCGGCCGCGGGTCAGGTAGACCATCAGCGGATTGGCGATTACGCCCAGGAGCATCATGAGCCCAACAATCTGGCCGGCCTGCGCAACGGTTTTGCCCCACGCTTTCTGCATGAAGATGGACGCCAGAGACAATGACGCCGCGGCCGCGAAATCCCGGCAGCCCAAGACCACGCTCAGCCAGATGACGCGATTGCGCAGGGCCGGCTCCATCGGGGGGCGATGATTGGGTAATGCGAGCGACCGATCTGCGGACGGGCCGGAACCCTCACCCCAACCCTCTCCCTGAGTACAGGGCGAGGGGGAAAGAGGCTCGCGGGTGCCAAGTTTCTTCGTGGCCGAACCAGCGCGCATCGACGCCGGCGCCTCTCGCGCTGTCAGCAGGAATACTATTCCGAAGAGAACGCCCAACACACCCATTTCGACGCACGGCTTTTGCCAGGCCGCCACGTGCCACAGCGTCCATGTCGCGGTGGTGGCCCGCCAGCCGGCAAATTGCGGGCCGAGAAAGAAGCCCAGGCCGGAGCCGGCGCCCAGCCAGCCGATCGCCATCCCCGGTTCATCGGGATAATGGGCCGTGACCAGCGCATTGGCGGCGGGATGGAAGATCGATCCGAACAGGCCGCACATGACGGCCAGGAGCAACACGGCTTCGTAATTGCGCACCAGCCCCATGAGACCAATCGCCATGGCATTGCCGATCAGGCCGATGCCGAGCATGGTCTTGCGGTTGTGCCGATCGGCCAGGTGCCCGGTGGCCCAGGCAAAGCCGTTGTAGACCATTCCATAAACGGTCACGACCAGCGCCGACGCCTTTACGCCGTTGAGCTTCAGATCGGAGGTCATCATGAGATACAGCGGAACCAGCAGCGTGGCTATGGCGTGGCTGAAGGCGTGCAGGACTGTACACATGACCAGCGTGACGTGCCGGCTCTGTGCCAAACCGCGTCGTGCGGGATGCGGGAGCGTCTGGTTGGAATCGCCTGCCGTCATGACACGACGGCGGTGTCGCGCAGCGCCTGGAGTTCCCTGAGCCGCTCAGGACCGGGCGGCTTGCCGGACTTCATCATTTCGACGAAGGCGTCGAAGAGATAGGCCGCATCATGCGGGCCGGGGCTGGCTTCGGGGTGATACTGGACCGCGAAGATCGGCAGGCTCTGGTGGCGGAAACCTTCGACCGTTTGATCGTTGAGGTTGATGTGCGTAATGATGCCGCCGCGCGATTCGAGGCTGGCGCGATCGACGGCAAAACCGTGGTTCTGGCTGGTGATCTCGACCCGGCCGGTGTCGAGGTTCTTCACCGGCTGATTCCCGCCGCGATGTCCGAACTTGAGCTTGAACGTGCTTGCGCCCAGCGCATGGCCCAGGAGTTGATGGCCAAGGCAGATTCCAAAGATGGGGATCTTGCCGACCATTCCCGCCAGGGGACGGATGGCGTAATCGAGGACGGCCGGATCTCCCGGCCCGTTGCTGACGAACAGGCCGTCGGGCTTGTGGCGAAGAATTTCGGCCGGCGAGCTTTCCGGGGGAAGCACCGTCAGGCGGATGCCGCGTTCGATGAAACTGCGAAGGATGTTCTGCTTGAGGCCGCAGTCCAGTGCCACGACATGCAGACCATCGCCGCGGACGACCTGGCCGATGTTCCACTGGCCCTTGCCTTCGGTCCATCCATAAGGCCCGGCCGGCTTGACGGCCTGCACCCAGTCGGCGCCCTTCATGGCCGCCGACTTGCGGGCCTGATCGACCAGAGCCGCATCACCGATCGCTTCGGTGGTGAGTATGCCGCGCATCGACCCGCCGATCCGCAGTCGGCGCGTGAGGGCGCGCGTATCGATCCCCTCGATGCCGATGATGCCGTTGCGCCGCAGGTACTCATCCAGCGAAAACGTTGCCCGATAGTTGGAATAGACTTTGGACAACTGCTTGACGATGAACCCGGCGACCTGCGGGGCGCGGCTTTCGCCGTCGGCGAGATTGATGCCGTAGTTCCCGATCAGGGGATAGGTCATGGTGACGATCTGTCCCTTGTAAGACGGATCGGTAAGGATTTCCTGGTAGCCGCACATCGAGGTGTTAAAGACCACCTCGCCGGCTGACGTGCCGCGATGCCCGAAGGCTCTGCCGGTGAAGACGCAGCCGTCTTCGAGGGCCAGTTTGGCGACGGCGGACTGGGTGACGGATAAATCGGTCTGGGCCATGGGGGGCGGATTATGCCAGAAACCGGCCCCAGCCTCAAAACCGAAATTATTAACTCGCCGCGCGGCGCACGACCGATATCTATTGTCAGGCTGTGGGTCTCCAACCGTTAAGGTTGGGCAGCCTCACTGGGAGGCCGGTGTAACGGCGAGCACCGGCCTCCATTATTTTGCGCTGTCAGTCGGGCTGTGAAACGATCCCCGGCGGCACAACCGGAGCGGTCGCGGGCGGTGCGATAGCGCCATCGGGAACGGTTGTGGGTTGATCCGAATTCTGCGTCGCGGGGGCGGGTTCAGTATCGTTCACCGGCTTGACCGGGGGCATCGTCTTCATGAGTACCGGGTCGAGCCACGCCATGCGTCCCTGCACATCGCCGGCCGGTCCGTAATCCACTTCCATCGTCAGCGTCCTGGCCCCGCGAAGATCGACGACCAGTCCTTCCACCACGGCCGACGAGCGGACATGGACCGCTTCGTACGCGGTCTTGCCATCGAGCTTGATGCGGACGGTCAGATCGGCCAGAGGCGATTCGCCGGTGATTGCGTAACCGAGTCGAATTGCCGCATACGAACCGTCCAGCACATAGCTGAGCCGCGAATAGGCGTGAACGCCGATTCCGTGCGGATAGGCGCGGGTGCCGAACACGAGCGGCCGGCCGTCAACCGAGGCGCCGATGCGCGTCGGCCAGGTCGGGTCGCTGCCCCAGAACGGGGTTTGCACGTCTTCCGAGGGCGCCCGCTCGCACAGCCAACTGATCGGCCCGTTGATCTGTTCGATAGAGACGACGGACTTGAGCGGCAGGGACGCCGATTGGCCATCGGACAGACTGATGGCAAAGGTGGCGCCGGTGAGTTTCACGCTTGAGGCGGTGGCGATCGAGCCGTCGTCGATGGTCACGCGGATACCGCGTTTTTCCGCCCCGCTCTTGCGATGGGGCGTGGTCAGGAGGATCGCCCGCACTGAACTCAGCGGTACCGGCACCGGATCGCCGGTCGATTGCACGGAAACGGCGTTGGCATCCAGCGAGGTCACGATGCCCGCCGCCGTGTCGCCATTGGCCAGTTGCACGATGTCCTGATCGCGCGGATCGTCCGGTGGCGCCGTCTGGCCCGAGCGGATCACAAACGCAAGCTGGCTCAGCGGTATCTTGACGCTTCCCAGCAGCGGGCTGTCCCAGACGAGGGTCTGGCCGCTGAACGATTGGGGCTTGCCCATGAATCGATCGCCGGACCAGAGCCCGGCGGTGAACGCGCTGCCGCCGGCCGCGGCGGGGGCGGCGCTGCGACCAAGCATGACCAGATCGTCCCACGGCACCGATTGTGACGCGCCGGTTCCCGACGGATCGCTGACCAGCGCCCCGTCGGCATCAATGGCCGTCAGCGACACGGCGCGCTGACGCATGGCCGCATCGGTCAGGTTCCACACCTGCCGATCCTGGGCAAGGCAACGCCCCGCCGACATGCCGACCCACAACATCGCCAGCAGAGCGGAACAGATCCGATTCCAGTTCACGAACCCGGCCCCTTTCCATTGAATACGGGCAGATATCGATCCGGCATTTGCAGAATGATCAGCGCGATGGCCGTGCAATAATCGGGATCCACTTCGCCGGACCATAGTCCGGTGTTCTTGTCCTGCTTGGCAATCAGCGTTTCGCGGATGGCCGGATACCACTTTCCCCAGTAATCGCCGCCGGCCAGGAACATGGCCTGAACGGCGTAATACTGGCCATAGTACCAGTTGCCTTCGGCCATCTGCTGGTTCCCGGCGGCCGGAAGCCTGCCCATGAGATACTTGAGCCCGCGTTGGATGGAATCATCCTGAAAGACGCCGGCGTAATAGAGGGCGGCCGTGCCCGCGGCGGTTCGGGCAAAACCGCTTCCGCTGCCCATGCCCAGTTGATAATTGAATCCCCCGTCGGGGTTCTGGCACTGTTTGACGTAATTGATGGCTTTGTCGATCGTATCCTTCTGGACCTTGATCCCCGCGTCGCGCGCCGAGCGCAGGGCCATGACCTGGCAGATGGTGACCGAGATATCGGCGTCCACCGGCGCCGGCGTGTAGCGCCAGCCGCCCTGCGGGTTCTGGGCCTTTTCGATGAGCTTGACCGCCTTTTGCAATTTTTCCTTCACCTCGTCGTTGGCTGTCATGCCGTAGACTTCTCCGAGAAACAGTGTCGCGAATCCGTGGGAATACATCTCGCCGGTGTTGTCTGAGCCGGTGAGCAATCCCGATTCCTGGCTGGAATTGCAGATGAATTCGACGGCCTTGCGCACATTGCTGCCGTATTTGCCGCGGCCGGGCAGGTTGCCATCGGCCATCAGGGCAATGGCCGAGAGAGCCGTGACGGCCGTTGGCGAGCCTTCGCCGCCGGCCGTGCCCCACGATCCGTTGGCCGCCTGCTGCTTGGCGAGAACTTCAAGTCCGCGTGTCACCGCGGCCGCCTGGGGAGGCGTGATCTCGTCGCCGATCACCTGATTGGGCTTGCCCATGTCCAGGGAAAGCACATTGCCGCCGGTCGAACCGGACGATCCCGCCGACGGGGCCGACGGCGCCGCTGGGCCGGCGGGCGCGGCCTGAGCATGTGTCCAAGACGCGCTCAGGCCGAACATCATCAGCATTGCGGCGACGGCGATGAGTCGCCCCGCCCACATTGCCGCCGTCCCGGATCGGTCTGCTCGGTTATTCACTGTCTTTCACTCTACTCTCTGCTGGCACACGACGGCCGGCATCACCGTTGGGTGGACTGGGTCGCCAGCGACTTGTAGTAGTCATCGATGAACGCCTTGAACTTCTCGATCGGCTTTTCGGTGGCGCTTTCGATCACCGCCAACCGCATGCGCGGCGACGTCTGCGCCCATTCCGCGTCGCGGTCCTCGATCAGCTTGGACGTGTCGGCCGTGCCACCTTTGTTGCCCGGCAGCGTGCTTTGGTTGGCCGGCGTTGCGCCGCCCTGCATGTTGGACTCGCTTGGCGTGCCGTTGGCCTGGTCGTTGTTGGGCTGACCGCTGGCATCACCCGGCTGAGGCTGACCGGGTTGTCCCTGACCGGGCTTGGATTGGGCCATTTGTTCCTGCTGGTGAGCCTGATCGATCAGGTCGTCCAGATTCATGACGATGCGGTCCTGAATCTTCTGCGTGACCTGGCCGGGATCATCGCCCTCGAGGCGAGTCCTGGATCGCGACATGCGGGCGCCGACCAGATTCGCATCCTGCTGGCCCTTGCTCTGGTCGGTCGCGCCACCCAGAAGCTGCTGCTCAAGCTCCTGCTCGTCGATCTGTTGATCAGGGGCCTCTTCCGGCAGCTTGACCTCATCCTTGGGTTCGGGGTCGAGTTGCTCCCGGCCGTGCGTCGCCTTCTGAATCAACTGATCCAGCAGCCCGCGCAATTCGCCCTGTCGTTGGCCCATCGCCAGCAGGTCGCCCTTGTCGTCATTGGCGGCGGCGGGGTTCTGCCTGATGTCGGCGTCGAGTTGCTTGGTGTTGTCATTGATCGCCAGTTGAAGCTGACGGAGCAGTTTCAATTCGGCTTCGCTGGGCAACGGCGTTGGGGGCGGAGTTCCGCTTCCGCCGCCGCCTCCGGCGTTGCGGGGCTGATCAAATTTCTGCTCCGGCGGCTTGATCGCCAGATCGTCGATCATGGCCTGAAGCTGCGCCACAACGCGGTGCTGCGACGCCTGCGTCACGGGGCCGGTCTGCGGCTTGGCCAGAGCGTCCTTCACCTGCCGCATCGTCTTGACGATGTCCCGATTGGCCCAGACGTAAACGATGCTGTCCAGCGATTCCAAAGCGGCCGACAGCTTGTCGTCGTCATCGGACACCGCACCCTGCTGGCCGGGCAGTTGATTGAGCTTTACCTGATCGCCGTGGGGCAGTTGGCCGTCGGCGTCGCGGGGCGCTTTGTCCAGCAATGCGGTGGCGGTGTTGATCACAGTCTGGCGGTCGCGGATGGCGATGAACGCCTGGCGGATCGTTTCTTTCTGTTGGTTCTGCAGGCTTTGTTTGGCCTGCTGGGCGGCATCGTCGATCGACTTGGCGGCGTCTTTAAGCGAGGCCAGAGCATCAAGCATGGTGGGATCGAGCGCCTCGGCCAGCGAATTGGCCTGAAGCGGGATCACCGCCCGCTGCATCTTCTCGGCGGCCCGCGACAGTTTCGCGGAGGCATCGGCGCCCTGCGGGAGAGCACTGGCGGTCTTGGCCACGTCGCGCGTGTTGCGCTCAGTCTGTTCCTGCAAGGAGATGAGCCTGTCCAATTCCGGGACCGGCGGCTGCTGGGCGGTGGTGCGATTGGCGTCGGCCATCATGTCCGCCACCAGCTTCGCGTCCATCTTGGCCAGGGCGCCAGCGCCTTGGAGGCGCAGATCATCCAGGTTGTGCCCCGCCTGCTGGACAATCAGCCCGGCCACGTCTTTCTGCAGGCCTTCGAGCTTGCGGCTGAGTTCCTCGAGCTGGCGCTTCTGCGCTTCGCGCAGATTGTTCAGAACGATCTGCAGGCCCAGCTCGGCCTGCCGCTGCGCCGACTGCGCGGTGCTCTGCTGATTCTGGCTGGCCGCGTCGGACGCCTGCTGCATCGACCCCGGCACGTTGGCCTGCTGGCCGGCATCGGCGGCGTCCTGCATGCTCTTGGCGGTGTCAGGATCGGTCGGCTTCATCGCCTGGCCGTTCTTGGCGATCTCCTTGAGATCCTGATCGGTCTGCTTGCTCAGGTCGGATTGATTCTTGGCGGTGGTCGCCAGGTCTTTCTGATCCTGTGGCGACATTTCGCTGGGCTTCTTGCCGAGATTATTACGGCCGAGATTCTGCGTGTCGGCGCTGAGCTTCTCCTGCCGCTGCAAATCCGAGGCGATGCGGTCGATCATCTGGCCGAGCGTGCCGACGTTGCCGAGCTTGTCGGTGGCCTTGGCCAGTTGATCGGAAGCGTCGGCCTGGTTCGATTCGGCTTGGTTAAGCTGCGCCTCGCGGGCGTCGGCGGCCTGCTTGGTTTGCGCGGCCGACGGCTGCGTTGCCGGCGACTGCGGCTGCGGGGCCTTGGCGTCCCTGGCCTGACCGATCTGGGCGGCGGCGCCTTTCATCGGGTTCTCCGCCGCGTTGTTCAGGATCGTGTTGGCATCCTTGGCGGATTGTTCCAATTCCGTGGCCGTTGAATGGTTCTCATCCATGCGGTCGAGAATTTCGGACAACTTTGCGGCCAGTTGCTTGGCCTCGGCCGCGGCGGCGCTTTGTTCCGACGCCAGCCGCTGGCCCACGGCGCGGTCGGCGGCACTGAACTCCGGCTTGCCGGTTGTGTCCTTGCGCAGATTGTCCGTCTCGGAGCGGATGCTGTCCTGACGGGTCTTGAGATCGGCGGCCTGACTGGCGAGATTGTGAAGCTGGTCGCTGATGGATTTGGCGAAATCCTCCTGGCTGACGATGGTGATGGCCAGATGCGAACTGGCGACCCAGTCGTGCCGCTGGCCGTTCAGTTCGTAGTTGTCCAGAACCTGGACATGGAAATCCAGCACATCGCCGGGCTGAAGGACAGGGCGTGTCGCCGGCCCGCCGGCCACCGCCTGCGGAGGCATGTTCGCCAGATCCCAGGAGTATTGATCGCGGAATCGGCGCACATCGCCGGTCGCATCGAGCATCGACCACGTCGAGCCGCTGGCGGCATCGCCACCGGCCACGAGCGGAATGCTCCAGTGATTCACGTTGGGCGCCGCGCGGTCGATCCGAAGCTCCATGCGGTCGATCCCAAAATCATCCTGAGCCGTCACCGACAGCGGGACCACCGCCACGGGCGTGCATTCCTGATTGCGTTGCGGACTCTCGATCTGCACGCTGGGCATTTGATCGGGCCGCACGATCAGTTCGTATTCCTCAAGGGCGTTGTTCGAGAACCCGTCGGCGTCGGTGGCGCGAACGTGGAATCGCATCGAGCGATCGGGCGACATGGTCGCCGTCGCGATCCAGCCGCCGGCGGCGGCCGATGTCGAATTGTCGATTCGCCATATCATTGGACCGACTACCGGCGACGGCGCCGTCGTCGGAGCCTCAATCGGCTCCAGCGATACGGAATTGCCTTCCGCCAGTGGCTTGTTGAATTGCACCTGCAACACCACCTTCGACCCCTGCACGATCGTCGCCGGCCGTTGCGTCAGGTCGACAGGCGTGCTGGGAAGTTTCGCATACGCCGGAGGCGTTATCGCGGCCTGAACAGCGGTGATCGCCAGCCGCCGCACCACAGTTACCGGAGCCAGATTTTTCTGGTCATCGCCGGCCTTGAGCCAGACTTTCAGCGTTTCGTTGGCCGATTCACCCGCCCGCGCATCCAGCGACGCGGCGAATCCGCCGTCCTCGGTCCGGCCCATGAGTTCCTTCATCACCGGGCCATTGCCATATTGGTAGAACACGGTTGCCTGCATCGAGGGCTTGTCGCCCTTGAGCAACTTCATGTGCAGGTCGATCCGCTGCCCGACCGGCACGCGAGCCGGCACATCAACCGGCCCGATTTCCACACTGCGCGGCCAGGCTGTGCCTGAAAACGGGCTCAAGAGGCGCGACGCGATAATGTGCCGATACGGCCCGCCCACAGCCACCGCCAATAGCACGGCCGCTCCCAGCGCCATCATGGCGCTAAGGCCCGATTTCACCACCGGGGCAACCGAGAGGGCATCGTTGAGGTTCACTTTTCCGGCCAGCGCGGTCGCCTGCGCAATCACCTGTCGCTTCATCCCGTCCGAGCCATCCACCCGCGGCGACTGTACAAAGCTCACTGTGCTCGAAAGGCGATCTTCAAATTGCGGGAATGTCGACTCCAGCCGACCGGCGATATCACGGAGACTGAGTCGCGCGATCAGCGGCCAAATCACCTGGCGCACCGCCACCGCACCCAACCCTGCCAAAGCCAGCAGCATCAGGAAC
>Ga0181520_10004402_pt1 | contig 23606 bp, 13 predicted proteins | sample PEATcosm2014_Bin_29_FD_132451 | JGI IMG/M metagenome (GOLD analysis project Ga0181520, IMG submission 132451) | Peatland microbial communities from MTU Mesocosm Facility, Houghton, MI, USA - PEATcosm2014_Bin02_30_metaG | ecosystem: Environmental > Terrestrial > Soil > Wetlands > Peat | place...
CCACTGAGGTACCCCCCCTCCCCCCCTAAAATATATATTTTGACGTAAAGATTTTGCAGTTAATTAATTCGTTACGATGCCGTGGAGGACTTCCCTTCATACAATCGCTTTGGCCTTCGCGCACGCTGCTTTCGCCGTCGCGCAAACCCTGCTATTCTAAAATTCACATCCGCCTGCAGTGCGGGAGAGCTTCTAGAGCTTCGAGTGAAAGAGGAACCAAGTGGCAGACACCACCAAGATTGAAGATACCCAGGAACGGAAGAAACTGAAGCGCGCCGCCCGCAAGAAGGCTGCTCCCAAGGCCAAGCGGACAGAACCGCGCGGTTCCGCAAAGAAAAAGGTCAAAAAGCTGGCCCGCGGCGTCTCCAAGCGTTAAGAGATTGCAGGTACAAAGACGCGGTTTCGGGCCGGTCCGATTGATTCTGCGCGGATAAATGCCCAGGAACGCTCCGTGCCCCATCCTTTCGCGTTCATTGCGAAAGGGTGGGAAGCCACCAGCCCACACCGGCTTCCTCAAGCCGGCAGGTCTCTGCAATTCACTGCTTCCCGCCGCCTGCGGGATGAGGAGAACTGTCCTGTTCAACCAACTGGTTGCGCGCAAGTCCATTGATAAGCTGATCCTCGACTCGGAAGAGCCCGAGCATCGGCTAAAAAAGTCTCTTGGCCCGTGGTCGCTGACCGCGCTGGGCATCGGGGCGGTGATCGGCTCGGGTATCTTCACCGTCATCGGCACCGCCATCTCCGGCGAAAAGTTCGATGCGCCCAGCATTCCCAATACGCCGCTGGCGCACTATATCATCACCCACACGGCGCTGGCCGGGCGGCCAGGAGCCGGTCCGGCGATTGCTGTCTCGTTGTTTCTCGTCGCCATCGTCTGCGCGCTTACCGGCCTATGTTACGCCGAACTGGCCTCGATGATACCTATCGCCGGCTCGGCGTACACCTATACCTACGCCACCATGGGCGAGCTGATCGCCTGGATCATCGGCTGGGACCTGATTTTAGAGTACGCCGGTTCCAACATGACCGTTAGCGTCGGCTTCGCCGCCCATATTGTCGATCTGCTCGATTGGTTCGGCCTGCATCCCTCGCCCATCTGGCTCTCACCCGCCTATCTGCCAGGAGGCCTGCAAGACCTGGCCGGCAACTGGCTCTACCACCCCGGCTGGCACTTCGGCTTCAACATTCCCGCCTTCCTGATCGTCCTGGTGCTCACCGTGATCCTAGTGCGCGGCATTCGCGAGTCGGCCAGCACTAATAACGCAATGGTGGGCCTCAAGCTGATCGCCCTCGTGATTTTTGTCTTTGCCGTGATCGGCTTCATCCATCCCAGCAATTGGCATCCCTTCATGCCTAACGGCTGGAGCGGCGTGCTGACTGGCGGCTCGATCATCTTCTTCACCTACATCGGCTTCGACTCGGTCTCGACAGCCGCCGAGGAGTGCCATCGGCCGCAGCGCGATCTGCCCATCGGCATTATCGCCACGCTGGTCGTCTGCACCGTGCTCTACGTCGCCGTCGCCGTTTGCCTCACGGGACTCGTCCCATGGCAGTCGATGGTGGGTGATGCCGCTCCCGTCGTCAACGCGCTCAAAAAGCTCTCCGTGCTCCCCGGCGCGCATTCGCTCCACTGGGTCCGCTTGGTCGTTCTCTTTGGCGCCATCATGGGCATGCTCTCTTCGATCCTGGTCTACCAACTCGGTCAATCGCGCGTCTGGTTCTCGATGTCCCGCGACGGCCTGCTTCCCAAGGTCTTCTCGAATGTCCATCCGGTCTTCCGCACCCCAGCCTTTTCCACCTGGGTGGCGGGCTTCGTGGTGGCCATTCCTTCGGGCCTCTTCGACATCGGCACCCTGGCTGATCTCTCCAACATCGGCACCCTCTTCGCCTTCGTGCTGGTCTCCATTGGAGTGATCGTGCTGCGCATCCGCGAACCGGAGCGCCGTCGCGGTTTCCGCGTACCCTTTGGCCACTTGATACCGGTGCTCAGCGTCGTCTTCTGCCTGTTGCTGATGGCCGGGCTGCCTATCATCACCTGGTACCGCTTCCTGATCTGGCTGGTAATCGGCCTGGTGATCTACTTCCTCTACAGCCGCCACCGCTCCGAGTTCGCCGGGCTCAAGTAGCTCTCGATCTGTCACCCTGAGCGAGTGTTGCGAAGTCGAAGGATCTGCTTTGCTCCAACTCCCTACTGTTTCGGCCCGCCGTTGGGGTAATCGACGCGGATAGTCAGAATCTCGTAGGGATGAATCGGCGCCGTGACCACATCGCCCACCACAGCCAGCGGCGCGCCCTCCGGCGTCTCCATCAGATTGGTGACGGTTGCGCCCGTCGCTCCGGGCGGAACATGAAACTCGGCGGTCGTCTCCTTGCCCGCCCACTCATAAACTCTGAAGATCAAGCCATTCGCGTCTTCGGCTTTCTTCACGGCGGTCAAGACAACATTCTCCGGCTCGACCGAGGCGAAGGAGTGCGACGGGGGCAGCGAGCCGGCATGAGCCGTCGTCACTACCGCCGTCAGCGGATAGTTGTACTCGTAGCCGTGGCGCACGGTGAGCGCCTCCTTCCACGTTCCCGCGTGGGGATAGAGCGCATAGTGGAAGTGATGGTGGCCTATGTCGGCTTCGGCGTCGGGCCATTTGGGCGAGCGCAGCAGCGTCAGCCGCAGCACGTTGCCCACCGCGTCGTAGCCGTACTTGGTCTGGTTCAGCACGCTCAGGCCGTGAATCTTGCCGTCCGCGTCCGGCCCAGAGAGATCGGCCCAGCGCATCGCCTCGACTTCAAACTGCGCTCTTTCCCAACTATTGTTGCGCGTCGTCGGCCGGTCGATGGTGCCATAAGGAATCTCGTAAGTGGCAAAGGGAGCAGAGGCGGCAAGCGGAAAGGCCGCCTTGAGCAGTACGTGCGACTCGTGCCAGTCGATGTCGTTGTCAATGTCGATCTGATCGCCAATCAGACGAATCGTTTGAACAAATTTCGAGTTTTGCCAAGTATGCGTTATCCGAATCGACGGCGCAGGATAGTTCACGCCAGGGCGTTTAAATGGATCAGACTCACCGTCGATTAATTCAACAGATTGTGTAGCTGGTGGAACGTCAATCCGATTGCTAAGAGTATCAATATTCCACGCATCGTAGTCCTTGGGAGTGTCCTTAAAGAACTGAAGTTGGTTTCCACAAACACCCGGAGCAATTGTATTAATGCCTGATTCTTTATCAATGAGGCTTGTAATACATCCCGTAGTCTTGTCTAACTGAAGAATAAGATGCTGATTTTCAATCGTGATAAATTGAGATGATTGCGACTTTTTTGGGCCGGGCAAATCGATGATCATCTCGCGGTTCTGTTGAATCGCAATTACTTTATATCCCATCGGTGGAACAGCGGAAACATGAATTTCAATTTCAACCCTTCCAGACATTGAGTCCCACGAAACAATGCGGGCCGGTAATGGTGTCCACCTGGTTGTAGTTGTGTCAAACAAGATTGGATAACCTAACTTAGGATTTACGTGCGCCGTTATCGAAAGTTCACCCGAACGTTCCCATCCAAGCGGATTAAAGACGACGACGGGAATCGCCATTGGGTCTTTCGTCTCAGTGTCAATTCTCTCCGCAACCGCCTCCAGCGCCCCGGCATCCATCTCATTCGTAGACCAGCGGACGACATCGTAATCCTTTTGTGCATCCTTATAGATGACGCCGATGCCCGAGCCGGCGGCCAGATCATGGAACTGGCCGAAGAGCACCTTCTTCCAATCTTCCGTGAGTTCTTTTGCCGGATACGCGCGGCCATCGAGCCACGCCAGCGAGGCCCACTTCTCTGCGTCCAGCACTTCGACCTCGGCCTCGCGCATATTCTTTTTGTGGTTGGCCTGCGTGGTCATCACGCCGCGATGGTACTCGAAGTACAGCTCGCTCTTCCACGTCGGAATGCTCACCATGCCGGGAACCGCTGGCGGAGGCGTGTAGCCCTTTGCAATCGACTGGTAATTCCAGACGGGACTCTCCGGCGCAATCTGTTTTTCGAGCGAGGAGAAGTAACTCAGCGCCGTTCCGAACTCGATGTGCGGTGTTACAGGGGCTAAAGCCCATTTTTCAATTTGGGTTTTTCCGTACGGGCTAAAGCCCGTACCCTTCGAAGCCCAGTGGAATCCCTCGTCGAGAATCGCGCGCGTGGGTCCGCCGCCGTGGTCGCCCACGCCGTAGAGATCCATCATGTTGCTCAATCCAGGCGTTAGCGCGCGTGCAATCGCAAAGTCGCGCGCCAGCCGCACCGGGTTCAAGTTGTCGTTGGCATAGTCGTGCGGAAAGTAACTCAGCACCTTTGAGCCATCCGGCGACTCCCACCAGAAAAACTTGAAGGGCATCTGATTGGTGTCGTTCCAGGCCATCTTTTGTGTGACAAAATAATCCACGCCGCTCTTCTTGTAGATCTGTGGCAACTGCCAGGTGTAACCAAAGCTGTCCGGATTCCAGCCGACGCGCACGTCCACGCCGTAGGCCTGTTTGTACCAGCGCTTGCCGACGAGCAACTGGCGCACCAGCGATTCGCCGTCGGGCATATTCAGGTCCGGCTCGACCCACATTCCGCCGACGATCTCCCAGCGGCCTTCCTGGATGCGCTGCGCAATCTGGGCGTTCATCTCGGGATACTTGTCGGCGAGCCATTCGTTGTAGGCCGCCGCCGATTGCGTGTAGGTGTATTGCGGATACTCGTACATCAACTGAAGCGCCGTTCCAAAGGTCCGCTTGACCACGTCCACCGTCTCCGTCCACGGCCAGAGCCACGCCGCGTCGATGTGCGAGTTGCCGGTGAGGTGAAAGGTGGCCTGCTGGAGCAGCGGCGTGAGGGCTTCGAGTTTGGCGTGCGCGGCCAAAAGGCTAGCGTCAAACTTCGCCTGATCGTGTGCGTCAAGTGCGTTCAAGTCAACCTTGTTGATGGCCAAATTGAGGATGTCGATCGGCTGGGTTGAGTCCAGAAATATCTTTTCCGGAGCCAGCGAGGGCAGCAGCAGTGCGGCGGACAAAAATTCCTCACGCAGATCTTCTGGGTTAGGACGGCCTTCGGCGAAGTCGATCTTCAGCGTCGCGCCCTGAAAGCTCTTGGTGTCCACGGTGTGCAGCAGCTTGACGGCGACGGTGATGGTGTCGCCGGGCTTGGCCTGATCGAGCAATACAATCGGCTCCAGGTTGTCGCCCATCGCCACGCGGCGGCCATTGAAGTAGAGAATCTCCGGCATGGGACCGTTGGCTTCGGCGTGAAACTGAAACCAGATGCGCGCGCCGCTCAGGTCGTAACCGCCGAGGGTGTCGGGCACCTGATAAGTCTGGCGAAACCAGAGCGCCTCCTTGGGGGCGGAGCCTTTGGCGGCAACCTGCCAGCCGCTATCGTCCAGATTCACTTGCTCGCCGTGCGCCAGGTCGCCGGCGTGCATCTTCCACACGCCATCGGGCAACTCGCGCAGGCTGTTGAGGCGGCTGATCACAGCCTGCGACTCGGCCGGCAGCGAGGCGGCAAACTTGGCGGCATCAGCGGCGCTCTGCGCGCAGGAGGGGCTGGCAAAGAACGGAACGGCGGCCAAGACGGCCAAAAGAGGCAAGCGCACATTCAAAACAGATTTCATCGCGGAAAATCCTCACCGACATGGTAAGTCATTCAAGGCTACATCCGCCGTCACCCGGAATCGAAGATTATTTTGGCGCATCCAAAAAGATAGACAGCATCGGAAATCCCGGTTACCCGCCCGCGCTTCCTTTTTCGGAGGCTGGACGGAAGGAGAACAGCCGGGGAGAATAATACTCCGTCTCGCAGGATGGTACATCGTCCTTCACTGAGAGGCGCATACTAGTAGACAAGCCGTGTTTTTGAGGTGCGCCCCCCCTTGGGTTCCCTCGTCTCCATCCCGGCTTCTACACTGGCAAGTGAGGTTTGACTCAGGGCGCTCCGAGAGCGGTCTGTGGTGAGACTCAGGTTTTGCAAGGGCACGACTTGAGTCGTGCCGCAAATGCGTGACAAAAATGATGGGCTTTAGCCCCTGAGGAATGTTTCCGGCATTTCGGAGTTTTACCAGTGGCTCTTAGTGGCTCGATGGACCAACTCACGGCGCATCGCAATGCTGCCGATCAAAGAACGGGAATCACAGAGAGGAATTCATGACTGCTGCTCGCTATCCCGGCATCCGGGTTACCGCAAATGGAAATCAGCTGGTCTCGTACCACACCGAGACGCGCATCGCCGACGCTGGAGTTTTTTATCCCATTACACCCTCCACCGAGGGCGGCGAGCTCTTCCAGCAGGCTTATGCCGAAGGCCACTTGAACGTCTTCGGACAGAATACGATAGCGATTGAAACCGAGGGCGAACACGCGGCCCAGGGCGGAGCCATCGCCCACTCGGTCTGCGGCAAGCGGGTGGTCAACTTCACCAGCGGCCAGGGTGTTGTGTATGGAGTCGAGCAGTACTATCACGCACCCGGCAAGGCCTCGACGATGGTGCTGGAAGTGGGTGCTCGCGCCCTCACCAAGCAGGCTCTCAATGTGCACTGCGGCCACGACGACATCTACGCCGCGCTCGACACCGGTTGGATCATGCTCTTCGGCAAGGACGCGCAGCAGGCCGCCGATCAGGCGCTGATTCTGCGCCGCGTCACCGAGCTTTCGCTCACGCCCGGCATGAACATCATGGACGGCTTCCTGACTACGCATCTGGAGCGCACCTTCTACAAACATGAGTCAGGATTGATCCGCGAGTACCTCGGCGCGCCCGAAGATATCATCGACTGCCCCACCGAGGCGCAGCGCACTCTGTTCGGCCCAACGCGCCGCCGCGTTCCCAAGATGCTGGACCTAGCCAACCCCATCCTGCTCGGGCCCGTGCAGAATCAGGAACACTACATGAACGGCGTCGTCGCGCGCAGAAACAACTTCGCCGAGCCGATTCTTGAATTCCTCGAAGAAGCCTACAAGCAATTTGCCGAACTGACCGGCCGCAGTTATGGACTTATCAGCAAGTACAAGACCGATGACGCCGAGACCGTATTTGTTTCGCTCGGTTCGGCCGCTGAAAACATCGAGGCCGCCGTCGATTATCTGCGCCAGACGCGCTCGGCCAGCGTAGGCTCGATTCACGTCAATGTGATTCGCCCCTTCCCTGAAGACGCCATCGTGGCCGCGCTCAAGGGCAAGAAGAATGTCATCATCCTCGAACGCACCGATGAGGCTCTGGCCGGCGACAATCCGCTGGGCCGCGATATTCGCACCGCCTTCTCCAAGGCAATTCAGACCGCGGGGCTTTCTCTCGCAGATGTTCCTAAAATCTATGGCGGCAGCTACGGCCTGGGCTCGCGCGACTTCCGCCCCGAGCACATTATCGGCGCGTATGAGTTTGCCGCTGCTGGCCGCGCCCGCAAAGACGGAAAAACCGCGGCGGATGGAGTTACTTTCTTTGTTCTGGGCGTTGACCATCCCTACGCGGTAGTTGGCGACGAGACTCCATCTCTGCTGCCCGAGGGCGCCGTCGCCGTGCGCTTTCACTCGATTGGCGGCTGGGGCGCCATCACCACCGGGAAAAATCTGGGTGCGATTCTCGGCGATCTCAACGATCTGATCTATCAGCGCGACGGCCTCAAAGATGAGCTAGGCAATCCCAAGGAAGTGATCCACGTCAGCGCCAATCCCAAGTATGGTTCGGAGAAAAAAGGCGCACCCACCAGCTATTTCATGGTCGCCGCCAAGGACCGCATCCGCGTTAATTGCGACCTGCGCCATGTTACTGTGGTTTTGTGTTGCGACCCCAAGGCCTTCACTCACTGCAACCCGCTCGACGGCATGGCCGAGGGCGGATCACTGGTTTGGGAGTCCGATCAGCAAGGCGATCAGGCCTGGGAACAGTTACCGCTGTGGGCGCGCAAGCAGATCATCGACAACAAGATTCGCGTCTTCACTCTGCCCGGATTTGAAATTGCAAAAAAGGCCACCGACCGCGGAGACTTGCAACTGCGCATGCAGGGCAATGCCTTTCTCGGCGCATTCTTCCGCGTCAGCACGCTGCTGAAGGAGTTCGGCATCACGCAGGAGCAGTATCGCGCCGTGGTCCGCGAGCAATACGTCAAGAAGTTCGGCAAGCTCGGCGAGGCCGTGGTTGACTCCAACATGGAAGTGATGATGCAGGGCTTCGATCAGGTGACGGAAATCAAGATTGGCGCGCTCTCGGCGGCAGACCACTCGTCCCTGCGCGGAGCGGCGCTGATGCCGATTCTGGAAACTGTTGCCGCTGGCTCCAGTTGCGGCTCCGGATGTCGCTCCCATGCGCTGCCCGCCGGCCAGGAGCCGCGCGTACCGCTGGCCAGAGTAGCTGACTTCGACGCGGAGTTCCGCTCGCACTTCGGTTACAACCAGCCCGCCTCGCCGCTCGCAGCAGTGGGCATGATCGCCGCCGCCACTGGCGACACGGCCTCGAAGTATGTCGCCCGTCGCGAAACTCCGCTCTTCATCGCCGAGAACTGCACACAGTGCATGGAATGCATCTCCGTCTGCCCTGACACAGCGCTGCCCAATACCGCGCAAGATTTGAACACTCTGCTGCGTACCGCAGTCTCCTATTATGTGGCCGACGCGAAGGATCGCGCGCAGCTCTTGGCCGCTCTGCCGGTGATTGAAAAACAAGCACGCGAGCGCATGACCGCGGAGATAAAAACCGGCACGCCACTGCAAACAATTCTCCGCGAAGTTACTAACTCGGTGGATGGTTTTTCCACTAAGTCGAAGCAGCAGTTTTTTGAGATTCTCGATAAAGTACCGATGGCTTATCAAAAAGTTACCGCCATCTTCTCCTCGCCCGAGCGCAAGGCTCCCGGCACGGGCGGCATCTTCTCTATCTTTGTATCCGATCTCTGCAAAGGCTGCGCGGCTTGCGTTACCGCTTGTGGCGATCATCAGGCGCTCAAGATGGTTCCTGAAACCGAAGAGGTCAACGCCGAGCACACCACCGGCACTAACTTCCTCGATTTGCTGCCCGACACTTCGCAGAAGTTTCTCGGCCTCTATAACTCCGCCAATCCCGTGGACTCGAAGACAGCGACCTTGCGCAATATGCTGATGGTGCGTTCGACTTATGACGCGTTGGTTTCCGGCGACGGCGCCTGCGCCGGCTGCGGAGAAAAAAGCGTGCTGCGCTCCATCGCCGCGGTCACTGAGGCATATATGCGCCCCGTCTTCCACGCCAAGAGCGACCGCTTCCTGGCCAAGGCCGGCGATCTGGAAAAACGCGGTGTCTCTCGCCTCGCTGTTCTCAAGACGCGCAACCAGGCCGAGTACGATCTGCTTCGTCAGGCCATCGCTCACTTGATTCTCGGTCTGGGCGGCGAAGACGAAAAGGACACCAAGGCGCGCATTGCAACCTACGAGGCCAAGCACGGACCCATCAGCGATGGTGAGTTAGTCGAAGCTATCGCCGCTGTGCTGCTCACGGAAGCTTTCAACCACAAGAACCTGCAAGCCGTCGATGGCCGTTTGGCCAACGGAATGAGCGTGATGGCGATGGCCGCTCACACCGGTTGCAACACCGTCTACGGTTCCACCGCGCCCAACAACCCACACCCCTACCCGTGGATGAATTCGCTCTTCCAGGACGGTGTCACCGTCGGCTGGCTGATGGGCGAGAGCTTCATCGTCGATCACGCGCGCCGCTCCGTCATTCCCGAGCGCCTCGCCGACATTCTGCTGACTCGCGACACCAATGTTATCGACGCTGAACAGTATTACCGCCTCAGCCACTTTACTGACGCGCTGATGACCGATCAAGAGATTGTCGAACTGCCCAAGGTCTGGGCCGTCGGCGGCGATGGCGGCATCGGCGACATTGGCTATCAGAACACCTCCAAAGTAGTTTTGCAGAACCGGCCCAACGTGAAGATCCTGATGCTCGACACGCAGGTCTACTCCAACACCGGCGGCCAGAACTCTGATTCGACGCCGATGCTAGGCGGCAGCGACATGAACGTCTTCGGCGCGGCTACGCAAGGCAAGAACACCGAGAAGAAAACCGTGGCGGAGACCTTCCTCGCCGGCCACGGTTCGCCGTTCGTCGCGCAGGTTTCAATGGCCAACGCGCCCAAGCTCTACCGCGCGATTCTCGACGGCCTGGAGTATCGCGGGACGATGTTCCTGCAAGCCTTCACCACCTGCCAGCCAGAGCACGGCGTCGCCGACGACATGGCGCTGATTCAAGCGCAGCGCGTGCGCGACTCGCGCGGCGTCCCAGAGTTTGTCTTCAATCCACGCCTCGGAGAAACCTATCAGGAGGCTCTCGACCTCAAGGGAAATCCCTCGATTGATCTTGATTGGTACGAGACCAAAAACAAAGTTACCGGCGACAGCTCGCGTTACACCGTCGCTCACTGGTGCGTGACCGAGGCTCGCTTCCGGAATCACCTGAAGAAGATCAAGTCCGAAGCCGCGGCCAAGCTGATTCCGCTCGATAATATGCTGGTCCGCATCACGCAACAGGATGTGGTTTATCGTCGCTATCTTGACCCAGCTCACCGCGCCTTTATCCCCGACTTTGGAGTTTTCATTCAGTACGAAGAAAACGGCAAAACCGAGTATCGCTCACTCTCGCGTCAGTTAGTGATGTTCTGCGTCGAGCGGCGTAAGTCCTGGCGCTTGCTGCAATCCAAAGCTGGCATTGTGAACAAAGAGTACGCTGTCCAGCGCGCCCTCCTCGCCGAAGTGGATGCCGATAAGCTGCCGCTGTCTGACTTACTAACTCGCGGACATGAACTGATCAAAGAACGCCTGGCCGCCGCCGTTCCAGCCAAGGCATAACTCAAAACCCCAAAAGCCATGAACGCGGATGCCGAGCCGCGTTCATGCTTATGACGCCCGCCGCCAGCTTCTCGCCGCCCACTTTGATGGGAACTTCGGCGATGAGGTAAGCCTGGTACTTGGCCGCGACGGCGGTCGAGTAGCCGGTGGTGTCCACCAGAGTTGTCAGCACATAGTAGCCGTCGGCGAACTTCACGCCGCCGGAGTTACGCACCTGCGTGGCAACCGGCTGTCCGCGATAATAGACGGTTGCTTCTGTCGGTCCATACAGATTCTCGACAATGCTATCAGGAGCAGCGGTCTGCCATACCTCTGCTAATGACCAAGGCAGGGCTTCGCCAGCGAAGACACTATACCGGAGTGTTGGAAATGCTCCTGGCTCGAGCATTTTCATTCGTCTCATGAAAGCGGCAATTGATGGAACGGAAGACCAAACCGTGAGCTGTCGATCCTGGATAAAACGAGCTGGAGCCATCAATTGATTCGGCGGAATAACCTCCACTGACGAATCGGCTACGACAAATTGGGTGAAAACCCCGAAACGCCGAGGAACGCCGAGTGCCCAGGCCTCGATTTGAGACCTGGGAGATTCGCTTGACGTGCAGCAGCTATCCTTTGCGGCTGCGGACGGCTTCTTTGGCTTCGGCAGGGCCGGCGGGTGGGACTTCGGGGATGTCGGCCTTGGCGCTGCCGATGCCGAGGCGCTTGCGCAGCTCGGTGTCGATCTTGGCGAAGATTTCCTTGTTGTCTTTGAGGAAGGTGCGGGTGTTTTCGCGGCCCTGGCCGATGCGCTCGCCGGAGTAGGCGTACCATGCGCCAGACTTCTCGACGATGTTGTTGGCCACGGCGAGATCGAGAACGTCTCCCTCGCGGCTGATGCCTTCGCCATAGATAATGTCGAACTCGGCCTCGCGGAAGGGAGCGGCGACCTTGTTTTTGACGATCTTGACCTTGGTGCGGTTGCCAGTGACGGCGTCTCCGTCCTTGATGGCGGCGATGCGGCGGATGTCGACGCGGACCGAGGAATAAAACTTCAAAGCCCGTCCGCCGGTGGTGGTCTCCGGGTTGCCGAACATGACGCCGATCTTCTCGCGGATTTGATTGATGAAGATCAGAGCCGTGCGGGATTTGGAGACGGTGCCGGTGAGCTTGCGTAGGGCTTGGGACATGAGGCGGGCTTGCAGGCCCATGTGGGAGTCGCCCATTTCGCCGTCCAGCTCTGCCTTGGGGACAAGGGCGGCGACGGAATCGACGACGAGGACGTCGATGGCGCCGGAGCGGACGAGGGTTTCGGTAATCTCGAGGGCCTGCTCGCCGCTGTCGGGCTGCGAGACGAGGAGGTTATCAATATCGACGCCGAGTTTTTTGGCGTAGGCGGGGTCAAGGGCGTGTTCAACGTCAACGAAAGCGGCCAGGCCGCCGGCTTTTTGCGCTTCGGCGATGATTTGCAGAGTGATGGTGGTTTTGCCCGAGGACTCGGGTCCGAAGATCTCCGTAACGCGGCCGCGGGGGATTCCGCCGACGCCGAGGGCGGCGTCAAAGCTGATGGAGCCGGTGGAGATGACGGCAATCGGGACGAGGGCTTCTTTGGAGCCGAGGCGGACAATCGACCCTTTACCAAACTGTTTTTCGATCTGCGCGAGGGCAACTTCTACGGCTTTGCTGCGTTCATCGGCGATTGCCATTGGGGAGGCTCCTTTAGGCATCCTTGCCCGCTCCCCTTCAAGGAAGGGTGAGGAAAAACCAAGACAAGGAAGACGTTCGATGGGATTGTAGCAGGGCTGGAAGGACAATGAAAGAGAAATAAAGCGAAGAGACGGAGAAGGTACGGTTATGCTGGTTGAGTCCGAGCGGAAAACTCGGGATTGTGGGTGATTCATGACTCGAAATTAGATTGAGGTATCCCACCCATTTCACAAAAAACGTGAAATGGATTGGGCCCCCGCTGTTTTTTTGAAATAGTACGGCGGGTTAGCCTCCGCTGCGCGGAGTTGGCAAGTTAGCGAGTTAGCAGATTACTGCTGCTGTTTCATCCTGCCGCGGATTGGTTGCGCGCGCTCAGACGGAATAGGCCCCGATGCGGGTTTCGCAGGCGGTGAGGGAGTCGCAGGCGCGGTCGAGGGCCTCGTATTCCTTGTCATGGTCCTTGCGGAAGGTGCGGAAGGCTTCTTCGCTGGCCCAACGGTCGATGGTTAGGTAGCTGCCGGGGATGTAAGCGTCGCGCAGCAGTTCGGTGCCGCGGTAGTCGGAGGAGGTACGAAAGAGTTGCGCCCAGGCGCCATCGGGCGAATAAGCGGCCTCAAAGGCGGGAATCTTCTCCTCGGAAATCTCGAAGTGCCAAACAACGACGAACATACGATCACCCTACCTTCTCTTTATGGTAGCGCAGGGGGAGTGGGATGACGAAGAAGAAGGCAAATCGCGCGATGCCAGGCTCGTGATCTGGGCAAATACTGTGTCGAGGATTCCCAACTTTGCTGCTAAAAGTAAGGCCGCCGATACTTGGATTTCTCTCAGGACGGCGATGGCCGTCCCTTCAGATCTAGATGATGGACGAGCATCTCATCCATTCGACGCAATCGAGTGGACGGCTGAACTTCAAATTGCTGACAAGTTCGGGCTGGTTCACGAGAGGAAAATTTCGCGACACAGTTCGTGTGTCAAAATGGGCGTGTGAGGGTCTAAAATTCCTATATGACCGATCGCATCTCGCTTCCTCTTGCACAAGCCGATCCCGAAGTAGCTGCCGCACTGGCCCACGAAACCCTCCGCCAGCACGAGGGGCTGGAGATGATTGCCAGCGAAAACTTTGTCTCTGAAGCGGTTCTGGAGGCGGCTGGCTCGATTTTCACGAATAAATATGCCGAAGGATACCCTGGGCGGCGCTATTATGGCGGCTGCGAGTTTGCCGATGTGGTGGAGAACCTGGCACGGGATAGGGCCAAGCAGATATTCGGCGCGGAGCACGCCAACGTGCAGCCGCACTCCGGTTCGCAGGCCAATGCCTCGGCGTATGCGGCGGTGCTGCAGGCGGGCGATACGATTCTGGGCCTTGATCTGGCGCACGGCGGGCACCTGACCCACGGGCATAAGCTGAGCTTCAGCGGCAAGCTCTATCGGCCGACGTTTTATAGCGTGCGTCGCGACACCGAGCTGATCGACTACGACCAGATGGAAGAGGTTGCCGAGCGGGAGAAGCCGAAGGTGATTATCGGGGGCGGATCGGCATATCCGCGGCTGTGGGATTTTGCGCGGATGCGGGCGATTGCCGACAAGGTGGGTGCGGTGTATGTCTTCGACATGGCGCACATTGCCGGACTAGTCGCGGGCGGAGTGCATCCATCGCCAGTACCGCACGCGCATATCACCACAACGACGACGCACAAGACGCTGCGCGGACCGCGCTCGGGATTGATTCTCTGTGGACAGGCGCTGGCTGCGGCGGTAGACAAGGCGGTCTTCCCTGGTCAGCAGGGCGGTCCGCTGATGCATATTGTGGCGGCCAAGGCGGTGGCGCTGGGCGAGGCGCTGAGACCGGAGTTCAAGGTTTACGCGGCGCAGATTGTGGCCAACGCAAAGGTGCTGGCCGCGGCGCTCAAGGAGGCGGGATACCGCATCGTCTCCGGCGGAACAGATAACCACTTGATGCTGGTGGATGTCTTCGAGAAGGGGATTCTTGGCTCGGAGGCCGAACTGGCGCTGGGCAAAGCGGGGATCACGGTGAACAAGAACTCGATTCCGTACGACACCAATCCGCCGCTGAAGCCGTCGGGGATTCGCATCGGGACGCCGGCGCTGACGACGCGCGGGATGAAAGAGCCGGAGATGAAGCGGATCGCAGGCTGGATCACCAAGGCGCTCGATCAACGCAATGATGATGCGGCGCTCGAGAAGATTCGCAAGGAAGTGGCTGAGCTGGCGAATCAGTTTCCGCTGTATGGGTGGCTGCGGGGATAGGCGAACTGAGTTGTATCCCACCCTTGCGACAAAGACAAGAACGTCGCAAGGATGGGGCCCAGAATTTTTGTGAATGATCGGTACTTATACATTTGTATTAACAGAATCAAAACGCAACTTGCCTGTCTGGGGCGGGTTTGTATCTAATGTTGATGGAAGTGACTTGCTCATCATCTGGAGGAACCGATGAAACCGATTCAACTTGCATTGGCTACCTTGCTGGTTCTTTCTGTTCCAGCGTTTGCTCAGCACAAGGAAGGGGATTCGCATCCCGCTGGCGGCGGGCATCAGGCGATCCCGTCACACGGGCCAAAGGCGTACACGGGCACGCCTCATGCGCCCGAGCCGAAGCTGAACTACAGCGACAAGGACGGCCACCCCAACGTCCCGCACGTGGATGGCAAGAACTGGGTGGGCCACGACACCGGGCGCGCAGACGCGAACTATCACCTCGATCACCCGTTTGCGCATGGGCGCTTCACAGGCGGCTTTGGGCGCGGGCACGTTTGGCGCATCGAGGGCGGCGGACCGGGACGCTTCTGGTTCCACGGCTGGTTTTGGGATGTTGCAGCCTTTGACGCTGCTTTCTGCGACGGGTGGCTGTGGGACTCGGACCAGATTGTGATCTATGAGGACCCGGATCACGAGGGCTGGTACCTGGCTTACAACGTGCGGCTCGGCACTTATGTTCATGTGGAGTATCTTGGATCGTAAGAGAAAAGTTTTGCTGCAAGAGAATGGGGATGGGCCGCTGGGCTTGTCCCCATTTGTATTTAAGGCGGCGAAAGCCGCGGTGTAATATACACCCGGCAGCGCGACGCGATAATATATTGATTTCGCTGACTGGATGACTTCGCGCGCGGAGTTTGTGATTTCCCAGGCTCCAAGAACGGGATATCAGGCACCGGCCGCGCTTTGTCATGCGATGGCTCCAACTCAATTTGCGAGGCTTCAAGATGAAATGTTTGTCAGTTCGCTCGTTTGTACCTGCCGCTTCGTCCGCATCCCGCGGGATTGCTCCACTTGCCGTTTGTGTCATGATGCTGGCCGCTAGCGTGGCTTGGGCCGCGCCGGCGCCCGCTCCGATTGTGCTGGCTGGAGCAGACCGGCGACCGGCGATCTCGCTGGATGGCGACTGGGGGACGATTGTCGATCCGTACTTCTCCGGCCTCTTCAGTTTTCATCATCAGGAGAAGAAGAATGGCTGGTTCATGAACCAGAAGGCGAAGCCGGGCGATCCGTTTCCTACCGAGTATGACTTCTCGAAGGCGCCGAAGTTGAAGGTGCCAGCCGACTGGAATACGCAGCGCGAGTCCCTATTTTTCTATGAGGGGCCGATCTGGTACGAACGCGACTTCACTTACCAGCCGAAGGAGCATACGCGCGTCTATCTGCATGTGGGCGCGGCAAATTACAAGTCGTGGTTTTGGGTGAACGGGCAGAAGGTCTGCGAGCACGAGGGCGGCTACACCAGCTTCAACTGTGAGGTAACGGCGGCGATTCACGCGGGCGCGAACTTTGTGGTGGCCGCGGTGGATAACACGCGCGCGGAGGATAATATGCCGACGCTGCAAACCGATTGGTGGAATTATGGCGGGCTGACGCGCTCGGTCTCGCTGATCGAGGCGCCGGAGACGTTTATCGATCAGTATGATGTGCATTTGAGCCGAATGCCAGAGACAACACTCTCGCCTCACGGCAACGACTTCGGCGTCGTCGGCTCCATTCATCTCGCGCACATCGAAGGTTGGATTCATGTGGAAGGCGGAAAAGTCGGTGACAAGGTGAAGGTCGAGATTCCCGAACTCCATTCCGACGGCTCTGGCGTTCTCGCCGAGGATGGACGCGCGCAAATTCATTTGGTTGCATCTGAGTTGCAGCGTTGGTCACCGGAGACGCCGAAGCTCTATCACGTCAAGATTAGTGCCGGGCAGGATTCGATTGACGAACTGATAGGCTTTCGCACGATTGAGACGCGCGGCACCGAGATACTACTGAATGGCAAGCCGATTTTTCTGCGCGGCATTTCGATCCATGCCGAAGCGCCTTACCGCACCGGGCGCGCGAATACCGATAAGGACGCGGAGACGCTGCTGGGTTGGGCGAAGGAGCTAGGCTGCAACTTTGTGCGGCTGGCGCACTATCCTCACGATGAGTCAATGTTGCGCGCCGCCGACCGGATGGGCTTGCTGGTTTGGTCGGAGAATCCGGTTTATTGGGCGCTGCAATTTGATAACCCCAAGGTGCTAGCCAAGGCCGAGCAGCAGTTAGACGAGGAGATAGGAACCTCGCGCAATCATGCGGCGATCATTTTGTGGTCGATGGCCAACGAGACGCCTTCGACCGAAGCGCGGACGCACTTTATTGAAACGCTCGCTGAGCGGGCGCGGGCGCTGGATTCGACGCGGCTGATTACCGCGGCTCTGTTAGTGCGCGGCGAGGGTCACACCAAGATTGTGGACGATGCGCTGGGCAAGGCGCTGGACGTGATCGGAGTGAACGAATATATCGGCTGGTATGAACAGCATCCGGAGACAGCTGATGTCACTGACTGGCGGATCGATTATCAGAAGCCGCTGATTGTGAGCGAATTTGGCGGCGATGCCAAGGCCGGTCTGCACGGCGGCGAGAATGATCGCTGGACGGAGGAGTATCAGGCGAATATCTACCGTCATCAATTCGGAATGTTGAACCGGATACCGCAACTAAGGGGAATGAGTCCGTGGATACTGATGGATTTCCGTTCGCCGAACCGGCCGCTGCCGGGGATTCAGGATGAGTTCAACCGCAAGGGACTTATCTCTGACCAAGGAGAAAAGAAGCAGGCGTTCTTTATCTTGCAGAAGGCCTATGTGGAGAAAACCGTAGGCCGGCCGGAGTAAGAGCCGGTCCGCGAGGCTAATCTCTGAAACTATCTGTGCAAAAGCGGAAATGTGAGTTATGCTTGACTTATGGCTAATGACACTATTGTTGCTTTAATCGACGCCGAAATTGCAAGGCTCACGCAGGTTCGCTCCCTGCTGGCCTCGACCGGCAAAGTCGCCGCCCAGGTAGCAGAGCGTGTAACAGTGAAGCCGGTAAAGGCCGGAAAGAAGAAGGGCAAGAAGCGCCGCGCGCTTAGCCCCGAGGCGCGCAAGCGGATTGCCGACGCGCAACGCAAACGCTGGGCCGCCCAGAAGGCCAAAGTCAAGTAAGCAGCTCAGCATTTTCACTTCACGTACTCTGCTCGTGATGAACAGGGATGAATGGGTTCTAGTTATCCCACCCTTGGCGCAAAAAGTAAAGACGCGCCAAGGATGGGGCAACCAGGTAACTTGTACTGACCGTGAAAATGCATTGGTTTTGGGGCGAGTCTTCCCTCACGTCGCGGCCAATCAATCCAGCAGCTCCGTACTACAGCCCAGCCATCACCATCATGCGCGGCTCGGTCATCTCTTCGATGGCCGAGCGAATGCCTTCACGTCCCAATCCAGAGTTCTTAACACCGCCGAAGGGCATAGGATCAAGGCGCCAACTGGGCGTGTCACCGACGATCAGCGCGCCGACTTCCAGCTCGCGATAAGCGGTTAGGATGAGGCTGGCGTCGCGGGTGAGCAGGCCGGCTTGCAGTCCGAACTTGGAGTGGTTGACGTCGGCCAGCGCGTGCTCGAAGTCGTCGTAAGGCTCGATGACCACCACCGGGCCGAAGAGTTCTTCATCACGCACATTCATTCCCGGCTTGGTTGCGGTCATGATCGCCGGAGTCAGTACGGAGCCATGGCGTTCACCGCCGGCCACTAACTTGGCGCCGCCTGCGACTGCTTCCTTGATCCAAGCTTCGACGCGCTCGGCCTCATGGATGCGGACCAACGGACCGATCTCGGTGGCCTCGTCGGCGGGGTTGCCGACAATCAGCTTGGCGGCTGCTTCGACCACCTTCCACAGGAAAGTCTGATAGACGCGCCGCTCGACAAAGACGCGCTGCACGCTGACGCAGGATTGTCCGGCGAAACCGAAGGCCGCGTGCGCGGTGCGAAGGGCGGCTTGCTCGAGGTCGGGCCAATCGCCGTGAACGATCATCGCTGCGTTGCCGCCCAACTCGAGCAGCACGCGCTTGCGCCCGGAGCGAGCCTTCAGCTCCCAGCCCACCTTGGCCGAGCCGGTGAAGCTGATCAGCTTGATGCAGTCGTCCTTTTCGGCAAGCCATGCGGTGTCGGCGTTGCTGAGCGGCAGCACGGCCAGTGCCTCGCCGGGCCAGCCGGCTTTGAGAATCACTTCGCCCAGCGCCAGCGCGGTAAATGTGGTTTGCGGAGCCGGCTTGAGAATCACCGGGCAACCGGCAGCGATGGCGGGCGCGAGCTTGTGCGCAACCAGATTGAGCGGGAAGTTGAAGGGGGTAATGGCCAGCACCGGCCCGATCGGGAAGCGCTGCACCAGCCCCCAGCGGCCCTCGTTGCCCTCGGTGAGGTCGAGGGGAAGGCTCTCGCCCCCCAGGCGCGCGGTCTCTTCGGCGGCGGACTTGAAGGTGAGGATGGAGCGATCGACTTCGGCCCGGGCCAGACGTACCGGCTTACCGGCCTCGGCGACGATCAACTGGGCAAAGCGCTCCTTCTGCTCGATCAGCGCGGCGGCCACGTTCTCGAGGATCTCGCGGCGCTTCCAGCGGGGCAGGGCGCGGGCGCGGCGCAGACTGGCAACGGCGTGATGCACGGCCTGGCGTGCGTCGGCGCGGGTGGCGATGGTGACGCGGCCCACAAGCCCCTGGTCCCACGGCGAACGCACTTCCAGCGCCTCGCCCTCGATCCACTCCTTGCCGCAGAGCAAAAATCCCGTTTGTGTTCCTGGCCGCATCTTCATGGCTTGCCCTCCCCGTCCATCTCTGCCATGGATTCTACAGGGGTGAGGGGCAATACGCGCAGCCGATCGCCAAACTGCAGCGTTCTTGTCACAGCGAAGTCCCGGCGCGGTACACTGTTTCCCTATGATCCATGATGGGCGGAGCCGGAAACTTCCTTTTGACGCTGACGAGGCTATTGCGCATTTGCGGGCAGTTGATGCGAAGCTGGGCGCGCTGATCGAGCGGGCGGGCGAGTTTACGCTGCGGCTGGACTCGTTGCAGTCGCCGTTTGAATCGCTGCTGGAGTCAATTCTCTATCAGCAATTGAACGGCAAGGCCGCGGCCACGATTCATCGGCGTGTGCGGGAGTACTTTGACGGCGACCCGACGCCACAACTGCTGCTCGACACGCCGGATGAGGTGCTGCGCGCGGCGGGGGTTTCTGGGAACAAGGCGCGGGCGCTGAAGGACCTGGCCGCGCGGACGCTGGACGGAACAGTGCCGACGCACGCTGCAATTCGCAAAATGACAGACGAGGAGATTGTCGAGCGGCTCACAGAAGTGCGCGGAATTGGCCCTTGGACGGTGGAGATGCTCTTGATCTTCCGCATGGGACGGCCCGATGTGCTGCCGGTGACCGACTATGGTGTGCGCAAGGGCTTCGCGCTTACTTTTCTGCGGATACCGAAGACACGCGCGCTGGTTGCGGACGATTTGCCTCAAGCCGACGTTCTACTCAAAAGGGGAAAACGCTGGGCGCCCTTCCGTTCCGTGGCCAGTTGGTATCTGTGGCGGGCGTGCGATCTGGCTAAGAAGCCAGCGCCTCCCAGCCGATAACACCTACAATAAGCAAAAGCAGCTTATAGCTACTAGCCTCTAGCTTTTAGCCATTTCGACTGCATGTTCAGTGTCAGTCGGATCTGGACTTTGCAGTTTGACGAGCTGCAGCATGATTTCAGTATTTGGAGCTTTTAGCTAGAGGCTAGAAGCTAGTAGCTGTATTTCATGGCGGCAAATAAACGGTTTGTATGCATACACGGTCATTTTTATCAACCGCCGCGCGAGAATCCATGGCTGGAGACAGTCGAGACGCAGGACTCGGCTGCGCCTTATCACGACTGGAATGAGCGGATCTGCGCGGAGTGTTACGCGACCAATGGCGCGGCGCGGATCGTGAACAGCAAGAACCAGATCACGCGGATTGTGAACAACTATGCGCGCATCAGCTTCAACTTTGGGCCGACGCTGCTGAGCTGGCTGATGGAGAATGCGCCGCGCACTTACCGGATGTTGCAGGACGGGGAGCGTCGCAGCCGGAAGAGCTACAAAGGGCACAGTTCGGCGATGGCGCAGGTTTATAACCACATCATTCTGCCGCTGGCCAGCCGCCGCGACCGTATTACACAGATTCGCTGGGGGATAGCGGATTACCAGCGGCATTATGGCATTGCACCTGAGGGGATGTGGCTGGCGGAGACGGCGGCGGACAACGAATCGCTGGAGTTGCTCGCCCAGCAGGGAATCAAGTTCACGGTGCTGGCTCCGCACCAGTGCAAGCGGGTTCGCAGCTTGAAGGAGGGCGGGGGGTGGTCAGAGACAGCCAACGCCAGCGTGGACACGACGCATCCTTATTTGGTCCGCTTCAATTCCGGCGCTTCGATTGCGGTTTTTTTCTACGACGGACCGGCTTCGCGGGCGATTGCCTTCGAGGGGCTGCTGAATTCGGGCGAGAGTCTGGCGGGGAGGCTCAAGTCGGGCTTCTTGTACAACTCGCAGCCGCAACTGGTTCACGTGGCGACGGACGGGGAGTCCTACGGCCACCATCACAAGTACGGTGAGATGGCGCTGGCTTATGCGCTGCACCTGCTGGAAGAGGACCCGACGGTCAAGCTGACCAACTACGGGTGTTTCCTGGAACAGTTTCCTCCCGAGTACGAGGCGGAGATCGTCGAAAACACCTCGTGGAGCTGCGTGCATGGGATCGAGCGCTGGCGCTCGGATTGCGGCTGCAATGGCGGGCGCGCGGGCTGGAATCAGGCCTGGCGGGCACCGCTGCGCAAGGCTCTGGACGAGCTGCGCGACGCACTGGTTCCGTTGACCGAGCAGGAGGGCGCAAAGCTCTTCAAAGACGTATGGGAGGCGCGCGACGGTTACATCGATGCGATGCTCGACCACAGTCCGCAGTCGGTGGAGCGGTTCTTCCGCGAGCATCAATTGCGCGCGCTGACGGTTCCGGAGCGTGTGCGGGGCCTCGAATTGATGGAGATGCAGCGTCACGCGCAATTGATGTACACCAGTTGCGGCTGGTTCTTCGACGACATTTCAGGGATCGAGACGGTACAGGTGATCGCCTATGCCGCGCGGGTGCTGCAACTGGCCACGGAAGTTTTTCAGGAGGCAGCCGCCGCGCTGGAGCCGGCGTTTCTGGGGATGCTGGCCCTGGCCCGCTCGAACGTGGTCAAAGCCGGCGATGGCGCGAAGATTTACAGGGAGCAGGTCACCAGCAAGCAGTTGGGGTTGGAGCAGGTGGCAGCGCACTACGCGATCAGTTCGATCTTCTCTTCGTTTGCCGAGGAGACGGATCTATTCTGCTTCCGGGTCTGGCGGAATTCTTACGAGATGTATGCCTCAGGGCGGGGACGGCTGGCGATTGGCAGGGTAAAGATTGTCAGCGCTGTCACCGGCAAGCAGCAGGGCTTCTCCTTTGCGGTGCTTCACTTTGGCGATCAGAACATTACCGCCGCGGTGAAGGCTTACGAGCCGGAGGATGCGGCTAGCTTCGAGGCGTTTGCCAAAGAGGCCGCAGGACACGTGCAGCGCGCCGACTTTCCCGCGGTGTTTCGCCTGCTGGACCGCTATTACGGCCACATGGACTACTCGTTGACCTCACTTTTTATGGATGAGCAACGGCGCATCGTGGAACTGATTTTGAACTCGACGCTGACAGACATCGAAAAATCTCTGACCACGATATACGAGGACCACGCCAGCTTGCTGCATTTTCTCTCACAGGCGGGACTGCCCAAGCCTCCCGCTCTGACGCTGGCGGCGGGTTTCGCAATCAACGCTGGATTGCGGCGCGCGCTGGAGGCCGAACCCATCGATCAGCCGCTGCTGCGCTCCTTCCTCTCGCTAGCCAAGGCTGATCAGATTCCGCTGGAGACGGCGACGCTCTCGTTTATTGCCGATCAGCGGATGAAGCGCGCGATGGTCGAGTTGCAGATGTCGTCAGGTTCGCTGGAAGCGCTGGAGCGGGCGCTGACGCTGGGACGGATTCTGGTCGAGTTGCCCTTCGATTTGAATCTGTGGCAGGCACAGAACATCTGGTACGAGATACTACGGACCTCGCGCTATGCGCTGACCGCGCTGACTGCCGAAGACCGGCCGCGCTGGGACCAGAGCTTCAGCGAACTGGCCGCTTGCTTGTCGATTGACAGCGCGGCGGTGAGCGCGCAAACGCCGGTGAAGGCGGAAGGTTAGCGAGGCGCTTCAGGATTCTTCGGCCTTGAAAAGGCGCGGTTTCAGAGGCTGTGGAAGTACTTGGAATTTCCGGTGCAATTTGCGATAAGCGCTTCTCTGGAGCTATAGCCCGCTCTCAGAGTGCCGCATTCGCGTTAGTCAGGGCAAAAAAACATTCTCGCTTCACCTATTGACATAAGCAGCGCGTAGAAGACGGCTTTGTCTTGAGGGAAAAAGTCACTCGACTCGATGGATTCAGCGAACAAGAGAAGCGACAATGCCGGAGTTCAATCTGGCTGCGGCGAACGGACTTCTGCTGTTGAAGTCCGTTTTTCAATATGTCCACGATTTGCATCATATATTTTCCCTTTGAAATGAAATTCGGAATGGATTGATTCCATGCAGATTAAAATAATCTGCAAAATCCTTATGCCAAAATATATATTTTAGGGGGGGTGGGGGGGGGGGTCCCCCAGGGGTCAGAGACCAGTGGCCAGGGGTCAGAAAAAGCCCGTGCCTCAGCTCCTTGTTCTGGGAATGATTGTGCG
>Ga0181520_10004403_pt1 | contig 23606 bp, 24 predicted proteins | sample PEATcosm2014_Bin_29_FD_132451 | JGI IMG/M metagenome (GOLD analysis project Ga0181520, IMG submission 132451) | Peatland microbial communities from MTU Mesocosm Facility, Houghton, MI, USA - PEATcosm2014_Bin02_30_metaG | ecosystem: Environmental > Terrestrial > Soil > Wetlands > Peat | place...
AAAATTTACTTTGCAGGGTTGCCGCTACATACATTGAGTAGGTCTGGAATACTAACGCCAAAAGTGCAACGAAAAGATAGTTTATTGTCCAATCGGACCTTACGAATTGATACGTTATCACCGCCCTGTCGTCGTTTATGCCGTAATCTAGTACCCTCAGGCTACTGTCGTACTTAGCTTTAACGACTTGTGATTTGCAGGCTTTTTTGAAACTGGCTTGCCTGAACATGCCCTTACCGCGCAGATTAATCCGATATCCCGGCATGGTCGTAAAAAACTTATTTACTAGCGCTTGGCTCATTGTCTTAAATCGCTGCAATAGCATCGTGATACTGCTGAGATTGGTACTAATATAGTCAAAGTTCAGCGCTTGCAACTTTTTGTCATGCATAAATCGCATTGCGCTATCTCTTAACAGTGTCGGCGAAATGACATCGGACGCATCAATGACCAAAATCAGTTCGTTCTTTTGACTGCGGTTGTATCCGGCAATCAGGGCCTCAATCCTATCTTGTCTTTGCCTTTTCGAATAAAGGCGTAATTTAAAGGATGGATGTGATCTCTTAAATCGACGCACAAGCCGCCCAGTTTCATCGGTCGACTTATTGTCGATTACGACTACCTCGCAGTTTTGGAAATGGTTTTTGTGAATACTTAGTAGGCAGCTCGATATTAACGGCGCATTGTTTTGCGCAAAAACTAATATAGAAATCGTAGGCTTACGAGCTTTTCGCAGCTTTAACATGGACTTATTAAGCATAGCCAGCCTTATGTCATAAAAACTTGCCACAATCGCTAGTACGAAAGCGACAACCAGAAACAAAGCCAGTATGGCTTCGGCCGTTGAAACTACTATCTGCTGCTGATTCATGACCGATCCACCGATTCAAAATTGAATTGAAATAGCGATCGATAGGTGTCCCAACCGCCCGAGCATGTCAAAAGCAGCAGGACTGGCTTCCCAGTATCCTGAAAGATGCTCGTATCACTTGGCAAAACCTCTCGCATCGACTGATAAACATAGCGGAAATGATAGCCGTTATCAGTATATATGTCCGCCTGAGCCCCGGGCTGGATTAAGTTCAGCTCAGTAAAAACGGATCTTCTGTTGTGTCCATATATCACCGTCGTTCCTCCTTTGTCGTTTACCGGTATTGAAACGTCAGCGTAGTACGCTTTAGTGTCGTCAATCGTCCAAGTCCCGGTTTGTGGGTTAAACGAACCAACACCAACAGCAAGATCCATTCCAAGGCTATTTATAACTATCTGGTTAGGGATACCGGATTTAACAATCGGCATCTGTTTTGGCACTCGGACTACGGAAAGTGTCCGAAAAACGGGCGGCGGCGGCGTTTGGCTGACACTAACGAACATTCCAACTACGGCCAAGTTAAGCAGTGCTATTCGCACGTAAAGCCAAAATCCGCTTACCCCGCTTTTCATTTTTGGTACGTCCTCTTTTCGATGTTCAGCTATATGAACCAGCGGCGATATGCTGTTACTGCCAGATAACTAGCAGTAGCGCCAATGCCTAAGATTGCCGCCAAAGCAATTAGGGAATTAGCAGATTCATTGCTGCTGGTGTTTGGCAAAACCGAGACCGTAGGCATTGACTCTGTCGTTGTCGTAGGGGTTGCCGATACCTGACCTGAGCCACCGGCCGCACCAACACCGGGAGTAACTGTAGTTGCAGGGACTTCCGCCACGGCAACACAGGTTTTACCAGACTCGCCATTAGTTACAGAGACGTTATATTTCTGATTGTTACCGTTAGTAGCCGTGCCGGTAGTGGCTGAACCAGATCCAGTATTACCGTTACTGGATGAATTGCCACTCCAGGCAACTTGTGTATTATTGCCGTCAATTGTCACGTTGTTGTTATTATCTATTGTACAAGCTGTGTTGGTTTTAGATATGCACATATTGTCAGAATTCGGCCCTGTGTACCCAATTTGACAAGTTGACGTTGCGAAAGCACTGCTGCCTACCGCAAAAGGTGCTACCAAAATTGCCATAATGGCTAAGATTTGTGATATTTTTTTCATACGAAGTACCTCCTTATGAGTATCACTATACTGCTTAGTGTTTCCTGATGTATGTGAATTTATTCACATTCTAAGTACTTTATAAGCCACTAATGCTTTCTTTATAAAAAAACCCTCAATTAGCAAATTAGTAAATATTATGTTAATATAACAAATAAATAAGGAGCTCTAGTGGCAAACCCTGAAAAAATAGCTATTGTTCACGACTGTGCATATCAGCATTCCCACTAAACCAAAGAATCGAAGGTATAAGTGGGGTCTCGGAGGTGTTCTTTAGTATCTCTGCAGAAGTTGATGGGCAGCATAAAGAGTGGGTCGATAGCCCATTTATTACCGACGAGGAAAAGGCGGATTTTCTTCGCACTCTCAAAAAAGGCAAGAAAATGGACACGGCTCAACCTAACGCTAGGCAGTTCGGCGGCACTTACTGGAGTAATATACAAAACGGCACAGAACAAATTGCCTCGCTTGTTATCAGTAAAGAACTATCTGGTACAATGACGTCAGCTGAATTGGGCAAGAGCTTGAGCCCTAAGGATCTGGAGCCGAAAAAACCGGGGCTTAGCACTGTCTCATTTGGGGAGCAAGCCAACATCATTGTAGCCGATATAAAAACAGCCTCAATCGGCGAGGGACTTGTGATAACTCAGGTCGAGATGGAAAATAGACGTGGCGACTTTAAGGACGCTACTGAATTAGTTAAACGGGCCGAAGAGTTGTCAAGAAATCTTTATGTTGCCCAAGCAGTCCCCGATCTAGGTTTTCTAAGAAGAGGCGGCAGAATCGGCTTAGCCGATCGAATGCTTGGCGGAATAATGGGGATAATACCAATAGTAGGCATCGATGAAAATGGTGCGATCGTACCGGCAGAAGAAAAAAAACGGGGATGGCCACGCACTCGCGAGGCCTTAATAAACCACGTCGCTGGCGAAGTCGGCGACAGGGCTGTTCGCCTAGCTCTTGTGTATTATGATACAGACCAATTTGATAACTTGCGCAACGATATCCGGGGGAGGTTCAAAATAGCCGAAGATGAATTCGGCAAGGAGTACGAAATAATGTTGCGCGAGCAAGATATGGTAACCAGCGTCTATGGAGGTCCCGGGATTATCGGCGTAGCCGCATTGGTATTGGGCAAAAGAGCTGCATAAAACGCCTTCGTCTTTTGCAATAGCATAACACCTTAGACTCTGCCTGTTCTTTATATAGCCAACCTGATCTTCATTTAAGCTAAGTTGATATAATAGAGGCAGGAGGAAATATATGAATGTTAAAGATAAAGTAATTATTGTTACTGGTGGCTCGTCAGGAATTGGGCTAGCTACGGCTGAGCTTCTAGCCAAAAAAGGCGCCTCCGTCGTTATTACATCCCGCTTCAAAGATGACATCGAAAAGGTTTCTGAAAGTATTCCAGGCTCTTTAGCGGTCGTAGCCGATATGACAAAAGAGTCTGACATCAGAAACATCGTCAAAAAAACCATGGACAAGTTTGGACGCGTTGATGCTGTCATTAACAATGCCGGTCAAGCCGCTCATGGAAAACTTGAGAACTTCCCTATTGATGAATACCGAGACAATATAGAACTTAATTTATTGGGACCTGTGATTTTAATGCAGTTAGTAATTCCAATCATGAGAAAACAAGGTGGCGGTTCGATTATCAATATAGGTTCGGGAACAGTCAAAATGGCATTTCCGGGCGTTGGTGTATACTCCTCCGTAAAATCTGCTCTGCACCAGCTTTCCTTAGTCGCCAGAAAAGAATTAGAGGAAGATAACATTAAAGTCACCATTGTCCATCCGTATATTACTGCGACAAATTTTGGCCACGACAGACATGACCCTAAGACTGAGACTAGGAACTGGCAACCTAGACCCGGCATCCCTCCGGCCGACCCGCCCGAAAAGGTTGCTCAAGTGATTTTGGATGCCTTAAAAAGTGGCGAACAAGAAGTCAGCATGGTTCCAACAAGATAAATATACTCAGACTAAGTTATAATAACTTAGTAATAACAAAAAAAGGAAAAGCTTAAGCATGGCAAAACCTGTTGTCTATACAAAAAATCTAAGGAAGTACTTTCCATCGCGTAACGGCACAGTGAAGGCCGTTGACGGTGTTAATTTCAGTGTTCCGGCTGGTCAAATATTCGGATTCTTAGGTCCGAATGGCGCGGGTAAAACCACGACTCTCCGTATTCTTACAACCCTTATAGAAGCTGACTCCGGAGAAGCTGTTGTGGCCGGTCTGAATGTCTTGAAAGAACCGGATAACGTCAGACTCCATATCGGCTACGTCAGCCAAAGTGGTGGCTCTGATCGGCCAGCGACCGGAATGGAAAATCTTATTTTACAGGGACGACTCTACGGCATGACTAAAAAAGAAGCCAAAGAAAGAGCAATTGAACTTGTGAGTTTGCTTGATTTGACCGATTTTGCAGACCGAATTGTTTATACCTACTCAGGTGGACAGAGGCGCAGGCTTGACGTTGCTTTGGGAATAATGCATAGGCCAGAGGTTTTGTTCTTAGACGAGCCGACCACCGGTCTTGATCCGCAAAATAGATCTAACTTATGGACGCAGATAAAAAAATTGAAAGAAATCGGCACAACTATATTTTTAACTACGCACTACCTCGAAGAAGCCGACATGCTGTCCGACTATTTAGTAATCATGGACAAAGGCAAAATTGTTGCTGAGGGAACGCCCCGAGACTTGAAGAGAGAAATATCCAGCGACTCAGTTAATATAAGCGTCAACTACCCGTCAAAAAACAATCCTAAACTAATTAAACTATTCGAAGAACAAAGATTAGCACGCTCAGTCGTCGAGGAAAACGGTAGTCTGAAATTATCGGTTAAAAACGGCGACCATGCTTTGCCGGAAATTTTGAGATTACTAGAAAAAGAAAAAATTACGCTAAAAACAGCTACTTTAACCGTACCAACCCTCGACGACGTCTTTTTGAACAAGACAGGGCGATCACTTAGGGACACGGCGGCTGAAGGAGAAGCAAAATGAAGTTAATAACTGATATTCGTCTGCTTTTTTGGCGCAAAATGAAAGAGACTTTGCGCAACCCAATCTATATTTTTATAACCCTACTTACGCCGGTAGTTTATCTGACACTGTTTTCGCCACTGCTTGATAAACTAAAGGGAATTCCGGGTCTATCGGGTAACGTTCTGAATGTCTTTATACCTGGACTTTTAGTTATAATCGCATTTTTGTCCGGCCTTTTCGTTGGCTATAACATGATAGACGAGGTGCGAAACGGGGTCATTGAACGCTTCAGAGTCACCCCGACTAGTCGTTTCGCCCTGCTAGCCGGTAGAGTCCTGCGCGACCTGGTAAATATGCTAGTCGTCGTTATCTTTTTCACCCTGATAGCGTTGCCGTTCGGTTTTACGCCAAATTTCTGGGGCCTTTTGGTCCTGTTCGTTTTACTCTCGCTTCTACTCATTACAACTTCTTCTTTCGGCAATGCTTTGGGGCTGATACTAAAAGACGAAGACCGACTTTCGCCTATAGTCCAGGGAATTAACTTGCCTATTCTTCTCTTATCAGGAATGCTATTGCCGATGGAGCTTGCGCCGACTTGGCTTCAGGTCATCGCTCATTTCAATCCAGCCTACTATGCAGTTGAGGCCGGTCGGTTGCTGGTTGCGGGACACATTTACGAAGCAAAAGTCGGAGAAGCTTTTCTGTTCTTGGTACCACTTACAGTAATAGTTGTCGTTTGGGCGACCAGCGCCTTCAAAAAAGCCATAGCATAGCTATGGGCACTCTGACTATATATAATATATAGAAGAAAGGAGTTTATATGAAAATAAAATATCTTGGACATTCATCATTTCAAATAAAAAGCCAATCCGTATTAGTTTTGGACCCGTACGATCCAAAAATAGGTGAACTACCTCAAGGGCTAAGCGCCGATGTCGTAACGGTATCGCACGATCATTTTGACCATAACTACGTAGATGGCGTTTCGGGTAATCCACAAGTTATAAACGATCCGGGCGAGTTCAGTGTCAAAGGGTTTGAAATTAAGGGAATAAAGTCCTTCCATGACAACGAAGGCGGTAAAAAGCGAGGCGAGAATACCATTTTTCGCATTAGTGCTGAAGGTTTAACGCTTTGTCATATGGGAGATTTAGGACTACTTTTAACCGCTGAACAATTAGAAGAAATCGGGCGTGTCGACATACTGATGATACCAGTTGGTGGATATTATACAATTGACGCTAGCGAAGCCGTACAAGTTGTTAACCAGATCAAGCCACGGGTTGTTATTCCGATGCATTTCAAGCCTGAGGGCAGCACACTGCAACTACCGATTGAAGGTGTAGAGAAATTCAATGAATTGCTTGGCTGGGAAACTATTGAAAACATCGACGAGTTAGAGATTAATACGTCTAATCTAGATTCGTTTGATCAAAAGGTTGTGCTTCTTAAGAAATAACCGTTCCGGATTCGCCACTAATTGATTGCTGGACTTTGTCTAGTGAGCCTATAATAGTCCTTCTTCGACCTCGTTTATTCTGAACGAAAGCAATTGACGCAAGGACTTTCGGCATCATACTACCTGCCCCAAACTCACTGTTATCACAATAGTGTTGCATCTCTTCAATCGTAACCCTGTGCAGTGCGGTCTCGTCGGGTTTTCTAAAATGTATTGTTACCGCGTCGACAGATGTTAGTATCAGAAGCATCTCGGCATCAATCATATCCGCCATGACGGCTGCGCTCATGTCCTTATCGATTACAGCTTCAACCCCTTTGTATCCGCTTTCTGTTTCGACGACTGGAATACCGCCACCGCCAGCTGCGATAACTAAATAGCCTTTGTTAATTAAACTCTCAATGAATGGTTTTTCAACGATTGATTTTGGCTTAGGCGAAGGCACGACACGACGCCAGCCCCTGCCTGAGTCTTCTTTAACGACAAACTTACGAGCCTCGGCGGCAGCACGAGCTTCAGCTTCGGTTTTATAAAACGGGCCGATTGGTTTCGATGGATTTGTAAAGGCCGAATCATTCGAATCAACAACAGTTTGAGTAACTACGGTCGCGACCGGTTTATTGATTTGCTGCTTTCTAAGCTCATTACCGATAGCTTGCTGTAGCCAGTAGCCGATTGAGCCCTGACTCATTGCTCCGCAACTGTCTAGTGGCATCGTCGGGTCTTCCGGCGTATTTATCGCCTCCTCGTGTAATAAGATATCTCCAACCTGAGGGCCGTTGCCATGAACAATCACAATTTGATGTCCTTCGGAAATTAATGGCACTAATTGACGGGCCGTTTGCTCGGCCTCTTTTTGTTGATCGACTGCGCTCGCCTCACCCTGTTTTTGGAGGGCATTACCACCGAGCGCAATAACTATCCTGCTTGCCATAGTTTAACTAGGAGAAAATTGATGATGGGACCGTTAGTGTACCATTAACAAAATGACCAGTTGTCATTAGGTAGACTGTATATCCACAAAGTATGATCAGCGCCAGGGCTATGCCCATTTCCCACGTTGTAAATACGCTTTTCTTTTTGCTTAGTCGCGCCCATGCGAATATTAGGATTCCTGGTGCATAGATTACGGACGTTAATAGTAAGTAGGATAGCCCGGCAGCATATACCAGCCAAAGCGCGTAAATACTTGCGACCACTCCCACAACAATATTGAAATTCCTGCGTGATGTATCAACTTTTTCCTTCATAGAGTATTTTAGTTGGTAAAACGCCGTGAATGCGTATGGGACTAAGATTGTCGTCGTTGCCAGTGAAAAGGCAAAGGTGTAGGCTGAACCATTGCTATTAGGGATTAAGAATGTGAACAGGAATGCCTGAACCAACAGGTTAGTAATTAACAGCGCAACATATGGAGTGCCGTTTTTGCTTTCTTTTGCGAAGAACTTCGGGAATGTGCCCCTAAGAGCTGCCTGGTATGGTAGTTCGAAAGCGAACATTGTCCAAGCCAACCATGCGCCAGCAATTGATACAATTACGCCAATATTAACCAGTACAGCGCCCCATGGACCAACGATTGACTGTAGTAATGATGCCATCGCCGGCTGACCAAGTGCTGCCAGTTGAGGACTATGCATAACGCCAAGCGACAAAACTGAAACCAGTAAATAAATTGCTAGGACTGTTAGGAAACCGAGAATTGTTGCCCGTCCAACGTCTTTACGTTTTTTTGCACGACCGGAGAAAATGACTGCACCCTCGATGCCGATAAATACCCAGACGGTAACCAGCATCGTACTTTTAACCTGATTGAACAGACTACTAAGGTTGAATCCTTTGCCCATCGTTCCCCAAATGTCGTAAGAAAATATGTTAAGCTTAAAAGCTATAAAGGCCGCTAGAATGAAAATTGCAATAGGAACGATTTTGGCTGCAGTTACGATTGTGTTTGTAAAGCTGGCCGATTTTACGCCTCGAAGGATTAGGAAATGTCCGACCCACAGCACTACCGAAGCGCCGATAATCGAAGCGAAGTTTTGTCCGCCATTGAATATATTGAAAAAATATCCAAGCGAGCTGAACATAAGTGTTGCATAGGCCACATTGCCCACCCAAGCTGATATCCAATATCCCCAGGCTGAGTTAAAGCCCATGAACTTTCCGAAACCAGCTTCCGCATAAGTGTAGATACCAGCATCAAGATCGGCTCGTTTTTTATTAAGGTTTTGGAAGCAGAGTACCAAAAATAGCATACCAACACCGGTAATAGCCCAACCGATTAAAATTGCCATCAGTGAAGCTGACGCTGACATATTGCTCATCAAATTGAAGACGCCGCTTCCAATTACCGAGCCGACAACCAGTGCCGATAACGGCAAGAGTCCTAGGCTCTTTCTTTCACTTTTCTTTGACATATTTTTTGAGGCTCCTAGTCCCTCTGTTTATAGTGTTAGTGCCATTACGGCTTTTATTGTATGCATACGGTTTTCCGCTTCATCAAACACTATGCTGTTAGGACTGCGGAAGACCTCGTCGGTAACTTCCATCTCACCAAGTCCGTACTGCTCGTGTATCTTTTTTGCAGTGTCCGTATCAAGATTGTGAAATGCGGGCAAACAATGCATGAATTTTACGTCCGGGTTGCCCGTCCGACGTAACATGTCCATATTTACTTGGAAATATTTCAGCTGCTCAATTCGCTCGGCGAATTTGTCCTCTTCGCCCATTGAGACCCAAACATCGGTATAGATGGCATTGGCTCCAGACAGGGCGTCATCGAAATTATCAGTAATCATGATACGTGCGCCACTCTCCTCAGCCAGTTTGTGTGCTAGATCAACGATTTCTTGCTCGGGGTGTAATTCGTTAGGCGCTAGAATTCTAAAATCTAGCCCCATTTGCGCTGAGCCTAAAAGCAGGCTGTTAGCCATATTGTTGCGTCCATCACCCACAAAAACTAATTTCAATCCCTTCAGCTCTCCTAGGTGCTCTTCTAATGTCATAAAGTCAGCCAAGATTTGCGTCGGATGAAATTTATCGGTTAAGCCATTCCATACCGGTACGCCCGAAAACTTCGCCAGCTGTTCAACCGTATCGTGTGCAAAGCCGCGAAACTCAATACCATCAAACATACGACCTAGAACCTTGGCCGTGTCTTCAACTGATTCTTTTTTGCCTAACTGAATATCGTCTTTGCCTAAAAACTCAGGCGCCACACCCAAGTCGTTGGCAGCAACCGTAAAGGCACAGCGGGTTCTGGTCGAAGTCTTTTCAAATAGTAAAGCCACATTTTTGCCTTCATGCATGCGATGATCTTGATTGTTCTTTTTTCGGTGCTTAAGATCGTGTGCCGTTCTTAGCATTAATCGGATTTGATCGGCCGTAAAGTCGTTCAACGTCAAAAGCGAACGTCCTTTGAGGCTTTTGTCCATCTTCTAGATATCCTCTCTTACAAGAGGCATGCTCATGCACCGTGGGCCACCGCGGCCACGTCCAAGTTCGGCTCCGGCAACTTCAATTACTTCTAGTCCGTGTTCACGAAGTTTCTGATTTGTCACATAGTTTCTATCGTAAGTAACGACTACGCCTGGTGCGATTGCCAAAGTATTACTGCCGTCATTCCATTGTTCACGGGCCGCTGCAATATCGTCACCACCGCCACATTCAATCAAATCGATATGCTCCTGTCCTAAGGCCTCCTGCAATACCTTTTGTACATCCGTTTCTTTTGTAATGTGTGGATAACGCGAACCTTCGCGTGGCTCTAAAATAAACATGTTCAACTTGCCGCCTTCGTCTCGTATTTCGGGATGAATCGTGAATTTATTGTAATCAATCATAGTAAATACCGTATCAAGATGCATAAAAGCGTGCGATTTTGGAATTTCAATGGCTATTATCTTCTTAAACTGCGAGCCTTCAAATAAATTCGCTGCCATTGTTTCAACCGCCTCCGGCGTGGTTCGTTCACTAATACCGATTGCCATAACTTCATGATTAAGAACTAGCTCGTCGCCGCCTTCCATCGAAAAATGTTTGCTGCGATCATACCAAACCGGAATGTTTTGTCCGGCGAAGCGGGGATGATGTTCAATAATATATTTCAAAAATAATGACTCACGGCGCCTAGCTGGCCAATGCATACGATTTATCGTTACGCCGTTGCCAATAGCTGCACCCGGGTCGCGCGTAAAATACAAATTTGGCATCGGATCCAAGTAAAACGGATATGGATCTTTTTCAATCATGGTGTGAAGCTGCTCGATATGCTCTTCTGGAACTGGCAATTCGCTCTTACGAATTCCAGACATGACCTTATGAACCATATCGATTGGCGACATACGTGAAAGATATTCGATTATACTATCGGTAACACGTGCGTCACCCTGTTTAGAATCGGTAACCATTTCGCGGATAAATTTCTCACGGACCCAGTCTTCGTTCACAGCTTCGGCCGACATCTGGTCTAGATACAATACTTCAACCCCGCGCGAGCGTAAAACATCGGCGAACGCATCATGTTCTGCCTGTGCAACTTTTAGAAATGGGATGTCGTCAAAAAGTAAATCTTTCAAATACGTCGGAGTCAGATTCTCAAGCTCACCGCCCGGGCGATGAATTAGGACAGTCTTAAGTGTTCCTATTTCAGATGTTATATGTAATGGATCGTTCATTTTTTTATATAGGTGTTTTTATTCGCCCCCTAATTGCTAGGGACTATTATAGCTGCTTAACCATAAAACGCAATGCTTATGGTTAAATATTTAAAACAAACTTGTTCGCGGTATCAGCTTGCCACCACCATTCAAGGATATGGTCTTGCCGTTAAGCCAGGCATTAGCGCTGTTATTTACATCATAATAAATATTGTGCCCATTACTATCTATATTGGACAGCGTGCTGTCCCCGTCGGTTATAGAGGCTACGTAACTGTCTCCCTTAAGATTCAAGGTGGATTCCGCATCAATTTTTAAATTCGTCTGAGGACGATTGACTATAAAATAAACAGCGGTAAAGCCTGCGCTCCCAAGCACCAAGAGCACCACCGCGGAAATCGGCAGCAATAAAAATCTTTTCAATTTTTTACTCCTTCCAACGGAACCGCTAGTGTAGTCTCTAATCATAACTAGCAACCACTTTACACGGTCTGACTTAGATTACTCTGAAAATCTGTATTTAATTTAGGCTCTGTGTACGCGGTGCCAACCGTACTCAATCGCTAGTGCCTGTTTTATGGCCGCTCTTCTGTTACTTGGATGATATTTGGCTCTGGAAGTTTCAATCATACCCGTATCCTCAAACTCCCTCACCATTTTTTTAATTCCTTCTTTGATTTCTTTTTGCTGCTTTTTGGTAGGTTTCTTAGCCATATTATTACCTCCCATGATTCATTCTATGGGATAGATGCTAGGTTTACTGTGATAAAACCCACACAGTTTAGTAATGTTAGCAGATAGTTTTTATAGATTTAAGGCTGTAAGTTGTAGTAGCTGACCACTTCAGTAGTCGCTGCATCACCAGTTTTGGTTGAATCGTAACAATTGTCGTAAGCAAACGCATACTGCAGAGCTTGCGTATTAAATGCCGAACACGGGACTGCGTCTTGTGTGCCCATGAAGAACGTCCAATCGCCCGTTGGGGTTTTATAAAACAATCCCAGTTCACCTCCGAATTCGGCTCCGGCATTATCTAGTCCAACTTCAGCATATTGGTAACCATTCATTCCGGCCTTTAAGTCCGAAAAGCTAAGGACATCGCCTGCATACATTTTCTGAGTCTTGGCATACGCCGCTTCATACGGTTCAATTTGAATATAGCTAGTCAAACTCTTGGTATATTTAGATATCTGTCCGCAGGCAACCGAAGCCGGCGAACTCAGGGAGCCATTATTCGGCGAACTTGCCGTGCAGATAACATCACCATCGGTATACGCTACATCGACGGACTGCGATCCATACACTTCGTTAGTAGATTTTGTAAATCCCTGACTCGTTAATGACTGTATTATAGCGTTGCTAAGGCCTACAAACCTAGCCGAGATAGCGCTATTGCTGCCAGTCGTCCAGTTGTAATACACACTTAGGTTCGAGGCCCCGTCGCCAAAATAACTAATATACAAATACTTATCTCCGCTGACCATCCAGTAAGGAGCATTGTCGGAGCTCTTAAAATAAATCTGGTCGGTCGCAAGCGTAGTGCCCGCCGGCATAACCTGAGGATACTTAGTTGCTACATAGGCCTGTACGGCCGATATGACATCCGCCGGTTTTAGCGTAGTGACCGCTGACGTGGTTATTGTCGTAGTTTTTGAAACGCTTGCGACCTTTACGTCTTTTTGAGCGGTTTTTGTTTTATCGTTCAGCACGTAATACACGCCGGCGCCGACCATAATAAGTAGAACAAGCAGTATTAAAATAATGATTAGCCATTTTTTTGACCTATGTTTTTTTACCGGTCTAATGTCAACCTCTGGTCCAATTGGCTGCGGTGCGAAAGTTTTTGGCAGTTCTGTCTGCTCTTCATCCGAAGCTTCTTCCATTTGCTCAGTCGCATCTGGCTCTTCTTCGGTTTTACTATTTACATGAACGTTTACGATTTGATCTTGATCGTCTGTCTCTTCGTCCATACACATCCCTTTAAGTTTATGCTTACTTGAAACTAATTATAGCACCCAACTGGGACTTTATCTCAGACAAAAACAGAATGTATAGCAGTTATTTTTTGCTTAGGAAAGAACGAAAAGCGGGCTGGATACTATTAAGTAGTTTGATTACGTCAGAATTTTGTTGACCCCTTTCATTCGCCCCTAAAAGGTCGCCTACAATAGTAATCTTCTTCTTACCGACTGCTACTACACTGGAAAAAAGCATACAGACGCCAGCCTCTGACGTAACGCCAGTTTTAATGCCGTTGATTCCGACTTGGCCAAGTAGTCCGTTGCCATTATTTATAATTCCCACGTTCGGTATGTTTGCTTGTTTCGTTGCCACGATGGATGCAAGTGCCGGATTTGCCAAGGCGAGCTTTCCAATCGTTATTAAATCACCCGGACTACTGACGCTTCCCGGCATTAGACCACTAGTATCAACGACTGTCGTTTTTGTCAGGTTGTGGCTTTTTAGCCAGCTGTTGGCAACGACTAAATAAGCGTCAACCGATCCATAAGCCCAGTTTGCCAGCATGATTGCATAGTTTGCCGCCGATGGAAGTATCATCGTTTCAAGCGCCTTTCGTTCGGTCATAGAAGTCCCGGCATAGACCGGTTTAACTGCGGCATCATTAGCAATCTCTTGATTATAAATATCTACGTCAGATTGAGTAAATTGTATATCAGGCCCCTCTTCTCCGGCTTTAAGCGGCTTCGCCTGCAGTACTACAAGTGCCGTGATTATTTTTGTAAGACTAGCGATGGGACGAGCCGATTGAGTCCCATAACTAGCAACAACTCCATTAAAACCGACCGCCCCGACCGCCCCGCTTCCATAAGCTGGCCAGACCGGCTTTAATACTGGGAGAGTAAGTGATGAACTTACCGGCTTTTTCGACTGCGATGGTGAAATTACCAGCTTATACGCAACGTATAGCCCGGCGGCTAGAATTAGGATAATCAAGAAATTTCTAAAAATATGACGCTTATGACGAGGCCGTGGTGAATTATATCTCATTATTTAGTCTTACTGGTGTATTATGATTAATTTTTATGCGATTTTAAAATCGAGATGTCACGATGCCAAGTTTAGCATAATATACGATAACTGGCGCTGAGCCATGAATTGGTAAACGCTCTGTTATCTAGTAATCGATTCATGTTTACCTATGATTAACCTTCTGCAAAATTCCTTCAATAAATTCACTTTTTTGCTTCTTATACTCTTCTCTGTCATGTCCAGTTTTCTCGGCTAGTTTGTATTTTAAATACGAATACTTCTTTGCTTCATACGGATTCTGAATAAGAAAATCACGAACATCAATAAAATTTTTAAAATCTTTACTGTCTTTTAATACAATATGTAGGTGATAATCGCCACTGGTCGTATCCTTTTCGGTAGAAGCCATGAATACGCGATTGCAGTAGTTCGGCATGCTTCTCCCGAAGAAATGGCCATTGTTTAGCAGCGTTTTCGCAGCATGTTCAACCTCTGCGGGGCTATCGGCGCCAATAAGAATATCTATAATCCCCTTACCATCTAGGTTTGGTACCGAAGTACTGCCGATATGTTCGATAACGTAGTCTTTACTAAGTAGTGATTCTATCTTACGTTTCTCGTCAACGAATAGCTTGTGATAGTTCTTATTGCTCTTATATATGTTAAGCATCTTTATCTCCGAATGTATTTCCAGCATACATAACGTCTGGTTAACCCGATTGTAACATAACAAATGCTCGTACCCTATCAAAAGGCAGCTCCCATAAAATCTTTAGGTTTACACAAAAGTGAGCCAATAAAAATTGATTTAAGTGTGACAAATATTACATTTTCTAAGCCTAATGACAGCTATAATCGTCCTAAGGGAGGTATTTTATGGGAATAATTAGCTGGATTGTTTTAGGTGGAATAGCAGGTTGGATAGCTTCGATAATCGCTGGGACGAACGCCCGTCAAGGGTTGCTAGGAAATATTGTGGTCGGCATACTCGGCGGTCTGATTGGCGGATTCGTACTTAACATGTTCGGCGTAGGTGGAATAACTGGCTTTAACCTATATAGCCTAATAGTTGCATTAGTGGGTGCTGTCATCTTATTGTGGCTCTGGAGAACATTCGGTGGTCGTTCAGCGGCCTAATTACAATGAAGGGTAAGGGCTAATAAGGATTTTAGCACCCTTGGCGGACGCGCTTCGGGCTTTAGTTATCTAGATTTAAGGAATAACACAACTCGCAGAACCTTTGTTATCTTATTATAGGTGGCCTTTATCCATTAAACATCAAATCATAAGATTGACATATTTCACAATTTGTGCTAGTGTGATGGTAAGTAAACTTAAAACAAACACTTTTTTATGACCACAGCCACCACTGAAAGACTAGATTCCGAAACCGCCACTTCTGCAGAAACCGATAGGCCTCTTGATGAGCGTGAAGTACTCGAAGAGCTTGGAAACTTGCCCCTAACAGAGAAAGCCCAAGATTACCACCCTGAAAATATATATGTTCCTCCGGTTTTACCAGAGAAAAGATTTGAAGACAGCCCAGAAAAGAATTTGGAAACCATTATAGAGGACTCTTCGTCGGAACGAATTGATTCAATTGTATTAGACCGAAGAGAAAACGATCCAACGGCAAGAGTTACGGCCGAAAAAGTAGACGCTACCCTAGAGAAAGCTCGTAAGGGTTTAGGTGAATACGAAAAAGCCAAAGCGGCCGCGAAAGAGCAGCTTGCTATTGATGATGAGCGTAAAAATGTTGACCGACAGTTCTCTACCGCCGAGCAAGACCAAGTCACAGAATCTAAACAAGACATAGTTTCAGACATAAGAGAGCTCATTGCATCGCTTGAGGGTCAGACCACTAGAGTAGAAGCTGTTGAACAGAAAATAAGCGATTTAGAACAAGATATTGACGAAGTAAGATACAGGTTGGATTCGGGCCTTTATATAACTGACTTAGAAGCCGAGGCGATGGCCAAAGACGGTAAGAAAGGTCTGGCGCACAAATTAAAGTCCCGGTTCAGCTATAGCTATAGGACCGAGGAAGTTGAGCAATACCGTCAAAAAACCGTTGCCGATTTGGAAAAAGAGCTCGCCCTACAACAAGGCCGCCTGTCTGAAGAGTCATCAGAAGCAGAACAAACTAATCAAGACCTAGAAGCTCTGATTTTTGGCGACATACCTGCCTCCGAGATTAAATCAAAAGTAACGGAAACCCTAGGGCAAATTAGACAACTAGATGGTGAATTCAAGGAAGCTAGGAAGTCAGGAAAAGAGCCTGCTGAGTTAATTGACCAGGCGCTTGGCATCGACGCGTTAGATACTTCCCTGCAAGTTAGGATCGATGGGATACTTTCTCGAGTCGAACAGTTGAAAAACTCTGGTGATTTTCAAAAACTGCCGAGAAATCTGCAGGAAGTTCTAACGCATAGCATAAATCTTGAGTATATGATGAACGAGCTAAAAAGAGCTCGGTCTATCAATATAGATGGCTCTGTTATTCCCAGAGAAGAGATATTGGATCGATACGCTAGAAACAGAACTGCAGACATCATAAATGATTTCTTCAAGGAACAGATTTATGGCAGTGAAATGTGTGAACCTAATATGTCTGATGAGTTAAAATTTACACCGACAGTAGAGCAGCTAAAAGCCGTGGAAACACTTATGTCCGACGGAGTCACTGTGTGGTCTGACATTATCGAAATATTTTATAAGTCTAGAGCGAGACTAGAATTAATCGCGAATGCAGACCTATCTTATATTGCACACGTTTCTACTGTTAATAGAGCTCTAGAAATTATAGAATCCGGCGGGATTAAGTCACCTGATATTTTAGCGGCAGAAAGGGGCGGCGAAACGAGAGATTATGCTAATAGTCCTAACGGGAAACATTCGGGTATCGTAGGGGAATCCTACTTTACCCTAAATGATATTGAACGCACTTATCTTGGTACGGATCGATATGACAGCGAGTACCATTTCAAGCATATGATAGACGACCCGAAGGGTGAGCTAGGAGCCATCTTCGTAGGTAATCTCGGTGTTATAGGGACGGAAAAAGCCTGGTATATGCGACAAAATTCGCAGGGTAAGTCTAGGGGCGCAGAGGAGGTTGTGTTAAAAATGGATGCACCCGTCCCTGTCGAAGAAATGTATATATTTATTGAAGATGGTCCAAAAGCAATCGAAGTTTATGCAAATGCTCTCGCCAAGAGTGGCCGATCCGAAGAGTGGATCAAAGAACATCTAGTACCAATAAAAGGCGTACGAAACCATGGCTATGGTGGACAGATAGGCGAAGGGAACAGCGGACGAGATATAATTTATCAAACGTGTATTAGAAGGGGTATTCTGGGCCAAACAGACAAAGAATATGTCCCACTTCCCGAAGCCGTAGTGCAATCACAGACAAATGGTGGTACGGCTCAGACATATAGATTAAAAAGGGCAAGTTAAATATACTTTTTTCAGGCATGCGAGATTGCGCTTCGCTATTGATTGATAATTATAACGAAATCATCACTAGAGTTAATGTCACTTGGTGTTGGCGCTGTCGTTGCTTTAACGCCAAGCTCTGTTTGTAGGAATGCCAATGTCTTTGGTTTTTTGCCCTGACTTTGGTCGTACAATGTATATGTGCCAGTACCGGCATCTCTGTTATTCGCATCACCTATCGTGTCGACCGTTAAGCCAATTTGCTGTAATTTTGTCTGTTCAGCGGCGGCCTCACCGGTTGTATATGATGCGTTATAAACTGCAATAGTCGCCCCCTCGCTTACCGCCTGATTGTTCGATAGTTGCTTTGTAAGATAGTCAATTATAGAACTGAAATCATAAATTCCCGAAGTTGGGACTACCACACTCTGGCCGTCTACTTCGCTATCCGTAACCACGGCGCTACCAGATTTAACCAAGCTTACTTGGGTAATTGATTTGCTCGATATGCTCTTCGTGAAAGATAGAAGCGTTTTTATTTCTCCACCGCTCAAATTCATCGAAATGTTGTTACCAAATGCGTCAAGCAAGTTGTTGAGCGCAACGGGATTAGCTAGCACCCCAGCCGTCTGAACCTTAGCCTGCAGAGCTATCAATATCTTCTGCTGATTAGCCTGACGATCAAAGTCGCCTTGATCTAACCCAAAGTCTTCATACGAATATGCACCGCTGTCGGCTCGAGCTCGAGCAAGGAACAACGCCTGCGTACCGTCGAGGTGATAGACTCCATTGTGCGGATAGTAAACATTCTTACACGTGTATGGCCCTTTTGGACAGTCCCAGTCGAAATTCGTATCATAGATACCGTTCGCACCATCGCCAACTATATTAACGTTAACGCCCCCGACCGCGTCAACAGCCTGCTTAAGGACGGTGTAATCGGCATGGACGTAGTACTGCGGCGTTATTCCTGTCACCGTTTGTATCATGCCCATGAGTTGCTGGGCCCCCTCTGCATCTTGTTTAGCATAGTTCGGCCCAGGGCTACCGTTCGAATTAAACAGATTGGCACCACATTCATAAACGGCGTTTATCTTTGCATAATCACCAACACTACAATTATTAAGAGCGACCCAAAGATCGCGAGGAATCCCAATCATTTTAATAGTTTTCGCTTTTTGATTGATACTGATCAGCTCAATTGAGTCGGTTAGCCACAATCCACCGCCACCAGAGGCGTTCTGATGAGCCGAGTCATCCTGCGAGGTGCCGAAGATAACAATATTGGTTCGGCCTTGGCTATCCGTTTTTAGTGGTGCACCGGGGCCCAAGAGACTAAACAAATTACCTCCGTTGAATATACCGGAGGAAATAAGGAAGGCCTTTACCCCCAAAAATCCAACAATACCAAGTCCTACGATAAAAATGGCAACGATTGACCTTATTATCCATTTTTTCTTTGACCTTGTGTGGTGCGGCTTCGTAGTTCGTCGTTTAACATGCCTTCGTGGTTTATGCTGCACGATTGGTTCAGTGTCAATGGATTGCAAAGACTGCCTAATATCGTTCCAGGCGGTATTAACTGGACTAACCAGTGGTTCAATTGGCGTTGGATTAACTGGGGCTGGATTTATGGGTGGGTTAGGCATGGGCTGAATGTTCGGTCTTTTGGGTATAAAATCTAAATAACGCTGCGGTACAGCCTGAGGGTCTTGTCCATTATTTTTACTGTAATAATCCATAGGGTCATACTCCACCATACTTGAATCTGGAGTATTTATCAAACCCACCCCAGAGGTATGTCCGCCTCGTATTAGCACACGCGATATCTTGCGTAATATAAAGCATGGACTCATTACCTATTGCGTTTGGTAATGAATGGGCGTATAGTAATGATATGAATGATACCATTACGATTACAAGTAAGGGCCAAACGACAATCCCCGCAAACATCCGTCGTAAGCTAGGACTAGATAAAACCGGAGGTATACTGCGCGTTAGTTTTAATGAACGCAATAAAGAGTTAGTGATATCGCAACCAGTTAGTATTGCAGAGCTAAGCGAACGAGTAAGCCGTTATATAAAGCCTGGTACTAAGCCGGTTACTAGTGTAGATGAATACTACCAGTTAAACCGAAAGATAAACCTATAAAAATGGGCACACTATCTGGTTCGCTTGACGCAAATGTTTTACTTCGATTACTGTTAAACGACTTGCCGAACCAGCATCAAGCGGTAGTAAATTTGTTTAAAGATTCTCGTGAGCAATTCGCCATAGCGGATACGGCTATTATTGAAGTTGTTTTTGTTCTAGAAAGGAACTATAAGTTTACGCGTAACGCAATCACAGAAACAATCGAAGGGCTGATGTCATTAACTGAGATTAATTGTAATAGACCCCTATTCATGAAAGTTCTGCCTCTCTTTATGAAACGACCCGGACTATCTTTCGAGGATTGCTGCCTTTCGACCTATGCTGAGTTAAACGGTGCAAAGCCCTTATGGACTTTCGACCAGAAACTTGCAAAACAAGCACCAAACACAAAGCTCGTGCCTAATGCTTGAGGGGTTTAGTTATGAAAACATATGTAGATAAAGATGGTGTTGAGTTAGGAGCAACTGAGCCAAAACCGGATTTTACCGGACAGTACTCATACCGTGGGAAAGTGAGAATCCACCATATAGACTACGAATGGTTTGACGTACCGTCAAAGAAAGACTTGCCAGATTTACCGTGGCAACAGGTATATATGGTCGGCAATCTCAATGGCTCAATCCCCTTGGTGCGATATGAGGAGGATCCAGACAATCTACCTGGCGGCGGAACTGAACCCGGAGAAACAGTTGAAGAAACCGCAAGACGCGAAGCCATCGAAGAGTTAAACTGCAAAGTATCAGGCTGGGAACCTTTAGGATATCAGGCTAACTACGAAAATGGACACTTTATTGGCTATCAGCTTCGCATATATGCCAAATTAGATAAACTGGGAGTTTTTGTCACCGACCCTGGCGGACCAGTAATTGGCCAACGCTACATAAGCATAGACCAGTTAGCCGTTGAGTTAAAGTGGCCCAAAACAGGTCAAAGACTACAAGAACTTGCTAAAAAATACTTCATAAAGTCCAGCTACAAATCCCACTGAAGTCGTACTTCATGAAACAGTTTTTATAGTAGTTTGAGTCAATTATAAGCATCATATTTCAATTCTTAGAATTGTGTGAAATACCTAATATATTTCGTAATATCTTTGTTTTACCATAATAATGTTACCTTGAGTGGAAGGAGGTGCAAGGTGAAGCAAGGTATAAGAACATTAGCTTCGATGGCAACTACTGTTTTAGTGGCAGGGGCAGCTATTATAACGGTAGGTATATTTATGACGCCATCAGCTATGGCTGAAGGTGTAGGCGCCGGCCAAGGAAATTCGAGTGCGACTTCGGATACCAGTCACTCCAACAATTCGGTTGGAATGAATAGTGGGTCGAATTACGCTCGCAATAACGCCGGGTCAAATCAAAACAACAACATGCAACAGAACACCTATCAGAACAATGCAAATAACGAAAACAAAAGCATGAACACCGCATCTAATCAGAACAGCTACAACGATAACCAGGGCAATAAACCCGTCAATACGAAGGTTGTTGCTAACTACAACCAGGGCGGTAATGTCCAACAGAATCAAGTAGCGAACTATAACACCAAGTCGAATCAGGGTGGTTATAACAATAGCCAGAGCGGAAACACCGTTAACACGAAGTTTGTTAATAATGGCAACCAAGGCGGTTATGCCCCACAGAAGCAGGCGCAAGTAGATAACAATTCTGCCAAGCCGAACCAGAGTTGGAGCCAAACCAACCAGGGCAAAACCGATAACACAAAGTTCGTCGATCATAACAACTCAAACGGTAATTTCCAGCAGGGTCAAGTAGCTAAGTACAAGAATAATAACACTGGGTGGAATCAGAATGGTAACAACACTGGGTGGAATAATAACCAAGGTAACAATAATGGTACAAAAGGCTACGGAAACGAACCCCCAAAGAATGGTTGGAATACGGGATCAAATTACCCTGGAGACAACAAGGGAGCTGATAAGTATCCAAGCAAGAATTACAATCCCCCTAAATGGGACGGCAACAAAGGCAACGATACGAATTGGAACCGCGACTGGAACCAAGGTATGCAAACCCCACCTAAGAACACTGGGTGGAATCAAAGTTTCCCTAACAAGATGGATAATTGGAACAAAGGGAAAGGTAACTATAAGAAAATAAATACCGGGTGGAATCAGGTTGCGTACTACAAGAGCAACAACTTTTGGTGGAATCAAAACAATAATTTCATTAAGAGGAACAATAACCCATGTAAAAATAAGATTGTAACTACCGGGTGGACTCAGGTGGTAGTTTATACGCGCATAGTAACCGTGTGTAATCCTATCCAACCTCGTAAGACCACTTATCAAACCTATGGAAGCGGTAGTTACTACAATAATGGAAATACAAACTCAGGATGGAACCAAAGCCAAACCTACACTTCGTACAACAACGTTGTGTATCAACCCCAAAGTATGATACTAGAAGGTGTTCTTTATAGGTCAAACGGAGGGTTCATATTGCAGTCCAATGGAAATACATACCGTCTATTCGGTACATCTTCTATGTTTAATGGCTTGTTCGGCAAATGGGTACAAATTTGTGGAACCCGTTATTCTTACAATGCTATCGTGATTCAGTGGGCAATGCCCTGGAACCACTTTGGTAATAACAAGAACTACGTCAGTACTGTCCACACCTACAAAACTGTAGCGTGGAATCAGAACGAGAATTACTACCCTAGCTGGAACAACAACCAGAATAACAATAGGGGCACGAAAAGCTCGTGGAATCAAGGAGAAAATAACACTCGCTGGGGCACAAAGATGAACCCGAGTTTAAACATTTCCTTTCGAAACACCGGCCAAAAAACTTGGAATGGCAATAATGGCCAGAAAAACGGCTTATCTTTCGGTTTTAATCACAGCAACAATAATAAAATTTAGATAAAGCAGATTAACAGCCCAACTGCAAACGTAAGAAAAGTGCTCAGAAATGAGCGCTTTTCGAGTAGTGAATTATTTTATACGCTCTGTAATTGAGGAAGGTTAGATGCGAGTATCGCTCGTATGCTTAATTATAATCCACAAAATAAACCTGCAGTTGCGTAAATGCATACCTATAACGTGCAAAAAACACATTTTTGATTTTCTCTGTAGGACGCACTGCGTAACTTTACTGATATAATAATTCACAATTATGGATTACCAGAAAGAGTATATTAAAAATAACACCGACTTACACGGCAAAGATACACTAGACAAGGTAAGGGCCATAAAGGCTATTATTGAAAAGGGTAATATTCAACCCAAATCTATGCTTGACATCGGATGTGGCTCTGGCGCCATATTGCTTAGTTTGTTGTCTTATTATCAAATTACTAATTCTTGCGGGGTAGATATATCCGAGACCATGATAAACACCGCAAAGCAAAATGATAGTAATAAATTAGTTAAGTGGATACAATCCGATTTATCTAATGTTAATTTTCGTGATTATGATTTAGTCCTAGCTGTCGATATAATAGAACATATTGAAAATGAGTCCGCAACCCTGGAAAAAATGAAAATGTGGGGCAAATTCTTTATTATCAAAACCCCAATCGAGAATAACCTCATCAGTAAGTTAGTCAAATCATTAACCCTAGGCATCGTTGACTCATCCAGGTCTACTAGTAAAAAATACGGACACATCCATCATTATTCAGAGAAAAACTTTATTGAGTTAGTTGAAAAATCAGGTTACATAGTTTTGGAAAAAAACTACATGCATCTACCGAAAAGAAGTAAGATATTCTGGGAAAGCGTGCGGATATTGTTGATGCCAATGTGGTTGATTTCGGAAAAAGCATACATAAGACTCAATGGTGGATTTGTGGTTGTCCTATTAAAACCTAAACCCTAATAAATATAGACAAC